>Ga0315553_10000063_pt1 | contig 83759 bp, 73 predicted proteins | sample SalMarSW160140MG_FD_203099 | JGI IMG/M metagenome (GOLD analysis project Ga0315553, IMG submission 203099) | Salt marsh sediment microbial communities from the Plum Island Ecosystem LTER, Massachusetts, United States - Salt Marsh Sediment SW1601-40 ... | reverse complement strand
CGCCGCCCGACCAGGCCGGTCGCCCCGGTCACCAGGACGGCGCTCTCGGGAGTCCCCGCTGCGGAGCCGGAAGCCGTCATCGGCTCCTACTGGGGGGCCATGCGCAGGGCGCCGTCCAGGCGAATCGTCTCGCCGTTCAACATCGGATTCTCGAGGATGTGGCAGGCCAGGTCGGCGTACTCCGCGGGCTCGCCGAGGCGGGGCGGGAAGGGGACCGAGCGGCCCAGCGCCTCGAGCGCGGGCTCCGGCAGGCCCATCAGCAGCGGGGTCTTGAACAGCCCGGGCGCGATCGTGCACACGCGCACGCCGTGGCGCGCGAGATCGCGGGCGATCGGAAGCGTCATTCCGACGACGCCGCCCTTGGACGCCGAGTAGGCGGCCTGCCCGATCTGGCCGTCGAACGCCGCGATCGAAGCGGTGTTGACGATCGCTCCGCGCTCGCCGTTCGCGTCCGGCTCGTTTCCCACCATCCGCGCGGCGGCGAGACGGATCGCGTTGAAGGTGCCGATCAGGTTCACCTCGATCGTGCGTCGGAACACGTCGAGCGGGAAGGGGGCGGCGTCCTTGCCGACGGTGCGCGAAGCGCTCCCGATCCCGGCGCAGTTCACCAGCCCTCGCAGCGGTCCGAAGGCGTCGAGCGCGGCGTCGATCGCATCCCGCACCTGCGCCTCGTCGGTGACGTCCCCGGGCAGGAAGCGGGTCGCCGGTCCGAGCTCCTTCTCGAGCTCCGCGCCCTTCGAGCGCGGCAGATCGTAGATCGCGACGCTCGCGCCGCGCTCGACCAGGGCGCGGACGGTGGCCTCTCCCAGGCCCGAGGCTCCTCCCGTGACGAACACCGTCGCTGCTTCGATCTGCATCTTCCGAGACTCCTCGTGATTCGGTGGGCGGGACAGGGTACACGCTCGAGCGCGGTCGGCCGCGCCGGCGCGCTCAGGCCGCGTCGAGAATCGCGGCGAGTCGCCGGGCCAGATCCCGGGCACCTTCGCCGAGCGGCTCGCCGTCGAGCGCCACGAGCGGGCGCGCGCCGCGGACCGCGTTCAGGACCACCACCCCGCGCGCCGCGCGCAGGCCGCGCCGCGACAGATCCCGTCGCCGCAGCGCGGGAAGTGCCGCGGCGACCACCTCCAGGGCGACGCCCGCCACCGCGCCGCGCTCCGCAGGCGGCGTGGCGAGGGCCCCGTCGGCAGCTTCGACCAGCACGTTGGAGCGCGACCCTTCGACCAGGCGGCCCGCCGCGTCGAAGAGCAGCGCCTCCTCGACGCCGGCGGCGCGGGCGGAGTCGGTGGCGAGCGCCAGCGGAAGCCGGTGGCAGAGCTTCGGGCCGCCGGGCAGGGCGGCGCCCGGATGGGGAAACGGCGCCGTCACCGCCCGCCACTCGGGCGGATCGTCCCCGAGCGCCCGGGGCACGGCGACGACGTGCAGCGCGCCGTCGCCGCTCCGCGACAGCTGGAGGCGCACGACGCCGTCGCCGTCGGCGAAGGCCGCGCGGGCCAGCTCGCGCAGGGCGCGGTGCAGCAGGCGCGGGTCGGGGGCGGGCAGGGCGAGGGCGCGGGCGTCGCGCTCCAGGCGACGGACGTGCCGCTCGGCGAACCGCGGATCTCCCGCCCGGATGTGGACGCTCGTGTAGCAGCCGCGCGCCTCGGAGTAGGCCGAGTCGTCGGCACGCACCGCCGCGGCGGCTGCTGGACGCAGCCTGCCGTCGACCCAGCAGACGCGTGCCGGGTCCGGTGTCGCGATCAGCGCTTCTCCAGCGGCACGTAGTCGGTCAGGTTCGGGCCGGTGTAGATCTGGCGCGGGCGCCCGATCTTGAAATCGGGGTCTTCGTGCAGCTCGATCCACTGGGCGATCCACCCCGGCAGCCGGCCGACCGCGAACAGGGCGGTGAACATGTTCGCCGGCGTTCCGATCGCGTTGTAAATCACGCCCGAGTAGAAATCGACGTTCGGATAGAGGCGGCGCTCGACGAAGTAGTCGTCCTTGAGCGCGATCTCCTCCAGCTCGACGGCGATCTCGAGCAGCTTCGTGCGCACGCCCAGCTTCTCGAGGATGTCGAAGCACGCCCGCTTGATGATCTTCATCCGCGGATCGAAGTTCTTGTACACGCGGTGACCGAAGCCCATCAGGCGGGCGGTGTCGTCGCCGGCCTTCGCCCGCTCGACGAACTGACGCGCGCTGATCCCCTCGTCCCGGATCTGGGCCAGCATCTCGATCACCTGCTGATTCGCGCCGCCGTGGCTGCGTCCCCAGAGCGCGTTGATGGCCGCCGAGATGGCGGCGAACAGATTGACCATCGAGGAGCCGACCAGGCGCACCGTGCTGGTCGAGCAGTTCTGCTCGTGGTCGGCGTGCAGGATCAGCAGCAGGTCGATCGCCTTCTCGACCACCGGGTCCACTTCGTAGGGCTCGCACGGGTTGGCGAACATCATGTGCAGGAAGTTGCCGGCGTAGGAGAGCTCGTTCTTCGGGTAGATGAACGGCTGGCCGATCGAGTGCTTGTAGGCATAGGCCGCCATCGTGATCATCTTCGCGATCAGGCGGTGCACCGAGATCTCGACCTGGCGATCGTCGCGCGGATCGAGGGAGTCGGGGTAGAAGGCCGAGAGCGCTCCGACGGCCGCCGAGCAGGCCGCCATCGGATGGGCGTCCTTGGGCAGCGCGCCGAAGAAGCGCTTGAAGTCCTCGTGCAGCATGGTGTGGATCGTGATCGACCCGACGAAGTAGTCGAGCTGCTCCTTCGTCGGCAGCTTCCCGTAGACCAGCAGATAGGCGACCTCGAGGAAGGTGCTCTTTTCGGCGAGCTGCTCGATCGGAACGCCGCGGTAGCGCAGGATCCCCTTCTCGCCGTCGATGAAGGTGATCGAGCTGCGACAGGATCCGGTGTTGGCATAGCCCGGGTCGAGGGTGATCAGGCCCGTCTTCGCACGCAGCTTCGCGATGTCGATTCCGCGTTCGCCCTCGCTGCCCTCGACGATGGGGAGGTCGAGAGTCTGATCACCGACGCGCAGCTGTGCCGTATCGGCCATGGATGGATCCTTTCGCGAGTTTCGTGGGTCTCGGCTCCGTGCGCGTCTCTCCGGCAGTCGCGCAGAGCTGAAGGGGGTTCCCGATCGGATCGGATGAAGCCCGCGGCAGTCTAGCGGAGCGCCACCGCTCCGACACGAAGCGTCGGGACCTCGGGCAGGCTTCGCGAGCCGGCGATCGAGGGTACCCTCCGGGGCCTCGGAGGTGCCTCGGGTGAGCGATCTCGCGAGCGAGCTGGGACGGAGACTGCGCGAGGCGAAGCCCGATGCGGCCGCGATTCGCGCGCGCCTCGACGCGGCGACCCACGCCGAGCGGGTCGCCGCGGTGCGGGGTCTGCGCCGCGCCGAGCAGCGTTCCCTGTACCGGTCCGTCCGGGGCTTCCTGCCGCTCGGACTCGCGGACCTGGTCCCCGCGGAGATCGCGGACGGGGTCACGGTGCGCCACCACGGCGTCAACTCCCTGCCGCTCTTCACCCACTTCGAGAAGCGCCTGTGTCGACCTGCGGGCGAGGACCGGGGGAAGCCGCTCCGCCTGTACGGATTCAACTTCCAGCGCCTCGCTCCGCTCACCGGTCCGGGCTACTTCGTGGCCTTCGAGGATCCGGCCGCGGCCGAGGTGCGAATCGACTACACGCAGCGGCCCGAGGAGGTGCCCGAGGGCTGGCCTGCCCTCCGCTCGAACGAGCGCGGCCTCGCGCGGCTCGTGTACGGGTTCATGGTGGACACGCTGCGTCGCGTCTCGGAGCACGTGACGGTGGGCTCGGCCGCTCGCCACGGCCGCGATGTCGACAGCTGGTTCGTGCTGGTTCGGGAAGACTGAAGCCACGTGCGCGTCCAGCAGCTCTTCGACCTCAGCGGGCGCACGGCGCTGGTCACGGGAGGCGGCCGGGGCATCGGTCGCCACATCGCAGTGGGCCTGGGCGAGGCGGGTGCGGACGTGATCGTGGCCTCGCGCAAGCTCGCGAACTGCCAGCAGACCGCCCGCGAGCTCGAGGCCCTGGGTCGCCGCGCCTGGGCGCTGCCCGTGGATCTCGCCGACCCCTCGAGCATCGAAGCGCTCGCCGACGCCGTCCTCGAGAGGGTGGACCGGCTCCACGTGCTGGTGAACAACGCGGCCGTGATCTGGGGCGCACCCACCCTCTCGTACCCGATGGCCGGCTGGGACAAGACCTTCGCGGTCAACGTCCGCGGCCTGTGGCAGCTCTCCCAGCGGGTCGCGCGCCACATGGCCGAGCACGGCGGCGGCGCGATCGTGCACGTGTCGTCGATTTCGGGCTTTCGCGGCTCGCTGGAGGAGAAGGAGCCCGCGATCGCCTACAGCGCGGCGAAGGGCGCCGTGAACACGCTGACCAAGGACATGGCGGTGAAACTCGCACCCCACCGCATCCGGGTGAACTCGATCGCACCGGGCGCCTTCGACACCGACATGCTCAACTACGTTCGCGGCGATCCGGAGACCCTGCGCCGATTTCTGGACCAGATCCCCCTCGCGCGCGCGGGGGGCGCGGACGACGTCAAGGGCGCGGCCGTCTTCCTGGTCAGCGACGCCGCGGCGTACGTGACCGGGCACAACCTGGTGGTGGACGGCGGCTGGCTGGTACGGGCCTGAGGCCGGGATCGCAAGGGAAGCCGCGCGCAGCGGCCGACCGCGTCGCTCGCGGTCACCCTCCCGCGCGCTTGACCGTATACCCCTTCGCCTCGAGGGCCGGGATCACCGCCTCGCGGTGATCCCCCTGGATCTCGATCACCCCGTCCTTCGCCGTGCCGCCGCTCCCGCAGCGCCGCTTGAGCTCGCCTGCCAGCTCGCGCAGCGCGTCGTCGGGGAGAGGCAGGCCGGTGATCGTGGTGACCGGCTTGCCGCGCCGCCCGGCGACCTCGCGCCGCACGCGCACCACGCCGTCCCCGCGCGGGGCGCGGGGGTTCGCCCGGCAGGCGCACTGCTTCACCGGCCGTCCGCAGGACGGACAGGTGCGTCCGTGGCGGCTCGAGTAGACGGTGCGGTCGCGGCTCATCGGTCCGGGTCCTCCTCACCGCCGAGCAGGCGCAGGTGCTCCCGCAGGATGCAGCGATCCTGCACCACCGCGATCCCGTGCTGCTCGAGGCGCGCGGCGCTCGCGTCGTCGCGCACCCCGAGCTGGAGCCACACGGCGCGCGGTCGCCAGGGCAGGGCGAGGATCTCCTCGACGTGGGCGGGGATGTTTGCGCTGGCCCGGAACACGTCGATCAGGTCGACGGGAGCCGGCAGGTCGGAGAGCCGTGACAGGAACGATGCCTCCCCCCGGCGCGACAGCTTCGGATTCACGCGGAGTACCGTGTAGCCGGCCGATTCCAGATAAAGCGGAATGCGTTGCGCCTCCGCCGCGGGATCCGCCTTCGCTCCGAGGACCGCGATCGCGTGCGCGCCGGCGAGCAGGTCGCGCAGAGCCGGGTCCGCTTCGATGGTCACGTCGGCGTCACCTCGACACTGGTTTGGGTGGCGGATAATGTACCCGGCCATGCCGAACACCCGCCCGCTGATCCGGGCCCTCCTGGTCTTCGCGTGCGGTTGGATCGCGGCGGGCCCGCCCGCGGGAGCGCTCGAAGATCCGGCGGCGCGCGCCGAGGTGACCGAGCTCGACAACGGTCTGGTCGTGGTGACGCTCGAGGATACCACCACGCCGGTGGTCTCCTTCCAGATGTGGGTGAAGGTCGGCTCGCGCGACGAGACCGCTCACACCGGTCTCGCCCATCTCTTCGAGCACATGATGTTCAACGGTTCGAAGCACCTGGGCCCCGAGGAGCACGCGCAGCTGATCACGGCGCGCGGCGGCATGGTCAACGCCTATACGAGCTACGACGAGACGGTCTACTTCGAGGATGTCACGCGCGAGACGCTGCCGTTGGTGATCGATCTGGAGTACGAACGACTGGCCTACCTCGACATCAGCGACGAGACGCTGGCGCGCGAGCGCGAGGTGGTGCTCGAGGAGCGGCGCCTGCGCAACGAGGACCAGCCGATGGGCCGGGCCTACGAGTCGCTGCTCGCTCTCCTGTGGCAGGCGCACCCCTACCGCACGCCCGTGATCGGCTGGCGCAGCGACATCGAGAAGACCACCGTCGAGATCTGTCGGCGATTCTTCGACACCTACTACGCGCCCAACAACATCGTGATCGCGATCGCCGGTGACTTCGACACGGAGGAGGCGCTCGCGCACATCCGGCGCACGCTCGGGCGGCTGACCCCCGCCGAGGAGATCCCCCGCAGCCCGACCGAGGAGCCCGAGCAGCGGGGAGAGCGGCGCGCCATCGTACACTTCGATCTGCGCAGCCCGGTGCTGGCCGCCGCCTGGCACGCACCGGCGACCGGGAGCGAGGACGGCGAGGCGCTCGACGTGCTGTCCCAGATCCTCTCCGACGGGCGTTCGAGCCGTCTCTACCGCAGTCTGGTCCACGACGACGAGATCGCCCTGTCGGCCTCGGGAGGCTACTGGGAGCTCAAGGACTCCGGGGCGTTCCTCGCCATCGCCGGCGTCCGGCCGGGAGAGAGCGTCGACGAAGTGGAGCGGCTGTTCTTCGCCGAGACCGATCGCCTGCGCAACGAGCGGGTGAGCGAAGCTGAGCTCGAGAAGGCGAAGCGCCAGCTGGAGGTGTCCCTGGTGGACAATCTCGCCACCAGCCACGCCCTGGCCGCGCGCATCGGCCGCGACATCACCACCTTCGGTCGCATCCGACCGCTCGACGAGCGGCTCGATCGCATCCGCGCCGTGACCGCCGAGGACGTCCAGCGGGTCGCCAACCGCTATCTGGTGGAGGATCAGCGCAGCGTCGTGCACGTGGTGGCGCCGCCCGTGGAAGGCGACGCGTGAGCGGTCGTCTCGGGTTCGCGCACTCCGCCCTGCTCGCCTGCGCGATCCTCTCCTCGGGCTGCGGGACGATCTCCTCCCTCTGGGAGCCGAAGCCGGCCTGGGAGCTGCCCGCACCGTCGCCGATCGACCGCCCGGTGGTGACCAAGGGCGCCGTCGACCGCACCGACCTGGAGAACGGGCTGCGGGTGCTGATCCACGAGGATCGCCGTCTGCCGCGCGTCTCGATCGGGCTGGTGGTTCGGCGCGGCGCCGCGGTGGAGTCGCCCGACCGGGCGGGATCCGTGGCGTTCATGGCCGACCTGCTCGAGCGCGGCGCCGGCGACCGCGACGCGCTCGCCTTCGCCGAGGCCGTCGATGCCCTGGGCGCGAGCTTCGGCTCCGGCGCCGACTGGGACACGGTGAGCGTCGCGGTGTCGGGCCTGTCCCGAGACTTCGACACGCTGCTCGATCTGCTCGCCGACGCGGCGCTGCGCCCGCGCTTCGACGAGCGCGAGGCGGAGCGGGCCCGCGGCGCGCTGCTGGCCTCCCTCGAGCAGGCAAAGGACGACCCGGCCACCCTGGCGAGCTGGTGGGCGAATCGCGCCCTGTACGGATCGCATCGCTTCGCGCTCCCCGTGGAGGGAACGCCGGAGACGGTGGCGCGGCTCGACGCGGCGACGGCGCGCCAGCTGCACGCGGCGTTCTTCCTGCCCAACGACGCGATCTTGAGCGTGTCCGGAGACGTCGATCCGGCGCAGGCGATCGCTGCCGTGCGCAGCCGGTTCGGCGACTGGTCCCCCGGAGAGACGGTCGATCCCGGGCCGCCGCCTCCGGAGCGCGCACCGCCCGAACGCAAGATCCTGGTCGTCGACCGCCCCGATCTCGGGCAGGTCCGCATCGTGGTCGGCCACGAGGGGATCTCGCGGACCGACGACGACCGCATCCCGCTGTCGCTCTTCAACCTGGTGCTGGGAGGATCCGGCTTCTCCTCGCGCCTGATGGCGGCGCTGCGCGGTCCGGGACTCACCTACGGCGCGGGCTCGGGCCTCGCGCTGCGCCGCAGCCCCGGGCCCTTCTTCGTCTCGACGTTCACGCGCGTCGAGGAGCTGCGTCCGGCGCTCGACATCCTCCTGGCCGAGCTGGAGCGGGCGCGCAGCGACCCGCCCGGAGAGGACGAGCTCTCCTGGGCGCGCACGCTCGCGACCGGCAGCTTCTCGATGGAGCTCGAGACCTCGGATGCGGTGACGCGCGCGTTGGTCGATCTCGACGTGTACGGCCTGCCCGAGAACAGCCTCGACACCTACCGCGGTCGGGTTCGCGCCGTCACCGTGGACGAGGTGGCGGCCGTTGCGCGCGAGCACCTGCACCCCGAGCGCGCCGCCATCGTGTTGGTAGGACCCGCCGAGCAGATCACGCCGCAGCTCGACGGGCTGGGCCCCTACGAGGTGGTGGAGCCCTAGCGAGGCGGATCGGCGTCGCCGCGCTCCACCGCGACTCCACCCGGATCTTCGGGCGGGCTCGCCGGAGCGCGCACCGACAGCGCGACGCGCTCCGGCGCCGATGCCTGGCGGCGTCCCTCGACGCCGAGCTCGCGCATGCGCCGAGTCTGGGGGAGGACCCTCGTCTCGAAGGAGCCGACCGCCCGGTTGTACGCCTCGACCGCGCGGCCGAGGCCGGTACCCACCCGCGCCAGGTGTTCGGTGAACAGACCAAGGCGATCGTCGAGCTCGCGGGCCTGAGCGAGCACCTCGCGCGTACTCTCCTCGATGCGCGCCTCGCGCCAGCCTCGCGCGACGGCGCCGAGCAGCGCGTAGAGCGTCGCGGGGGTGGCGATCACGACACCTCGCCCCAGCGCGTGCTCGACCAGCCCGCGATCGCAGGCGACGGCGGCGGCGAGGAATCCCTCGTCGGGAAGGAAGAGCACGACGAAGTCCGGCGCGCGTTCGAGCCGGGACGCGTAATCGCGCGACGCCAGGGCGTCGACGTGCCGGCGCACCTGGCGGGCGTGGCTGTCGAGCGCGGAGCGGCGGACGTCGTCGTCGCCGGTCTCGGCGGCGGCGAGATAGGCGTCGAGCGGCGCCTTGGCGTCGACGGCCAGCTCGCGGCCGCCCGGCATCCGCACGATCATGTCGGGCCGCTGCGCTCCTGCCGGCCCGCCGACGGTGACCTGCTCCGCGAAGTCGCAGTGCTCGGTGAGACCCGCGAGCTCGGCGGTGCGCCGAAGCGTCAGCTCGCCCCATCGGCCGCGCGCCGCTGGACCCCGAAAGGCACCGGCGAGCCGGGCGGTCTCTCCGGCGAGGGAGCGGAGCTGCTCACCGAGCTCCCCCGCCTGGCTCGCGCGCACGCGCTCGAGCTCCAGGGTCTCGCGGCGGTAGTGGTCGAGGGCCTCGCGCAGCGGGCCGACGGCCTCGTCCAGTGCTTTGCGCCGGACGCTCCACTCCGCGTCGGACGAGTCCTCCAGCCGCTGGAAGCGCTCGCTCGCCAGTGCCAGGAACCCCTCGGTGTTGTCGCGCAGCGCATCGGCGGCGAGGGCCGCGAAGGCGTCGCGCGCCCGACCCAGCGCCGACCTCCCCGCCGCGAAGCCGAGGGCGAAGCCCGCCGAGCCCAGCAGCGCACCCGCGCCGAGCAGGGCCAGCCCGAGAAGCCAGCCGGGCCAACCCGGGGCGAGGCCGGACCCGTCCGACCCGGCCAGCCCGCTCAGGAAGCTCGCCGCGGGCGACGTCCCTCCTATAAGGGAGGGAAGAGCGAGGGCGCGGGCGGCGGCGGGGGCGAAGAAGCACAGGACGGAGAGCGGGACTGTCTCCATGCGGAACCTCCGGTGGCGCCGAGCATCGGCGAGGCCTGTGACCGATCCGGTCACACCCGGAGACCGTTTGGCCCCGACCGATCGGTCGGCTAGGGTACGAGAGCCCGACCGATCGGTCGGCTCGCTCGGGCCCACCGGCCCCAAGACCCCGCGGAGTCGATCCCGTGACGAACGAGCTCCCGAGCTCCCGCGACAAGATCCTCGACGTGGCCGAGTCCCTGTTCGCGCGACGCGGCTACGCCGGAATCGGCCTGCGCGAGGTGGCCGACGCGTCGGGTCTCTCGAAGTCCTCCCTGTTCCACCACTTCCGCAGCAAGGAGCAGCTCTACCACGAGGTGCTGCGGCGCATGTTGCGGCTGATCCGGGAGCGCATGGACGCCCTGACCGCCGAGGCGTCTCCGGGTCGGCAGCTGGAGCGCTGGACCTGCCAGCTGATCGATCTGTTCGCCGAGCATCCGACCGTGCCGCGCCTGCTGTTGCGCGGGCTCTTCGAGGAGGAGGACGCCGCCGCGCCCGAGGCCGAGGCGACGGAGGCGATGCTGGCCGACGTCCTGAGCGGCGCCGAGCGGCTGATCCAGCGCGGTGTCGACTGCGGCGAGCTGCGGCGCGTCTCGGCGCCCCACACGCTCCAGACCCTGATCGGAGCCACCGTCTATCACTTCGCCTCGGCGGAGGTGGGAGAGGGCATCCTGGGACGCCCGCTCTTCTCCGCCGAGGAGGTCGCCCGGCGCAAGCGCGAGGTCATCGGACTGCTGCGCCACGGCTTGTTCGAGCGCGCACCGAGAGCACCCCGCGCAAGCAGCGGGGAAGGAGGAGCCACGTGAAGAAGCTGATCGAGGATCACCGCAAGCGGTTCGGAGACTTCGAGGTGATCGAGTTCGTCGACGAGAAGCAGATCGAGTCCCTGCGCGCTCAGACCGACGTGGCCGCTCCCGTCGAGCTGCACTGGACCTGGAACTACGGCAGCGAGGTGGCCGAGCTCCGCAATCTCTACGAGAAGGGAAAGGTCAATCAGTGGAACGCGGAGACCGACCTCGACTGGTCGCTTCCGTGCTCGAAGGACGATTTCATCGTCAACCCCGAGACGTCGCTGCTCGCCCAGGCGACCCGGCTCCTGGGCCGCGACGAGGCGACCCAGAAGGCCGCCGCCTTCGACGAGATCAACTATCTCCTCTCGCAGCTGCTCCATGGAGAACAGGCCGCGCTCCAGCTCTGCGGTCAGCTCACCAACGTCTGCGACAAGATGGACGAGAAATGGTACGCCGCGAGCCAGGTGATCGACGAAGCGCGACACGTCGAGGCGTTCAGCAAGTTCATGCAGCGCAAGATGGGAACGATCTATCCGATCGGCGGCACCTTGAAGGTGCTGCTCGACATCCTGCTCCGGGCGGACACCGCCCAGAAGAAGACCCTCGGCATGCAGACGCTCTTCGAGGGCATGGCCGTCGGCATCATGGACATGCTGCGCACCGAGTGCCGCAACCCGTTGCTGGTCGAGACGCTTCGTCGGGTGGAGCAGGACGAGGCGCGCCACGCCGCCTTCGGCGTGCTGATGATGCGCCGCGTGGTGCGCGAGGCGAGCACCGAGCAGAAGCACGAGATGGAGGACTGGGCGTTCTCGATCCTCGAGGCGCTCAACGCCAACCAACAGCTCGACATGCTGCACGCGCTGGGACCGAAGTACGGCATCGATCCGGAGCAGATCACCCGCGCGATGCTCGGCATGGAGAACTGGGCGACGCTCAACAGCCTGCCCTACATGCACACGGTGGTTCCGAACCTGCGCGGTCTCGGGCTCCTCACCGAGCGCACCGAGCCGCAGTGGCGGAAGGCGGGCATGGTCGTCGAGAGCCGACCCGGCGTTAAGGGGGCTCCGGTCGCCGCCGCCTGAGCGCCGGGAGCGACTCTTTCCCGCTCCAGAGCCGAGGGTGCTATGCTGGCCGGGTCCGGGCCCGCGGGTCCGGTAGGCGGTAGCGCTCATGCGGATCACGCCCGTCGCGACCTTCGCCGTCGTCGTCGCGCCGATCCTCTGGATCGGATGTACCTCCCCCGTCGACATCTACTTCGACGGGGCCGAGGACTTCGGGAACTACCGCACCTGGGACTGGCTTCCGAGCGCGGCGCGCACCATCGATGCTCCTACCCCCTACGCCGTCGGTCTCGACCGCGAGCTGGCGGAGCTGGTCGAGCGCGAGCTCGCCCGGCGGGGGTTCCGGCGCGTCCGTGACGGCGCGGACCTGCGCCTCGGCGCCCTGCTCAACATGCGGCGCGAAGAGGCGAACGTGATGGAGACCCGGGCCATCGAGCAGATCTCGAGCCTGCACTCGTCGCCCAACTTCGAGGTCCAGGCGACGGTGACACGCGTCGAGACCTACGAGCGCTACCGCCTGGTCGTGTTCGCCGTCGAGCCCCGCAGCGGAAGGATCGTCTGGAAGGGCGCGCTGGAGGAGCGGTTTCCGAGCGACGGCAGCTCGCCCGGCGTGCGTCAGACGGTGACCGGGCTCCTCGCGCACTTCCCTGCGGCGGGCGACGGGAAGCCGGTCCTTCGGGCCGGGACCGCGGCCCGGACCGAGTTCTCGGTCACGACGCCGCGCGCGTCCGACGACCCGGACGCCTGAAGCCCCGCCGCGCCGGCTTTCAGCGTTCCTCGGATCCCAGCCACTGGAAGCGCAGGCCCAGGAACGCACGGTACGCCCAGTCCTCGACGTCGAAGTGGAACCGCGCGCTCGCCGTCGAGGCACCGATGCCGGGAATGCCCGTGTCGGGGTACGACGCCGAGGTCGTTAGGTCGACATTCCGGTTGCCCAGGATCTTGTAGCCGCTGGCCCCGATCAACAGGGACGTACCAAGCGGCCCGATGCGACCGGTGTCCATCTCGATGTCGAGACCTGGACCGATCCCATCGAAGCTTTCGTTCGTACTATCGGACAGGCGGATCTCGCGCGTCGTGCCGCCGCCCGCGGGGTTGCAGTTGGTGCCCGACAGGGACGTCGAGCAGTCGGCGCTCACGACGAGGCCGTTCACCTTGACCTCGTAGCGGATCCAGCCCACCGAGGGCTTGATCCGCATCGCGCGTCCGAACAGTTCGAGCGGAAACGCGACCCCCGCCCGCGCGGTGACGAGGAATGTGTCGAGCTCCGCTTGCGTCTGGCTGCCCTGACCGAGCACGGTGTTCTGGCCGTAGGGCGTCCCGCCGCCACCGGGCGGCAGAGGGGATTCGAGGGTGCTCGGATCTCCCTGGCCAGCCGCGGAGCGCTCGGTGCCGAAGCTCGCCGAGAAATCGGCCCCGACGAAGAAACGCGGCGACAGGGGCAGCGAGAGCTCGGGTGTCATCACTTCGAGCTGGCCACCGACGAAGGGCGTGACGTCGTTGTCGCTGCCGGTCTCCGGAGCTCGCAGGTCCGTCGGTGTCGTGCACCCCTCGCAGACCTGGCTGGTCACCGCTCCGTTCCAGCTCTGGATCGTGATGCCGCTGATCACCGCAACCGAGGGGACCCACTGTTCGGCTCCCGCCTGTCGGGGAGCCGCCGAATCATCGGCAGCGGCCACGCCAACCCAGAGCAAAGCCGCGAGCAGCTGGGCGTAGAGCAGTGCGAAATCGTTGACCGCGGCACGCATCGAAGCGTAGTATTATCTCACTACAGAGGCTTAACCGCACTTGGAATCTTCACGAAAGCGGTCGCGCCAGCGCGCAGGGGACACACGCTATCCGATGGAATCCCGGTTGTCGCCTCTGAGAGGGCCGGTTCTCTGGAGGGTTCTCTTATTGGCGCTGCTCCTAGCGGCGCCGGCCGGAGCCGAGGGTGATAGGCGCGTGGCCCAGGCCGAGACCAATCCGCCGGAGACCAACCAGCCGGAGTCGAAGAGCCCCGAGCGGCCCGAGGCCAAGCAGCCCGAGGCGGCCAAGACCCGGGCGGAGCCCCCGGACTCGGACATCGAGGAGATCGTCGTTCTCGGCAGCGAGTCCGACAGCTCCTCCGACTTCGCAGCCGGGGATTCGGTCACCGGCTTCGGCGCCGAGGACATCGCGGCTCTCGGCGCCCAGAGCATCGCCGACCTGGCGAGCTTCACCCCCAACCTCGAGATCGTGACGGCCAACGCCACCACGCCCACCTTCTTCATCCGCGGCGTGGGCCTGAACGACTTCAACCCCAACTCTACCGGGGCGGTCGCGATCTACCAGGACGACGTGGCGATCAACGCGCCGGCCATCCAGCTCCCCACGCTCTTCGACGTCGAGGGCGTGAACGTCCTGCGCGGGCCCCAGGGGACCGGTCTGGCGCGCAACGCCTCGGCGGGGGCGATCAAGGTCTACTCCCGCAAGCCTACCGGCCAGTTTGGCGGGTTCTTCCGCACCGACTTCGGCAACTTCAACTATCACGACTACGAGGGCGCCGTCGAGGCCCCGATCTGGGAGGACCTGCTCTCGGGGCGCTTTGCCTTTCGTCTCACCCAGCGGGACGGGATCGTTTCGAACCGCTGCGCGGACGCACCCCCGTTCTCGGCGCGCGCGGTCCATCCACCCGGCCAGGCCCCGACGGCGCTGCCGTGGTCGATCTGCGGCGAGCCCGTTCCCAATACCAACGCGGTCTCGGACATCCCTGTGGGTCTCGAGAAGAACGTCAACGACACCAACAACTGGGCGGCACGGGGAACGCTCCTGTTCCAGCCCACGCTCGACATGACCTGGCTCGTGAACGCACACGGCGCTCGCCGCGACGAGATCACGCGACTCGGACAGTCCATCCCCACCGGTGGCAGCTACTGCATCGATCCCAACGCCGTCTGCCAGCCGCCAGGCTTCCCGCCGGCGAACCGGTCGTTCCAGACGTCCGGCTGGCTGGGTGGCTCGGAGCCCGGATCGCCGCCCGCCTCGAACTACCAGCCGATCGAGATCAAGGCGCGCCTGCAGGAGCTTCTGCCCTGCAACGTCCCCGCGCTGTTCGGCAGCGGAACCTACTGCCAGGCGGGCCAGCCCCTCGCCGTGCGGCTCCAGGCGAACAAGGCTCAGATCCAGCTGTCCGAGGAGCTCGCCGAGCACCTCGACTCCCGACCCTGGGAGGGCGACTACAACTACACGGGGCCGACCCACTTCGACGCCTACGGCGGCTATCTCAAGGGAAACCTGGCGCTTCCCTACGGGCTCGAGCTCGGCACCACCACGGGCTACGACAACTACGATCGCTCGGTCGCCATCGATCTCGACTTCTCGCCGGTGACCCTGTTCCACATCAAGACCAAGGACAACGCCTGGCAGATCTACCAGGACGCGAGCCTCAAGGGCCGACTCCTCGACCGGGTCGACTGGGAGGTCGGCGCCTACCTGCTCCATGAGAAGCTGGACGCCACCGTGGACAACGACTTCGGCCAGCTCCAGGCGACCGGCGTCACGGGTCGCGTGTACTCGCAGGACACCTGGAGCACGGCGGGCTACGGATACTTCTCCTTCGACTTCTGGGACGACTTCACCCTCGATGGGGGTGTCCGGTACAACTGGGAGAAGAAGGAATTCGACATGCGGGTGATCGGGTCCACCGGCGCCGGCGTTGCCCCGACGAACTGCATGGTCGTGGCCGGTGACGTCCAGTGCCCGCTCAGCGACACCTGGCAGGCTCCCACCGGCACGCTTCGCCTGACCTATCGATTCCGTCAGGACACCCAGGCCTACTGGAAGTACACCCGCGGCTGGAAGCCCGGAACCTACAACGCCACCGCGTCTCAGAACACGGGTCCCTCGATTGCCGATCCCGAGACGCTCGACGCCTGGGAGACCGGGTTGAGCGGGGTCTGGCTCGGCGGTCGCATCGGGATAGACGCCTCGCTCTTCTACTACTCCTACTCCGACTACCAGATCTTCACGGCCCAGCAGTACCTGGGCGGCAACCCGGAGTTCGTGATCCTCAACGCCAACGACGCCGAGGTCTACGGCTCGGAGATCGACGCGATCGGGCGCCCCTGGCAGGGGTTCTTCCTGAACGTCCGCTTCTCCTGGCTGAAGAGCCAGTTCCTCGACTTCGTTCGCACGGACCAGTTCTTGAACACCACGGGAGGCGGTGGCGACATCGTCCGCTTCAAGCAGACCCAGAACTCGGGCAATCCGCTGCTGAACTCGCCCGAGTACAAGGTCAGCATCACGGCCGAGCAGACGCTCCCGCTCGGGTCGGGCGGGCGCTACGGGTACCTGGTCGGCCGCTATGACGTCGTATGGACCGACAAGAGCTACTACGACGCCTCGAAGGGAGTCGGTCTCGGCGACGAGAACGGCAACTACTTCCTTCCGAACAGCACGATCGCCCAGGACCCTTTCTGGGTGCACAACATCCGCCTCGCCTGGCGGGCGCCGGGCGGACGCGTCGAGATCGCGGGCTGGGGCCGCAACCTCACCAACGAGGCGTACAAGACCTTTGCCTTCGACGGCAGCACGTTCCGCAGGACGACGATCTACTACGTGGGTGATCCGCGCACCTACGGAGGCAGCCTCGTCGTGACCTTCTGAACCGCCCTCCGTTCAGGGGACGGCGTAGCCCAGGGCCCGGAGGTGCATCAGCTCGAGTTCGCTCAGCTCGCGCGTCGGCACGTCGCCCCAGGAGGGCTTCATCTCGCGGTACGCTTCTGCCACCGCGCTCAGCCGCTTCACCGCCTCCGGATTCTCCGCGGTCCGGTTCCGGAACTCGGCGGGGTCGTCGCTCGAGTCGAAGAGCTGCTCGACCGGCGCGGGCTTCTGGTCGATCCACGCATAGCGAAGCGTGCCTTCGGTGACGCTCACCGCGGGCTGGGGCGGATCCTTGGGCCGCCCCCAGGTCTGGTCGATGAAGGCGATCGCCGGATCCCCCGGATCCGGCAGCGGCTCGCCGCGCGCGGCGGCCAGGATCTCGGGCACGCGAGAGTGCCCGTCGGTTCCCGGCATCTCGAGACCGAGCAGATCGAGGACGGTGGGCCAGAGGTCGATGTTCTGCGTCCGGCTCTCGATGACCACGCCGGGCTCCAGACGGAACGGGAACAGGATCAGCAGCGGGATCTCCGTCGTCTCCCGGTAGACCTTGCGGGCATGCCCTTCGAAGCCGCGCTCGCCGAAGGCCTCGCCGTGGTCCGAGGCGATGATCACCAGCGTGTTCTCGAGGTAGCCCTGGTCGGCGAGGGAGCTCAGCAGGATGTCGATCATCCCGTCGGTCCAGCGGATCGAGTTGTCGTAGATGTCCTTGTAGTGCACGCCGAACAGCGCCGACTCCCTGTCGTACACGTACTCGTGCAGGTCCATCAGGTGCAGGTACAGGAACCAGCGGTCGTGTCCGCGCAGCCGCAGGAACTCGCGGGTGGCCGCGATCGTGGGCTCGTCGGTCCCCGCCTCGGAGATCGTGGGATTGTCGCGGCGGACGCTCGCCGGCGGTGCCGTTCCGACCGGGCGCTGGTAGACGTCGAAGCCCTGGTCGAAGCCGAAGGTCGGACCGACCCAGCCGTTGCGGTAGAGCCCGACGGTCTGGAAGCCGGCCTCCTTCAGGATCTCGGCCGGCATGTTGGCCTGCGGCGGGAGCACCTGGTCGAAACGCGTGATGCCGGTGTGCAGGGGGTAGAGACCGGTCCACAGCGACGCCATGGAGGCCTTCGTCCACGACGACTGGGAAAGGTGACGCCCGAAGCGGACGCCCGTGCTGGCGAGCCGGTCGAGCACCGGGCTGGTGTCCCGTTGGTAGCCGTAGCAGCCGAGATGTTCGGCGCGCAGCGTATCGATCAGCACGAACAGGACGTTCAGGTCCTTGCGATCGCGGAGCTTGGCGATGTCTTGGACGGATCCGGTAGGCCGGGAGTCCCAGTCGTCGTCTCCGAGGTGGACGTCGACGAAGGTCGACAGGAAGACGATGACGATCAAGCTCGCGGCGAGGATCCAGGGCCAGCGTTGGTCGACCAGGCGCTTGGACATGGCGAGGCAGGCTAGCGCACGAGTCTGGTTGTCACGGCGGGCTGCTGTCTATACTCGGCCAATGAACTCCACGACCCGTCTCGCCGGCTCGGCTCTGCGCGCGATCGTCGCCGCGACTGCAGGCCTGCTCGTGTTCCAGGCCTGCGAGCCCACCGATCCCCTGGAGCTGGCCCGACAGCGCCAGGCGGCGGGGGACTATCAGGGCTCGCTGGAGCGCCTGCGGGATCTGATCGAAGAACATCCGAAGGACCCGGAGGTGAACTACCTCTACGGCGCCGCGCTCGCCGCGACGGACCAGCCGAGCCTGGCCACCTGGCCGCTGCTCCAGGCCATGGACGACCCGGACTGGCTGATCCCCGCCGGTATGCAGCTCGCCCAGGCCGCGCTCGTCACCGGCGACTTCAACGAGGCCGTGGCCGCCACTACGCGGATCCTCGACGAGCACCCCGACGAGGTCCAAGCGCTGCTGTACCGGGCCCAGGCGAATGCTCATTGGAAGGAGAATCCCGAGGCCGCCCTCCGCGACGCCGATCGCGTCCTGGAGCTGCAGCCGGACATGCTGGAAGCCTACGAGCCCCGGATCCTGGCCCTGCTCGAGCTCGATCGTCACGACGAGGCCTCCGAGTCGCTCGCGGAGGCGGGTCGCAAGCTCTCGACGACGGAGACGTCGAAGGCCGTCCTGGCCTGGCACTGCTCGACCACGGCGATCTTCCAGGACGAGGGAGGAGAAACGGACAAGGCGCGGGAGACCTACCGGGAGTGCCTCGAGAAGTACCCGGCGAACGAGACCGTGGTGCTCAACGCGGTGAAGTTCTACGAGGCGCACGGAGAGCTGGATCGGTCGACCGAGGTCCTGCGCGCCGCGCTCGCCGAGGCCCCGAACCACCGGGGCTTCCGCTCGAGCCTCGCTGAACGGCTGCGCTTCGCGGGCAAGCCCGAGGAAGGCGAGGCCCTGCTGCTCGAGGCGACCCAGGCGGACGAGCCCACGCAGCAGGCCGCCGCCTGGATCGACCTCGCTCAGTACCGCACCGCGATGCGCGAGTATCCCGCCGCCGCCGAGGCCTACGAACGCGTCGTGGAGATCTCGCGGAAGGTCGACCCGGAGCCGAACCCGCAGATCCTCTTCCAGTACGCGGACGCGCTCGTCCTGGCCAAGGAGCTCGATCGGGCGGAGAAGGTCGCCGAGGACCTCTCGGTTCCCGCCCTGCGCGCGCTGATCCGCGCGCGCGTCGCTCAAGAGAGGGGCCAGCCGGCGCAGGCGATCGCCTCCTTCGACGAGGCGCTGCGCGTCTGGCCCAACAATCCCTACGCGCACTACTACACGGCGCTCGCCGCCGAGCAGGTCGGTGATTTCGACCGCGCGCTCGAGGAGTACCGGTATGCGATCCGGATCTCCGTCGGTACGACGGACGCGCGCACCCGCGCCGCCCGTCTGCTGATCGCCCAGGGAGAGCCGCTGATGGCCTATCAGCTCCTGTTCCTGGAGATCGGGAACGATCCGCTCGAGCCCGAAGGGGAGCTGCTCTCGATGTACCTGATGGCCCGGGTTGCGAATCCCCGCCAGATCCAGTCGGCGCTCCTGACGCTGCGCGCCCGCAATCCGGAGAAGCTCCCGATGGCGCTGGCCCGCAGCGCCGAAGGCGCGGCCGACCTCGCCGGACCGGGCGCCGCGCTCACGCTGCTGAGCGGAGCACCTGGAGTGGACTACACCGATCCGCAGTTCGCCCCCGCGCTGCGCGACCTGGTCCGCTACGCCCACGCGGCGGGTCAGCCGAAGAAGGCCGAGCGCGCCGTCGAGACAGCCCTCAAGGCGCATCCGGACGCCGCGGCCTTCCACGCGATCCGCGGTCTCCACCGCGAGCTTTCCGGCGCCGCTGCGGAGGCGGTGCGCGCGGCCTACGCGCGGGCCGTGGAGCTCGATCCCAACGACGCCTGGGCCCTCGCCGGCCTGGGCCGCGCGACGGTCGCGAGCGACCCGGCCGAGGCGGTGGCGCTCTTCGATCGGGCCGCCGCCGCGGATCCCACGGAGCCGGAGTACCTGCTCGCCGGTGCGCGCGCCGCGCTGTCCGCCGGGAAGGCGGAGCCGGCCGAGCGTCGCCTGATGCTGCTGCTCGGCAAGTTCCCGATGGAAGGGGAGGCCGCCGCCGAGCTCGTGGCCCTCGATCTCCGCCGGGAACGGGTGACCCAGAAGACGGTCGACTGGGCACGGCGCGCCGCCCGCTTCGGCGGCGGGGTGGAGGCGTACGAGCAGCTGAGCCAGGTGTACGCGCGCCTCGAGCAGCCGAAGCTGGCCGAAGAGGCTGCGAAGCGGGCCCGCATCCTGCGGGACCGGCAGAGCGAGCAGGAATCCACGTCAGAGGGTTGACCGGATTTCCCTCGGGGATCCTGTGTCTCTTCGCGCCGCTCTGGAACTCGTCCGGTCTACCGAACTTTTCGCTTGATCTCTCCGCTCGGCTGGCCTTATCGTGCTCCGACAAGGAATGTGGCGTCGTGTGCACGATCGAGTCGTGTGTCCGGCTCCACGACCGAAATGCGCATGAACGAAGCGCAAGGAGAAGTGCCCATGCTCTTCAACAAGAGCCGCACGCTTCCGTTGGCGTGTCTGTTACTCGCCCTGACCTGGGGCGCTGCCGCCCAGGCTCAGACGGCATGGTCGCTCACCGGCAACAGCGCCGGCGAGCTCCAGATCGGAACCGGCCTCCCGCTGCCGGTCGGCACCGCGGGGATCTTCCTCGGCGGCATGACGCCGGCCACCGCGGGCACGGCCTTCTGGCCCCCGCTGCTCGTTCCGGCCATCCCCGGCGGCGGAATCATCAATCAGAACCAGACGACGGCCCAGGGCGGCAAGATGACCGTTCCGCCCGGAGTGCTCGGCAACACGATCGCCGGTGCCCCGCCGATCCCGATCGGCGTGTTCACCACGAATCCGGCCGTGTTCCAGGTCCGGACGACCATCAGCTACGCCTGGCCCGCCGCGACGGCGACGTTCTCCCCCGGTGGTGCTCCCGGCATCCCCGGTCCGACGCCGGTCGTCTTCCCCGGTCCTCCTGCCGCCGGTGGCTTCATCACCTACGGCGGTGGCGCGAAGGCCTTCGGTGGTCCGGCGCAGTTCGCGATCCAGGCCGGGCCGATCGCCGGTACGCTGACTCCGCCGAGCAAGATCCCGAACGGCGGCACGATGGGCAGCAAGGCGCCGGTCGCGACGGTGTGGATCAACGCCTTCGGCAAGCTTCCCGCCAGCGCGACGAAGCTCGGAGTCGTCGGCGCCTCGAACCCGCTCGGCGTCGCTGCGCCGGGTGCCCCGGGCGTGACGATCGCCACGACCATGTTCGGTGCGCTCACGAAGGGCGTCGCGGTCGGTATCGGAGCCACGCCGATGGGCGCGCTCACGATGTCGACCCTGGTGACCGCGGGCTTCCCGAGCAACATGGTTACCGCGACGCAGGGCTTCCCCTGGACCACGGGCGCGATCACGGTGTCGGCGCCCGGAACCCCGCCCGAGATCTTCTTCCTCTCGGGCACGGACATGCGGATTGCCGGCGCCGGCAACGTCTCCCTCGTGTCCGGGGCGCTGAGCCAGCGGGCTCTGTCGAAGGCCAACGCGAACCGCGGCTGGCTGAGCCTGACCCTCCCGGAGCCGACCGCGGCGCTGGGTGCGGCGGCTGCGCTCGTGATGCTCGGCATCTGCCACGGCCTGGTGCGCCGCCGCTCGCGGTAAGCGTCCATCCGCTAGAAGCAGATCTGTTCGTGCAGCCGGGGCGGGTCGATGAGAGTCGGCCCGCCCCGGTTCCTTTCGTCTGCCTTCGCCTCCGTGTGGCGACCGTGGCGGCGCTCGCCGCATTCGCCGGGCTCCTCCTCGCGTGTGCGACGCGAGGGGCGCCTCACGGCGAGCTCACGCGCGTCTGGCGCGACTACAGCGCATTGCCCGAGCAGCGCGCCCTCGCGATCGCGGGTGAGCTGCGGCAGAACCGCTGGGTTGCCGGCGCCTCCGGCGGTCATGCCACGCCCGGCGAGGCCGAGACTGCAGCTCTTCAGGAGTGCGCCCGTCGCCGCCTGGAGCGTCGGATGCAGCAGGCCTGCCGCCTCTATGCCGTGGGCGACGAGGTGGTTTGGCCGAAGCCCTGGTGAGAGATCCAGTGCCAGCCAGCCAGCGGGAGGGGGCGCGCCTCAGGAGGTGACGGGCTCGGGCAGATAGTCCGGCAGTCTCAGATTCCGGGCCCTGGCGCGCGCGGCCGGCGACAGCGGGGACTTCTCGAGCCAGGCCTGTGCCGCCTCCTTGTCCTGCTTGAGCCACCTGCGCGCGATGCGCACCATGAGCTCCTCGCGCTGGAGATCGCCGTCGATGCGGGCCGCCACCTTCAGGGCGTCGGGCGGCGAGCTCGCGGCGAGTTGGCGCGCGTACGGCGTAAAGAGCACGTGGAGCCAGGGCGGGGGCTCCCCGGCCATCTGCTCCTCCATCCAGGCGAAGGCGGACTCCCGGTCCCGCAGCGCCCAGATCTCGAAAGCGGTGCCGAGCGCGTGGTTGCGGCTCGGTCCCTCGGGCGCGCGCGAGACCCACTCCACGACGTCCCGTCCGTCGTCGCCGTTGCCCAGGCGCATCCGCACGATCGCGCTGCGCAGGGACTTTCCGAAGGGGCCCTCGCATTGGGCATCGCACCAGCGCTCGGCGGTGGCCGGATCCGACCAGGCCAGCGCTGCGGCCACCTGGCGATAGGCCGCGAGCTTGTAGCGCTCGTTGTCGTCGGGGATCGCCTCGGCCCAGCGCGCCACGGCCTCCCCGCCTTCGGCGCGTTCCAGAGCGAGACTGAAGGCCATGAGCGCGCGCTGCTGCTGAATGCCCGATCCGAGACCCTGCATGTACTGCTCGAGGCTGGCTCGGTCCTTCTGGAACCAACCCCGCATGAGCGCCACCTGCACCGTCTGGGCCAGCTCGCGCAGGATCGGGTCCTCGGTCGCCTTGGAGACGCCCGCCGTCGCGGCCGCGGGGTCGCTGCGCGCCCAGACCTCGATCGACGCGTCCAGGGCCGCGGCCTGGAAGCGCGGCGCCGCAATCGAGAAGGCCCAGGTGGCCGCGGCCCGGGGATCGTGGGACGCCCACGTGCGAACCAGCAGCTCCAGCTCGGCGACTCCCATTCCGAGCATGGCCTGCTCGATCGCGTCCCTCAGCTCGGGAATCACCTCCGGGCCGAGCGTCGGCAGCAGGATCGCCAGCGCGTGCACCCGGGCGTAGGGATCCGACAGGCTCAGGGCTTCCGACAGCGTGCCGACCGCCGCGGCGGAGTCGGCGGGCATCGCGCTCTCGGACGGCGCCGGCGACGCGGAGTCCGCGTCGCCGCAGCCGGCGAGTGCCAAGGTCGCGAACAAGGTGCCGCAGAGAGCGGGGATCCGGATCGTCGGAGTGGTGGCCTGCTTCATCGGCGGCGAGCATAACCCACGCCGGCGGGCGTTCGATCCGCTATCCGCCACCTCCGGGACCGTCGAGCCGCCGCTCCGACGCCTCCCGGGTCCGCGCGCACTCCGCTCCCAGGCAAGTCAGCCAGGACGAGCGGAGGGCCTCGATCCGGAACGGCTCGGCGTTGTAGTAGTAGTCGAGGTACAGGTTGGTCATCTTCTCGATCCCGTGCGGGTCGAGACGTCCCAGCCCGTCTCCGAACAGGCTGGCCAGCACCGTCAGGTTGGACTGCGACAGGTCCTCGTAGTTCCCTCCCAGCTTGCGCTGCTCGGCGAGAACCCGGGCCAGCTCCGGAGAGTCGGGGTCGTCGTGCATCCAGCGCGCCAGAAGGGTCGCGCACTCCCGCTTCCGCGACGCACACACGTGGCGGACGATCCGCTCGCGCGTCTCTTCGTCGTCGGGCCCGCGCTTGTCGCGCAGTTGCTGAAGCAGGCTGGGAACGGCGTCGGGGCCGTGCGGGGGCAGATACGGGAGCCTGGCGGTCCCACCCGTGAAGAAGGCGCGCGCCGCCTGATCGGACAGACGAGGATGGAGGAGCGTGTGCACCTCCCCGGGCAGGGCGGAGCGCCGGATCCTGCCGACCGGCAGCAGCTCGTGGGCGAGCAGCTCCTCGAGGCTCGAGATCCGCGAACGCCGGAGTCCCGCTCCGAAGTCGGCCCGCCCGAAGCGCTTCGTGATCCGTTCCAGATCCGGTGCGGAGCGCTCGTCCTTGAAGCCGAGCAGCAGCAGATCGGAGGACTGCGCATACCAGACCGCGACGCGGTCGAAGACCGTCGAATAGGTGCGCAGCACCAGGTCGAGCGTCTCGTCGTTCATCTCGTAGGCATACATCCACTGGGCGTACACACCGCCCGGGGCGAGCCGGTCGCGAGCCGCCTCCAGGAACTCGCGGCTGTACAGCATCTCCACGCCCACGACCCAGGGGTTGCTCGGCTCGGAGACAATCACGTCCCAGCTCTCGTCGTTGTGCAGCAGCGCCCGATAGGCGTCGCTGCGCACGAACTCGACCTTCGGGTTCTTCGACGCCCCGCGGTTGCCCCGGTCGAAGAGGGGCGAGGCCTCGATCACTCCCGGCGAGATCTCGGCAACGAGCACGCGCTCTACGTCGTCCAGGTCGGCCAGCTCCCCAGCGGTGACGCCGGTGCCGAGGCCGATCACGAAGCCCTTCCGACAGCGCTCGGCCATCATGCAGGGGATCAGTCCCGCCAGCGCCATCGTCGGATAATCGGTGACGAGCGAGCCGTCGGGCTTTCCGTTCGTCTTGATCGCCAGCGTATTCGCATTGCCCACGTGGTACTTGACGACGCTGACGGTGGCGGTGGGATCGTCGTCGTAGAACGGAATGTCGAGGGCCATCGACGCCGAGAGCATCGCCTCGGGTCCCTGCCAGGTCACCGGCGTGGCGGTCCGCTGGCGGAAGAAGCCGGCGGACATCAGGCGCGGATCCCAGGGCGGGAGCAGGGCGATCGCTCCGATCGCGAGGCCCGTCGCCACGGCGGTTGCGAGGCGCGGAAGCTCGACGATCCTCACCAGCAGCAGGCCGCCCGCCATCAGCACGGCTGCGACGGCGATGCGGTAGACGTGGTGGAGATCGAGCCAGAAGAGCAGGACGTAGCCCCCCAGCAGGGCGCCGAGCAGGCTGCCGACGGTGTTCCAGCCGTAGATGCGTCCCGCCAGCCCGCCGAGCTCTCCCATCTCGTCGCGCAGCGCGTGGAAGATCAGCGGCAGCGCGGCGCCGGACAGGCCGAGCGGCACCGCGAACACGATCAGGATCCCGATCGAGACCGAGAAGAAGTAGGGATAGAAGGCCTGGTCGACGCTCTGGAACAGGCTGCGCAGGACATGCGTTGCGTAGGGCGCGTAGTCGATGAAGGGATAGAGCAGGGCGAGCAGCAGGCCCAGCGCGATCGGACAGCCCGCGACCACCCAGCGCGGAATGCGCTGCCAGGGCGAGACGGCGAGGCTGCCGATGGCGATGCAGAGCACGAACGTGGCGACCAGCATCGCGAAGCTGAAGTGCGACGCTCCCAGTGCCAGGCCGCCGACGCGGATCAGGACCGTCTGCAGGCACATCATCGCGAAGCCGAGCAGCAGCGCGACCACCGCGAAGAGCGCGAAGGAGGGGGGCGTCTTCGGGGCGGTGGTCGACGCAGCCGTCGCCTCCGGGCTTCGCGGCGCGATCCAGAAGAGCCCCGCAAAGCTCGCGCCGGCGACCAGGTTGACGACGCCCATTGCGCGCAGGGCGGCGGGGATCCCGAGCCAGGGGATCAGGAAGAAGCCCCCCGCGAGCGCTCCCGCGAACGCACCCAGCGTGTTGAATCCGTACACGAACGCGTGGAAGCGGGTGGCGTCTTGCAGGTCGCGGGCCAGCGCCTGGGTCAGCAGGGGGATCGTCCCGCCCATCAGGACGGTCGGGGGTCCAATCAGGAGCGCGGTGAGACACACGTCGAAGGCGAAGCTCGCCGCCTCCGAGTGCACGGGCAGGGCCGCCGACAGCGCCAGGGCGAGCTGGAATAGGGAGGGCCAGGCCAGCGCCCAGACGCCGATCCCCGCCTCGACCGCGCCGTAGAGCAGCAGCAGCCGGCCACTCGCCGCAACCGGGGCAGCTCGCGCGACCCGGCTCGAGACCCGGCCGAACAACGAGTAGCCGAGGGACAGGCCTCCCAGGAAGATGGCCAGGACCGCGGCGGTCGCTTCGCTGTGGGATCCGAGCAGAATGGACAGCGCCTTCTGCCAGGTCACCTCGTAGACCAGGCCGCTGAACCCGGTCAGGACCGTCAGAACCAGCGCCAGGATCCGCATCACCGGTCCGCGCTACGCGCCGCGCTGGTGACCCGCCACCGCATCAGGGCGCGGATGCCTCCGCGGCGGTCGCCTGTGGCTCCGGAGCCTGCTGGGGAGCCGGTGCGGAATGCGCGCCCGCGTGCGCGCGCAGTCGCGTCTGCTCGGGCAACGAGGATTGGCTCAGCCACGACTCGGCCGCCTCGGGATCTCGGCTCAGCCACTGGGTCAGGATGCCGACGATCACGTCCTCGCGATCGCTCTCGTCCGCGATGTGCTCCGTCCACTCGATCGCCTCGACGGGCTGGGTCTGGGAGAGCTCCTGGCCGTAGGCGTCGTAGAGCACCGGGAGCCAGGGGGCCGTGCCTTCGGCGAGCTTCCCCTGCATCCACGCCAGCGCGGAATCGCGGTCGCCTCGGGCCCAGCGTCGGAAGGCGCCGACCAGCGACTTCCGGCCGGCCTCACCTCTCGTGTCGAGTGCCAGCCACTCGATGACAGACTCCCCGTCGACGCCGCGGTTCAGGCGGTCTTCGGCCACCAGGGCGCGCATCGCCGGTCCTCCGTAGGGGCTGTCGCACTGGGCCTCGCACCATGCGTCGACGGCGTCGGGATGGGCGGAGATCAGCGCGGCCGTGACGACCGAATACGCGGAGTGCTTGTAGGCCGGAGCGGACTCCGGGATCGCCTCCGCCCAACGGATCAGCGCGTCGGCTCCCTCGGTCTGGCTCAGGTCGAGGGCGAAGCGCGAGAGCGAGATCAGCTGCAGGGGGCCGTGTCCGAGGCTCTGGATGTAGGCCTCGAGTCCCGGGCGGTCGGTCTGGAACCAGCCCCGCACCAGGGCCTGCTGCGCCGTCTGGGCCACGTCTGCGAGCGGGCTCTGCAGCGCCTCGGCGATGCCCTCTCGAGCGGCTTCGGGATCGGCCTTGGCCCAGGTCTCCACCGCGATGTGCAACGCCACGGTCCGGTGGCGCGTCGCCTCGAGCTCGAGGGATCGCGCAACCGCTCCGGCAGGATCCAGCTCCGCCCAGCGGCGCATGACCAGCTCGAAGTCGGCCTCCCCCATGTCGCGCCGCCTACGGCGGATCGTCTCCTGGATGTCCGGCAGCGCCTCCGGTCCCAGGGTGGGGAGCAGCTCGGCGAGCCTTCGGGCTCGGAGGAAGGCGTCCGGCTCCCGGAGCGCCGCGCCGAGCTCCCGGGCGACCTCGGACTGGCCGGCGTCGCTCGTCGACGGCCCACCCGCGCTGTCGGGCGCGTCGCAGCCGAGCCCGATTCCGGCGAGAGCGGCGCCCAGGAGCGCGATCGGGATCTTCGGCAGGCGTTTCTTCTCCATGGGGCGCCGAGCATAACCCAGCGAGCACCGCGCGCGGCCGCCCGGATGCCGCTCCTGACGATCGATCCGCTTGGAGTCGGCCGGCTCGGCGGGATAGAGTCAGGCCCCCGAAAGAACGCTCGGAGACCCCGGATCCTCATGGACCTGCGCTTTGCGCTGCTGCTCGCTTGCTTCCTGGTGTCCGGGTTCGCGGCCCTGCTCTATCAGACCGTCTGGAGTCGCGAGCTGAGCTTCGTCTTCGGCACCTCGGAGCTGGCCGTCGCGGCCGTGCTCGCCGCCTACATGGGAGGTCTGGCGCTCGGGGCGGCAGCGGCGGGCCGCTACGCCCAGCGGCTGCGCCGACCGGTGCTGGCCTACGGTCTGCTCGAGCTCGCGATCGCGGTCTGCGCGCTGCTGGTGCCCTGGGGCATTCGCGGCGTCAACGCGCTGTACGTCGGGATCCTGGGCGGCGCCGACGCGCTTCCCGACGCCCAGTCCGCCGCGGCCACGCTCTTGCAGCTCGCGGGTGCCTTCGCAGTGCTGCTGCCGCCGACGGCGTTCATGGGCGCGACGTTGCCGCTTCTCGCGCGCCACGCCGTGCACAAGGAGGAGGAGATCGCCTCCCGCGTGGGTGTCCTCTACGCGGTGAACACGGCGGGGGCGATCGCGGGCACGCTGTGCGCGGCCTTCTGGCTGATGCCCGAGGTGGGGCTGCGCGGAACCGAATGGGTCGGGGCATCGCTGAACGGGCTGGTGTTCACGCTCGCCGCGCTGCTCGCGCGCAGCGCGCCGCTCTCGCCCCCGTCCGAGCGCGCCGCGACGCGCGCGGTAGCGACCGGATCGCTCTGGATCCTGCCGGCGATCGCCGTCTCTGGAATGGTCTCGTTCTCCTACGAGGTGCTCTGGACGCGCCTGCTCGGCCACCTGCTCGGTGGGAGCATTCACGGCTTCGCGTCGATGCTCGCCAGCTTCCTGCTGGGGATCGCGCTGGGCAGCGCCGTCGCCGCGCGCCTCGCCTCGAGCCGCCAGCGGGCCGTGCTCGGCTTCGCGCTGGTGCAGCTCGGCATCGCGTTGACCTCCTACGGATCCTTCGCGCTCTCGGACCGCCTGCCCGAGCTCGCCGCCCACTGGGGAGCGGGCCCCAGTGCCCCGTTGGCCAGCTTCGCCGTCGCCGTCGTCGCGCTGCTGCCGATCACGCTCTGCATCGGCGCCACGTTCCCCTTCGCCGTGCGCGTGCTGGCGCGCGATCCCGAGCAGACCGCCGCGGCGACCGCCCGCGTCTACTCCTGGAACACGGTGGGCGCGATCGTCGGCGCTCTCGGTGCGGGCTTCGTGCTGCTTCCCGAGCTCGGCTTCCACGGCCTCGCGATGCTGGGCATCGCGGTGAGTCTGTCGCTGGCCCTGCTGGCGGCCCTCGCGATGCCGCCGCGACGGCTGGTTCCGGCGGCGGCTGCGCTCGCGGGCTTCCTCGCCCTGGTGCTCGCGCCCCTGGGCCCGCCGTGGAGCCTGCTCACCTCCTCGCCGATGGCGGTGAATGCGAAGCAGGCGGAGATCGCGTACAGCGCGGTCGGACGCACGACGACCGTCATGCTCCTCGACTGGGGCGCGCGCTATCAGATCCTCACCGATGGACTGCCCGAGGCGAAGATCGCCTCGAGAGGCATGTTTGCGGACATCAACGTCGCCCAGTGGCTGGGGGCGCTGCCCGCCCTGGTGCGACCCGAGGCGCGGGACGAGCTCGTCGTGGGGCTCGGCGGGGGAGTGGCGCTGGAGCTCGTCCCGCGGACGATCGAATCGATCGACGTGATCGAGATCGAGCCCGAGGTGCTGGAGGCGAACCGCCGCATCTCCGACCTGCGCGCGATCGACCCGCTCTCGGATCCGCGTGTTCACGTCCACATCGGCGACGCGCGCGGCACGTTGCAGCTCACCGGCAAGCGCTACGACGCCATCGTCTCCCAGCCCTCGCATCCCTGGACCGCGGGAGCCTCCCATCTCTACACGCGCGAGTTCTTCTCGCTGGCCCGCTCGCGGCTGAAGCCCGACGGCGTGTTCGTGCAGTGGATCGGGCTCGTGTTCGTCGACGAGGCTCTGTTGCGATCCCTGCTGGCGGCCCTCCTCGAGGCGTTCCCCCACGTCGAGCTGTTCCAGCCTCAGGTGAACGGGCTGTTGTTCGTCGCCTCGGCGGCCCCGATCGACGCCTTGGCCGGAGCGGCTCAGGCGCTCGCCGCCGCTCCCCAGGACTACGACCGTCTCGGGCTCCACAGCGTCGAGGACTTCGCCAGCGCCTGGGTGCTGGACGAGGAGGGAGTGCGCGCGCTGGCCGGCGGAGCGCCGCCGAACACCGACGATCGGAACCTGCTGGCCGCGCGCTCGGCGCGGCTGGGCGACGACCGCCTCGACCCGAAGGCGGCGCGCGCACTGATGCGCGATCACGACCCGCTGCTCGGCGTCACGTCCCTCGACCGGCCGGCACTGATCCGCTCCCTGCTGAGGAGGAACCAGCCGGAGCGGGCCACCGACCTGGCGCTGGCCACCGAGGGAAACGAGCAGGAGGTGGCGCTGGGCTGGGTGGAGCTGGGCCAACGCCGCTCGAACCGGGCCGCGCGACACTTCCAGCGCGCACTCGCTCTCGCGCCCGACGACGACTCCGCGATCGCGGGTGTCGTCGCGAGCGGGCTGCTCGACGTGATGCTCCAGAAGAAGATCTTCGGCATCGACGATCGGCAGATCGACCCCCGCTACGCCGCGGTGATCGAGGGCTGGCGCCTTCTTCAGGAAGGCAACAGCAAGCAGCTCGCGACGCTGGAGACGGTGCTCGCCCGGATCGGGCCGGAAGATCCCCTGTTCGAGGCCGCAGCGCGGCTGCGCGTGGAGGGCCTGATCGCGACGGGGGTCCCGGAGCAGGCGGCTGCGGCCGAGGCGATCACGCAGACGCTGCTCGCCCGCGCCTGGAGCCCCGCCGACGCCCTGCTGCGAGCGCGGGCGGCGATCGCCGCCGGGCGGGTGGAGGATGCGCGCGGATCGCTCCTCGGTGTCATCGAGCAGCTCGTGGTGAACCGGCACGGGCGCGTCCTCGGCGACCGGATCCTGGAGCTCGCCCGGGAGCTGCCGGAAGACGACTACCGGAGCCTCGAAGTCCGCGTGGCCAAGGCGCTGGGTCGCCGCCCGAAGGGCACCGGCGCCGACCTCATAGCGCCTCCAGCTCCTCCCGAAACGCCGTAGCGAAGCGATCGAGTCGCTGCTTCGCCCAATCGAGGACCAGTTGTCCGTCGTGGGGCGCATAGGCCACGAGCTGCACGATCCCGCGCGGCCTGTCCCGGCGGAAAGGGCTCGACTCGAGGGCGAGGAACGACCGCAGGGACTCGCGCGACACGCCCCGATCTCGCAGCCTCCACGTATACACGACAGCGTGTTCGGGCTTCTCTCCCCAGGAGGCGAGCGAGAGCTCCGCGTCCTGATCGAGGGTCCACACCCGATCGGAGCGGGTCCGAACGAGGTCCCAGTCGGGGCCGGGAAGCTCGAGCTTCGACGAAACGACGCGGCTCGACGCGGGAATCGCGGGAACGTCGTAGGCGATCAGCACGTCCACGATCTCGGGCACCGGGCTCTCCGACTCCTCGAGCTCGTAGCGAGCCTGCAGGCCGCCGGGCAGCGATCCGACGAACAGCGGATCGGGCGCCGTCGGCTCGCTCGTCCAACCCGCCTTGGTGGCGGGCCACTCGGGCCGGTGGAGGATCCATGCCGGCCGCGGCGTCGAGAATCGGGGCAGGGCGAGGGGAAGCGCCGCGAGGACTGCGAGTCCGACGGCGGCGACGGTCCAGGTCCTCCGGCGCGGCGCCGACGGCGGCGCGCCGGTCCGGTCCGGCGCGTCGCCGCGGACGGCTGGCGGCATGGCCCAGCCGAGCGCGTACAGGATCGCGGTGCCGGCCATCAGCACCGCGATGCCCTGAGGCGTGTGGTTGCCCCGCAAGCCCGCCAGCGCTTCCGGGTTCGGACTCGCGGCGACGTAGGTCACGCGCACCACGTTGAGCGCGAAGCCGAGGATCGGAGCCAGCGCGACGACCAGCCATGATCGCCAGCCCGCGTCCGCGAACAGGTCGCGCACGACGAACGCGACCAGGAGGAGGATGGCGATGCCGGTCATGCCGCTGCACCCGTCGATCACGTGGAACGAATGGCTCCCGTTGCGCAGCATCACCCCGCTCTGGCGGAAGTCCCGGCCGAGCAGGTCGAGCAGCCAGCCCGCACCGTGGGCCGATCCCACCTGGAGCCGCCAGACCAGCTCGTCCTCCAGGGGCAGCGGAATCGCCACGCCGAGCAGCAGCACGCAGGCGGGCATCAGGCAGGCACGGCAGCCGGCCCGGCCGCGCGTCGCCGCGGCCAGGGCCAGACCGTTGCCGGCGAGGGAGATCATCAGCAGGTCGGTCTTGCCGGTGAGGTGGGACCACACGAAGAGGGCGGTGCCGATCGCCGCCAGGGCGATCGCGAGCAGCGGAGCGGGGCGCTCGGGGAGCGCCGCCAGCCGCTCCCGCCGCCTCCAGAGCAGGAAGCCGGCGACGGCCAACACCAGCGGCACGGGCACGGGGCCGGGCCGGAAGATCAGCTGGTCCAGGTGGACGGAGGTCCAGCCCAGCCAGAGGGGCCGGTAGGCGACCCCGCAGAGGCCGGCGACCAGCGCGGGACCGAGCCACGAACGGCGCCCTTCCGGGAGGGGAGCAGCTGCGGGTCGGGCTTCCATCGAGCCGCAGCCTAGCGCTCCATTCTGCTAGAATGCGTCGCCATGCAACGGATGCGCGCCAAGCGACGGACCGGCCTGATCGCGCTGCTCGCCTTGGTCGGAGCGTTGCTGCACTCCGCCGCCGCGTGCGCAGCAGAGACCGAGAAGTCCCGCTTCCAGTACTACGCCGACCGGACCTTCGACGCCGCCCTGGTGCGGCCCGTGGGGATGATCGCGGTCCTCGTCGGAGCCGGCCTGTTCGTCCCGGCCGCGGCGCTCACCTCGCCGGGCGGCATGGACCCGATCAACGAGGCCCTCGAGTTCTTCGTGCTCGAGCCGAGCCACTACGTCTTCCAACGGCCTCTCGGCGAGTTCTAGAGCGCCACGGCGTCCGGTCTCGCCTTCGCGCACCCGCGCTGCCCGTCGTCGCGGGCGGCTGCCGGCGATGCAGTTATCCTGTTGCGCCCGTCGACAAGGAGACCGGACGATGATCCTCGGAGTCCACCACCCCGCGCTGGCCGTACCCGACATGCAGAAGGCCCTCGACTTCTACTGCGGCGTGATCGGCTTCGAGGCCGTGATGTCGGCGGACCTCCCGTCCGGCATCGCGCCGATGAACGACGCCTTCGGCGTCGCCGACGCGGGATGCAAGGTACGCATGATCAAGAAGGGCAACTCCTGCATCGAGCTGTTCGAGTTCAATGCCGGGGAGCCCGGCGATGCGGAGCGTCCCGTGAACCGGGCGGGGATCACCCACTTTGCGCTCGCCAGCGACGACATCGCGAAGGACTACGAGCACCTCGCCGCCCACGGCGTCGTCTTCAACACGAAGCTCTTCGGCGCCGCGCCCTCGCGCTTCGCCTACGGCCGCGATCCCTTCGGCAACGTGATCGAGCTGCTCGAGCACGCGCCCGAGGCGCCGACCGGTCTGCGCTTCGACTGATCCGCGTCGCGGCGCGCGGCCTTCGGCCGCTGGCCTGTCCGATCTTCGCTCGGCTTCGCCTCGCTGCGCGCGGCCTTCGGCCGCTTGCTAGAGCTTCATGAAGTCGGGTGTGTTGAACACCCAGCTCTTCTCCTCGACGCGTCGGCGGATGCGCCAGCCCTTCGCGGTGCGCACGTACTCGTCCACGTACCACAGACCGAGCATGAACACCTGACTGCCGCCGCCGGGCAGCGGAATCTCCTGGGGGTTGAAGCACATCACGCGCCCCGTCGCCCGGTCGCCCTGCACCCGGATCTGGATGTTCGAGTTGGAGTGCTGGGTGTTCGGGAACATCGGCATCGCCTTCTTCAGGAAGGCGATCGTCTCCTCGCGATTGCCGACGGAGCCGCCGAAGACGCTGTAGTCGACGTGGGCGTCCTCGGAGAAGACTTCGTAGAGCTCGTCGAAGCGCTTGCCGTCGATCACCTCGGCGTAGCGGAAGAGCAGGTCCTGGATCTCCATCCGGTCGGAGATCTCCTGGAGCGAGAGCGTCATCGGGGCCTCCTGCGTGGCGGTCCCGGGAACGATAGCCGGGGAGCGGCTCCGCTACAGCGCGGGCTCGACGCGGACCGGCGTACCGAAGAGCACGGCCGTACCGCTCGCCGCGTCGTAGGCCCGGTCGTCGGTGAGCAGGTTGGTGTTGACGCCCGGGTGGGCATTCGCCACGCGCAGTCGAGCGCTCTCGTCGTCGTGGCCCCAGCCGTGGGGCAGGCTCACGACGCCGGGCATCAGATCGTCGGTCACCTCCACTGGTGCGACGACGCTGCCCACCCGGCTCGAGACGCGCGCACGGCCCCCGTGCTCGAGGCCGATGCGCTCGGCGTCCTTCTCCGAGACGAGCAGCGTGCAGCGATCGCGTCCCTTCACGAGCGCGGGCAGATTGTGCATGAAGGAGTTGCTCCAGCGGATCTCCCGGCGACCGATCAGCAGCAGCTCCTCCCGCGGCTGGTTCATCCGGTCGCGCAGCCGCTTGAGATCGCGCGTCAGCGACGCCGGTGCCAGCTCGATCCGTCCGCTCTCGGTATCGATCACCCGGTCGAGGCGCGGCTCGAGCGGGCCCAGGTCGAGACCGTGGGGGTTCTGCTGGAGGCGGGTCAGCGTGAGTCCCCCGGGTCGCCGGCCGAAGCCGTCGCCGTGGGGCCCGACCCGCAGCAGCAGGTCGACGATGCGCGCGGGGCCGATCCCGCCCTCGACCTTCGCCATCACCTCCTCGACGTCGAGCCCCTCCCAGGAGCCCTCCATCACCGCCTGCGCGGCGAGCTGCCGCAGTACGAAGTCGTCCACCGCCTGCTCGGACAGGTGGCCCATCCCGAGCAGTCGGGCGCCGATCGCGGAGAACACCTGCCAGGTCTCGGGGCGATCGTCTTCCGGTGGCACCACCGGCCACGACCATTTCGCCACGTTGCGCACCGAGAGCAGGTAGAGACCGATCTCGTAGCCCGACTGCTCCGAGGGCGCGGGCGTCGGCAGGATCAGGTGGGCATGGCGCGTCGTCTCGTTGATGTAGAAGTCGACGGCGATGAAGGTGTCCAGACCGGCGAAGGCGCGCTCGAGCTGGGCGGAATTCGCGGCGCTGCGCAGCGGGTTGGTCATCAGCGTGATCATCGCGCGCACCTGCCCCGGCCCGGGTGTGAGCATCTCCTCCGCCATCGTCGACGAGGGGATCAGACCCTCCACCTCGGGCTGCCCGCTCACCCGGCTCTGCCAGCGGTTCATCTCGAAGCCGCGGCCGCGCGGGAGCGCCGCGTCCAGCGGTGCGGCGGGGGTGGTGAACATCACCCCGCCCGGCCGATCGAGGTTGCCGGTGAGCAGGTTGACCAGATCGACGCCCCAGCTCGCGAGCGCGCCGAACTCCTGCACGCAGGTGCCGAGGCGGCCGTAGCAGGCCGCCGACTCGGCGGCCGCCTGCTCGCGCGCGAGTCGCCGGATCTCGGGCGCCGGGATGCCGCAGGCGTCGGCCACGATCTCGGGAGCGAAGTCGCGCGCCAGCGCCCGCAGCTCTTCGAGACCGGCGACGCGCCCCTCGGCCGCGCCGAGCGTGACCAGGTCCTCGTCGAAGAGCGTGTGCACCAGCGCCAGCAGGAAGGCGGCGTCGCTGCCCGGACGGACGAAGTGGTGCTCGCTGGCCAGCTTCGCCGTCTCCGTGCGACGCGGGTCCACGACCACGAGCTTGCCGCCGCGCTCGATCACGCCCTTCAGGCGCCGAGGGGAATCGGGCATCGTCATCAGGCTTCCGTGGGAGATCGCCGGATTCGCGCCGATCACCAGCAGCCGATGGGTCCGGTCGATGTCGGGCACGGGCACCGCCATTGGGAAGTGTCGACCGAACAGGAGCCCGGTCGACACGATCTTGGGCAGGGTGTCGATCGCCGCCGAGTTGAACAGACTCCTGCTGGCGAGGGCGCGCGCGAGCACCGGACGGTAGAGGAGTGCACCGAGGTCGTGCACCACCGGGTTTCCGGTGTACATGCCGATCGCGTCGTTGCCGTGGCGCTCGCGCACGGCGAGCAACCGCGTCGCCGCCTCGTCGTAGGCCTCCTCCCAGGAGATCTCCTGCCAGTCGCCGCCGGGCGTGCGGCGCACCGGCCGCTTCAGCCGGTCCGGGTCGTGGTGGAGCTCCAGGAGGCCGTGAGCCTTCGGGCACAGGAAGCCCTTCGAGAAGGGGTCCTGCTCGTCGCCGCGGACGCTCACGATCCGGTCCGCCTCCACCTGCACCGCGAGGCCGCAGGTGGCCTCGCAGAACGGACAGACCCGGTGGACGGTGCGGCGCAGGGACATGGCTCGGGACCTCGCGGCGGGCGTACGCGTGGCAAATTCGGCGAGGTCCAGGGCCCCGGAAAGGGCCAGTTCGCGGCGAGCGGCTGGAGCCACCCGCCTCAGGACTTCGCGCGACCTCGTGCCGTCGCCCTCCGGTAGCGCACCAGCGCGGCCGCGAGCTCGTCCTCCACCGCGCGGCGCAACGCCTCGGGCTCGAGGACGAGCGCGCCGTCGCCGAAGGACAGGATCCAGGTGCGCAGCTCGGCGGTTCCGCCGACCTCCATCGTGAGCTCGAGACGCCCCCGGGCGCGCGGCGTCAGCTTCTGGCTGGGGTGCCAGGTGCGTTCGGCCACATAGCCGGCCCAGCGCGGCTCGAAGAGGATGCGCACCGTCGTCGCCGGCTCGGCGATCACGCCGAAGGAGGACCCGATGTAGCCCTCGAAGTCGAAGTCCGCGGGGATGGCGAAGGGCTGTGCGGTGGACTCGATCGAGCGGATCCGGTCCACCGCAAAGGTGCGCAGCTCGTCCGACTTGTGGTCGTGCCCCACGACGTAGAGCCCGCCACTGCGGTACCAGACGCGATAGGGGTCGAGCGTTCGCGAGGAGAGGGCGCCGGTGCCGCCCGTGCGGTAGCGGATGCGCACGCTGCGGTGGGAGAGCACGGCGTCGTTCAGCACGCCGATCGTCTCGCGTAGGTGTGCATAGCTCTTGTGCGGACCCGGCAGCACGCGGAAGGTCTCGCCCAGGCGCGCCAGGTACTCGGCCAGCTCGGGGCCGAGGCCGGCCCGGATCTTCGCCAGCGCCGAGCGGATCGAGTCGTGGAACACCGTGCCCTCGAGCACGCGGAGCAGGTCCTCGCCGAAGGCCAGGGCCAGCACCTCGTCGGGAGTGAAGGGCACGTCGCCCAGGCGGAAGCTGTCGAGGAAGCGGTAGTAGACGCGTCCGTCCCGCTTCTCGCTCAGCACCGGGAAGCCCGCCAGCATCAGGGCGTCGAGGTCGCGGTAGACGGTGCGCAGCACGACGCCGGACTCCTCGGCCAGATCGTCGAGGGACACGCCGACGCGGCTCCGGGCGAGACGCTGGATCAGCTGCCACTGCCGCGCGAGCTGCTCGCCTCTCACCCTGCCGCGACCTCAGTCCTCGAAGAAACGCGCCAGCTCCTCTTCCTGGGCCTCGGCGTCGCGGTAGCCGAGCTCGGCGAGGGGCGCGAGGAACTCGCCGTCGAACAGGAGGTAGGAGAAGAGATCCGACTCGGCCGTGCGACTGCCCGAGCCGAGGTTGCGCATCGCCAGGCGGAAGAAGGGTGAGCGCAGCGAGGCGTGGGGGAGGGTCTGGAGCACCTCCCAGGCCAGGGCGCCGAGATCCGCCGAGGGTCGGATCACCAGGTCGTCGATCACGCGGAAGCGCTGGCTGCGCTCGCTCGCCTCGCTCATCCGGTCGAGGTAGGTCGGGCCGAAGGCCCGCTCGCCGGTCTCGATCATCTGGTTCATCACACGCATGCGCGCCAGGTCGGTGTCCAGGTGGTCGAGCAGCATCGAGTTCAGGATCTTGCCGAACATGTAGAAGGGGCTGGCGTAGTCGTCGACGCGGTGGGTGGCCAGGGTCTCCTCGTGGGCGTGGCGGGAGTGCGGGCGCAGCGCCACCACCAGCACCCGGTCGGCGCCGAGCCGCAGCGCCGGGGAGAGCGGCGTGTTCAGGCGCAGACCGCCGTCCGCGTAGTAGGTGCTGGCGATGCGCACTGCGGGGAAGAGCAGCGGGATCGCGGCGCTGGCGAGCGCGTGGATCGGGCGCAGGTGCGTCACCTGGGGCACCACAGAGGGGTCGGGCCGCCAGCCGAGCAGCTCGCGGTCGCGCGACTCCAGGAACACCACCACACGCCCGGTGGCAATCTCGGTGGCGGCGACGCACACCGCGCTGACATGGCCGGCATTGACGTTGCTGCGGATCTTCCGCCACGGGACCGCGCGAACGACCATCCGCTCGAGGGCCTGGGTGTTGAGCAGGCCATAGATGCGGTCGGGAGCGCTGCCGCCCTTCATCACGTCGGCCAGGCGGCGAACGCCCAGGATGCGCCGGGCCAGGTCGAACAGGTCCCGCCGGTGGAAGGGCAGTACCTCCTCGATCTTCATCGATCGCCAGAAGTCGACGAGCCGCGTGCCGTGGCCGGGCTGCCGTGACACGGCCGCCATGTAGCAGGCATGGATCGCGCCCACCGAGGTGCCGCACAGGATGTCGAAGTGGACCGGCCTCCCGATGCGGCGTGGCAGCTCCTCGACCAGGAAGCGCACGACACCCGCCTCGTAGGCCCCGCGCGCGCCGCCGCCCGAGAACACGAGCGCGCGCTTCGGCCGCCGGGGTCCCTCGGCGCCCGTGCTACCCAACCCGCTCGACGTAGGCGTTGGTGCGCGTGTCCACGCGGACGCTCTCCCCTTCCTTGATGAAGAGGGGCACCTGGATCACGGCGCCCGTCTCGAGGGTGGCCGGCTTCGTGGCCCCCGAGGCGGTGTCGCCCTTCACGCCCGGATCACACTGGGCGACGACGGCCTCGATGAACGAGGGCAGCTCGATGTTGATCGGCTTGCCCCGCCAGAACACGACGTCGACCTCGAGGTTCTCCTTGAGGTACTTGCGGGCGTCCCCGATCTGCTCGTTTGTGAACGGGAACTGCTCGTAGGACTCCTGATCCATGAAGACGAACTGCTCGCCGTCCTGGTAGAGGTACTGCATCCGCTTGTCCTCCACCTCGGCCTCGTCCACGCGCTCGCCGGAGCGGAAGGTCTTCTCGAGCACCCGGCCCGTGCGCAGGTTCTTGATCTTCGTCCGCACGAAGGCGCCGCCCTTGCCCGGCTTCACGTGCTGGAAGTAGGTCATCACGAAGGGCTCGCCGTCGATCTCGATCTTGAGCCCGTTGCGGAACTGAGACGTGTCGACGGCCATGGGCCTCCTCCGGGAGCCGCGGATTCTAGCGGCAACCCGGGGGACCCGCTGGAGCGCGGACCTCAGGTCGAGGAGGCGGTCTCGAGCTGGAGCGAGCCGTCGCCGGCCCGAGCCAGCCCGATCCGATCGCCGGCTCGGAAGCCGAGATCGCGCTCGGCGCGGCGGGTGTCGAGAGTGAAGCCGTAGCGCAGGGCGCCACCGCCGTAGGGCAGCGCGCGGCGGCTGCCCAGCAGCCGCGCGCCCGCGGCGGCCCACCCCAGCACCGGGTGCGGAAGCGGGGGCGCGGCGCGGCGGGTCCAGCGGGCCAGCACCGAGAGCGGGACCGATTCGCGACCCGCCACGTTGTAGATCCCCGAGCGGCGCGCGTGTACCGCGGCCTGGACGGCGCGCGCGACGTCCTTGTCCGAGATCAGGGCGCAGATCGGATCGAAGCCCAGAGCGCGAACGCGCGGCCAGCGAACCGGCAGCGCGGGGTTCATGTAGGCATAGCCGCCCGCGGCGACGACGGTCGGCGCGCGCAGCAGGACCACGCGCAGTCGGTCGTTGTGCACCTCGCCGTGGGCGATCATGTCGGCGTCGATCCAGGTGCGGACTTCCGGGGCGACGCCCGGGTCGAGATCGAGCTCGCTGTCCTCGGTCAGGCGGTTCGCGTTTCCGGGGTGCAGCTTGTAGACGTACGCGCTGCCCAGCGCCACCAGGTGTCGCACGCCGCCGGCCTCCAGGCAGTGCTGCACCACGAGCCGCATCTCGGCCGTCCGCTCCGAAAGTCCGCCCACCAGGGGCGCCTGCACCTGGGACCCCGAGCCGTGCCGCGGCAGGTGAACGACGGTATCGATCTCGGCGGCGCGGAAGCGCGCCGAGTGGAAGAGGTCGCTCGCGGCGCGGTGCTTCGCGAGATCGACCCGGGCATAGGTGACGGTTGGCCCCTCCCCGGCGGCCAGGAAGCGGTCGAAGGCGCGGGGCGTCGGTCCGTCGCCGACGGCGAAGATCGAGTCGATGCGCGGATCGTGGAACAGGCACTTCACGACGCGTCGGCCGATCGGCTCGTCGGCGTGCGTCACCAGAACCCGCGTCACTTGCGGTTCCGGTCGATCAGCTGCTGCACGGCGCGCCGCACCTGGCGCGCGAGGTAGCCGACCAGCCGGGCGTCCTCGGCGCCCTCGGGTCCGAAGCGCTCGTGGAAGTGGAGCGGCTCGCCGTAGACGATCCGGTAGCGGACGGGATAGGGCAGCAGGCCGAGCGGGCCCAGCCACGGGAACGTGGGCGTCACCGGCGCGACGGGCAGACCGAGCGCGCGGGCGATCGGCTTCACGTCGAACAGGATCGGGGCCTGGTCATCGCTGCCCACCACGGCCGTCGGCACGATCGGCGCGCGCGCGCGCAGCGCCTGCTCGATGAAGCCGACGCGGAAGGACTGGAGCCGGTAGCGCTGCGTCACCGTCTTGCGCACGCCGTCCACGCCCTCGGGGAAGACGAGCACGAGCTGTCCGTCCTCGAGCAGGTCGGCGAAGTTCTCGCGCGTGCCGACCACCTGACCGACGCGGGCGTAGAACACGTTCACGAATGGCAGCTCGCCGGCCCAGCGGTCGACGATCGTGCGCACCAGGCGCGGCGGATCCGTGTGCATCAGCACGTCCACCGCGCTCATCGCCGCGTCGAAGGGCAGGAGCCCGGCGTGATTCGCCGCCAGCACGGCCGGTCCGGCCTCGGGCAGGTTCTCGTGCCCGCGGCTCTCCACGCGGAAGTAGTAGCGGTAGAGCGCGTGGAACCAGGGCAGGGCGAGCCGCGTAGCCTCGGCCGAGAAGCCGAAGCGGTCGTAGGGCCCCTCGCCCTCCACCAGGTGGGCGATCGAGGTGAGGGCGCGGCGAGCGCGCTCGGGCAGCAGCCGATCCCACAGGTCGCGGCGCTCGGGAAGCTCGACCTCGGACAGCGGAGGGGTGGTGCGGCGCGGGCGCGAAATGGGGGGCCGGAGCGGCTCGGGGCGCGCGGGCGAGACGGTCCGGCTCCCCAGACGCCGCCAGCGCGGCGCGCGGCGCTCCAGCTCGTCGAGACGACGGGCGAGCGGGTTTCCTTCGCCCGCCGTCTCGAGGAAGGGATCGCGGTCGAGGCGGAACTCCCCGTCGATCTCCGGCGCCTCTTGGACGGCCGCCATGGCGGGGTGGATCGACTCGTTCACGGAGCTCCTCCGGTTACCTGCGGGGCGCGCAGCTCCAGCTCCTCCGCGAGCTCGGCCAGCGCGCGCGCCCCGCGGTCGCGGGGCGCGTACTCGAACACCGACATCCCCCGGGACTGGGCCTCGTCGATCCGCACGTGATAGCCGAGCACGCCGTGGGCGATCTCCTTGGGGAAGCGCACCTTCAGCTTCTCGAGCACCTCGTGCGCGAGCCTCGTACGCCGGTAGAAGGTGGGCACCACCATCGTCACGCGCAGCCGGGCGTGGTCGTAGCGCTCGCGCACCGTGGTCAACGTGCGCATCAGCTCGGCGCAGCCGTCGAGGGCCAGATAGGTGAGGGGAACGGGGATCACCACCTCGTCGGCCGCCCGCAGGACGTTGAGCGTCAGCGGCCCGAAGGACGGGGGTGCGTCGAAGAATACGAAGTCGTAGCGGGCCACCTCCGGGGCGGCCTCCAGGGCGCTGGCGAGGCGTCCGGTGGGGTCGGAGTCGCATTCGTCCTGCCAGCCGGGGAACAGGCCGAGGGACTTGTTGGCAACGATCAGGTCGAGCCCTTCGATCCGCGTCTTCACCACCGGCAGCACCGCGGAGGGTCCTGTACGCGGCGCGCGGTCGAGCGCCGAGTCGCCCAGCAGGGTGTCCAGCAGCAGGTCGATCGACGACCGCCCGGGCGCGCGGTGATCGATCCCGAAGACCTTCGCGAGATGTCCCTGGGGATCCATGTCGATCGCCAGGACGCGCAGCCCACGGCGCAGCGCCAAGTAAGCGCCGAGGTTGGCGACGAGCGTGGTCTTGGCGCTACCGCCCTTCTCGTTGATGAAGGCGACCCGGCGCGGCGCGAGCATCGAACCCCCCCAAGGTTCGAACGGTTCCTCGCGAAGCCCTACCGTGGTGGCCCGATCAACCGCCGCGCTGCTCTGACCGCTGTGCCCTGTTCTCCGTGTGCTGCCACCGTCGAGAAAGGAAGAGACGGGCTCGCGAGCACCGTCCTACCTACTTCCGCAGGACCGGCATGTCAATGACGGAAACGGGATTTCCGGGCAGGAAACCCGCTCAGCCCTTCGCCTTGCTGATCGCAGCCGTCAGGGCGGGAACGACCTCGAACAGGTCACCGACGACGCCCAGGTTCGCGACCTCGAAGATCGGGGCGTCGGGGTCCTTGTTGATCGCGATGATGTAGTTCGACCCCTTCATCCCCACGAGGTGCTGGATCGCGCCCGAGATGCCGCAGGCGATGTAGAGCTTCGGCGTCACCACCTGGCCCGAGGAGCCGACCTGGTACTCGTGGGGCAGCCAGCCGGCGTCCACGACGGGGCGGCTGGCGCCCATGGCGCCGCCGAGGGCATCGGCGAGGGGCTTGATCACCTCGGGGAACTTCTCGGGATCGCCCACTCCGCGACCACCCGAGACGATCACGCTCGCCTTCGAGAGGTCGACACCCTTCGCGTCGCTCTTCTTGATCTCCACGAACCGGCTCTTCAGGGAGCCGGCGTCGATCGAAACGGCCAGCTTCTCGACCGAGCCGCTCGTCGAGCCCGAGAAGGGGTCGGTGGCGCCCGGCTGGAACGTCGCGACCACCTTCTCGGCGGTGGCGGCGATCTCCGCGTCGAGCTTGCCGTTGAACACGCGGCGCTTGAACACCAGGTTGCCGTCACTGGCGTCCACGGAGAAGCAGTCGCTGACGAAGGCGGCGTCGAGTGCGGCGGCGATGCGCGGCGCCACGTCCCAGCCGCTGGGGGTGTTCGAGAGCAGGATCAGGTCGGCGCCGCTGGCGTCGATCGCGGCGCGGATCGCCACGGCGGCGGCACCCGCGCTGTAGTGGGCCAGCTGGGCGTCGTCGGCGGCGTAGACGGTTCCGCCCCCCCGCTTCGCGAAGGCCTCGGCCTGGGCGTCGATGCCCTGACCCATCACCAGGCTCTTCACTTCCCGGCCGGTGGCCTCGGCCACCTTCTGGGCGAACGACGCCAGCTCGTAGCTCGCCTCGCGAATCTGCCCGCCCTGGATCTCTGCGACGATCAGGATGCTTCCCATGGCTCGGCTCCTTCTTCGACGGCGGGGCGCTAGAGGAGCCCCAGCTCCTTGATCTTGCCCACGAGGCCGGCCACGATCTCGTCGGTGGTTCCGGTCAGGATGTCGGCGCGGTCGCCCCTCGGCGGCGGCGCGATCTTCTTGATCTGGATCTTCGCCGCGCTGCTGCCCACCTGACCCGCCACGCCGAGATCGGCCGCGGTCTTCACCTCCAGGGGCTTCTTCTTGGCGGCCATGATCCCCTTGAGCGACGCGTAGCGGACCTGATTGAGGCCGGTCTGCACGGCCACCAGGCAGGGCGACTGGAGCTCGACCACCTCCGAGGCGCCGCCTTCGATCTCGCGATCGACGGTCAGCGTGCCGTTGCTGCGCGACAGCGCCACCACGGCCGTCGTGTGCGGGATGCCGACCAGCTCCGCCAGCATCGGGGGCACCGAGGCGAAGTTGCCGTCGTCCGCCATCAGACCCGTGAAGATCAGGTCGGGGCTCTCGGCCTTCGCGATCGCCGCGAGGATCTTCGCGATCCCCAGTGCGTCGGATCCCTCGGTCGCCGGGTCCTTCACGTGGATCGCGCGGTCGGCGCCCATGCCCAGGGCGGTGCGCAGCGCCTGGGTCACGCGGTCGGGACCGATCGAGACCACCAGAACCTCGGCCTCCCCCGCGTCCTTGATGCGCAGGGCCTCCTCGAGGGCGTAGGTGTCGTAGCTGTTGATCTCGAACTTGATCCCGTCTTCCTTGATCCAGGTGCCGTCGCCGTTTACATCCAGGCGGGCGTCCTGGTGCGGCACCTGCTTCAGACACACCATGATCTTCATGGGGGTTGCGCCTCCATGCTGAGGGGGGGAAGGGGAGAAAAGCGAAGACCCCGAGGCCGGGCGGCGCCGGGGCCAGAGAAAGCCGCGGAAAGCTACTGGAGGGTCCAGGGGGTCGCAAGCAACCGGGCTGCCGCCGTCCGGATCCCCGGCTCTACGCCCCCATGAACATCAGGAACTGCTCGAGGCTGGCCACGCGCAGGAAGGGGTTGGTGCGCTTCTCGTTGCCGAGCGTGTCCCACGCGTTCGTCGAGTACAGATGCCCCGGGTACAGGAGCGTCTCGTCGGGCAGGCGCTTGAGCGTCTCGTTCAGGCTGCGGTACATCGCCTCGGGGTCGCTGCCGGGCAGGTCGACGCGCCCGCAGCTGCCCAGGAACAGCGTGTCCCCGGATACCAGCCTCGCGGGATGGCCGGCCTCCTCGACGAGGAAGCACTGGGACCCGGGCGTGTGTCCCGGCGTGTGCAGTAGGCGAACCGTGATCGGGCCCAGCTCGATCGCGTCGCCGCCGCGCATGCGCGCGAGGTCCGACTCGGAGGCACCCGTCACCTTCTTGGTGCCCTCGGCCTCGTGCTCGTTCACGTAGAGCGGTACCGGATGGCGGGCGAGGAGTCGGTCCACGCCCTCGATCTCCATGCCGAAGATCGAGCCGCCGACGTGGTCCTGGTGATAGTGGGTGACCAGCGCGCCCGTCACCTTCATCCCGTCGGCCTCGGCCCGGTCGAGCAGCGCGTCGACGCTCCAGGCGGGGTCGACGATCAGGGCCTCGCGCGTGGTCCGGCTGCCCACGAGATACGCCAGGTTCGCCATCTGACCCACGGCGATCTGCTCGAAGTAGAGATCCGACTCGCCGCTCACGTCGTGCCTCCGAGGATGTGCTGGATCCAGTCGTCGAGCGCGTCGACCATCTGCCGATTCACGTCTTCCCGCGCGCGGCCCGACTTCTTCAGGACCTTGAAGTCGCGGTCGGCCTCGGGGATCACTTGGAGCAGGGTCGGCGCCCCCACGCGCACCAGCGTGGCGCGCAGCGCCTCCAGGTCGCAGGTGTTGTCCCGATCACCCTGGAGGAAGAGGGCCGGGGAGACGATCCGGAACAGCTGCTCGGGCTGGAGCTCGTCGGGCTTGTTCGCCGGGTGCAGCGGGTAGGCCATCAGGAACAGGCCGTCGACGCGCACGCGCGAGCTGGCGAGGTCTGCGGCGACCTGGGCGCCCAGCCCCTTCCCGCCCAGGAAGAGGTGGGCCGGGGCGGCGGTGGGATCGCGGCCCAGGGCGCCGACCGCGGCGCGCAGCGTGCGGCGCAGCACGTTGATGTCGTCGGGACGGCGCTTGCCCGCCTCGGCGAAGGGGAAGTTGAAGCGCAGCGTCAGGTAGCGGCGCTCCGTCAGCTCGCGGTGGAGGTCCGCGATGGCGGGCTCGTTCATGTCCCGGTTCGCCCCATGGGCGATCACGACGCTCACCCGCGACCCGGTCGGCCACCAGCGGGGCACGCCGAGGATTCCCGAAACCTCCTCCAGTCCGTGGACGGGCTCCGAGAGCGGAATCCGGATCTCTTCGTAACGCGCTGAAGGCTCGACCACTTTCCCTCAGGGGCCCCTCGGCGCCGGCACAGTAGCACGACCGGACGCGCTCTAGATCGCCGTCTTCGAAACCGATACCCTATGTCGCTAAGCCCGCGAGGTCACGATGGAAAAGGTTCTGATCACGGGGATCGCCGGGGGCCAGGGCCGACTGCTCGCGCGTAGGCTGCGAGAGAACTACGAGGTGTGCGGGGTCGATCGCGTGGGCTGGGACGGCGCCCCTCGGGGTATCGCCGTTCACGTCGTCGACATCCGCAAGAAGAAGTTCGAGGACGTGATCCGCACCGAGATGCCCACGGCGCTCGTGCACCTCGGCTTCATTCGCCACTTCCGCGCCAGCGAGCGCGAGCGCTGGGACACGAACGTCCGCGGCACCAAGCAGCTGCTGGATCACTGCGTCAACCACGGCGTCCAGAAGCTGGTGGTCCTGTCCAGCTCCTACGTGTATGGGGCGTCTCCCGAGAATCCCTACTTCCTGGACGAGGATTCGCCTCTGTCGGCGAGCCGCACGTATCCGGAGATCCGCGATCTGGTCGAGCTCGACACGCTCGCATCGGCCTACCTGTGGCGCTATCCGCACCTGCACACCTGCGTCCTGCGCCCGGTCAACGTGCTCGGGACCTACGTGCACTCGATGATCGGGCAGTACCTGAAGCAGAGCCGGATCCCCACGGTGATGGGCTTCGATCCGATGATGCAGTTCATCCACGAGGAGGATCTCTCCGAGGCGATCGCGCTCGCGCTGGAGCACAGCCTCCAGGGCGTGTTCAACGTGACCGGGCCCGGGGAGGTGCCCCTGCACACGGCGATCCGGGAGACCGGGGGCACCGCCGTGCCGGTGCCCGAGCCGATCCTGCGTCTCCTCTTCGACCGCGCGTTCCGCTGGGGCCTGCAGGCGATCCCGCCCGGAGCGCTCGACTACATCAAGTATCCCTTCACTGTCTCGGGGGCGCGCTTCATCGAGGCCACCCACTTCCGCTGCCTCTTCGAGCTCGCCGAGATCTTCCAGAGCGTGGCGAGGTAGCGTGTCGCCGAATCCCGGGGTGCCGAGCGCAGCACGAGAGCGCCGCTCCGCCAGCGGGCTACGCTGAGCCCGTGTCGGATCCGATCACGATCGAGCTGAACCCGCGCGAGCGGCGCCTCTACGATCGCCTTCGCACGCGCGTCGTCGAGGATCCGGTGCCCGGCGAGGGCTCGGGTGTGCGCGACCTGCTGCTCCTGATGCCCGACTTCACCGTGCTGCTGGCGCGCCTGCTGCGCGATCCGCGCGTGCCGCGACGCGCGAAGGTCGTCGCGCTGCTCGGGTTCGGCTACGTGCTGTCTCCGATCGATCTGCTGCCGGCTCTGCTGCTGGGTCCGCTGGGTCTGGTCGACGACCTGGTCGTGGTCACCGCGGCGCTCTCGCGGCTACTCAACCACGTCCACCCCGACGTGGTGCGCTCCGCCTGGCCCGGCCGCGGCGACGCCCTCGAGGCGATCCAGCGCGCGGCTGGCTGGTCCGAGCGTCTGCTCACCGGAAAGCTCCGCGGCCTGGTGCGGGGCGCGCTGCGCCTGGAGCCGCGGCGCCCGGGCTGAGGCCTTCCGGGCTCTGCGATCAGGCCTTCGCCACCAGCGCGAGCAGCGCCGCGCGCCGGTCCTTCGGCAGCCGCCTCACCTTGCCCTCGGCGTCGACCGCGGCGTGCTCGGTCACGCCCGAGGCGATCGTCTGGCCCGCCACCGACAGCCGATAGGCCATGCGTAGCGAGGCGTGGCGGACCGCTTCGGCCCAGACGGTGATCTCCACCTCGTCGGCGAAGCGCGCCGGGCGGTGGTAGTCGACCTCGACCCGGGTCGTCGCGAAGTGGAGCCCGCTCGCGACGTAGCGCTCGTAGGGCTGGTCGTGCTCGCGAAGCCAGGCGATCCGTCCCAGCTCGAAGTAGCGCACGTGGTTCGAGTGGTGGACGATGCCCATCGCGTCCGTCTCGAAGAAGGGCACCGCGTGGAGGATCGAGGTCGTGGCCGCGCCCGGAGGCGGACCCGGCCCGTCGCTCAGAACGAATCCTTGAGCGCGCGGCGACGGCCGAGCTCGGCGGCGCTCCCGGCGCGCATGAACGGGTTGGTGGCCCGCTCGTCCGCGATCGTGCTGGGGATCGTCATCTCCGCGGGCGTGGCGTCGTGCCAGTCGGCGGCCTTCTTCGCGCGCTTCGCCGCCACCCGCTCGGCCATCGCCTTCACGGCGGCGTTGTCCGGCTCGACGAAGGCCGCGAAGCGGAGGTTGCTCTCGGTGTACTCGTGGCCGCAGTAGACGCGCGTCGCGTCGGGCAGGGCGGCCAGCTTCTCGCACAGCGCCGTGTACATCATCTCGGGCGTTCCCTCGAACAGACGCCCGCAGCCGGCCGCGAACAGCGTGTCGCCGCAGAAGACGGCGTCGGAGTCGTCGAAGACGTACGCGATGTGCCCGCGTGTGTGGGCGGGAATGAACAGGATCCGCGCCTGCTGCCGGCCGACCGTGATCGTGTCGCCCTCCTCGAGGCCGTGGGTCAGCCCGGGCAAGCGGCCCTCGTCGGAGCGATGCCCGTAGACCGGCGCGCCGTAGTGCTTCGCCAGCTGCGGATTCGCCTGGGAGTGATCCGGATGGTGATGGGTCGAGAGGATCTTCGTCACCGGCGCGCCGAGCGCCTCCGCGCGCGCCAGTACCGGCTCTGCCTCGGGCGCGTCGACGACGGCGGCGTCGCCCGACTCCTCGCACACGAGCAGGTAGGTGTAGTTGTCACCCAGCGTGGGGATGCGTTCGATCCGGAGTCCCATCGGACGCCACGCTAGCCCCCGACGAAGGAGAACGCGAGCTGAGCACCGACGGGGGAGGCGGTGGGGCGGGGCCGTCGTCGCCGCGGCGGGCGTGTCGGCGGCGCGGCGCGCGGCGCGTAGACCGGCCGATCCGACGGGCGCACCGGGCTGGCCGGACAGCCCTCACGGTACTCGCACCAGTGGCACAGCGCGCTGGTCTTCGGGGCGAAGCTGCGCTCGGCACGGATGCGGTCGATCAGCTCCCGCGTCTGCTCGCCGAGAGCGCGCAGCTGCTCGGGCGAGCGCGCCGACACCAGCGTGCGGCCCTGGCGCAGGTAGTGCCAAACGAGCCGAACCGGGCGGTCGGCGCCGAAGCGCGCGGCGACACCGATCTGGTACAAGGCGAGCTGGCGATCCGCATCGACGTCGGCCTGGGCCGGCAGCCTTGCCGAGGTCTTGTAGTCCTGGATCTCGATCGCGCCGTCGCGTGCGCGCGCGATCCGGTCGACGAAGCCCTGCAGGCGGTAGCGGCCGTCGTCGTCGAGATCGATTCGGACGTGCTCTTCGAGGCCGATCGTCTCCTCCCGGTCGAAGGGGTAGTGATCGCGGTAGTAGTTGGCGAGGCAGCGCTCGCCGATCTCCCGGTAGAACGCCAGCGGCGTCCCCTCCCGGACGATGCGCACCGAGCCGGCGTCGTAGGCCTCGTCGAAGAGCTGCTGAAAGCGCCACAGCACCTTCGGCAGCGTGGGAACCCGACCTCGGCCCGCGGTGCGGTGCAGGCGCTCCAGCACCTCGTGAACGCGCTTGCCGACGAAGCCCTCGATCGACTCGCTCTCGGCCGGGAGCTTCCACAGATAGCGGTACTGGAACTTCTGCGGACAGCGCTCGAAGGTCGCGAGGCGCGAGTGGCTGTACACCTCTTCCAAGACGCGGGCTCCCCTCGGATCGGGGCGTCAGGCGGGAGCTGGAGGAGGGGTTCACGCCCGTGCGACCGCCGCAGACGCTACCACCAACCCCTCGGGGCCTCAAGCGGGGAGCGCGCTACACTGCGCCATCGCCGCCCGGGAGTCCGCCCATGTCCTCCGGCAAGTCCTCGATCCTGCGCCGAGTCGCGCGCGCGGCGGATAGGGATCAACCCATCGACCCCGAAGTCCTCGAGAAGACCGTCTCGCTGCTGGCCGCCGAAGAAGAGGGGGCGCTGCAGCAAGCTGCCTGCGAGGGGCTCCCCGAGCCCGACGAAGTCGCCGACTGGGTCGAACGCTGCAAGCGCCTGGTGCTGATGCAGCGCGAGCGTTCCGCGCTGCGCTCCGAGGTGCCCCAGCTCGCCCAGCGCCTGCTCGAGCTGCTGGACGCCGTTTGCCTGCCGGCCCACCTCGAGCCGCACGCCCTGGTCGAAGCCTTCCTGCCGCGCCTCGCCGAGATCCGCGCGCGACTCGAGGAGGACGTGCAGGCCGCCTACCGCGGCGATCCGGCGGCGCGCGGCTTCGGCGAGATCGTCGCCGCCTACCCCGCGATCCGGGCGATCGCCATCCACCGGATCGCCCACGAGCTCCATCTGCTGGGAGTTCCGATCCTCCCGCGCATGATGTCCGAGCACGCCCATCAACAGACGGGTATCGACATCCATCCCGGCGCCCGGATCGGTCGCCGCTTCTTTGTCGACCACGGTACCGGCGTCGTGGTCGGCGAGACCACGGAGATCGGCAACGACGTCCGCATCTACCAGGGCGTGACGCTCGGCGCTCTCTCGCCGCGTCAGGGGGAGTCCCTGCGCGGCCGCAAGCGCCACCCGACGATCGAGGACGAGGTGACGATCTACGCCGGCGCCACCATCCTCGGCGGAGAGACCGTGATCGGCCGCGGCAGCGTGATCGGCGGCAACGTGTGGCTCACCCAGTCGATCGAGCCGGGCTCTCGCGTGGTCGCCGAGCCGCCGCGCCACGGTGTCAGCCCGCGCCGCGATCCCAATACGCCCGAGCAGCTCGCCTGGGCGCTCGCCGAGAAGGAGCCGGGCGTCGAGGACCCGGCGTGAATCGCGCCGGGAGGACCACCGACGCGCGCGGCGTGCTGCGCGCTCTGGGCGCCGCCTGCGCGCTGGCCGCGTTGCTCGTCACGTTCGTCCCCGCGCTGAGCGCGCGCGCGGACGACGCTCCCTCGTGGCCCTACGACCTCGCCTCCGACCTGATGAGTCCCTTCTGCCCGGGCCGCACGCTCGCCGACTGTCCGAGCCCCCAGGCGGCCAGTCTCAAGGCGTGGATCGTCGTGCAGGCGGCCGCCGGACGCACGCGCGAGGACGTCGAGGAAGAGCTCTACGCCCGGTACGGCGATGTGATCCGGTCCGCGCCGAAGAACGAGGGCTTCGGTGTGACGGCCTACCTGATTCCCATCGGGGTCTTCTTCGCGGGCGGCGGCCTCGTCGGCTGGTTCCTGCGGCGCGCGACGAGGCGACCCCAGGCGCCGACGCCCCAGCTCGATCCCGAGGTCGAGCGCAAGCTCGACGAGGCGCTCCGCGGCGGCGGGGACGGCGACGAGGTCGATCCGCGGTGAAGGTCTACACCCGCCGGGGCGACGGCGGGCAGACGGATCTCTTCGGCGGAGAGCGGGTCGCGAAGGATGCCCTGCGCGTCGAGGCCTACGGTGCGGTGGACGAGGTGAACGCCGCTCTGGGCGCGGCCGGAGCGGCGGCGGAGGACGCCGAGCTCCGGGAGCTGATCCAGCGCCTCCAGGACCTGTTGTTCGCCCTCGGCGGCGCCCTCGCGACGCCGGATCCACAGCACCGCGCGAAGAGCGGCATGCCCGAGCCGGGCCAGGCGGACGTCGACGAGCTGGAGCGGCGCATCGACGTGCTCGAGAGCGAGCTCGCGCCGCTTCGTCGCTTCGTGCTGCCGGGCGGGACGGCGTGTGCTGCCGCCCTCCACATCGCGCGCACGACGTGCCGACGCGCCGAGCGGCGCTGCGTCGAGCTCGCCCGTGCCGAGGAGGTGGCACCCGCCGCCCTCGCGGTGCTGAACCGGCTCTCGGATCTGCTGTTCGTGATGGCGCGCGTCGCCAACCGCCGCGCCGGCGTCGCCGACGTGGAGTGGGCGGGGATCCGCGGCGGGGCCTCGGCGCGTGGAGTCGGCGAGTCGTGAGCGAGCACCTGTTCGTCTACGGGACCCTGCGCCGCGGCGCCGCGATGCACGGACTGCTCGCGGGTCGCGCCATCTGGCTGGGGGCCGCGACGGCACAGGGAAGGCTCGTCGACCTGGGCTCGTTTCCGGGCATGATCGCGGCGGCGGCGCCCGGAGAGCGCGTGCGGGGCGAGCTGTTCGCCTTCACGCCGGCGCAGCGCGAATCCCTGCTCGACGCCCTCGATCGCTACGAGGGTCCGCTCTTCGAGCGGGTGACGCGCGCGGTCGAGGCCGATGACGGAACGGTCACCGCCTGGCTGTACCTCTATTGCGGAGACGCCAGCGGCCTCCCCATCATCTCCGGCGGCGACTACCTCGCGAGCGGCGATCTGATCGCGGGTGGGCTCAGCTCAGCAGCTGGAGCAGCTCGTCGCGGGTGATCGCCGCCGCGGCGTCCGCCCCGCCGAGTGCCGCCTCGGCCAGCGCGCGCTTTCGCTCCTGGAGCGCGAGCACCCGTTCCTCGACGGTGTCGGTGGCGACCAGCCGGTAGACCATCACCGGGCGCGTCTGCCCGATGCGGTGGGCGCGGTCCGCAGCCTGCTCCTCGACGGCCGGGTTCCACCACGGGTCGAGGATGAAGACGGTGTCGGCCGCCGTCAGGTTGAGGCCGAAGCCACCGGCCCGCAGCGAGACGAGCAGTACCGGCGGACCGTCGTCGCTCTGGAAGCGATCGACGACCGCCGCCCGGTCCCGGGTCGCGCCGTCGAGTCGCGTGAAGGCCACGTCCGCTTCGCGCAGCGCGAGCTCGACGCGATCGAGTAGCGACGTCCACTGGGAGAAGACGAGGGCCTTGTGTCCCTCGGCCAACGCCTCCTCGAGGTTCTCGCGCAGCACTTCGAGCTTCGCCGAGCGCGGAACGCTCGCGCCGGGGACCAGGTTGGCGTCGCACGCGGCCTGGCGCAGGCGCAGCAGCGCTTCGAGCACCTGGAACGTCTGGCCGCCCGCCGCGAAGCGCCGTGCCACGTCGTCGCGGGTCGCGGCGTGGATCGCCTCGTACACCGAGCGCTCGGATTCAGAGAGCTCCACGTGGAGCACGCCCTCGGTGCGCGGCGGAAGCTCGGGCGCCACCTCGCGCTTGCGCCGCCGCAGCACGAAGGGACGGACCCGGGCGCGCAGGCGCGCGGCGGCCTCAGAATCCCCCGCCGCGATCGGCTTCGCGTAACGCTCGTCGAAGTCCGAGCGGGTTCCGAGCCAGCCGCGCGACAGGAACTGGAACTGACTCCACAGCTCGGCGAGCCGGTTCTCGACCGGTGTGCCGGTGAGCGCGAGGCGGAAGGCGCCCGGCAGGCCGTGGGCGGCGCGCGCGACCTGGCTGTCCGCGTTCTTGATCGACTGCGACTCGTCGAGCACGACGCTCTGCCAGTCGACGGCGCAGAGCGCCTCGGCGTCGAGGCGCAGCAGCGCATAGCTGGTGACGGTCAGGTCGGCGTCCGGATCGAGCGCGCGCGACGGGCCGTGATAGACGCAGACGCGCAGCAAAGGCCGGAAGCGCGCCGCTTCCGCCGTCCAGTTGGGGACGACGCTGGTCGGCGCCACCACCAGGGTGCGACCGCGCAGTGCGCACAGCGCCTGAAGCGTCTTGCCGAGTCCCATGTCGTCGGCGAGGAGCGCCGGCAGGCCGAGTCGCCGCTGGCGCGCGAGCCAGGTCACGCCCTCGCGCTGGTATCCGCGCAGCGAGGCGGTGAGATCCGCGGGAAGCGCGTCCTCCTCCTTCGCCCCCTCGGTCGGTAGCGCGGCGAGCGCGGCGCGCAGCGCCTCTGCCGCCTCGGGGACGGGCGCCTCCAGGTCCTCGGCGAGCGCGGCGAGCTCCGGGAGCGCGGGGGTGGGCAGCTGTCCGCGTTCGTCGCGGGCGGCCAGCAGATCCGCGACGCGGTCGCCGAAGCGCGCCAGCCAGTCGGCGGGGAGCGGCGCGAACCCGCCCCCTTCGAGGGGCACCCAGGTCTCCCCCTCGCGCCAAGCGCGCAGCACGCGCGCGGTCGCCGCGCGCCGCGGAGCCCGACCGCCGTCGCTCGTGGTGAAGGTGAGATCGAAGCCGCGCTCGCCCGTCTCGAGGTGCGGCGCGAGCGGCCCGGCGCGGACGAAGCGGGCGAGCGCCGGGGAAGAGCCGGCCCCGGGCCAGCGGCGCAGGCGATCCGCCAGCTCGAGGGCCTCGGCGCCCGTCGCCACCAGACGCCGGCCGGGCGCCAGCTCCAGCTCCTGCTGGAGGCGACGCAGGAGCGCGCGCTCCGCCGCCTCGTCGCGCAGCGGGACCGGGCCTCCCAGCGGCACCAGCCGGCCAGCGTCCACGCGGGCGGTCGCCGGATCGCCGTACACGAGCAGCGGCATCACGGCGAGGCCGTCGCCCTCGCCCTCGATCGCCAGGGCGATCCGCGGCGTCACCGAGGTCGTGCGCGGCAGACGGTCCGTCGCGATCTCGATCGGGATCCGCTCGCGCAGCGAGGGCAGCACCTCCGTGGCCAGCTCGGCCGCCTCGTCGGCGCGGTAGACGCGTCCGCGCTGCAGCTCCGCGAGCTCGCGCCCGGTCAGATTGCTGGCGCCGAGCGGACACAGGGTGCCGTCGCGCAGACGCGCCACCTCCTCGTCGAACACCTCGACCACGCGCGGGTCGCGGCCCACGCGGAGCAGGAATCCCTCCGGCGCGTCCTCGAGCCGCCCCGCGAAGCCGACCGGGGCTGCGCTCGCCCGCACCGGCTCGCCGTCGAGCCGGACGTCCGGGCACCCGGCGAGCGCCGCCAGCAGCGACGGCCAGATCCCGCGCGGCAGCTCGCCGCGCAGGCGGGTGCCGAGAGCGCGCTCGACGGCGAGGTCTGCCGCCGTCGCGAGGAAGCTCGGGCCGTCCACCCGTCCCGAGCCCACCGCGACGAGGGTGCTGCGCAGCGGCTCCTCCCGCTCGCCGGTGACGACCACCCGCTCGAAGCGCAGCCCCTTGCCCGCGCGCGCGAGGCGCACGCCGATGCGCCCCGTTTGGTCCGCGGCGCCCGGCAGCGCCCGTCCTTCGCGACGAGCGCGCCGCAGGGCGATCACCGCCGCGGCGACGTGCTCGCAGGCCTCCTCCGAGCTGGCGCAATCGCAGTCCCAGTCCTCGTCGCCCGGGTAGAGATGCACCGCGGGAGCGACCAGGCCGCCGCGCGTCGCGACGCGCAGCACCACGGCATCGCCTTCGTCGCGCTCGCCGATCACCGCGTCGGCGCGGGCCAGCTCCACTCCCTGGGACCACACCGCGCTCGAGCACGCCGAGCGGATGGCCGCGAACAGGGCGTCCAGGGCCTGCGACACGATCCGACTACGGTCTCGCTGCGAGCGCGTCCTCGATCGCGCGCCCGAGGCGCTCGACGGCGCCGAAGGATCCCCGACCCGCGTCACCGCGCAGCGCCGCGCGGACGCCTTCGGCGCCTCCGATGCGCGCGAGCCCGAAGCTGCCGTAGCGACGGGTCAGCGCGTCGATCACGAAGCGTTCGCGGCCCCGGGTGCGCCGTTCGCGCAGCACCCCGGTCTCCAGGGCGTAGCGGCGGTGTGCGTCGAGGGCCTCGAGCAGCGCCTCGATGCCGACGCCGTCGCGCGCCGAAACCAGCAGCACCGGCGGCTCCCAACCCTTTGCCTCGCGCTCGGCCAGGCGAAGTCCCGCCTCGAGCTCACGCGCCGTGCGCTCCGCTGGGGCTCCCGAGTCGGCCTTGTTCACGCAGAACACGTCGGGCAGCTCGAGCAGCCCCGCCTTCATGAACTGGAGCGTGTCGCCGCTGCCCGGATGGGCGACCAGGAGCAGGGTGTCCACCAGCGACGAGACCTCGTCCTCGGACTGCCCGACGCCGACGGTCTCGACGAACACCGCGTCGAAGACCGAGGCCAGGATGGCCACCGCCGCCCAGGCGCTGTCTGCGACGCCGCCGAGGCGGTCGCGGGCCGCCATCGAGCGGATGAACACGCCCGGATCGCGACCTCCCGAGCGCATGCGGATGCGGTCGCCGAGCAGCGCGCCACCAGTGCGCTGGCTCGACGGGTCGACGGCGACCACGGCCACCGTCTGCTGGCGCCGCCGCAGCGCGCGCACCAGCGCGTCGAGCAGCGTCGACTTGCCGGCACCCGGCGCGCCGGTCACGCCGACGCGAACGCTGCCCGGAAAGGGCTCGTCGCGTTCGAGCACTTCGAGCAGCGCGAGGGCCTGTGCGCGCCGCTCGGGTCGGTGGTCGTCGGTGAGGTTGAGCGCCTCGGCGACGGCGCTGCGATCGCGGCTCCGCAGGCGCTCGGCGAGGTCCGTTGTCGAGCGGGAATCCTCCACGCTGGTTCTGGACTCCTCCCCGTGCTGCGAGGCCACCTGCTCGACTTCGCTCGGCTGAGCCTCGCTGCGCGCGGCCTCCGGCCGCTCGCCGTCAGGCGGCAGCGCGCGACTCCGCGACGACGTCGACGATCTCGTTCATGATGCGCGTCAGGTCGAAGTCCTTGGGGGTGTAGACGCGTGCGACACCCGCGGCGCGAAGCTTGCGCGCGTCCTCCTCGGGGATGATCCCGCCGACCACCACCGGCAGGTCTCCGCAGCCGACCTCGCGCAGCCGCTCCAGCACGTCGATCACGAGGACGCCGTGGGAGCCGGACAGGATCGAGAGGCCGATCACGTGCACGCCCTCGTCGCGGGCGGAATCGGCGATCTCCTCGGGAGTGAGACGGATCCCCTCGTAGACGACCTCCATCCCGACGTCGCGAGCCTTGACCGCGATCTGCTCGGCCCCGTTGCTGTGGCCGTCGAGACCGGGCTTGCCGACCAAAAACTTGAGCGGTCGCCCGAGCTCGGTCTCGAGGGCCCGGACCCGTTCGCGCACCGCCGCCGTCTCGCCGCCGGCCGCGACCGGTCGGCCGGCCACGACTCCCGTCGGCGCCCGGTACTCGCCGAAGCGCTTGCGCAGCGCGTCGGCCCACTCTCCCGTCGTGACGCCCGCGACTGCGGCGCGGATCGACACGGGCATCACGTTGCGTTCCGCGGCGAGGGCGTCGTCGAGCTCGCGCAGCGCGCTCTCCACCTCGCTCTGACTGCGCCGCGCGCGGAATGCGCGCAGCGACTCGATCTGCTCGCGCTCCGCCGACTCGTCCACGACCAGGATCGCGTCGGCTCCCGCCGTGAGCGGCGAGGGCTCGGTCTCGGTGTAGGCGTTCACGCCGACCACCGTGAGCTCGCCCGACTCGATCGCGCGCAGCCGTCGCGTATTGGATGCGACCAGCTGCTGCTTCATGTAGGCGCTCTCTACCGCCGCCACCGCGCCGCCCATCGCCAGCACCCGGTCGAGCTCCTGCCTCGCGCTCGCCACGAGCTCCCGCGTCTTCGCCTCGACCACATGGGAGCCGTCGAAGAGGTCCTCGTACTCGAGCAGGTCGGTCTCGTAGGCGAGGATCTGCTGGATGCGCAGCGACCACTGCTGGTCCCAGGGGCGCGGCAGGCCGAGGGCCTCGTTCCAGGCCGGGAGCTGGAGCGCGCGGCAGCGCGCCTTCTTCGAGAAGGTGACGCCGAGCGCCTCGAGCACGATGCGGATCACGTTGTTCTCGGGCTGGGCTTCGGTGAGGCCGAGGCTGTTCACCTGCACCCCGTAGCGGAAGCGGCGCAGCTTCGCGTCCTCCACGCCGTAGCGCTCGGCCGTGATCTCGTCCCACAGCTCCGCCATCGCGCGCGCCTTGCAGATCTCCTCGACGAAGCGGATGCCGGCGTTGAGGAAGAAGGAGATGCGTCCCACGACCTCGGGGATCGCCGCCTCAGCCACGTCCGGGCGCTCGCGCACCGCGTCGAGCACGGCGATCGCGTTGGCCATCGCATAGGCGATCTCCTGGGTGGGTGTCGCGCCCGCCTCCTGGAGGTGATACGAGCAGATGTTGATCGGGTTCCATTTCGGGATCTGCTCGACGGTGTACGCGACCATGTCGCTGATCAGGCGCATCGAGGGCTCGGGCGGGAACACGTAGGTGCCGCGCGAGAGGTACTCCTTGATGATGTCGTTCTGGGTCGTGCCCGAGAGCGCCACCGCGTCGACGCCTCCCCGCTGGGCTGTGGCGACGTACAGGGCGAGCAGCCACGCCGCGGTGGCGTTGATCGTCATCGACGTATTCATGCGGTCGAGCGGAATCCCGGCGAACAGCGCCGCCATGTCGTCGATGTGGCAGATGGGCACGCCGACCTTGCCGACCTCGCCGCGCGCGAGCGGGTGATCGGAGTCGAAGCCGGTCTGGGTCGGCAGGTCGAAGGCCACCGAGAGACCCGTCTGGCCCTTGGCGAGATTGCTCCGGTAGAGGGCGTTGCTGGCGCGGGCCGACGAATGACCGGAATAGGTGCGGAACACCCAGGGGCGGTCGCGCTTCGGGGAGTCGGGGGGGCTCATCGGCAGCTCGCTTCGGGCGCGACGGACGAACCAACGCGCAAGTGCGCGAGAAGGCTAACGAAAGAGGGCTGGCGTCGCCATCGATCGCGGTCCCGTCGCGGCGATGCGACCGCGCCGCGCAACGCAGCTCCAACGCTCGGCATCGAATGGCTCCCGCGCGCGAGCGCGAGCTAAGGTGAGACATGGCCGATCGCCCTCCCAGCCGCCATCCCGCAGTGCCAGGCCCGCACCCCTCGGCGAGCGAGACCGCGCTCGCAGGCGCCTTCCCCGACGATCTCGAGGAGGCGATCCTGGCGCTCAAGGAACGGCGCAACGCCGTCCTGCTCGCGCACTACTACCAGGAGTCCGAGGTGCAGGACCTCGCCGACTTCGTCGGCGACTCCCTGGCCCTCGCCCAGGCGGCCACGAAGGTGGACCGGGACGTGATCGCCTTCTGCGGCGTCCACTTCATGGCCGAGACGGCGAAGATCCTGAATCCGGACCGGGTCGTGGTGGTGCCCGACCTCGAGGCCGGCTGCTCGCTGGCCGACGGCTGCCCACCGGACGAGTTCCAGGCCTTCAAGGATGCCCACCCCGGGGCGAAGGTGCTCTCCTACATCAACTGCAGCGCCGAGGTGAAGGCGATGAGCGACCTCATCTGCACCTCGTCGAACGCGGTGAAGATGGCGCGCTCCTTCGGCGATGCGCCGCTGATCTTCGCGCCCGATCGCCACCTCGCGCGCTGGGTCGCGCGCCAGCTCGACCGCGACGACCTGATCGTCTGGGACGGAGCGTGCGTCGTCCACGAGCAGTTCAGTGCCAAGCGTCTGGCCCAGCTGTGCGTGAAGCACCCCGACGCCGAGGTGCTCGCCCATCCGGAGTGCGACCAGGCCGTGCTCGACCAGGCCGACTTCATCGCGTCGACCACGGGGATCATCGACCGCGCGGTGAACAGCCCCGCGAAGACGCTGATCATCGCCACCGAGGACGGGGTGTTCCATCAGATCCAGCGGCGCGCGCCGGAGAAGCAGCTGATCCAGGCCCCGGGCATGGACGAGAGCTGCGCGTGCAACCAGTGCCCCTTCATGCGTCTCAACACGCTCGAGAAGCTCTACCTGTGCCTGCGCGACCTGCAGCCCCAGGTGGAGGTGCCCGAGCCGATCCGGCTGCGGGCGCTGCGCCCGATCGAGCGCATGCTCGAGCTCTCCGCCTAGCCACCCAGGAGCCCGCCATCGCGAGCCTTCGGCTCGCTGCGCGGGCCGCGCAGCGCGGTGAGGGGGACCAGCGGACGTTCGCGCTGGGAGCTGACGCTCGTCCGGGACGGCCTGACGATCGAATCCGTTCGTTGACGATCGTCAATCGGAGCGCCATGCTGATACAGTCGCCCTCCCGAGGACTGCATGGCCGCCTCCCCCCACGAAACCGCCGACCCGCTGCGGCCCGGCGAGCGACGGTGTGGATCGCGCCCTCGATGAGCGCGACCGCCTCGCCCTTCGAGCGCCCGGGGACACGCGAGCTCCAGCGCCAGCGCACCCGCGCGAAGCTCTTCGACGCGGCACTCGCCGAGTTTCGCCGCGTGGGATTCGACCGGGCGAGCGTCGCCGAGATCGCGCGCAGAGCGGGCGTGTCCCGTCCGAGCTTCTACTTCCACTTCCCCACCAAGGAGCACGTGCTGCTCGAGCTGGAGTGGCAGAAGGAGCGGGAGATGGTGGAGCGCCTCTCCGGTCACGAGACCCTGCGCGAGCTGCTGACGGCACTCCCCGACGCGATTGCGGACGTCTACGCGAGCATCGAGGGTCCGGGCGTTGCGCGCGACACGGTGATGATCTACGCCCGCTCGCCCGAGTCCCTCCCGCTGGCCGATCAGCCCTTCCCCCTGGTGCACCTGCTCGAGCGCCGCTTCGTCGAGGGGGCGGCTCGGGGCGAGCTGCGCGCGGGGCTCGATCCCGGCCGCGGCGCGTTCCTGTGCCTCACCAACGTGTTCGGCTACCTGATCGCCGCGAGGTCGGGCGACCCGCGCGCCGACCTGCGCGCCGTGGTGGGGCTCTACCTGGCCTGACGCGGGAGAGTCGCGGTGGGTCCCGCTCAGTCCCCGCGCAACGCGTCGCGCAGCCGCGCGAGCACGGCCGGGGCCGCGCGCAGACGCAGGCGCGTTCCCGAGGCGTCGTGGGTCTGCTCCAGTACGTGACCGCGCGCATGCGCCTCGGCCACCAGACGCTGGAGGGCATAGGGGACCAGCAGCACCTCCTCCTCCAGGTCGCGCTCGAAGAAGGCGAGCAGCTCGGCGCGCAGGTGCGCCACGTCGTCGCCGCGCTTCGCCGACAGGAGCAGGGCCTCGGGATGGGCGGCGGCGACGCGCGCCCGCGCCGCCGCGTCGAGCCGGTCCACCTTGTTGAGCACCATCCAGCGCGGGCTCTCGGTGGCGCCGATCGACGCCAGCACCTCGCAGGTCACCGCGATCTGCGCCTCGCAGGCCGGGTCCGAGGCGTCCACGACGTGGAGCAGGAGGTCGCTATCGCGCGCCTCCTCGAGCGTCGAGCGGAAGCTCGCCACCAGATCGTGGGGCAGGTGCTTGATGAAGCCGACCGTGTCGGAGACGAGCACCCGCGTCGCGCTTTCGGGCTGGAGGGCGCGGACCGTGGTGCCGAGGGTGGCGAACAGCTTGTCCTCGACGAGCACTCCGCTGCCGGTGAGGGCGCGCATCCAGGACGACTTGCCCGCGTTCGTGTATCCCACGAGCGACACCGTGTTCTGCGTCGACCGCCGCTGACGGCGCGCGCCGGACTCGCGCTCGATCGAGGCCAGCTCCGCGCGCAGCTCGGCAATCCGGTCGCGCACCTTGCGACGGTCGAGCTCGCTCGCGCTCTCTCCCGCGCCGCGTCCCCCGATGCCGCCGCCCTGACGGTCGCGGCCGCCGCCGGTCTCCCGCAGGCGCGGCGCCACGTAGGACAGGCGCGCGACCTCCACCTGGAGACGCGCCTCGCGGGTGCGGGCGTGGCGCTGGAAGATCGCCAGGATCACGGCGGTGCGGTCGAGCACCTCGGCGCCGGTGGCGCGCTCGAGGTTGCGCGCCTGGGAGGGCGTCAGCTCGTGGTCGACCAGCACGAGGGTCGCGCGCGGCGGCTCGTCCGGCGCGCCGCCGCCGCGCGGCTCGGGCGGCTCTTCCTCCCCGTCCTGCTCCCGCTCGCGGCGCCGCGCCGGTTTGCGCGGTCCTACCGGGACGACGCCGTCTCCGCCGGTCCAGCCGGCCAGCTCGATCAGCTTTCCGGCGCCGAGGACCGCGTCGGGCTCGAGGCGGGGCCGCCGTTGGGTGAGGCGCGCCACGACCGCCAGCCCGAGCGTCTTCGCCAGCCGGGCCAGCTCGTCGAGCGAAGAGGCGAAGGCCTCGTCGTCGATACCCGGAAGCTGCACGCCGACGAGCACGGCCCGCGGCGGCGCCGGAGCGGTGGCGCTCAGGAGGCTCTCGCGGGAGCGGCGCCGCGCATGCCCGGTGCCTCGTGTCCGCTGGCCACCACGTACTCGGCGTAGCCGCCCGGATAGACCACCGGCCCCTCCGACGACAGCTCGAGCACGTGATCGGTGAGGGCCGACAGGAAGCGCCGGTCGTGGGAGACCAGCAGCAATGTGCCCTCGTACTCGGCGAGCGCGCGGATCAGCATCTCTTTGGTGGCGAGGTCCAGGTGGTTGGTGGGCTCGTCGAGGACGAGGAAGTTGGGCGGATCGTAGAGCATGCGCGCCATCACCAGGCGCGCCTTCTCCCCGCCCGAGAGCAGGCCACAGCGCTTCTCCACCTCGTCTCCCGGGAAGCCGAAGGCCGCGGCCAGCGCGCGCAGCGAGCCGACGCCGGCCTGGGGGAAAGCGGCCTCGAGCGTCTGCCACACGCTGGGGTCGGCCTCGAGCAGCTCCATCGAGTGCTGCGCGAAGTAGCCGAGCTTCACCGAGGCGCCGATCGCCACGCGGCCCGCGTCGGGCTCGGACACGCCGGCCGCGAGCCGCAGCAGCGTCGACTTTCCCGCGCCGTTGGCGCCCATCACACACCACCGCTCGCGGCGCCGGATCCACAGGTCGAGCCCGGCGAACACCACGTGCTCGCCCCAGGCCTTGTCCACGCCCTCGAGGCGCAGGACGTCCTCCCCCGAGCGCGGAGCCGGCGCGAAGGCGAACTCGATCGCCTCGCGGCGCTTCGGCGGCGCCACCCGGTCGATCTTGTCGAGCTTCTTGACGCGCGACTGCACCTGCGCAGCGTGGCTCGCCCGCGCCTGGAAGCGCGCGATGAAGGCCTCCTCCTTGGCGAGCATCGCCTGCTGGCGCGCGTACTGCGCCTCCTGCTCGCGCTCGGCCAGCGCGCGCTGCCGCTCGTAGAAGTCGTAGTTGCCCGAGTAGCTGAGCAGATCGCCGCCGTCGATCTCGATGATCCGAGTGACCATCCGATTCAGGAATTCGCGGTCGTGCGAGGTCATCACCACGGCGCCGTCGAAGGCGCGCAGCCAACCCTCGAGCCACAGGATCGACTCCAGATCGAGGTGGTTGGTAGGCTCGTCGAGCAGCAGGGCGTCGGGCTCCATGATCAGGATACGCGCCAGCCCCACCCGCATCTTCCAGCCGCCCGAGAGCGCGCCGACGTCTCCCTCCACCTGCGCGTCGGAGAAGCCGAGCCCGGCCAGCACGGCGCGCGCCCGCGCCTCGAGCCCGTAGCCGCCGAGCGCCTCGAAGCGTGTCTGGGCCTCCCCGTAGCGATCGACGAGGACGTCCATCTCGTCGGCGCGATCCGGGTCGGCGAGCGCGTGCTCGAGCTCGTGCAGGTCGCGGGCCGCCTCGGAGACGGGCCCCGCTCCGCCGAGCGTCGCCTCGAGCACGCTCTCGTCCTTCATCTCGCCGACGTCCTGGCTGAAGTAGCCGATGGTGACGCCGCGATCGATCGCGATCTGTCCGGCGTCGGGCTCCTCCTCCCGCGTGATCAGGCGGAAGACGGTGGTCTTGCCGGCGCCGTTCGGACCGACCAGGCCGACCTTATCGCCGCGGTTCACGGCCGCCGAGGCCTCCAGGAACAGGATCTGGCTGCCGTGGCGCTTGGAGAGGGAGTCGAGGCGGATCACGGAGCGGCGGAACCTACGCGCGCGGCGGGGCAGGGGCAAGCGCCGACCCTCGCGCCGGAAGGTGAGGGGCCGGTAGCATCCCGCGATGCACTTCGGACTCACTTACTTCCCCACCGACGACTCGATGCGCCCCGATGCGTTCGCCCGGGCGGCCGAGGAGCGCGGCTTCGAATCGGTCTGGTTCGCCGAGCACTCCCACATCCCGGTCTCCGAGGCGACGCCCGGGCCGCCTCCGCCCGGACAGCCGGGCCTGCCGCGCGAGTACTACGCCGTGGCCGACCCCTTCGTCGGCCTGGCGATGGCCGCGGCCGCGACGAGTACGCTGCGCATCGGCACCGGCATCTGCCTGGTCCCCCAGCGCGACGTGTTCCAGATGGCGAAGGAGGTGGCGACCCTGGACCGGTTCTCGGACGGCCGCTTCGAGTTCGGCGTCGGCGGTGGCTGGAACCGCCCGGAGATCGCCGACCACGGCACCGATCCGGATCTGCGCTTCGCGGTGATGCGCGAGCGGATCGAGGCGATGAAGCACCTGTGGACCGAGGAGAAGGCGGAGTACCACGGCGAGCACGTCGACTTTGGCCCCTGCTATGCGTGGCCGAAGCCGCTCCAGACACCGCACCCCAAGGTCCACGTGGGCGGTGCCGGCCGGCGCGCGATCCGGCGCGCGGTGCGCTACGGCGACGGCTGGATCCCGCTGATGGGCGGCGGCGACGACGACCCGGTGGCCCTGCTGCCGGTGCTGCACACCGCACTCGCGGAGGCGGGCCGGGACGTCGACGCCTTCCCGGTCACGATCTACTTCTGTCCGCCCGCCCCCGACGTGGTCGCCCGCTGCCGCGACGCCGGCATCACCCGCGTGCTCTTCCCCGTGCCCTCGCGGCCGGCCGAGGAGGTGCTGGGGGTGCTCGACGGCTACGCGAAGCTGCTCCGCACGTAGGTCGACGCGGCCCCACCCGCCTGGCGCCCAGGTGCTCCCCGGGGGTGCTCCAAAATCGCTTCACCGATGCCCTCCGCCCGCCGAATCACGAGGGGATCTCACCACTGATCGGCTGGCCTCCCGCGGGGCGGGACCAGCCGTCGGCGGCTCAGCATCGGAGCCCCCCCATGGAAGCCATCCTCCGCAGCGCGAGCGACCCGCGCGACCTCGTCAACGTCCGCCAGGCCAACCTCCCCTATCGCTTCGACCAGATCTTCAGCGCCGAGGGCTTCGGCGCGCGCCGGCTGGAGAAGCGGCGCCTGAAGCTGATGCAGCAGATCGACGAGCGCGTGCGCTCGTACCTGGCCGAGGGCGAGTTCGTGGAGTTCGTGAGCTGGGGCGTCGAGTACTCCTTCTTCGAGTCCTACTTCATGGGGATGTGGGCCTATCTGCTCAACCGCCGCGCCGTGATCCTGACCAACCGGCGCATTCTGCTGATCCAGATCAGCTCGCGGAACAGAGTGCTCCAGCTGAAGTCGCAGATCCGCTACAACGCGGTCGCGAAGTTCGCCCGGGCGACCCTCGGCTACATCGGCCTGGTCACCCGCGACAAGAAGACCCACTACCTGATGCGGATTCCGCGCAAGGACCGCAAGCAGCTCCGGGACCGGATCGCCGCCCACGTCGACGCCGTCCGCAGCGAGGCGCCGGTCTCGGGCCGCGAGAATCTGTGCCCGCACTGCGGTCACCGCGTGATCGGACTCCCCGAGCGGTGCAGCCGGTGTGCGAAGGGCTTCAAGTCCGGCGCCAAGGCCGGCTGGCTGAGCCTGGTGTTCCCCGGCCTCGGTGACCTGTACCTGGGCCACCATCTCCTCGGGCTGGTGGAGATCCTCGGCGCGCTGTTCGGCTGGGGCCTCGTCGCGGCCGCCTTCCTGCTCCCCGACGAAGCCGGGGAGGTCGCCGAGGGCGGCACGACGGCCCTGGTCCTGCTGTCGGTGATCGCTTTCGTGTTGATGCACGGTACCGACGCCTGGGTGACGCGGCGCATGGGCCTCAAGGGCATCTACCCCGACTCCGAGTGAGGCTACGCGCGCGGGCGCCACCCCGGGCCCGGTCCGCCTGGAGGGAAGGGGGGCTCCGGGGCCTCCTCGTGCTGGGCTGGACTCCCGAGGCGCCGACCGCCTCCCGCACCAGGACGGGAGCCCCCGAGCGGCGTCCAAGCCCTTGCATTCGCAGGGCGGATCCGGAGGGGTGCGCCCGCGCGACCGGGGAGCCGTAACGTCTCCCCAACTGCACGCGCGCCAGGATCGTAGGGGGAGAAGCTGTCATGGTCCGTTCTCGCCGCGAGCTGCTCGCCGGGGCGCTCGCCGCAGGGGTCGCGATCGCCGCCGCGTGGAGCCTGGGGTGCGGTGACGCGGATCCCCCCGAAGCGGGGCGGCCGCCGGTGGCCGTGGGCGTGGCGCCGGCCGTCCGCAAGACGGTTCCGACCACCTACCGGGCTCCGGCGACCGTGCAGCCGATCGCGACCGTCGCGATCCGCTCGCGGATCGACTCGGTGGTCACGGCCGTCCACTTCCGGGAGGGCGACGACGTGGAGGCGGGGCAGCTCCTGTTCACGCTCGACGACCGCTCGCTCCAGGACGAGCTGCGCCAGCTGCTCGCCACCCTCGAGGCCGACCAGGCCGAGCTCACCAACGCGCGGGATCAGTACGACCGCGCCCGCGAGCTCGAGAGCGGCGGGGTGGCCTCGCCCGCCAGCCTGGACCAGGCCAAGGCGGCCTACGAGTCGGCGCGGGCGAAGGTCGACGTGACCCGGGCGGCGATCTCGGGGACGCGGGTCCAGATCGGCTACACGCACATCACGGCGCCGATCTCCGGGCGCACCGGGGTCGTCGCGGTGACTCCGGGCAACAACGTGGAGGCGAACGGCGACCCGCCCCTGACGGTGATCGAGCAGATCGCGCCGATCCGCGTCGAGTTCGGACTTCCCCAGAGCCTGCTCGAGCCGCTGCGCGCCCGGCTCGCCGCCGGCACCGTGCAGGTCGCGCTCGAGCGCGACGGCGCCCGGCTGCCCGAGACCGGCACGCTGACCTTCGTCGACAACCGCATCGATCCGGCCACGGGCAGCTTCCTGGTGCACGCCGAGTTCGCGAACGACGACCACTCCCTGTGGCCGGGGCGCAGCGTCGCCGCCGAGATCGACGTGGGCGGGAGCCCGAACGCCCTGACGGTTCCCGGGCTCGCGGTGCAGCGCGGACCCGAGGGCGACTTCGTGTTCGTGATCGCGGGCGACGTGGCCCATGCGCGCCCGGTTTCCGTGGAGCGCTACGAGGGCGGGCTGGCCGTGGTGTCCTCGGGGCTCGAAGAGGGCGAGCTCGTGGCGATCGACGGCCTGGTGGCGCTGCGCGACGACTCCCCGGTGCGCATCGCCGAGGGGCCCGACGAGGAAGCGGCTCCTTGACGCTCCCGGTCTTCTGCATCCGCCGCCCCGTGTTCACGGTGCTGCTGATGGCCGCCGGGATCGTCGCCGGTGCGGCCGGCTACCGCTCGCTGCCGGTGAGCGCGCTGCCGGACATCGATTTCCCGACGATCACGATCTCGGCCGAGCTGCCCGGCGCCGGCCCCGAGACGATGGCGGCCACCGTCGCCACGCCCCTCGAGCGGCAGCTGTCGACGATCTCCGGCGTCACCGAGATGACCTCCTCCAGCTACCAGGGCAGGACCCAGATCACGCTCCAGTTCGACCTGGACCGGGACATCGACGACGCCGCCCTCGACGTGCAGTCCGCGATCGCGGCCACGCTGCCGCGCCTCCCGTCGGAGATGACTACACCGCCCACCTTCCGGAAGGTCAACCCGTCCGACGCCCCGGTCTTCTTCGTGGCGCTCTCCTCCGACACGCTGCCCTCCTACCGCGTGGACGAGTACGCGGACACGGTGCTCGCCGAGCGCATCTCCGCGCTCCCGGGCGTCGCCCAGGTGCTGATCTACGGGGAGCAGAAGTTCGCGGTGCGGATCGAGGTGGATCCCGAGCGGCTCGAGCCGCTGGGGCTCTCCTTCGCGGACCTGGGCCGCGCGATCTCGGCCGCCCGCTCCAACGCGCCGGTGGGTACGGTCAGCGGGCCGCACCAGCTCTTCACCCTCGACGTGTCCGGGCAGCCCGTCGATCCGGAGAGCTTCGCGGACCTGATCGTGGGTTGGCGGAACGGGGTCCCGCTGCGGCTCGGACAGATCGCCTCGGTCCAGGCCGGTACGGAGGATCCCTTCGCCTACGGCGCGATCGACGGCAAGCCGGCGATCGTGCTGGCGATCCAGCGCCAGTCCGACGCCAACACGATCCAGGTGGTCGAAGCAGTCCGCTCGCTCCTGGCGACCACGCGCAACGACATCCCGGCGGGCATCACCGTCACGCCGCTCTTCGACCGCTCGCTCGCCGTGAAGGACTCCGCTCGCGACGTGCAGCTGACGCTCTTCGTCACCGTCGTGCTGGTGATCGGGGTGATCTACGCGTTCCTGGGCGACTGGCGCGCCACGGCGGTCGCGGCGCTGGCGGTTCCGGTGTCGCTGGTCGCGACCTACGCCGGGATGGCCCTGTGCGGCTTCAGCCTCGACAACATCTCGCTGCTCGCCCTGACGCTCAGCGTCGGGTTCGTCGTCGACGACGCCATCGTCATGATGGAGAACATCGTGCGGCACATCGAAGAGAGCCTGGCGCCGCTCGAGGCGGCGATCCGCGGCGCGAGCGAGATCCAGTTCACGATCCTCTCGATCACGCTCTCCCTGATCGCCGTGTTCATCCCGATCCTGTTCATGGGCGGGATCGTCGGACGGGTGTTCCGGGAGTTCGCGGTGACCGTGTGTATCGCGATCGGCGTCTCGGCGCTGGTCTCGCTGACCCTCACCCCCATGCTATGCGCTCGCTGGCTGCGGCCGCGGCCGCGCGCCGACCGCTTCGGCGGGATGACTCGCGCCTACACGCGCAGCCTCGACGGCGTCCTGTCTCGCGCGCCCTGGGTGCTCGCCCTCACCGTCGCGACGCTGGCGGCGAGCATCCTCGCCTACGTCGTGGTGCCGAAGGGGTTCTTCCCGCTCGAGGACACCGGCTTCCTGTTCGGACAGACCGAGGGCGCCCAGGACCTGTCCTTCGAGGCGATGCTGGGCAAGCAGCAGGCGGTCGAGGCGATCGTGCGCGCGGACCCCGCGGTGAGGAGCCTGTTCAGCGGCATCGGCGGGGGGCGGGGCACCAGTAACCAGGGGAGGGTCTTCATCGAGCTCGTGCCGCGCGGTGACCGGCCCTCGGCCTTCGCCGTGCTCGCGCGCCTGCGCAAGGCGCTGCGGGGGGTCACCGGCATGGAAGTCCACCTCCAGCCGTCGCAGAACATCTCGGTCGGGACGCGCTCGACGAAGGGGCTCTACCAGTACGTCCTCCAGGGCACCGACCTGTCCGTGCTCCAGACCTGGTCCGAGACCCTGCGCGCGGCCATGGCCGACGACCCGCTGTTCGTGGACGTCAACTCGGATCTCCAGCTCGGAAGCCCGAAGGCGGTGGTCGAGGTGGATCCCGAACGCGCTGCCGCGGCGGGTGTCTCCTTCGAAGCCGTGCGCAACGCCCTCTACGCCGCCTACGGCAACGCGCAGGTGGCCACGCTCTACACCTCGGCGAACGAGCACGCGGTGATCTTGGAGAGCGCCAACAGTCGCAGCGCCGAGCCCGAGGACGTGGGTCGACTGGTGGTGCGGGGCGACGGGACGAAGCCCGTGCGGCTCGACTCCGTCGCGCAGATCGCGCGCAGCGTCGGTCCGCTCTCGGTGAACCACCGCGGCCAGATCCCGGCGGTCACCCTCTCGTTCGATCTGCGCTCCGGCGCCGCGCTCTCCGAGGCCGCCGCGAGGATCGCCGCGCTCGAGCGCCGCGTCGGTCTTCCCGAGGAGGTGCGGGGAGGCTTCGCGGGAACCGCGCTCGCCTTCGAGCAGAGCCTGGCGGGACAGGGCTTCCTGGTGCTGCTCGCCGTGCTCGCGATCTACCTGGTGCTCGGCATGCTCTACGAGAGCTTCCTCCACCCGATCACCATCCTGTCGGGTCTGCCCTCGGCCGGCATCGGGGCGATCCTCGCGCTCGTCGCCCTCGGGATGGACTTCAGCGTGATCGCCCTGGTCGGCGTGATCCTGCTGGTCGGGATCGTGAAGAAGAACGCGATCATGATGATCGACTTCGCGATCGCCGCGCGGGAGGAGGGAGCTCCGCCCGAGCCCGCGATCCGCGACGCCTGCCGCCATCGCTTCCGACCGATCCTGATGACCACCCTGGCGATCTTCTTCGGCGCGCTGCCGATCGCCCTCGGCCTCGGCGCCGGCGCCGAGCTGCGACAGCCGCTCGGCGTGGCCCTCGTCGGAGGGCTCGTCGTGTCGCAGCTGCTCACCCTCTACATCACGCCCGTGGTGTATCTGGAGCTGGAGCGCTGGCGGACGCGGTGGCAGGGACGCGCGGTAGGCTAGGCGTCGGCGAGATCCGCTTCGCTGAACTGGTAGGCCACGCGCAGCTCCGGATCCTTCTTCGCGAGCTGCTTGGCGAGCTCGACCATCACGCGGCACTGCTTGTAGGTGGCGTCGTCCTGCATCTTGCCGTCGATCATCACGCAGCCCGAGCCGTCGCCCATCTCCGAGATCACGCGCTTCGCCCACAGCACCTCGTCGACCTCGGGGCTGAACACCTTGCGCGCGATGTCGATCTGCACCGGATGCAGGCTCCAGGCGCCGACGCAGCCGAGCAGGAAGGCGGCGCGGAACTGGTCCTCGCAGGCGACCGTGTCCTTGATGTCGCCGAAGGGTCCGTAGTAGGGGTAGATCCCGTTGGCCGTGCACGCGTCGACCATGCGCGCCAGCGTGTAGTGCCAGGGGTCCTGCTGGGCGGTGACGCGCACCGCGTCGGGGTGCTCCGGGTCGGGGTCGGTGCGCACCAGGTAGAGCGGGTGCCCGCCGCCGACGCGCGTGGTCTTCATGCGTCGGCTGGCCGCGAGGTCCGCCGGGCCGAAGGAGATGCCCTGCATGCGCGGGCTCGCGCCGCAGATCTCCTCGACGTTGATCACGCCCTGGTGCGTCTCGAGGATCGCGTGGATCAAGAGCGGCTTCGTCAGCCCCGCCTTCGCCTCGAGCTGCGCGAGCAGCTGGTCCACGTAGTGGATGTCCCAGGGGCCCTCGACCTTCGGAATCATGATCACGTCGAGGACGTCGCCGATCTCGGCGACCAGGGTGGTGAGGTCGTCGAGCATCCAGGGGCTGTCGAGGGAGTTCACCCGCGTCCACAGCCGGCAGTCGCCGAAGTCGACCTCGCGGCCGAGCTTCGCCAGCCCCTCGCGCGCGGCGACCTTGTTCTCGCTCTGGATCGCGTCCTCCAGGTTGCCGAGCAGCACGTCGCACTTCTGGGCGAGGTCGGGGAGCTTCGCCGCCATCTTGGCGTTGCTCGGGTCGAAGAAGTGAATCATGCGCGCCGGGCGGAAGGGGATCTCGCGCGGCGGCATGGGCGCGCCGATCGCCTTGGGCTTGAAGAAGTCTTTCGCGCTGCGCATGGCATCACTCCTGTTCGTAGAGCTTCACGACGGAGACGGCGCCGGCGGGCGCCGCCTGGATGCAGAGGTCGCACAGGGTGCACTCGTCCAGGTTCTCCTCGACGATCGAGACCCCCGCGTCGCTCGCCTCGAAGATGTCGACCGGACACGCCTCTTCGAGGGCGCGCGCCAGCTCCGGGTCCTTGGCATGGGCGGGATCGACCCGCACGTCGATGAACAGGCCCGGCATCACGCGCTCTCCTTCTCGCCGAGGCGCTTGCGGATCAGCGCCGGGATCTCCTCGATGCGCTCGGCCACCGAGATCTCGGCCGCCTCCATCCGCGCGATCTTCTCGGCGGTGGTGTCCTCCTTGCCCTCGACGATCGTGCCGGCGTGGCCGAAGCGCATGCCCTTCATCTCGTCCATGAAGCGACCCGCCATGAACGCGACGATCGGCAGCCGCGAGTCGTGCTCGGCTACCCACTCGGCCAGCTCGGCCTCCATCCGGCCGCCGGGCTCGGAGTAGATCGCGATCGCCTTCGTCTCCGGGTCGGCCTCGAAGAGCGGCATCAGCTCGGCATAGGTGGTGCCGACGATCGCGTCACCGCCGATCGACACGCAGGTGGACTGCCCCAGCCCCGCGGCGGTCAGCGTGCTGGCGATCTCGGTGGTCATGCCGCCCGAGCGCGACATCACCCCGATCGGGCCCTTCGTGTAGGCCTGACGCGTGTTCGCCGCCGGGCCGCCGACGCCGCCCATCTTGGCCTCGCCGGGGGAGATGATGCCCAGGCAGTTGGGGCCGATGATGCGGGCGCCGCGCAGGCGGGCCAGCTCGACCATCTGCGCCACTTCCTTGCGCGGGATGTTCTCGGTGACGATCACGATCAGACGGACACCGTTCTCGATCGCCTCGAACGCGGCGTCGCGGGTGAAGCCCGGCGGCACCGAGATGATCGAGCCCTCGACCCGGCCGTGCTTCGCGACCACGTCGCGTACCGAGTCGTAGACCGGGACACCGTAGATGTCGCGTCCGGCGCGGCCGGGGGTGACGCCGCCGACGATCACCGCCCCGTAGTCGAGGTTCTCGCGGGTGAGGTTCACGGCCTCGCGGCCGGTGATGCCCTGGACGATGAAGCGGGTGTCCTTGGAGATGAGGATCGTCACGCGCGCGCTCCCAGCTTCGCCACCGCGCGGCCCGCTGCGTCGTACATCGACACGCTGCGGTCGCAGTACTCGACGCCGTACTTCGCCAGGATCTTGAAGCCCTCCTCCTCCCAGGCGCCGGGGATCCGGAAGATGCCGATCACCTGCGACGGGTCCTTTCCCGACTCGATGCAGCCCTTGATCACGCCGCGCGCCACGATGTCCACGCGGGTATTCGACACCACGTTCATCATCACCGCGATCTTCTCGACCCCGGGCTTGGCGAGGATCAGCTTGGTCAGCTCGCAGGCCTTCTTCACCGACGGGTTTCCGCCGATCTCGCAGTAGTTGGCGGGCCTTCCGCCGTGCTTGCGCACGGCGTCGAAGAGGGTGAGGGAGCCGCCGCCGGCGCCGATCACGAGCCCGAGATTGCCGTCGAACTCCACCACGTTCCCCGCGACCCCGCGGTGGTCGGCCTCGTTCACCTTGCGCCCGGCGATCTCGAAGGGAGTGGGCTCGCGCGCCTGGCGCGTCTCGTCCTCGCCGATCCCGAGCTCGGCGAGCAGCTTCCGATGCTTGCCGCGCGCCTCGGCCTCGAGGTCGACGTGGCCGTCGAGCACGATGAAGCGGCCGTCCTCGAGGCGCGCGAGCGGGTTGATCTCGGCCAGGGTCAGGTCGTAGTCGAGGAACAGCTGCATCAGCTCGAAGACGATCGGCGTCAGGCGGTTCAGCTCCCCGCCCGTCACGCCCACGGCGCCGACGGCCTCCTTCGCGATGCGCGGCGTGAGCGGCAGGATCGTGGAGAAGTGGGTCTTCGAGACGTGCTCGGGGTGCTTCTCCGCGACCTCTTCGATGTCGATCCCGCCCATGTCGCTGAACAGCACCACGGGCTGCTTCGCGCGCCCGTCCCAGGTGACGGAGACGAAGTACTCCTGGGCGATCGGCGACTTCTCCTCCACCAGCACCGAGCGCGCCTTCTGCCCCGAGACCACGATCGGCAGGATCGCCTCGAAGTGGGCGGCGGCCTGGTCGGGCGTGTCGGCGAACTTCACGGCGCCGGCCTTCATCCGTCCGCCCGAGAGCACCTGGCTCTTGAGGACGACGGGGCCGCCGATCGCGGCCGCGGCGTCGCGCGCCTCGGCGGCGGTGGTGGCGAGGCGGCTCTTGCCGAGCGGGAGTCCGCGCCTGGCGAACAGGGCCTTCGACTCGTACTCGTAGAAACGCACGACAGGGGGTCTCCGCGCTCGTAAGTCCGCGTACGATAATGCGATTCGGTTCGCCTGGCAAGTGGGGCGGCCGCTTAGGCGTAGTGGCTGCGCCGCTTCATCGCGAGGTGCCGCTCCAGCTCGAAGATCTGCACCTTCTTCCAGCCGGCCGGCGCGTCGCCTGCGGCCGGCTCGCCCTCGGCGCGCGTGAACTTGTGCCCGTAGAGCACCGCCTCCAGCACGCCGAGATCGGGACGCCCGGGGTAGTCGCGCACCGCGCGGATCTCCGTGGCTGCGAACACCGTGTCGCCGGCGAACAGCGGCGCGGTGTGGCGACCAGTCGGGTAGCAGATGTCGCCCAACGCGTTGTCGCCGACGTCGGGCGAGGACAGGCCCAGGCACAGCGTGAAGGGGATCCCGCCGAAGATGATCAGCTGACCGCCGACGTAGCGCTTCGGGTCCTGGTCGATCATGAACTGGTTGCAGTGCACCTGGCTCGTGTTGTCGAGCACGGCCGTCAGGTGGATGTGCTCGCTGGTCATCGTCCGGCCGCGGGAGTGCTCGATGCGGGTGCCGGGCTCGAAGTCCTCGAAGTAGCTGTCCGGGCTCGACAGGTGGGCCATCCCCTTGTAGTCGGCGGAGGGGTCGTAGCGGGGCAGCCAGAGCTCGCAGTCGACCTCGTCGGGCGCGGCCTCGCCAGAGTGGAGGTCGGCGTCCGGGTCGCGCTTGAACACGTCGACCTTCCGCTGCCAGGTCATCACCACGGCCTCGTCGCGGGCGCCGATGTTCTTGCGGGCCGTGGACTGCACGTGGACGATGCCGAGGTTCGGCACCTTCCGGTGCGGGGTGATGTTGAGGACCTTCGTCTCCACCTCGATCGTGTCGCCGACGTAGACCGGTGCGCCGAAGCGCATGTCCACGTACTCCCGGTTCGTGCGCGCGTTCTCGGACACGTCCTCCACGGTCTGGCTGAAGGCGATCAGCATCGCGAGACCGGGCGGCACCAGCAGGCCCTCGAAGCCGTAGGCGCGGGCATAGCGCGCGTTCTTCGCGAGCGGGTTCGCCGTCATCGCGAACTCCGTGAACGTGCTGAAAAGTCCCTCGGTGACGGTCTTGCCGCCCTTGTGCCGGAACACCTGCCCGGGGCGGAAGTCCTCGAGGAAGTTGCCGGTCTGCTTGCGGAGGATGCGGGTGATCTCGGTCAAGGAAGTCCTCGGAGCTGCGGGAATGCCGCCTAGCTATAGCCGCTCTCGTCGTCGGCCGCGCCCCGCGCCGGACACGCCTCGCCCAGCGGGCAGCGGTTCGGGCGCCCGGCGCGGCAGGAGCGCACCCCGAGGCGCTCCAGCGCGCCCTCGACGTCGATCGCGGCCAGGTCTGGCGCGCGCGCGGCGCAGGCCGCGCGCAGCGCGGCCGGCTCGCCCTCGAGGTCGGCGCGCGCGTCGATCAGCGACAGGTGGACGGCCGCGGCGCGGGCCGTCTCGGCGAGCGGGGTCTCGCGGGCCGCGCTCCACACGTCGCGCAGGGGGCGGAGGAAGCGCAGCACCGTCGCCGGGCCCAGACCGGGAGCGAGCGCCACCAGCCGGCCGCCCAGGTCCTCCCAGTCCAGACACTCGGCGGCCAGCGCGTCGAGGTCGCCGCCGTGGCGCTCCTCGAGCGCTGCGGCGGCCCGCCACAGGCCGATCGCCACGGCGTCGGGGTCGCGCAGGCCCGCCCCGGCGACGGCCGCCGCGATCCGCTCGGGTCCCGCGGCGGCGAGATCCGACGCCGAGGTGCCCGGCGCCGCGTCGAGACGCCGGAAGGCCTCGAGCGCCCGCTCCTCCGGGCCGCGTGCGGAGGCGAGGCGCGCGGCCGCGAGCCAGCGCTCGCGGTCGCGGCGAGCCGTCACGTCGAGGCCGAGACGGGTGACCGGGTGCGGCCCCAACACCTCGATCAGCCGGGCGAGGCGGGCCGCGAGGGTGTCCGCGGTCGGCTCGCTCATGGCCAAGGCGCGCTCGCGCGTGCTACAACGGGCGGCCGCTCCCGCACGCGATCCGGGACTCCCGGAGCTCGCATCCCCGCTCCAGCCCAGGACCCCTCCATGCCTCGAGCCTACTCCATCACCGCGGATGCGATCGCGGCCGAGCGGCGCCGCGTCGGGGACGACCTGTCCAAGTTCGACATCGTCAACGTGATCCGGCTGGAGGAGACCTCGCTTCCCGCCCTGGGTCCCAACGACGTCCGGCTGCGCATCCTGGCGGTGTCCGCCGAGCACAACGTCGACCACGCGGCGATCGCCGACACCGCCAACATCGCCGAGGCGCGCGGCGGCAAGATCTTCCCCGGCAACAGCGCCGTGGGCGAGGTCGTCGAGGTGGGCGAGCGGGTGACGCGCTTCTCTCCGGGCGACGTCGTCGTGACCCACTGCAACGGGGAGCCCGACATGTACGGCTACCCGCTGCGCATCTGGGCCTACGACCAGCCCGATTCCGTCGGCTGGTACGGCGAGGAGGCGGTCGTCGGCGACTGGCAGATCATCCCCGCGCCGCTCGACTGCGGGCTCGACCTGTGGGAGATCGCGGCGCTCCCGCTGCGCGCGCCCACCGCCTACCACCTGTGGCGCCGCGCCCTCGGCATCTACCGGCTCAAGGTCGGGCGCGGCCAGCGCGCGGTGCTGAACGTGCTCGGCTTCGGCGGCGGCGTGTCCGAGCTGTTCCTGATGCTCGCGCGGCACGAGGGCCACCGGGCGATCTTCTGCTCCGGCAGCCCGGAGCGGCGCAAGCACCTCGAGTCGCTCGGTATCGAGTCGATCGACCAGAAGACCTTTCACCGCTTCGCCGACCGCGACGACGTCAAGGCCTTCAACAAGCACGTGAAGGGCATGACCGGGGGCGAAGGCGTCCAGATCGTGTGCGACATGCTGCGCGGTCCGGTGTATCCGGCCGGGCTCGCGGTGCTCTCCCGGATGGGCGTCAACTGCTCCGCCGGCTGGCAGCTCGACACCGCCTGCGAGTACAACTCGGCGAACCTCTCGGTGCGTCAGATCACGCTCGATCACGTCCACTACGAGACGGTCGAGGCCTGCGGTGCCGCCACCGAGCTCTACGGATCCGTCTTCCGACCCACGGTGCACCGGGAGATCTACTCCTTCGAGGATCTCCCCCGGGCGATCGCGGAGATGCACGACAACGTGCAGACCGGAATCCCGATCGTCCGGGTCGCCAGCGAGCTGCCCGCGTCGGTGCGCGGGATCGTCCCTTGATCGTAGGCGTCCCCGCCGAGACCGCTCCCGGCGAACGGCGCGTCGCGCTCGCGCCGGACGCGGTGCGCGCGCTCGTCCGCGACGGCATCGAGGTACGGGTCCAGGCGGGCGCCGGCATCTCCGCGGGCTTCGACGACGCGAGCTACGAGCAGGCGGGGGCCCGGATCGCGTCGGACGCCGCCGAGGTGCTCGGTGCCGATCTGGTGCTGAAGGTCCAGGCCCCGAGCGAGGCCGAGATCGGCCAGCTGCGCCAGGGCGCCGCCCTGATCGGGTTCCTGCGCCCGCTCGACGCGCCGCAGGTGGCGAAGCGCCTGGCCGAGCGGCGCGTCACCGCCTTCGCAATGGAGCTGCTTCCGCGCATCACGCGTGCCCAGTCGATGGACGCCCTGTCCTCCCAGGCGACGATCGCCGGCTACCGGGCCGTCCTGCTCGCGGCGATGGCCCTGCCCAAGATCTTCCCGATGCTCGTGAGCGCGGCGGGCACGATCCAGCCGGCTCGGGTGTTCGTGATCGGTGCGGGTGTGGCGGGGCTCCAGGCGATCGCCACGGCGCGCCGACTGGGGGCGGTGGTCGAGGCCTACGACACGCGCGCGGCGGTGGCCGAGCAGGTGCAGAGCCTGGGTGCCCGGTTCGTCGAGCTCGACCTCGATAGCGGCGACGCCGAGGACGCGGGCGGCTACGCGAAGGCCCAGAGCGAGTCGTTCTACGAGCGCCAGCGCGCCGAGCTGGGCAAGAAGCTGCGCCAGAGCGACGTGGTGGTGACCACCGCACTGGTACCCGGGCAGCGCGCGCCGCTCCTGATCGACGAGGCGGCGGTGAAGGGTATGAAGACCGGCTCGGTGATCGTGGACCTGGCCGCCGAGAACGGCGGCAACTGTGCGCTGACCGATCCCTCGGGGCCCACCGTCGCGCACGGCGTCCAGATCATTCCGGGGGCCAACCTGCCGAGCGACATCCCGGCCAACGCCAGCCAGATGTACGCGAAGAACCTGGTCACGCTGATCAAGCACCTGGCGCCCGAGGGCCAGCTCGTCCTCGACACCGAGGACGAGATCACCCGCGGCGCCATGCTCACCCACGACGGCCAGGTCACCAACGACCGCGTGAAGGCACTGCTGGAGGGAGGGTCCTAGTGCTCGAGAATCCCGCCGCCGCGCTCACGATCTTCGTGCTCGCGATCTTCGTCGGCTTCGAGGTGATCGCCAAGGTGCCGCCGCTGCTGCACACCCCGCTGATGTCGGGCTCGAACGCGATCTCCGGCATCACCATCGTCGGCGCCCTGCTGGCGGCGGGCGCCGAGGACCACACCGTATCCACCTGGCTGGGCTTCGTCGCGATCGTGTTCGCCACGATCAACGTGGTGGGCGGCTTCCTGGTCACCGACCGCATGCTCGGCATGTTCAAGAAGAAGCCGGGCGGCAGAGCCGGCGCGAAGTCGGGCGGCGCGTGAGCGACCTCTTCGTCCAGCTCGCCTACCTGGTGTCGGCGGTCCTGCTGATCGTCGGCATGCGCTTCCTCGGCTCGCCGAAGACGGCTCCGCGCGGCAACTGGATCGCGGCCGCCGGCATGGCGGTGGCGGTGATCGCCACCCTGCTGATGCGGGGTGTGGTCAGCTTCGGGGTGATCCTCGCTGGAGTCGTCGTCGGATCGACGATCGGCGTCGTCCTCGCCACGCGCATCCAGATGACGGCGATGCCGCAGATGGTGGCCCTGCTGAACGGCTTCGGCGGAGGCGCTTCGACCCTGGTGGCCACCGCGGAGCTGCTCAAGTACGCGCGCGTGGGCGCTCCCCCCACCGGCGTCGTCCCGATCGCGATCGTGCTGGGATGCCTGATCGGCGCGGTCACCTTCACGGGCAGCATCATCGCCTTCGCGAAGCTCCAGGAGCTGGTGAGCGGGTCGGCGGTCACCTACCGGGGGCAGCAGATCGTCAACGGTCTGCTGGCCCTGGTGACGATCGGTCTGGCGGTCGCGGTGGCGAGCGACCCGCTGACCCTCGCGCCCTACTGGGGTCTGACCGCGCTCTCCCTGCTCCTGGGCGTGCTGCTGGTGATCCCGATCGGCGGCGCCGACATGCCGGTCGTGATCTCGCTGCTCAACTCCTACTCGGGTCTCGCCGCCTGCGCGACCGGCTTCGTCCTGGGCAACGGCGGTCTCGTGATCAGCGGCTCCCTGGTCGGAGCCTCGGGCATCATCCTCACCAAGGTCATGTGCGACGCGATGAACCGCTCGATCACCAACGTCCTGTTCGGCGCCTTCGGGGCGGCGGCGGAGACGTCGGCGTCGGGGCAGGGCGGCGAGCAGCGGGTGGCCAAGGGCTACACGCCCGAGGATGCGGCGGTGATCTTCTCCAACTCGCGCTCGTGCATCATCGTGCCGGGCTACGGGATGGCCGTCGCCCAGGCGCAGCACGCCGTTCGGGAGCTGGAGAACGTCCTAGAGGAGCACGGCGTCGACGTGAGGTTCGCGATCCATCCGGTCGCCGGGCGGATGCCGGGCCACATGAACGTGCTGCTCGCCGAGGCCGACGTGCCCTACGACCGCCTCGTCGAGATGGATGAGATCAACTCCGAGTTCCCCGAGACCGACGTGGCCCTGGTGATCGGCGCCAACGACGTGGTGAATCCCGATGCGCGCACCGAGAAGGGCAGCCCGATCTACGGCATGCCGATCCTCGACGTCGACCGCGCGCACCACGTGTTCGTGATCAAGCGCAGCATGAATCCGGGCTTCGCGGGCGTGCAGAACCCGCTCTTCTTCAACGACAACACCATGATGATCTTCGGCGACGCGAAAGGCGTGGTGCTGAAGCTGGTGGAAGCCGTCCGCCAGCTGGACTGATCTGGAAGGGCGGCCGACCGGGGCCCCTGGCACGGGCTCCCGATCGGATATCATCGGCGCCTTTGCGGGTGGACCGATGGAGCGCCACACCCCGTCGCGCCGCAGGGCTTCTCACAGGCGGCCGCTCGCCGCCGTGATCGCCCTGTTGGCAGGTGTGTCCGCCGCGTCGCCCCGGGCCTGGGCGGCGGACGGCGCCCAGGGGAGCACGCCGACGCTGTGGCGCGCGGACCGCGAGGACGGACGCGAGTCGATGTACCTGATCGGCTCGGTGCACCTCGGCCGGCGCGAGATGCTGCACTTCCCGGCGGCGATCGAGAACGCCTACACCCGCGCCGACGAGCTGGTGCTCGAGGTGGACGTCGAGGACATGGGCGCCGAGGGCTACGGCAAGCTCGCCGAGCGCTACGCGCGGATCGCCCTGCCGCAGACCCTGCGCGACCGGGTCTCCGCCGACGTGATCTCCCGGCTCGCACGCTACCTCGAGCTGCGCGGCGAGCCGCTCGCACCCTATCTCTCGTTCGAGCCCTGGTTCCTCGTCACCCAGATCCAGGCGCGCGAGGCCGGGCGCATCGGGCTCGATCCGGCCTACGGCGTCGACCGCTACTTCGCCCAGCGGGCGGACGGCACGAAGCCGGTGGTCGGGCTCGAGAGCGTCGAATCGCAGATCCAGGTCCTCGCGTGGCTGCCGCGCGACACCCAGCAGGCCCTGCTGGTCGACACCCTGGAGCACGTGACGGACACGCGAGACGGAACCGAAGGCCTCGTGCTGGCCTGGCAGCGCGGCGACGACGCGGAGGTGGAGCGCATCGTCTACCGGCCGATGAGCGAGACGCCCCAGCTCGCCGCCTACTACGAGCGGATGCTCTTCGGGCGCAACGAGAACATGACCCAGCGCCTCGCCAGCCTGGCACGCGACGGCAAGCTCCGCTTCGTCGTGGTGGGAGCCGGCCACATGGTGGGGGAGCGTGGCATCCCGAACCTGCTGCGCGACTATGGGTTCCGGGTGAGACGGGTCGCGTACGCCGGCTCCGCGCCGGGCGCTCGCGCCTCGGAGGACAGATGAAGATCCAGGAGTCCGAGTCCGAGCTCGGCTACTTCGCGACCCCCGACGCGTCGCCGGTGCCCGGCGTCGTGATGATCCACGACGTGTGGGGACTCGCGGAGCACACCCGTGATCTCGCGCGTCGCCTCGCCGGCGAGGGCTTCGCGGTGCTGGCGATCGATCTCTACCGGCGCGACCGCCCGGAGACGATCCAGGACCCGGGCGCGTTCATGCGCGACCTCTCCGATCCCCAGGTGCTCGACGATCTCGCGGCCGCGGCGCGCTGGGTCGCCGCGCAGCCGGAGACGACATCGCGGGTGGCCGTGGTCGGATTCTGCATGGGCGGGATGTACGCGTTGATGGCCGCCTGCGGCGACCGGGGCTTCGCGGCAGTGGTCTCCTTCTACGGTCTGCTCTCCCACGCCCACGGCATCCTCCACGATCCGGGCGGCGCCGATCCGAAGCGCAAGCCGCGCGAGCCGCTGGCGATGGTCTCCGAGCTCGCCTGTCCCCTGCTCGCCTTCTTCGGCGATCGCGACGAGTTCGTGCCGATGGACGACGTGCGCGCGCTGGAGGGCGAGCTGGCCAAGGTCTCCGCCGAGGCCGAGGTGGTGATCGTGCCCGGCGCGGGACACGCGTTCATGAACGACACGCGGCCCGCGGCCTACCGCCCCGCCGCCGCCGCCGAGGCCTGGCGCCGCACCGTCGCGTTCCTGCGCGATCGGCTCTAGCCCGGCAGGAGCCCGGCCGGCGTGGGGTCGACGGCTACAGGGGCCGCGCGAGCACGAGGGCCAGGGTGCGCTCGCGGGTGGCGAAGCGCGTGATGCTGCACGCCACCGGGATCTCGCGGCCCTGGGCGTCCCGGAGGCTGGCCTCGAAGCGCCGGGGCTCGCAGCCCTCGGTCATCGCGTCGAGCTCGGTCCACCACTGCGCCTGGCGCTCGGGGGGGACGAAGGCCATCGCGTCCACGCCGAGCAGTGCGTCGCGCGCCACGCCGAGAAGCGCTCCGGCCGCCGGATTGGCGTCGACGATGCTGCCCGAGTTCGCGTCCAGCGCGAGGAATCCGTCGGCGACCCGGTCGATCGCCGCCATCACCGCGCGGCGTCTGGCGCGCGGCGTGCCCTTCGCGCGGCGCGTGCCCGAGGTCTGGCGCAGCCGGCCGACGAAGGTCCGCTGGACGGGCCGAAGCGCGGTGTCGATCGCCTCGCCGTTGGGGGCGCCGGCGCGGGCGGCGGCGGCGATCCAGCCGTCGAGCAGCGCGGCCGCCCGTCGGTCGTTCACGCGCAGCCCCTCGAGGGCGGGCTCCGGCGGGCGCCCGCTGGCGAGGGCGGCGGCCGCGCAGCTGCGAAAGCGACGCAGCAGCTCGGCCTCGGCGCTGGACGGGCGCGGCGCCGCTGCCCCGAGCTGCGCATGCATGAGGGCCTCGATCTCCGGGCGATTCCGGATCAGGAATCGCGCGAGCTGCGCTCCAGTCACCGCGCAATCTTACCCGGTCTCTCGCGCTCCGCGCCGCTCGGCGCGGTCCACCTCAATCGCGGCCGGCGATCTGCCGATGCGACCCCACGATGGACTCCCGCGCGCCGCGAGTGTTGCTGAGCCACGCCGGTCCCGAGGCGTTCGCGCCGATGACCCGCGTGATCCTGGGCAAGCTCGGCTATCTGATCCTGCTGCCCCAGGAATTCGAGTCGATCGAGGACCTGGAGGGCACGCGCCCCCTGGTGCGCCTGCTCGACGAACGTCAGCTGGGAGAGCTGCCCGACGACGGCGACGGCATCCCGGTGATCGTGATCACCGGACGCCACGGCACGAGCGGGGCGGACGCGCGGATCGCCGGCGCGGTGCGCCGGCCGGCCGGCATGCACGAGCTGTATCGATTGATCCAGCAGCTCACCGAGGACACGCCGCGCGCGACGCCGCGCGTGCCGATCCACATCCCGGCGCGCTGCCGACGCGACGGGAAGGAGTGGCGGGGCGCCCTGTTGTCGCTCTCCGAGAACGGCTGCCTGGTCCGCAGCCCGGAGCCCCTGTCCCTGGGAGGCCGGATCCAGCTCTCCTTCGAGCTGCCGCGCGTCGGGCGCCTGGAGCTGGAGGCGGAGACGGCCTACCAGCTGCTCCCGGACGTCGGAATGATCTTCCACGCGACGCGCGCGAGCGAGCGCGAGGCGATCGCCTCCTACGTCAAGCAGTCGCTGTTGATCTGACCGCAAGCGGCCGCAGGCCGCGCGCAGCGAGGCGCAGCCGAGCGAAGTTCGGACAGGCAAGCGGCCGCAGGCCGCGCGCAGCGAGGCGCAGCCGAGCGAAGGCCATGGGGTTAGAATGGCCGACGCCGTGGCCGCCCCCGAGGACCTCGATCTCTTCGCCCCGACCCCCGAGCACGCCCTGCTCGCCGGATCCCTCGCCGCCTTCATCGAGCGCGAGGTGGAGCCCCAGGCGGCCGACCACGACCGCTGCGAGGCGTTCAATCACGCGCTCTTCCGCAAGGCCGGCGACCTCGGGATCCTGGGCGTGACGCTGCCCGAGCAGTACGGCGGCGCCGGACTCGACGCGGTGGCCGCCGTGCAGGTGTGCGAGGCGCTCTCCACCGCCGATCCGGGCTTCGCGCTGGCGGTGCTGGCCCACGCGATCCTGTTCGCCCAGAACGTGAACGTGAACGGCAACGACTTGCAGCGCAAGCGGGTCCTGCCGAAGGCGGCCTCGGGCGAGTGGCTGGGCGGCATGTGCATGACCGAGCCCGGGGCGGGCACCGACGTGCTCGGGATGGCGACGCGCGCGCGCCGCGAGGGCGGCGAGTACGTGCTCGACGGGACCAAGACCTTCATCACCAACGGGGGACGTGACGAGACGACCCTCGGCGACGCCTTCGTCGTCTACGCGCGCACCGGCGAGCGCGAGATCAGCTCCTTCCTGGTGGAGCGCGGCGCGCCGGGCTTCCGACTCGGCCAGAAGTGGAAGGACAAGCTCGGCATGCGGGCCTCCCCCACCTTCGAGCTGGTCTTCGACGGCGTGCGCGTGCCGATCGAGAACCGGCTCGGTGAGGAGGGCCAGGGCACGCTCGCGATGATGCGCAACCTCGAGATCGAGCGGCTCACCCTGGCCGCGATGTCGGTGGGCATCGCCCAGCGCTGCCTGCGCGTGATGGTCGACTACGCCAACCAGCGCAAGACCTTCGGCGTGCCCCTGCGCGAGCACGGTCAGATCCAGCGCTACGTCGCCGAGACCTTCGCCGAGTACCGGGCGGCGAAGACCTTCGTCTACGACACGGCCCGACGCATGGACCTCGCCTCCACGGGACAGCGTCTCGACGCCGACGCCACCAAGCTGTTCGCGAGCCAGGTGGGCAAGCGCGCGGCCGACGCGGCGATCCAGGTGCTGGGCGGATACGGCTACATGGGCGAGTACGTCGTGGAGCGGCTGTGGCGCGACGCGAAGCTTCTCGAGATCGGCGGCGGCACCCTCGAGGCGCACCACAAGAACCTCACCAAGGACCTCTGCCGCGATCCCTCGCAGCTGCGCTAGCAGGTCGACCCGAGAGTCGGCCGACGCGCAGCGGGGGCGGAGCCCGGCGAAGGTCATCGGGTTAGCGGCGGCTCGGCTCTTTCTCCCCCTCCAGCTCGGCCCAGCGCGCGTAGGCGCGATCGGCCTCCTCGCGCAGCCCGAGGGCCTCGGCGGCCAGTGCCCACCCCGATACGGCGCGCAGATCGTCGGGGTCGAGCTGGGCGGCGCGCCGGAAGGCGCCGTAGGCGTCGGCCAGGTGACCGCGATCCCGTTCGAGCTCGCCCAGGGCGATCCACAGGGACGGGTCGTCGGGCGCCCACTGCACCGCCGCCTCCAGCTGGTCGACTGCGCGGTCGCGCTCGCCGGCGGCGGCCAGGATCTCGGCGGCTTCGCGCCGCAGGTCGGCGTTGCGCGGGTCCTCGTGCAGCGCGCTCTCGACCGCCGCTGCGGCATCGGCACGGCGACCCTCGGCCAGGGCGGCGCGGGCGGAGGCGAGCGGGTCGGGTACGAGGGTTCGGCAGGAGGTCAGCGCGAGGCAGAGCGCGAGGGCCAGTGCGGCGGGACGGGGCGGAATCACGTTGCATCCTTCTTCCAGGCGGTGGAGTCTTGCGCCCATGGAGACGCTTCGCACCGAGACGGCCGAGGGCGTGCGGGAGATCGTCCTGTGTCGGCCGGACGCCTACAACACCATCACTCCCGCCCTGCGCGACGAGCTCGCCTCGGCGATCGACGCCGCCGATGCCGATCGCGACGTGCACGCGATCCTGCTGCGCGCCGAGGGGCCCGCCTTCTGCGCCGGCTACGGGCTGGACTGGTCCACCTCCGCGCAAGCGGCCGAAGGCCGCGCGCAGCGAGGCGCAGCCGAGCGAAGTC
>Ga0315553_10000062_pt1 | contig 84179 bp, 71 predicted proteins | sample SalMarSW160140MG_FD_203099 | JGI IMG/M metagenome (GOLD analysis project Ga0315553, IMG submission 203099) | Salt marsh sediment microbial communities from the Plum Island Ecosystem LTER, Massachusetts, United States - Salt Marsh Sediment SW1601-40 ... | reverse complement strand
CGATCGGCGGCACCGACCCTCGCACGGGCGGGGAGTTCGCCTATTACGAGACGATCGCGGGCGGGATGGGCGCGCGGCCGTGGGCCGACGGCCTGGACGCGACCCACTGCCACATGACGAACAGCCTCAACACGCCGATCGAGGCGCTCGAGCACGCGTATCCCTACCGGGTGCGGAGGTACGCGGTGCGCCGGGGGTCGGGCGGCGCGGGCCGCTTCCGGGGGGGCGACGGCATCGAGCGCGAGATCGAGCTCCTGGCCGACGCGCGGGTCACCATCCTGAGCGATCGCCGCGTGCGCGCGCCGTACGGCCTCGCGGGCGGGGGCGACGGCGCGCCGGGACGGAACTCGCTCTCGAGCCCCGATGGGGAGGTCACGGCACTGGCGGGCAAGGAGAGCGTGGATGTCCCGGCAGGCACGGTGGTTCGCATCCACACGCCGGGTGGCGGGGGCTGGGGGGCGCCGTGAGCGGCGAAGCCGGCCCGATCGATCCGCGCGTGCGGATCGGACACGTCCACCTCAAGGTCGCCGATCTGGAGCGCTCGCTGGCCTTCTACCACGGCGTCCTCGGGTTCGAGGTGACGCAGCGGATGGGCCGGCAGGCCGCGTTCGTGAGCGCCGGCGGATACCACCACCACATCGGACTCAACACGTGGGAGAGCGCCGGGGGCCACCCTCCCGCGCCCGGTACGACGGGTCTGTATCATATCGCGATCCTCTACCCGGACCGGGCGACGCTCGCGGATGCCGGTCGCCGCCTGCGGGCGGCCGGCCTCGCGCTCGACGGGGCGGCCGATCACGGGGTGAGCGAGGCGCTCTACCTCAGGGACCCCGACGGGAACGGGGTCGAGCTCTACCGGGATCGACCGGAGGCCGAGTGGCCGCGGGACGACGACGGCGAGCTCGTCATGCACACCCGCCCGCTCGATGTGGACGACCTCCTCGCGAGGTGATCCACGTGACCCGCAGCGCGAGCCGCCAGACGCGGCGGATGGGTGAGCTGGCCGTGCTCGGAGCCGTCGTGTGCGTGGGGGTGTGCGGTGTGACGTCGTCCGAGGCGCGCGCCCAGGGAGCCACGACCGGGGGTGAGGAGACGATGCCGGCCGCAGAGCCGTCGACGGAGGTGGTGCGAGATGCGCGCGTGGTCCTCGTGACCGGGTCGACCGGGGGTCTCGGGCGCGAAGTCGCCCTGCGGCTGGCCGCCGAGGGCGACCACGTCATCGTCCACGGACGCAGCCGCGAGCGGGGCGAGTCCCTCGTGCGCGACATCGAGGCTTCGGGCGTGGGGAGCGCCCGCTTCTACCCGGCCGATTTCGGGTCGCTCGACAACGTGCGCTCGCTCGCGGAGGCGATCCGCCGTGACTACGACCGCCTCGACGTGCTGGTGAACAACGCCGGGATCCTCGTGAGCCCCGACCGGAGACCGGTGAGCGAGGACGGCTACGAGCTCCACTTCCAGGTCAACTACCTGGCGGGGTTCCTGCTCACGCGCCTCCTGCTCCCGCTGCTCGAGGAGAGCGCGCCGGCGCGCGTCGTGAACGTGTCCTCGATCGCGGCCGCACCGCTCGATTTCGACAACCTGATGCTCGAGGAGGGATACTCGACCGGGCGCGCGTACGGGCAGAGCAAGCTGGCACAGGTGATGTTCACGATCTCGCTCGCCGGGCGTCTCGAGGGGACGGGGCTCACGGTGAACGCACTCCACCCGGCCACGTTCATGGACACCGACATGGTGCGGGCCTTCGGGGTGACCCCCCGCTCGACCGTGGACGAGGGAGCCGACGCCGTGATGCACCTCATCGACGGCCACGACGTCGGTTCGGGCGAGTACTACGACGGCCTCGAGCGGTCTCGAGCCGCCGCGCAGGCCTACGACGCCGACGTCAGGGCCCGGCTGTGGGCCGTGAGCGAGGAGCTCACCGGGCTCGAGGCACGCGAGCCGTGAGCGACACGGGCATCGCCGACACCCCGGATCGGCACTCCTGCATCCTGATCGGCCGCGACACGCTGTTCGCGTGTCATGTCGGCATGTTCTACGTGCCGAACCACCGGTACCAGGTCGTGCTCGAGATCGGCCTGCCCGAGTACGCGCGCCGTATCTACGTGGAGGACCGCGAGGCGCACCCGGACGACTTCTACACGATCATCAACGTCGAGACCGACCTCGTGACGCTGCCCGCGATCCGGAACGGACAGACGATGTCCTTCATCGCGCACGTGGCGCGCGGGGCTCCGGTCGACCCGGCGCTGGTGGCGAACGTGCGCGCGACCGTCGAGCGGGTCGTGTGCTTCCGTCAGGCCGATGCCAGCTTCGAGTATCCGCCGACCCTCACCTACCTGCTGTTCGGCGCCGGGACGGAGGCGCACATGACGCACCTCCTGACCCGCGATCCCGACTTCCAGCACATCGTCGAGCTCGACGCTCCACCCGAATGGCTTCCCCCCCAACAGCTCCGCATGGGCGCGAATGTCAACTTCCCGCACGTGAACCCCGCCCGCCCCGTATGCAGGGCGCCCCTCGACGCCAAGAGCTACCAGGTCCACTACCAGGGGCTGCCGCCGGTGTACGAGCTCGCCGTGGGGAGGAGCGTGTACTTCACCGCGTCGGCGTGGAACCGGAAGGACCCGTGCCCCGACGAGGACGCGCACGCATGACGCGCTACGCGGCCTTCCTCAGAGGCATCAACCTCGGCAATCGGCGCATCAAGATGGACGACCTGCGCGCCCATTTCGAGGCGCTGGAGGGCCTCGACGACGTGGCCACGTTCATCGCGAGCGGAAACGTGGTGTTCGACACCGACGCGGACGACGTCGGCGGGCTCGAGACGGTGATCGAGGCGCACCTGCGCGAGGCGCTGGGCTACGAGGTGGATACGTTCATCCGCTCCCTCGCCGAGCTCGGCGAGATCGACGGGCTCGACCTGTTCACCGAGGCCGGCCAGCCCGGCTACAAGGTCCACGTCATGTTCCTCAAGCAGACCGCCCGGGACGGAGCGGAGGAGCGGCTGACCGCGCTCGCGAGCGACGACGACCGATTTCGCGTCGTGGGGCGCGAAGTCCACTGGCTGCGTCACGGAGGGCTGAGCGACTCGAAGCTCATGCCCGCCGATCTCGAGCGGGCGGTGGGCCGCGACACGAGCACCATGCGGACGATGAACACCGTGCGGCGCCTCGTCGCCAGGTTCGCAGTCGGTGATTGAGAGGGGGCGTCCGAGCGCGCTCGCTCGAAGACGCCCTCGGTCGACGCGACGAGCGTCGGTCCTCGTCGCGCTCGGCGTCGTCGCGCTCGGTCCCGCGACTGCCTGTGGCCGACCGCCCGACGGGGACACGGAGGCCGTTTCCGATGCCACGTCCCCGACCGCGCGCCCGTCGCGGTCCGGGGCCGCCGCGCGCCCGAACATGGTCGTGATCCTCGTGGACGACCTGCGCTGGGACGAGTTCGGGGCCGGCGGGCACCCCTACGCCGAGACCCCGAACATCGACCGCCTCGCCGCCGAGGGCGCGATGTTCCTGAACGCGTTCCACGCCGTCCCGCTGTGCTCGCCGAACCGGGCCAGCCTGCTCACGGGCCAGTACCCGTCGCGACACGGGATCATCGACAACGTGGCGCGGGATCGGGCCAGCCACCGGCTCCAGACGTTTCCGATCGCGCTCCACGCGGCGGGCTACGAGACCGCGTTCGTCGGCAAGTGGCATATGGGGAACGACCCCACCCCGAGGCCCGGCTTCGACTACTGGGTCGGGCTCCCCGGGCAGGGGAAGATCGTCGACCCGGATGTGTACGAGGACGGGCGTCTCGCGACGGTGCGAGGATACGTGACCGACATCCTGACCGACCGCGCGCTGCGCTTCATCGAAGCCGAGCACGACGCTCCGTTCCTCCTCTTCCTGAGCCACAAGGCCATCCACCCCGACGCGCACCAGCTGGACGACGGGTCGGTGGACCTCGATGTCCCCATGGTCTACCTGCCGGCCGAGCGGCACCGGGGGCGGTACGAAGGCAAGCTGTTCCCGCGGCGGCCCAACGTGCCGCGCGCGGTGAGCGAGGTGGCGAGCGATGCGGTGCGGGGCGCGCTCGCTTACCGGGACAGCGCGGAGATCTCCGATGTGTTCGGCGAGGACTTCCTCGACCCGTTGACCAGCGAGGAGACCATCCGTCGGCGGGCGGAGATGTTGCTCGCGGTGGACGAGGGGCTGGGCCGCATCCTGGCCTCGCTCGAAGCGCGCGGGATCCTCGACGAGACCCTCATCCTGTTCACGAGCGACAACGGCTACTTCTTCGGCGAGCACGGGCTGTCTATCGAGCGCCGCATGCCGTACGACGAGTCCATCCGGAGCCCGCTGCTCGTCCGCTACCGGCCGCTCATCGGCCCCGGGACGCGGGTGGGCGGGCTCGCGCTGTCGATCGACATCGCCCCCACCCTGCTCGAGATCGGGGGAGCCGGGATCGGGAGCTGGATCCAGGGCCGGTCGCTCGTCCCGCTCCTCACCGGCACCGCCGACGGGTGGCGCGAGTCGGTCCTGGTGGAGTTCTACACGTACGAGAACCCGATGCCGTGGCTCGTGGACATGGACTACCGGGCCGTGCGCACCGAGCGGTACAAGTACATCCACTGGGTCCGGCGCGGCGACGAGCTGTACGACCTCGAGACCGATCCCTACGAGATGCGGAACGTGATCGACGAGCCGGACATGCGCGATGTGGCCGAGCGGATGCGTGCCGAGCTCGGGCGGCTGTCGCTCGAGGCCCTGGGGCTCGGAGGGTCGAACCGCTGAGGGACGCCGGCGTGGCCGGAGTACCCGGGGGGTGCGCCGCCCGATAGGATCATGCGTCGCTGGTGCCGTCGCCGCGCGCGACGGTTCGCCTCACCCGGAACCGGAACGATCGCACATGTCGAACCCCGCCGATCGTCGCGCCCTCGGCCTGTGGATGTGCACGGCGCTGGTCATCGGCAACATGGTGGGCTCGGGCGTCTTCCTCCTCCCCGCTTCGCTGGCGCCGTACGGGGGGATCAGCATCGTGGGCTGGCTGGTGAGCACCGGCGGGGCCCTGTGCCTGGCGCTCGTGTTCGCGCGGCTGGGGGCGGTGATGCCGCGGCTCGGCGGTCCGTACGCGTACGCCCGCGAGGGGTTCGGCGACTTCGGCGGCTTCTGGGTCGCGTGGTCGTACTGGATCTCCATCTGGACCACGAACGCGGCGCTCGCGGTGGCGTTCGTGAGCTACTCCACCGTGTTCTGGCCGGCCCTCGGGACGACGCCGGCGCTCGGCGCGATCGCGTCGCTGGCCGCGCTGTGGCTGCTCACCGGGGTGAGCGTGGCCGGCGTGCACCAGGCGGGGCAGGTGCAGCTCGTGACCACGGTCCTCAAGCTCCTGCCGCTCATCGCGATCGGGGCGTTCGGGTTTCTGGCCTTCCAGCCCGAGCATTTCGTGCCCTTCAACCCCTCCGGCGCCTCGCCCATCGGCGCGGTGACCGCCACGGTGACGCTCACGCTGTGGGCCTTCCTGGGGCTCGAGTCCGGGACGGTGCCCGCCGCCGACGTGCGCGATCCGTCCCGCACGATCCCGCGCGCCACCATCCTCGGCACGCTGATCGCGGCGGTCGTCTATATCGTGTGCACGGTGGCCGTGATGGGGATCATCGCCCCGTCCGAGCTCTCGACCTCGACCGCCCCGTTCGCCGATGCGGCCCGCAGGATCTGGGGTCCGTGGGGCCGCCTGTTCGTGGGGGCGGGGGCGGCGATCTCGTGCTTCGGGGCGCTGAACGGGTGGGTTCTGCTCTCCGGTCAGCTCCCCCGCGCCGCGGCGCTCGACGGCCTCCTGCCCGCCCGTCTGTCGAGACTCTCGCCGCGCGGGACGCCGGTGGCCGGGCTCGTGTTCTCGAGCGCGATCGCGACCGTCCTCATCGCGATGAACTACACGCGCGGTCTGGTGGCGGCGTTCACCTTCCTCATCCTCCTGGCCACCCTGGCCACGCTCCTCCCGTACGTGTTCTCGAGCATGACGGCGCTCCTGTTCGCGCTCCGCGAGCGCGACGCCGATGGTGCGGGCCGGCGGATCCGGCGCGCGCTGGTCAGCGTGCTGGCGTTCGCGTTCTCGATGGTGGCCATCGGGGGCGCGGGGCGCGACACGGTGTACTGGGGCTTCCTCCTCCTGGTCGCGGGGCTCCCCGTGTACGTGGCCATGCGCTGGCGCCGGGCGGCCGCTGCGGGCACGTCCTGACCGCTCCCCACGCGACGGGTAGCCCCGGCCGCCGTCACCAGCGTCCGAGCCCCGGCACGATCCCGCCTCCCGGCAGGCCCGCGGAGGGACGCCGGCCGATGAGAACGAGCGGCACGTCGGTCTCGTGCGCGACGGCGCGGGCCAGCTCGCCCAGACCCCGCCAGTCCCGTCCGCGGCGCGGAAGGCCCATCACGACCAGGTCCGCGTCCGCGGTCCGTTCGATGATCGCTTCGCGCGGCCGATCGGTGTCCTCCACGGCCACCTCGTACGGACCGGTCGCTTCGTCGCGGGCGAGCGCGTCCAGGTCGCGCTCCAGGCGCCGGCGGGTCTCGGGAGCGAGGGCCGGCGGCGCAGTACGCAGGAAGGTGAGCGAGCGCTCGCCCGAGCGTGACAGGCTGGCGATGAGGCGGGCCCTGAGCCGGCTCTGATCGCGGCGACCCCCGATCGGCACGAGCACGCGCCGCGCCTCGGTCACGTGCCAGCGGTGCGGCGCGCGCACGATGACGACGTCCACCTCGAGCTCGGCGATGAGCCCCTCGAGCTTCGCCTCGACGCCGGGTCCGGTGAGATCCGGGAGACCGAGGAGCACCGTCTCGCAATCGTGCCCGTGCGCCACGCGCGCGATCTCCGGCCACACGTCCGGGGCGATGGTGAACAGCGTCTCGGCGACGAGCGACGTCTCGAGGCTGCGCTTGAGCGACTCGCCGAGGACGCTGCGCGCGTCCCGGAGGGCGGGGTGGTCCTCGTCGAGCTCGCCGTCGGTGGCGCGCACGACCGACAGGAGCAGGACCCGCCCCACACCCGGCGTCCGGATGGTCGCCGCGAGGCTCACGAGGCTGGCGGCGCTGGCGGGGTTCGCGATCGGCACGAGGACGAGCGGGCTGCGGCCCCGCAGACGGGCGAGATCCGGATCGCGGGCCTCGGCGCTCGCATCGGCCAGCCGCGCGCCGGGGGCGAGCAGCGTCAGGTAGAGGACGATGCCGATCCCCAGCCAGCCCACCACCACCGCTCCCGCCTCGCGCACCTCGAACGCCTGGAAGGCGGCCAGGCCCAGACACAGCGCCGCGCCGACGAGGGGCACGGGACCCGGCCTCGTCCGACCCGACCGGTGCGCGGCGAGGACGGCCGCCCAGTGCACGATGGCGAACGAGATCAGGAAGATGAGGCTCGATGCGGCTCCGGCGGCGGCCACGTCGCCCACGGCCACGGCGATCGCGATCACCATCGCGCCGGTCACGACGACCGCTACCGCCGGCGTGCCGCTGGCCCCCCGCATCTGACCCAGACGCCGGGGCAGGGTGCGGTCGCGCGCCATGGCGAACGCCACCCTGGAGGCGCCCAGCAGGTTCGCCCGCAGCGCCGAGACCATCGACAGGATCCCGGCGCCGATCACCAGCCAGTACCCGGTCGGACCGAGAAAGCGCTCGGCGGACGCGGCAACGAGTCCTTCCGGATTCGCGGCCGCGGGCGCCGCGATGCCTCCGGGTGGCGCCCCGACCGTCGCCATCAGGAATAGGAGCGGGAGGTAGATCGCGAGCGCGATGCCGAGCGACAGGTACATGGCGCGCGGCAACGTGCGCGTCGGATCCCGGACCTCGCCGCCCACCGCCGCGATGAGGTCGAAGCCCTGGAGCGCGATGAACGTGTACCCCATCGCCTGCAGCACCCCGAGCGGCCCCGCCGTGGCGAACGGGTCCAGACGCCCGAGCAGCGCCCCGGGCGATCCCCCGGCCCAGGCGACCGCACCCGCGAGGATGAGGACCGCGAACACGACGACCTTCCCGACCGTGGCCGCGTTGCCTCCGCCTCCGGCGCGACGGACCAGCGCGAGCGTGTACACGGCCGTGGCCGCCAGCGCGATGCCGACGCGGAACGCGGGGGCCCGCGCCCAGCCGGCGGCGATGCCGGCGAGCGGCAGCGCCCGCCCCAGGCCCTCGGCGGCGAAGGCGGCGAACCCGAGCGCGTACAGCACCCCGGCCACGATCGAGGCGAACCACACCACCCACCCGACCACGAAGGCGACCTCGATCGACAGCACCTTCTTGGCGTAGGTGTAGATGCCGCCGGACTCCGGGAAGCGGCGCGCGAGCTCCGCGAAGCTCGCCGCCGTGAGAAACGCGATCCCGCCGTTGAGTGCGAAGGCCAGCATCGCCGCGGGTCCGGCGGTCGCGAACGCTACCCCGGCCAGCGCGAGGATGCCACCACCCACGATGGCCCCCACCCCGAGCGCGGTGGCGCCGAACAGGCCCAGGCGTCGCTCGTCGGTCGGGACCGGGCCGGGGCTCGTCACGGGGTCAGCGACCGGGACGCTCCGCCCACGGACGGCGGACGCGGAACGACGCGATCGAGGTCAGGCCGGCGCGGCGGATCGACACGAGCCCCCGCGCCTCGAGCCGCTCGAGCGCGGTCTGGACCGAGCGACGGGACAGCCCCGTGCCCTCCGCGATCCTCTTCAGGCTGCGCTCGACGCCGTCCGGACCGGCGTGACGGGACAGATACAGATAGGTGAGGAACGCGCTCGGGTGGCGGTCGTGCCCCACGAGGTCGGGCATGAGCACGTCGACGATGTAGGGATCGAGCTCCATGAGGCCGGTTGGGCGAGGGGGAGGCGACTGTGGCAACGACTGCCCCGGCAGGGAGTGCGCGCCTTGATCTCCGCGATCCCGGACCGCATCTCGCGTTGGTTCGATCACCACCCGCAACGCGGAGACTCCCGAATGATCCGGTGCATCAAGTTCGCGTCGATTCCGGTGCGCGATCAAGACGTCGCGCTCTCCTTCTACACCGAGCGGCTCGGGTTCGAGGTCGTCACCGACCAGCCGTTCGGCGGCTCGCAGCGCTGGATCGAGCTGCGCATTCCCGGTGCCGATACGCGGGTGGTGCTGTTCACGCCCGAAGGCCACGAGGACCGGATCGGGACGCCTTCCAACATCGTGTTCGCGAGCGACGACGTCCGGAAGACGTACGAGGAACTGAAGGGACGGGGCGTCGACTTCGACACGGAGCCCACCGATGCTCCGTGGGGCACGTTCGCCGCCTTCCGCGACCCGGACGGCAACCAGTTCGTCCTCTCATCACGCTAGGCCGCCCATAGGGCCGGCTCCGAGGCAGTGGCGCGGGCGCGCCCAGCGGCGTGCTCCCGCCCTTGCGCGAGACATGGGTTCGGGGGTCTGATCCCACCAGTCGGACTGCGTGAGGTCGGTTCTCCACCGCCGGGAGCGGGAACATGAGATGCACACCCATGCTCGTCGTCGAAGACGTGTTGCGGAGCAGCGCCTGGTATCGGGAGGTCCTCGGTCTGGTGGGCGCGCACGGGGGTGGCGAGTTCGAGATGCTCATGAGCGACACCGGGGAGATGCAGCTCATGCTCCATCACCGGGACTTCGCCGAGCACCCCGGAATCGCCGACCCGTCGGAGGGGACGCCGGGACGCGGAGTCCTGCTCTACTTTTCGGTTTCCGAGCTGACGCCGGTGTTCGAGCGCGCGAGGGCCTCGGGAGCGGACCTGGTGGACGAGCCCCATCCGAACCCGAAGGCGGGCTCCATCGAGTTCACCCTCCGGGACCCGGATGGATACGTCCTCTCGGTGTCGGAATGGCAGGGGGCGACCAAGGAGGTCGATCCCGCCTGATGGCGGTACGCTCGCTGGATCCCCTCGAACGGCTGCGGCTCCGCATCCAGCGATCCGAGACCGTGGGGCCGATCGCGCTCGCGGTCCTCATCGGACTGCTCGCCGGCGGAATGGCGGTCGTGTTCCGCTACATGATCCAGGGGGTCCAGATCCTCCTGCTCGGGCCCGCCACACGGCTCACCCGCGACCTGCCCGGGTTCCTCCCCCACCTCCCGGTGCTGGTGGCCCCCGCCGTCGGGCTGGCCCTGGCCTCGTACATGGTCCGCCGCTGGGCCCCGGAAGCGGCGGGGCACGGCGTCCCCGAGGTACAGCACGCCGTGCGGAACCAGGGCGGACGCATCCGGGCCCGGGTGACGATCATCAAGGCGGTGGCCAGCGCGATCACCATCGGCTCGGGCGGCTCGGTCGGTCGCGAGGGCCCGATCGTCCAGGTCGGCGCCGCGATCGGGAGCCTCGCGGGGCGGCTGGCCCGGCTCGGCCCGCAGCAGGTCAAGCTCCTCCTGGCGTGCGGCGCCGCCGGCGGGATCGGGGCGACGTTCAACGCCCCGATCGCGGGCGTGCTGTTCGCGCTCGAGATCGTGCTCGGGAGCTTCGCGGCGCGCTCGTTCGGGCTCGTGGTCGTGGCCTCGGTGAGCGCCACGGCGCTGTCGCACGCCTTCCTGGGCCGGGAGCCCGCCTTCCGGCTCATCCAGCCGTTCGCGCTCGCCAGCGAGCGCGAGTTCCTGCTCTATCTGGTGCTCGGCGGCGTGATCGGCCTTCTGTCGGCCGCCTACGTACGGATCCTGTACGCCACCGAGGACGCGGTGGACCGGCTGAGGGCCCCGGCCACCGTGAAGGCCGTGGCGGGCGGTCTGGTGGTGGGAGCGCTGGGCGTTCTCTCGGCCGGACACGTGCTGGGGGTCGGATACGAGGCCGTCGAGCGGGCGCTGGCGGGGTCGTTCCCGCTCCTGGTTCTCGTCGGCCTGATCGCCATGAAGCTCGTCGCCACCCCGCTCACCCTCGCGGTGGGTGGCTCGGGCGGCGTGTTCGCCCCGGCCCTGTTTCTGGGCGCCATGGCGGGCGGCGCCTTCGGCCAGCTCGCGGGCCAGCTCTTTCCGACCTGGACGGCCCCCAGCGGCGCCTACGCGCTGGTCGGGATGGGCGCGTTGTTCGCCGCGTCCGCGCATGCGCCGATCACGGCCGTGCTGATCCTGTTCGAGATGACCGACAACTACCAGATCATCCTGCCCCTCATGTTGACGGTCGGAGTCAGTTTCCTGGTCAAGTCCCGTGTGTTCCCGGACTCGATCTACAGCATCAAGCTGCGGCGGCTGGCCGGGCCGCGGGTCACCGAGCCCTCGACGAGCATCCTCGACATGCTGCTCGTCGCCGACGCCATGCAGCACGACTTCGACACGGTTCGGTCCGACATGCCTGTCGTCGAGCTCGTCGAGATGGCACGCGGTCGGCGCACCCGCTCGTGGCCCGTGCTCGACGCCGAAGGCCACCTGGTCGGGATCGTGACCGAAACCGATATCGGCCGCTCGATCATCGAGGGCCAGGAGACCGAGGCCGTGGTGGCCGATGTCATGACGACGTCGGTGGTCACGCTGCGGCCCGACTCGAGCCTGCGCGAGGCCGCCCGGCACTTCGGCGCGCTCGACATCCAGCAGATCCCGGTGGTGTCGGACGACGAGGGCCGGGTGCTGGACGGAGTCATTCGCCGGCGCGAGATGGTCTGGGTGTACAAGGAGATCACCGAGGAGCACGAGCGGCTGCGAGAGTCGTCCGAGGACCGGACCGCGACCGCCCGCACGGGTGCCGTGCAGCTCGAGCTGCGGGTCGGGCGGAACCGCCGCGTTGCGGGACGCCGGCTGCGTGACATCGCCGTTCCGTCGCAGGCGCTGGTCACGCTCGTCCGTCGTGAAGGACGCGTGTTCGTGCCGCACGGAGCCACCCGCGTGCGTCCGGGGGATTCCCTCACTGTGCTCACCACCACCGAGCACGAGGGCCCCGTGCGCGAATGGGTCGAGGCGCACAGCGGCTGACCTCCGTGCGATCCGCTGCCGGACGTCCACCCCGAACCGGTTGACCCGGGGGCCGGGCCCACCTACCTTCTTCTAGGTAAACTAGAAGACGCGAAAGGTGACCGTGACCTCTTCCAGCGCCGGCGTCCCGCCGGGGACGCTCGAGATGATGATCCTCAAGGTGGTGTCGCTCGAGGCGGAGCACGGCTGGGGCATCGGCCAGCGGCTGGAGCTCATGTCGGACGGCGTGTTCGAGGTGAACCAGGGATCGCTCTATCCGGCCCTGCAGCGACTGCTGCGCAAGGGGTGGATCACGTCCGAATGGCGCACGACCGACAGCGGACGCCGCGCGCGCTACTACCGGACCACGAAGCGCGGTGAGCGCGAGCTGGCGGCCGAGCGCGACACGTGGGATCGACAGGTGCGGGCCGTGGAGCGCGTCCTCGGCTGGGCCACCTGAGGAGGCGGTGATGTCCTGGATCGAGGCCCTGCGGGAGCGCCTGCGGCCGGTGTTCGACCGCGAGCGGCTCCAGGCGGAGATGGACGAGGAGCTGGCCTTCCACCTGGAGCGCGAGGTGGAGCGGAACGTGGCGTCGGGGATGAGCCCGCGACAGGCCCGCCGCGCGGCGCGCGCACGCATGGGAGGCGCGATCCGGCCGCGCGAGAGCGTGCGGCGACTGTGGCGCGGGATCGAGCTCGGCGGCCTCGGCCAGGAGTCGCGGCTCGCGGCGAGGCGGCTGGCCCGACGGCCCGCGTTCACGCTCGTCGCCGTGCTGACGTTCGGTCTGGGGATCGGGGCGACGACCGCCATCTTCAGCCTGGTCAGAGGCGTTCTCATCCGCCCGCTCCCGTACCCGGATGCCGACCGGCTCGTGATGATCTGGAACGCGAGCCGCAGCCGGGAGACGTGGTTCAGCGAGCGCGAGCTGCTCGAGTACGAGCGCGCCACCTCGTCGTTCGAGCGGCTGGGCGCGTACACGACGCTCGACGTGAACCTGACCGAGGATGCGGAGCCGGAGCGCATCACGGCCGGCGCCCTCACGGCCGGAGCGCTCTCCATCCTCGGCGCGCACGCCGTCGTGGGACGGGCGTTCACCACCGAGGAGGACCAGCCCGGCCGCAACGACGTGGCGCTTCTTTCGCACGAGCTGTGGCAGCGCCGGTACGGCGGGGATCCCGACGTGGTGGGACGCGCCCTCACGGCGAACGGGAACCGGCTGCGGGTTCTCGGCGTGCTGCCTCCGGACTTCCGGCTTCCCGCGGACTACCGGGCGGAGCGGCCGGCGGAGCTGTTCGTGCCGCTCGCGATCGATCGGACCGCCGATCTCCCGTGGGGCAGCCGATCCTTCCACATCGTCGGGCGGCTGCTGCCCGGGGTCACCCCCGAGGCGGCGAGCGCGGACGTGCGCGCCGCAGGGCGCGCCTGGGAGCGGGCCGGCTACGTGGACAACATCGACGGGCGCCTCGACCGGGACGCGGTGCCGTTCGACGAGTTCCTGCTCGCCGACATGCGCACGCCGCTCTTTCTCCTCATGGGGGCGGTGGCCTTCATGCTGCTCATCGCATGCGCGAACGTGGCCCACCTGCTCCTCGCCCGCGCCGAATCGCGCCGCGCGGAGGTCGCCGTATCCGCCGCGCTGGGCGCCGGGCGCGCGCGGCTGGTGCGGCAGTTCTTGGTCGAGAGCGGTCTCCTGGCGGCCGCGGGGACCGCGCTGGGACTCGCGATCGCGGCGATCGGGATGCGGGCCGTCGTGGCGGTCACGCCGATCCAGGCCATTCGTTTGCGCGGGGTGGAGCTCGACGCCGGGGTGCTCGCGTTCGCCGGTCTCCTGACGATCGCGACGACGCTGCTCGCGGGTCTCGCCCCGGCCCTTCAGCTCTCCCGGGTGGACCTGGTGGCCGCGATGGGCGGGACCCGAGGCGCCGACCGGGCCGGCGGTCGTAGACGGGTGCGTCGCCTGCTGGTGATGGGGGAGACGGCGCTGTCCCTGGTGCTCGTGATCGGGGCCGTGCTCCTCGGGCGGAGCCTCGCGTCGCTCCGCAGCATCGACCTCGGCTTCCGGCCCGCGCGGGTCCTGGCCTTCGACCTCGCGCTCCCGGCGTCGAGCTATCCGGAGTCGGAGCGGGTGGACGACTTCTACCGGACCCTCCTCGGCCGCATCTCGGAGCTTCCGGGCGTCGAGCGCGCGGGAGCCGCGCGACTCGTGCCCCTGCGCGGGAGCATCGGGACGTGGTCGGTCACGCTGGAAGACCGGGCGCCCGAGCCCGGCGAGGAGTTCGAGCCGGCGTGGCAGATCGTCACGCCGGGGTATCCGGAGACGATGGGCATCGAACGGGTCGCGGGGCGATCGATCGAGTCGTCCGACCGGGCCGACGCGCCGCTCGTCGCCGTGGTGAGCCGGACGATGGCCGACCGTTTCTGGCCCGGCGAGGACCCGCTCGGCAAGCGGTTCCACCTCGGAACGCTCGACCAGCCGTGGATCGAGGTGGTCGGCGTCGTCCGCTCGCCGAGACACAACGCCGTGGTCGAGGATCCACGCGTCGAGATGTACATCCCGCACGCGCAGTGGCCGGTCGTCACCGGCGGCGGCGTGCAACGCGGGATGAGCGTGGTCGTGCGCACGGAGGGCGATCCGCTCGCGGTCCTCCCCGCCGTACGACGCATCGTGCGCGAGATGGACGCGTCGCTGCCGATCGCGGAGGCGCGGCGCCTGGACGACGTCGCCGCCGAGGCGCTGGCGGAGCCGCGCTTCACGAGCCTGATGCTCGGGCTGTTCGCGGCCCTCGCCCTCGCGTTGGCCGCCATCGGCCTGTACGGCGTCACCTCGTACGCGGCTTCGCGGCGCACGAACGAGATGGGGATCCGGCTGGCGCTGGGTGCGGGGCGATCGAACGTGACCCGGCTCGTCCTGCGGGACGCACTCGGCACGGTGATGGCGGGCGTCGCGCTGGGGGGCCTTGGCGCGCTGTGGCTGACCCGGTTTCTGGCCGGTCAACTGTACGGGGTGTCGCGCCTCGACCCGTTCACCTTCGTCGCCGTCCCGGCCCTCCTCCTCTGCGTGGCCGCCGTCGCGGCGTACCTGCCCGCCCGGCGAGCGGCGCGCGTCAGCCCGGTGAACGCCCTGCGGGCGGAGTGAGGAGGCCGGGGCTCGGTGCTCGTGGAACCCGGGCTCAGCGCTCGTAGAGCTCGATCTGCTCGCTTCCGAACTCGTCGGTGGCGAGCGCGACGAACGCCTCGTCACCGACCGCGAGCAGCTCGCGCCCGGACGGAAGCCTGACGCGACGCGTCAGGCCGCCCTCGCGGGAGAGGAGCGTCCACACCGCCCCCGCCCCGGTTCCGGTCTTTCGAACCCACACGCCCCCGTCCGGGTCGGGGACGAGCTCGAGGACCTCGGGGAACCGCTGGGGGAACTCGACGCGCTCCTCGGCGACCCGCCGGAGCGGGCGGAACGGCCGTCTCCCGAGGAACTCGGCCTCGAACGTCTCCTCCATCCATGCATCCCGGTCGGCCTTCGTGACCGGCAACCGTTCCGGGGGGAGCTCGAGACGCGAGACCTCGCGGCCCTCCCCATCCAGGAGTCTCATGGCCCGCGATGCCGGATCCCACACGGCGAGCGACCCGTCCGACAGGACGGTCCAGGCGGGCTGGGCCGCGAAGGGCGCGTTCACCGTCAGCCCGGGCGCGCCGGGCGCCTCCAGCCGGATCTCCTCGCCCCGGGTCTCGAAGCGGTACAGCGTGTCCCGCGCGTCTCCTCGGACGCGCAGCACGGCCCGCTGGCGCGCCATGGGGACGAACGTACCCAGGATGGTGTCGCGCCCGGCGACGAACAGATGGTTCGCCCACAGGTCGCCGAGGCCCCGGACGGCCACCGCGTCACCGGTGTCCGAGAACGTCACCAGCTTCCGGTTGCCGAGATCGAGGACCACCACACCGGCCTCCGCCCACGCCACGTCCACCGGCGAGGCGAGCTCCTCGGGCCCTTCGCCCTCGCGGCCCCGGGCCAGCACGGATCCGTCGCGCAACAGCTGGAGGGGGGGATCCGATCGGGAGACCACGGCCACCTCGGCCCCTCGTGCGTCCGCCGCCTGGACGCGGTACAAGACCACGTCGAGACCGCCGTGTCGCGCGAGCAGGCGGGGGCTCTCCTGTGCCGCCAGCGGGCCGGCGAGCAGGACGGCGATCGTGGGGAGCATCGGACGGGGGCGCATCTCCGGAGAGTAGTCGATGGGTCGCCGTCACGCACCGGCTCGTCGCCGTCGCGGTCGGACCCCCTACATTGGGACCGACTCGGACCGGCGTCGACCGGCCGATCCCCGGCCACCGTGGCCCCACCTCACCCCCGGGAGGCGCACGTGCGTAGCGTTCGATACTCCGTGGCGAGCAGCCTGGACGGCTTCATCGCGGGTCCCGGGGGCGAGTACGACTGGATCCCCGGGGACCCCGACGCGGACTTCGGGGCCATGTTGTCGCGCTACGAGACGATGCTGGTGGGCCGCCGGTCGTTCGAGGCGCTCCAGGCGGCCGGAGGCGCAGGGAGCTTCGACATGGAGATGTTCGTGTTCTCGCGGACGCTGGATCCGGACGACCGTCCTGCGGGCGTCACGATCGTCGCGGACCGCGCGGGCGACTTCGTCCGTGATCTGAAGAGCCGCGATGGCGGAGACATCTGGCTGTTCGGCGGCGGGGACCTGTTTCGCAGCCTGCTCGCCGAGGGTGTGGTGGACGGCGTGGACGTGGCGGTGGTTCCGGTCCTGCTGGGAGAGGGGATCCCGTTCCTGCCGGCACCGGGGCCACGCGCGTCGCTCGTCCTCGAAACGCACCGGATCTACGAGCGGACCGGCACGGTGCGCCTCGAGTACACGGTGGTCTGAGTCGCGATGAAGGCAGGGCTTCAGCGGCCTCTCGGGCTCAAAAGACCTTGACCTGGACCCCCACGAGCCGACCGGGCCGTGGCAGGCCGCACTGATCGTAGAGCGCCACATCGCCCAGGTTCTCCCCGAAGGCGCCGACCTCGACGCCCCGGAACGCCCCCGCCCGAGTCGATCCGAACGAGAACGACTTCGCGAGCCCTGCATTCAGCCAGGCTCCTCCGTCGAGCTCGCGGTCGCCACCCGTGTCGGGGTCCAGACAGAACTGCGAGCCCGTGTACCGGACGCTCAGCGTGGCGCTGAAGTCGGACGTCAGGGGCACGCGCGCCTCCAGACCCCATTCGAGCTCGGGCAGGTTCTCGGGCTTGGTCGACGCGGAGGACCCGGGATCGATGAGCTCCACGGTCTGGAGCATGAGGTCGCCCGTGAGCGCGACGGGACCGAGGTCCTGCGATCCGAGCAGCTCGACGCCGGTGCTCTCGAGCCGATCGGCGTTCACCCGCTGGCGCTTGCCGTTGTCGAGGCCGATGCGCCGGATCGCGCCGGAGAGCCGGTGGTGGAAGCCAACGATCTGGAGCTCGCCGCGCCCGATGCGCGTCGTGGCCCCGGTCTCGAACGCGACCAGACGCTCGGGCTCGAGGTCCGGATTGGGCTCGAAGCGGTCGAGCGCCTCGGAGTACAGCTCGCGGAGCGCCGGGAAACGAGCCCGGCGGGACACCCCGGCGTGGAGCAGCACGTTTCCGTCGGACAGGACGCCGGTCAGACCCGCGCGCGCCCCCCAGTCGGTGAGGCCGTCGAGCGGGGTGCGGCCGCCCGTCCGTGGCGTCGTGGCTCGATCGACCGCGCCGCCCAGGCTGAGCTGCAGCGCGGTCAGCGGACCCGCGCTTCCGTCCACGAGACGGAAGATCGTCTCGCCACCCAGGCTCCACAGCCGCTGCTCGTAGGTGGACAGCTCGCCGTCGATGTCGGCGTCGTGCGTGATGTCGGCGTAGGTGAAGGCCGTCCGGAGATCGGCACGGCCCCCCAGGGTGTGGTCGCCGAGGGCCCGGACGGTCCAGGTGCGGTCATCGCCGTTCTCGAATCCCTCGATCTCGTCGTAGGCGCGCGACGTGTACGAGTCGATCTCGGTGCGTCCGTCGTCGAGACCGACGCTCAGCTCGAGGTCCCCGCGACCGAGCGGCGTGGCGCGAGCGCCCGTCCCGGCCGATGCGACGGCGATCGTGCGCCGGATGTGCGGGTAGCGCCACAGACGCGGCTCCTCCACGCCGAGCTCGGCCGCGATCCCGCGCTCGGCGCGAAACCCCGCGCCCGTGAACGAGAACCAGGCGCGGCCGTCGTCCTCGTAGCGCAGCGAGAAAAACCCGTCCACGTCGCTCACGTCCGTGTTGAGCCTCAGGTCATCGTCGGTGCCCAGCGGCTCGGTCACGCCGCGCGCCAGCGGCTCGCCGGGGGAATCCCGGTATCCGCCACCTGCCCGGAGCAGCCAGCGGCCCCCGCCGCTCTCGAAAGGCGCGCTGATCGTGGCGGCGGTCGAGTAGCCGCCCGCGTGATCCACTCCGGCCGACAGCTGGACCGACGTCCTCTCCACCGGGACCCGGCTCTCGGCCACCTCCATCTCGATGATGCCGCCGAGGACGTTGGGTCCGTACAGGATCGAGGACAGGCCGCGCACGAGCGTGATCCGCTGCGGAGCGGTAGCCGGCAGGACCGACACGTCGGTCCGCGCGTCCCAGCCGAGGGTGAGCGGGATGCCGTCCACCAGCACGGCGACCTGACGGGACTCCGACCCGCGCACGGAGATCTCGGCCTCGCCCCGGGAGTTCGTGCGCACGTGTACCGTCGGGATCTCGCGCAGCACCTCGGCGAGTGAGGGCGCCGGGCGGAGACGGAGCGAGTCGAGCGACACCTCGATGGCGCTCGAGCCGCCCACGGTGGTCACGGGACGGGCGGCGCGGATGGTCAGCTCGGGAATCCGGTACACGGTCGTATCGGCACGCGTCGAGTCGGGCACCTGCGCGTGCGCGGGGATCGCGGCCACGACGGCGAGTCCGGCGACCAGGAGCGGGGGCGTGGACGAGCGCATGCGTGGCTCCCTGTCGAGGCACGATGGAGGGCGAGCGCCCGGAGGCCCGGCGACCGTCTGCGACGGCTGCTTCTTGTAGTAGCTCGGGTCCCGTAATTCAACAGTCGGGCACGCGTCGCCGTTGCGCCGACCACGCGCTCGCGGGGAGTCCCTACGGCGCGGGCCATGCCGGGAGCTCGTCCAGCCGCTCCGCCAGCGTCGCCAGGACCTCGTGGTCGACCTCGTCGGCGCGCATCGGGGTGACGACGATGTAGCCCAGGGCGTACAGCGCGATATCGGTGTCGGGCGGAGGCGGCGTTCGGACCGGCCCATACCCGACGCTCCACACGGTCGTAGCGTCCTCCTCGGGCGCGCCCTCGGGAACGCGACCGAGCCGCTCGAATCGAATCGCCTCGACCAGGGAGGCGCGCGGGGCCACCCGGATGCCGGCGATCTCGTCGGGAGGCACGCGCGGGACCCCCACCGTCAGGTAGACGCCCGCCGGCAGGGATGCGACCAGCTCGCTGCGCGCGAGACGCGCCACCCAGCCCGCCAGCGCGGCGACCTGCTCCGGCCGGTCGTCATCCAGACCGGAGACCGCGATCGCGGGAACCCCGAGATACGCCGCGGTGCGGGCCGCGCCGATCGTGCCCGATCCCAACCAGGCATCGGCGAGGTTGGGGCCGCCATTCGGACCCGTGATCACGAGGTCCGGCGGCGAGTCGGCGAGCAGTCCCCGGATCCCGAGCGCCACACAATCGGCGGGGTAGCCGTTCACCACGTGCACCTCGAGCCGACCCAGGTCGGCGGTCGCCGCGGAGACGTGCTCGAGCCGCGCCTCGAGGGTCACCCTGCGGTTGATCGCCATCATGTGCGCGGTGCCGCTGCGGTCCTGGTCCGCGACCACGATGTACACATCCGCGAAGCGGCGCAGCTCCTGCGCGAGCGGGAGCAGGCGGCTCGTGACCTCGGCGATCCCGTCGTCGTTGCTCAGGAGGATGCGCATGCGCTCCCCCTGTTGGGCGGACGCCGCCGGCGGGCACACCAGGGCGGCAACGAGCAGCAGCGCTCGAGCACGGCATCGAAGCCGCGAGACGCGGGCGGAAGGGTGGCGGATCATGGCTCGACTCCCGAGAAGGTGGCCTCTCTCTGAGTACGACACGGCGGAGCATGTCGATTCAGGGGTCGTCCCGCACGGGATCCGTTGCCTACGGGACCTGGTCCGCCGCCCACGAGCCGTCACGGCGACTCCCGGGCCGGCCATGCTCAGACGCCGAACACGCCCTCCAGCCGGTCACGGTAGCGCCGGCTCAGACGGAGGGTCTCGCCATCGTGCAGGATCACGCGCCAGTCGCCGTGTGACGCCGGCTCGAACCGCTCGACCACGTCCAGGTTCAGGATGGCCGATCGGTGGATGCGGACGAAGCGCTCCGGATCGAGGCGGCGCTCGAGATCCGACAGGGTGCCCCTGACCAGGAGCCCGCTCCCGCCGACATGGAGTCGGACGTAGTTGCGGGCCGCCTCCAGCCAGCGGACCGAATCCGCTGGGACGAGGAGCATGCGATTGGCACGCCGCACGAGGAAGCGCGTGAGCGGCCGCGCGGCGACCACGTGTCGGCGCACGGCGGCGAGGGCGGCGGCGGACGGGTCCACCTGCGTCGCGATCGCCTCCAGAGCGCGGTCGAGGGCCAGATTGAAGCGTGCTCGCTCCACCGGCTTCAGCAGGTAGTCGACCGCCGCGATCTCGAACGCGCGCAGCGCGAACTCGTCGTACGCGGTGACGAACACGATCCTCGGCAGCCCGCCCTCGACCTCTTCGAGCACCTCGAACCCATCAAGCTCGGGCATCTGGATGTCGAGAAACGCGATGTCGGGGCGCTCGCGCTCGAGCAGCTCCACCGCTGCCAGGCCATCGCCCGCCTCGCCGACGAGCTCGGCGCGATCGTCATCGGCGAGCAGACGCCGCAGCCTCTTGCGGGCAGGGGGCTCGTCATCCACCACCACCACGCGGGCCCGCCGGCCGTCGCTCAAGGCTCCACCCCGTCGAGCCGTCTCCACGGGATTCGGACACGAACCCGCGTTCCGCCCTCCAGCGGCGCGATCTCGAGCACCCCTCGCTCGCCATACAGTCGCCGGAGGCGCTCGATCGTGGACGAGAGGCCGATCCCGAGCCGCAGCGCGTCACGGGGGGTCCCGCGGAGCCCGACCCCATCGTCGTCCACCACGACCTCGAGCGTATCTCCGTCCCGATCGATGCCGATCGAGACCTCGCCGCCACGGGCCCGCGGCGCGATGCCGTGCGTGATCGCGTTCTCCACCAGCGGCTGGAGGAGGAAGGTCGGGAGCACGGCATCCGGGGTCCCCGGGGCGAGCCGGATCGCGGTCGACAACCGGTCGCCGAGGCGCTCGGTCATGACCTCGAGATACAGCTCCAGCGTCTCGATCTCCTCCGACACGCTCGTCTCCTGATTCTCGGACGCACTCAGCGAGCGCCGCAGGAGTCGGCTCAGCCGCTCGATCATGCGCTCGGCCCCCGCCGGGTCGTCCCCCACGTGAGCCGCGATCGCGTTCAGGGTGTTGAACAGGAAATGAGGATGCAGACGGGCCTGCAGATCGCGCAGCTTGGCGCGACCCAGCTCGGTCTGGAGACGCGAGGTCTCGAGCTCGCGGGCCTTCGTGTCCCTGTAGTACAGAAACCCATACACGATCACGATCATGATCGCGTATCCCCACACGTCGTTGAAGAACTCCTGGGCGAGCCGCAGCCGCAGATCGCCGTAGCCACCGGGCACGCCGAACACCGGGTACAGCGCGGTGCGAAACAGCCAGTTCATGAGCGTATGGACCCCGGAGTACGCGGGGAGCGCCGCGGCGTGCGCCGCGAGCGTCCTCCACCAGCCGCTGTGTCCCGGTCGGAATCGGGCGCACAGGAGATACACGAGCGGGAACAGGAGAAGGCCCCCGACGGCCCCCGTGACCTCGTTGATGAGCGGGGGGACGAAGGACGCCGCGGCGTCGTCCACGCGTGCCTCGAAAAACCGATACCCGAACAGCAGGAAGCCCTGGAGGAGGAACAGGGCGACGACCGCGAGGCCGAGGCGCCATCTCTCGCCAGGCGGGAGACGAGCTGCGGAGGGCGATCGGGAAGGGCTCATGCGGATCCTCGAGAGGCGGTCGACGTCCTGTGCCTCATCGTACGGCCGAGCCGACCACCGGGGACAGACGCCCCGAGCCCGGTCGTACCGGATCCGTCCCGCTCGTCCCGGACGGCCGGGTCGGCGGGCCGGCGGTCGCATATCGTTCGGCGTGCGGGATGGTTGGATCCAGAGCGAATCGAGGTGAACGGGTGCCCATATTCGGAGATCGCGACAACCGCGGTGCGTTCGGGTGGCCTCGCGGGCCCCTGCTCCTGACTTGTCTGGCGCTGGCCGGTGTGGCCGTGGGGGGTTCGCGCCTGATCCGCGGTCCTGCGGCGGAATCCGTGCCCGCGCAGGACGCGGCCCGGAGCGACTGGCCGGTGTACGGAGGGGACGGGGGGGGGAGCCGTTTCTCCCCGCTGATCCAGATCACGCGGGCCAACGTGGCCGGGCTTGAGCCGGCGTGGACGTTCCGGACCGGCGAGCTGGGGCAGGAGGCCCGCGATGGCGGGGACCTGACCTTCGAGGCCACCCCGATCCATTTCGAGGGCCGCCTCTACGTCCCGACCGGGTTCGGCGAGGTGATCGCGCTCGACCCGGTGACCGGCGAGCCCGTGTGGAGGACGTCCACCGGTGTGCGCCGGGATTGGGCGTACGCCGAGGTCACGTCGCGCGGCGTGGCGGCGTGGCGGGACCCCGACGCGGCGCGGGAAGCCGAATGCGCGACGCGGATCTTCTACGGGACGATCGACGCCCGGCTGGTGGCCCTCGACGCGGCGACGGGAGCGCCGTGCACCGGGTTCGGGGACGGCGGGACCGTCGATGTGTGGCGGCTCGCCGGGGCCGTGGAGGAGCGCGGCGACTTCCAGTTCACCTCGGCACCCGCCGTCGTGCGCGGGCGCGTGATCGTCGGTCCGTCCATCGGTGACAACTGGAACGTCGACACCGGGGACGGCTCGGTGCGCGCCTTCGATGCGCGCACGGGCGAGCCGCTGTGGAGCTGGAGCCCCCTCGAGGAGCGTCGGCCCGGGCAGGTGGGGGCCGCAAATGGCTGGTCGACGATGTCGGTCGATCCAGAGGCGGGACTCGTCTTCGTCCCCACCGGAAGCGCCAGTCCCGACTTCTATGGCGGGATGCGTCGGGGCGAGAACCGCTGGGCCAACTCCGTCGTGGCCCTCGATGCGGAGACGGGGACGCCGGTGTGGGGCTTCCAGACCGTCCACCACGACCTGTTCGATTACGACGTCGCGGCACAGCCCACGCTCGCCATCCTCACGCGCGATGGCGAGCGGATCCCAGCCGTCGTCCAGCCGACCAAGACCGGGCTCCTGTTCGTGCTGGACCGCAGGGACGGACGGCCGCTGTTCGGATACGAGGAGCGCCCGGTGCCGGCCTCCGACATCGAGGGGGAGGCCGCTTCTCCCACGCAGCCCTTCCCTCTCGCGCCCGCGCCCCTGATCGGGGACGAGGGCATCGACCCGGCACGCCCGTGGGCCGCGTCGGATGCGCATGCGGCCGAGTGCGCCCGGCTCGCCCGCGGGCACCGGTACGAAGGCGCGTTCACGCCGCCGTCGCGCGAGGGGTCGCTCATGTACCCGGGGAACGGGGCGGGGACGAACTGGGGCGGCGTCGGCGTGGATCCGGGACGCGGGCTCCTCGTCATCCCCACGACACGCTTCGGCACCCTCGTGCGTCTCATCGACGCAGCCGCCGTGGCCGACTCGGCCCGGCGGTTGCGCGAGACCGGAGACGATGCGGAGATCGGGCGCCAGCGCGGCGCGCCGTACGCGATGCTCCGCCGCACGTGGATGGTGGACGGGATCCTGTGCAGCCCGCCGCCATGGGGCGTGCTCACGGCGCTCGACCTCTCGAGCGGGGAGACGCGCTGGGAGGTCCCTCTGGGCGAGACCGACAACGGGCTCCCGAGCGCGGGCGGTCCGATGGTGACCGCGAGCGGTCTCGTATTCATGGCCGGCACCCCCGATCGGCGAATCCGGGCGTACGACGTCGAGACCGGCGAGGTCCTGTGGCGCGCCGAGCTGCCCCGGGACGCGCTCGCCACTCCGATGACCTACCTGGGGGCCGATGGCCGCCAGTACGTCGTGGTGGCGGCCGGCGGACACGGGAAGTGGGGGCTCGAGCCCGGCGACCACGTGGTCGCCTTCGCCCTGCCGCGCTAGCCCTCCGGTGGGCGCACGCTCGCTTCCAGCACCTCGGCGACCGCTTCCGGGTCGAGCTTCCTCGGGTTGTCCATCCACCAGGCGGCCAGCCCGAGGAACGCCCCCGCCACGGCGTGCGCGCGTCCTTCCAGCCCCAGCTCGGCGCGCGCGCGGGCGCGTGGATCGGCGGGGAGGACCCCACCGGTCCCGACCCCTGCCAGCTCGCGGCGAACCAGCTCGGCGATCAGCTCCGTCGTCCTCCTCCTCACGCCGGAGCCCGGACCCGCCCCGATCGTGGCCCGGAAGAAGCGGCGCTGCCCGCGGATGTGCCGGAGGAGCGGCACGCAGAATCGGAACGACTCCGGGACCGCGTCCGCCGGAGCGGCCGGCGACCCGGCCGAACCGGCTCCCCCAGGGGCCGCACCGCCCGGCGGCGGCCCATCGCCGCCGCGACCCGAAGCCCCGGTGTCCGGCCCTGGCTCCTCCACGAGCGCGAACAGCCACTCGTCGAAGCCGGTGAACAGGAGATCCTCCTTCGACTCGAAGTGCGCGTAGAAAGTGGACCGGCCCACATCGGCGAGCTCGACGATCTCGCGAACCGTGATGTCGTCGTAGGGCTTTTGGGACACGAGCCGCATGAGGGCCTCCTTCAACCTCCTCCGGGTCCTCCGTACCCGTCGATCCTCCCGCGCTCGGGCCACGCCGACCTCCTGGGTTCGGGACACTTCCGCGTCCGTGTCCGGTTTCGCACGGATGCGCCGCATTGTTCGTTGCCCCGCTGCGCGTCCCGGCGGAATCCTGAACCGCACACTGATACGGGACACATGTCCAGGAAAAGGGGGTGCCGTGTTCGTCCTGCTGCTCGTGGGACTGCTGGCCGCGGCCGCGATCCACGTCGTCCTCGCGCGACCTGTCGCGCGCGAGCGCGGCGCGGAGATCGTGCTGCTGTGGGTGCTGATCGGCTATTGCGGCGTGCCGGGGGTGGCCATCAGCCTGTTCGACCTCATCCGCCCCGATGCGCTCGCGCACCGTTTCGGATTTCCGCCGGGAGGAGCCTCCCAGGTCTTCCTGGGCTGGGCCTATTTGGCGATGTCGGTCCTGTCCGTCCTGGCGATCCGGTACCGGGGTGCGTATTTGATCGGCCCGGCGGTGGCGTGGAGCATCTTCTTCGCGGGCGCCACCTTCGTCCACCTTGGCGAGGGCCATCGCACCGGCTCCCTGACGCACCCCTATGCCCTGATAATCTTCGCCAGCCACGGGTTGGTGACGGTCGTGCTCGCCGGAGCCCTGCTGGCGAGCGGTCTCCTTCGGGCCCGGGGGCCGACGGAGGGGACGTCCTAGCCGGCGGCCTGCTCAGGCGGGGCGCACCCCGCGGACGATGACGAACTCGCCGGGGATGTCGTACCCGGCCTGGGAGCGATACGCGGAGATCGTGTCCAGGTACGCCGCATGCGCACCCTCGCGGGTGGGCTCGTCGAAGCGCGAGTAGGCCATCGCCACCGGTCCTCCCGCGAACGCGGCCCCGAGCGCGTCGTCCTCGGAGCCGTACCGGAGGCGGGTCGAGATGCGCACGCTCTCGATGTCCTCGAGCCCGGCCCGCGAGAAGGTGCGCGCCAGCGTCTCCCCGGTCCCGAGCGCGAAGAACATCGGGCACACCTCGCTGTTGACGCGCTCGTCCACCACCGGGAAGATCCCCGCCCAGCCGCAGCGCTCGCGCGCCCCCCACACCGCCGCCACCGCCCGGCCGCCGGGTCTCAGCACGCGGCGCATCTCGCGCACCGCATCGAGCGGCTCGGGCACGTACATGAGGCCCAGGGCGCACAGGGCCGCGTCGAAGGCGGCGTCCGGGACCGCGAGGCTCTCCGCGTCCATGCGCTCGAAGCGCGCGTGTCCGATCCCGGCCCGGGCGGCCTCGGCGGCCGCCGTCTCGACCATCACCCGAGACAGGTCGGTGCCGACCAGCTCGCCATCGGAACCCACGGCGCGCGCCGCCGGGATCGAGACGAGCCCGGTCCCGCACGCGATGTCGATCACGCGCTCGCCGGGAGCCAGATCCGCCAGCTCGAGCAGGATCTCCTGGGCGGGCGCGAGCTGTGCCCGCCAGAAGCGCGCGTAGTGCTCCGCGGCCCGGTCCCACCCGTAGCGCTGCACCCGGCGCTGCAGACGGGCGTCCATCCTCAGCCATCCTCCCCGGTCCCGGGCCGGCGGATGCGGACTTCGCGCCGCAGGTCGACGGGATCGGCCCACACGCGCAGGTACGGGGACCGGTCGTCGGCATAGTCGAGCACCCGTCGCACCTCTTCCTCGGGCGCGTCCGTTTCGATCGTCACCACGTACCTCACCTGCGTGTAGGCGGGGGTCACGTCGTCGTCGATCCCCAGCTCGCCGCGCGCGTCGTAGTCGGCCTGGATTTCCACCTCCAGCCGGTGAACGGGGAGATCGGCCTCGACCGCCCACCGCATGTAGCTCATGGCGAGACACGAGCCGAGCGCGGCGCGCCCGAATACGCCCGGGTTCGGGCCCCGGTCGTTGCCGCCCGACTTGACGGGCATGTCGACCGTCAGCCGATGCTCCCCGTCGAGGACCTCGCACGTCATGCCGTCCGTCACGGTCACGTGCGTGACCGCCGTGCCGGTCGCGAGCGACGGGCGGAGCTCGATCGCCTTCACATTGCGCGTGTACGCCGTGTGGATGCGCTCCGCCTCTCTGTCGGGCGCCGCGGGCGCGACGCCCGGCGTGCCCTGTGCTCGAGTCTCGGGTGCCTCGCTCATCGTGTCGCTCCTCCGGGGTTCGCGTGTCCGCCACTCACCCGGGCCGCCGCCGGGCCTGACAGCGTACCGGGGGCGCCGGGCTCAGCGCGGCGGGGAGATGTATACCGGGTCGAGCCCCGCCGCCGCCAGCAGGGCGTCGAATCGCCGCACGCGCTCCAGCCACGCCTCGACCCCGGCGCGCACCCCCTCCCACTCGGCCGCGTAGCGCTCGAGCCAGTCGCCCTGCGCCGCGGTGGGACGCGCGGTGGCCCGCCCGACGTCGCCGACGAGGCTCCGCAGCGCGGAGAGGAGCGGAACGCGCTCGGGAACGCCCTCCCCGTCCCGGGGTCCCGCGATGCGGACGCGGAGCGAATCGGCGTCCCGCACGAGGGCGGCGGCCGAGTCCGCCGCGCCGGCGGGGGCGTCGGAGAGCCCCTCCAGCCGGTCGCGCCAGCGGACGAGCTGCTCGCGCGCCGCGTCGAGCTCGCGCACGGTGCGGGCCGCGGCGGTCCCCACGGCGGCGGCTCGCCGGAGCGCGTCGAGCTCGGCGGCCAGATCGGCGGCGCTCGTCTCGAGGCGCTCGTCGAGACGGACCTCGACCTCCGCCGCGCCGAGCACGCGTACGCGGTCGCCGGCGGCGCGGTCCGCATCGGACGCGGATTCCCGCGCCGCGGGGGCTTCCCCACCCCCGCGTGGGGCGGCCCCCTCCTCCACCAGACGGACCAGATAGCGGCCCGGGAGGACGCGCGGGCCGCCGGCGCCCCACCGGAAGCCCTCGACATCCCGGGGCTCGGGCGATCGATAACGGAGGTCCCAGGCGACGCGGTGGACGCCAGCCTCCGCATCCCCGTCGAGAACCCGCACCGTATCGCCGCCCGGCGCGAGGATCACCAGCTTCACGGCCCCCAGCGCCACCGAATCCTCCGCGGGGGCCGCGCCTCCGTCGACCCCCCCGGATCGAAGGCCTTCGCCGGCTCTGCCGAGCCGCCCCGCGATCTCCTCCGACAGGTAGTAGGAGAGGAGCGCGCCGTACGGCGGGTTGTCGCCCACGAACACGCGATCGCCGATGTCGGACCGGAAGCGCCGCACGGCGGGCTCGTAGCGTATCGCGGGACGCGGAGGGAACAGGAACGCGCCCGCGGGCGCCGCCCGGGCGGCGGCCAGCTGCTGGAGGGGTGTCGCGTCGTCGAGGATCCACGCGCCGCGCCCGTGCGTGCCGATCACGAGGTCGTCGTCGCGCGGGTGGACGAGCAGGTCGCGCACGGCCACGGGCGGGAGCCCCAGGCGGAGCGAGAACCATAGGCGGTCCCCGGAGATGGGGCCGGCGGCCGGTGGCGGCGAGGCCCACATCCCGAGCTCCGTGCCCACGTACAGGAGTCCCGGGACGCGCGGGTCCTCGCGTACCACGTGGATGTAGCCGGGCGTGGGGAGCCCGGCCGACAGGTCGGTCCACGTGTCCCCGTAGTCGTCGGTGCCGAACAGGTGCGGCGCCATGTCGTCGGAGCGGTGCCGATCGACGGCCACGAAGGCCACCCCGGCGGCGTGCCGCGAGGCCTCGACCCGCGAGATCCACGACTCCCGGGGAAGCCCCGGCAGCCGACCCGAGAGCTCCGTCCAGCTCGTGCCGCCGTCCCGCGTGAGCTGGAGGTTGCCGTCATCCGTGCCCACCCAGATCACGCCGGGCTCGAGCGGCGACTCGGCGATCGTGTAGATGGTGGCGTGGTACTCGGCGGTCGTGTTGTCGGGCGTGATGGGCCCACCCGAGCTCTCGAGCTTTTCGGGCTCCGCCCGCGACAGGTCGGGGCTGATCGGCGTCCAGCTCTGACCCCCATCGTCGGTGCGGAACAGCCGATTCCCCCCCGCGTACAGCACGTCCGGATCGTGCGGAGACAGGTGGAGCGGCGCGTTCCAGTTGAACCGGACCTCGTGCGCGCCCGCCGCGAGCCCGCCAGTGGGGGGTGGATAGGGAACGATCGAACGGGCCTCGCCGGTCGACAGGTCGACCCGATACAGGCTGCCGCCCTGGGTGGCGGCGTAGATGATGTCCGCGTCGCGAGGGTCGAACTGGACGTACGTGCCGTCGCCGGGCCCGACGATCTCGTGCCAGTAGTTCTCGAGGACGCCGGCCACGCTCCGCGTCGCGCTCGGGCCGCACCACACGTCGTTGTCCTGGAGTCCCCCGCACACCGTGTACGGCGTGCGGTCGTCGGCGGCGATCTGGTAGAACTGGGCCAGGGGCACGGTGTTCACGAGCTCCCAGGTCTCGCCGCCGTCGTACGAGAAGTGCCACCCCCCATCGTTGCCGTCGATGAGGCGGTGCGGATCGGCCGGGTCGATCCACAGGGCGTGGTGGTCGCCGTGGATGTCGCCCGCGATGCGCTCCCACGAGCGCCCCCCGTCGATCGAGCGATACAGCCCGCTCGCGAGCGCGTACACGGTGTTCGCGTCGGTCGGGTCGACCCGGATGTCGGAGTAGTAGAAGGGACGGCTCCCGATCTGGCGCGAGCGGCTGACCTCGGTCCACGTGTCACCGCCATCCCCGGAGCGCCACAGGACGCCGTCCGCCTCGGACTCGATGATCGTGTACACGACATCCGGATCGGAGGGCGCGATCCGAACTCCGATCCGTCCCAGGGTCCCGGCCGGGAGCCCGTTGTGGAGCGATGGATCGGTCAGCGGCACCCACGTGTCGCCGCCGTCCTTCGAGCGATACAGGCCGCTCCCCGGCCCGCCGCTCCGGAAGTGCCACGGTCGGCGACGAAAGTCCCACATGGCGGCGAACAGGATGCGCGGGTTGGAGGCGTCGAGCGCGAGATCGGCGACGCCGGTGTTCTCGTCGATGTACAGGACCTTCTCCCACGTGCGGCCCCCGTCGCGCGAGCGGTATACGCCGCGGGCTTCGCTCGGCCCCCACAGGTGACCCAGCGCGCCGACGTACACGACCTCCGGTCGCCCCGGGTGGACCTGGATGCGGGAGATGCGCTCCGTGTCCTCGAGCCCCGAGCGGGTCCACGTCTCCCCGGCGTCCGTGGACACGTAGACGCCGTCACCGATCGACGTCGAGTTGCGGGGGTTTCCCTCGCCGCTCCCCAGGTACACGACGTTCGGGTCCGAGGGGGCGAGCGCGATGGCCCCCAGCGACAGGGTGCCACCGTCCTCGAACAGCGAGCGCCACGTGGTGCCGGCGTTCGCCGTCTTCCAGAGTCCGCCGGAGGCGGTGGCGAAGTACACCACGGAGCCGTCGCCGGGAATCGCCGCGATATCGGTGGTCCGACCGCCCATGTCGGCCGGACCGATCGAGCGCCACGAGAGCCCGGCCAGCGCTCCCTCGAGCTCGGCGCTCGACTGGGCGCGCGCCGCGGCAGGCACACCCGTGGCGAGGGCGGCGAGCGACAAGACACCCGCCCGGAGAACGGCACGGAGAGGGCCGGCACGCCGGCCGATCGCGGTCATGGTGCGCTCGAATCCGGGCGCACGGGGGTCCTCCACAGCGAGTCGTTCTGCGGCAGGAAGGGTTCGCCACTCTCGCCGCGCAGGAGAGCGACCGCCACCAACGCGACGGCGGCGAGGATCGCGATGAGCAGTGCGGCGGGCAGCCATCCCCGCCGCCGACGCTCGCGTGCGCCGCGCGGCCTCCGACGGCCGGCCCCGACGAGGGGTGGGGCATCCGACACCGCCGGGCGCGCGGAACCGGCCGGCCCCGGGATCGGCGGGCGAGCCGGAGCGCCGCCGGCCTCGCGATCGGGGGAAGGCGGCCCACCCCCGGGCAGGGGAACCGACCCGAGGATCGGCCACGGGAGGGCCGGGGGCGGGGAGGGCGGGAGGCCGAGCCACACCACCCCCTCGAACCGGGCCGGCGGCTCGTCCGCCGATCCGTGCGCGGCCTCGAGCACCTCGCGGGGCGCGAACACCAGAACCGTGCCGCGCCGGTCGACCGCCGATTCCACCAGCGACCGCCAGGCCGCGGAGCGTACGAGGCGGGTACCGTCCCGCGGCGCACGGCCGGCCGGCACGTAGATGAACCCGCGCGCCCGCCCCGACGCCGCCGCGCGCGCCAGCGGCACTCGGCCCTCCATCACGTCGGTGAGCCCCATGCCTCCCTCGACCCCGATCTCATGGTCCAGCCGCGCGCGCCCGCTCTCGAGCGAGAACAGGAGCGTGTGTCCCTTGCGGCCGCGCGCGATCGCCTGGGCGAGATCGCTCGCCAGCCCGGCGGCGTGCGACTCCGCGATCGTGGGGACGAGCGCCAGCACGCACGGCTCCTCGGGTACGGCCTGCGCGATGCTCTGCAACCGTGCTGCGTACGTCTCCGACACCGTCCCGTCCTGTCATGATCCGCGACGTCGCCGTTCCGGCTAGAACCGCGGCGTCACGGTGAGCCGGAAGCTGCGGGTGGCGCCCGGGCTCCGCTCCTGTACGTCGACATAGCTGTTCTGGAACAGGTTGCCGACCTTCGCCTGCACGAGGGCACCGAGGAGCCGGGTCGCGAGCCTGAGGTCGACCACCGCCACCGAGCTCCGGGCGTCGAGCGGGAAGGCGAGCACCTCGTCGACCCGGCTCCGGTACCGCACGTCGATCGCCGCGATCCCCTGCAGCGCGGTCAGCGTCGTCGACAGGTTGTGACGCGACCGGTAGGGCAGCGGGTCGTCCGTGTCGGCATCCTCGGTATCGAGCAGCACGTAGTTGGCCTCGAGGCGCAGCAGCTGGGGCACGAGACCGACCCGGAGCCCGGCATCCACGCCCCGTACGGTGGCCTGGGAGACGTTCTGGAACTGGAAGGTGAACGGCTGGCCCTGGACGGGAGCCGGCTCGATGAGGTCGCTGTATCCGCTCCAGAACAACCCGGCGTCGACCCACACGCGCTCGCCGAGGCCCGCCGTCGCCCCGACCTCGGCGGCCCACGCCGACTCTCCGGACAGGTCGAGGTTGGGGAGCACCCGGAAGCCGAACACGGTGGTCGACGTGAACTGCTCCGACACGCTGGGGGCGCGGTATCCACGGCTCACGGATGCGCGCAGGCCGAGGCCGTCCCGGGGCTCGAACACGACGCCGAACTTGGGGTCGACCGCGATGTCGCTTTCGGCCGAGGAGGCGTGGTGCGCGTCGAGCCGCACGCCCACCGAGCCACGCACCCGCTCCGAGAGGCGGACCTCGTCCTGGGCGTACACGGCGATGTCCGTTACGTCCGGGTCGGCGCTCAGGAAGTTCGACGTCACCCTGGTGTAGGCCGCCTCGCCACCCACCGTGAGCACGTGATCGCGCCATGGATAGGTGGAGAGCTGCACGTCGGTCCCGAACCGGGTCGAGCGATGGAAGTCCTCGTTGTCGTGGAAGTGGTTCTGGACGCGCGACCCGTAGATGTGGGGCCGGATCTCTAGCCGCACCCCCGGGGTCACGATCGGCCGCGCGGTCGCCCCCACCGCGAGGTGATCCTCACGGCTCCAGTCGCCGAGCTCGACCGGGTCCACCTCGAGCGCCCGATCCTCGGAGCGCCACGTGAAGAACTCGTCCGCATCCTCCCGCGTCCAGTCCACGAACAGCTCCCAGGGGTTGGGCGAGGCGACCGGGAAGACGGTCTTGGCACGCAGCCGCCAGCGCTCCGAGCGCCCGTTCTCCCGGAATCCGTCGGACGCCTCGCGCCCCCCGAACAACGTCATGCCGAGCTTCCCGACGCGACGCGAATGCTGCACGTCGATCCCGCGCATGCTGAGGCTCTCGTCGGTGAACCGGAACTTCGAGGGCGTGTCGAACAGCCCGAAGTAGCCGCGTACCACGGTCTCGGGCTCGGAGGGCGGGCGACGCGTGATCACGTTGACGACGCCGCCCAGCGCGTTCGTGCCGTACAGGGTCGAGTGCGGCCCCTTGACGATCTCCACGCGGTCGATGTCGAGGATGGGGAGCGCGCCGAATTCGACCGAGGCGCCCACACCCGACAGGACCCGGTGACCGTCGAGCAGCATCAGCACGCGGCTTCCCACCCCGCGGGCCAGACCCGTCGCTCCGCGGATGTCGATCTGACCCGCGTTGAACAGCACGCCCTGTGCGAAGGGGAGCGCCTCGTCGAGGCTCACCGCGTTCCGGTCGCGGATCTCGTCGCCGCTCATCACGGCGACGCTGGCGGGCTGGTCCCCGGGCCGCGATGTGTTCCGGTTCGCGGTGACCACCAGCGCCGGGATCTCGAACGCCGGCCGCACCAGGGTGATCGTGACCTCGGCCGTCCGGCCCCCGTGCACCTCCACCTGCACGTCCGCTTCGCGATATGCCGGATCGAGGACGCGGAGGCGATAGGCCCCTGCGGCGAGATCATCGAGCTCGAAGCGGCCATCGGGTCCGGTGAGAGCCTCGAGCGCCGTGCCCGCCAGAAGGATGGTCGCCCCGGACACACCCACCCCGGTCGCCGCCTCGACGACGACCCCGCGAATGGTCCCGCCCTGCGCCGCGAGCGCACCGGCCCCGGTGGCGAGCCCGGCGCCCGCGAGCATCGCCACCCACCGGAGCCGTGCAGCCGGGGACCGCATCTCGCCGGGCGTTGCTACCGCTGCCAGACCGTCACGCTGGCCGCGGCGGGCGGATCGGTCACCGTCACGGTGAGCACGTTCCCCACCAGGGTGTAGCTGCCGATCGTCTGTTGCACGCCGCCGTTCTGCTCGAAGGTGCCGTTCGAGCGTACGGTGTACGTCCCCGTGTCGATGATCTGGTTCTGACCGCCCTGGCCGTCGGGGACCGTGATGTCGACGTCGAACGTGCCCGACGCCTCGGTGCCGCTCGACGACGTCTCGGTCAACGAGAACGTCCCCATCACGGCCGGCGGCGTCAGCGTCACCCCCGCCTGGGTGAAGGACTGCAGCGTGTACATCCCCGACAGATCGGGCGGCGGCCCGCCACCAGGACCGGCCGGCTCGTCGTCGCCGCACCCGGGGAACAGGAACGCGCCCGCCACCACCGCCGTCGCCACCGCTCGTCGACCCCGCATGCTCGCCTCCTGATGGTTAGTTGCCCGACGCGTTACGCATCATCGAGTCGCGGCGCGCGCGGAACTCGTTTCCTTCCCGCCAGTCGGGCCACGTGGACTCTTGCGCCAGGCGGTAGCCGACGTCGAACAGCAGCCGGAGATCCGCCACGGCTCCCGACAGATCCCAGCTCTCGTCGTACTCGTCCGACGGGTTGTGGTAGCGCTCGGCCGTGTATTCCTCCCGCATCCGCCGTCCGTACTCCTCGCCACGCTCCACGTGGTCGATGCCCGCATCGGTATCCAGGGCGGGCACGCCGTGCCTGGCGAAGTTGAAGTGGTCGGAGCGGTAGAAGAACCCCTTCTCGGGCTCCGGATCCGGCCGCACGGTCCGCCCGCGGGCCGCCGCCGCGTCGGTCAGGTAGTCGTCCAGCTCCGAGTTCCCCAGCCCGACCACGGTGATGTCGTTGGTGGGCCCGAAGGTGTTCAGTCCATCCATGTTGATGGCCGCGACGGTGCGATCGAGTGGCACCACCGGGTGCTCGGCATAGTACGCCGAGCCGAGGAGGCCCTGCTCCTCGGCCGTCGCCGCCAGGAAGAGCACCGAGCGCGCCGGGGGACGATCGAGCGACGCGAACGCCTCGGCGATCTCGAGCAGCCCCGCCACGCCGGTCGCGTTGTCCAACGCCCCGTTGTAGATCTGGTCCCCCTCGAGACTCTCGTCGCGGCCGAGGTGGTCCCAGTGCGCCATGTAGACCACGACGTCGTCGGGTCGCTCGGACCCCGTGAGCCTGGCGATCACGTTGTTCGACTCGGAGCGCCGGATGCGGTTCCGGATCTCGAGCGTGGCGCGCAGGTCCATGGGGACGGCCTCGAACTCCCCGCTCGCGGCCCGCTCCGACAGCTCGTCGAGGTCGAGACTCGCGCGCCGGAACAGGTCACGCGCGGCATCGAGGGTGAGCCAGCCCTCCACCGCCGGCCGCGACAGGTTGGCGTCCTCGGCCACGAGACCGAACTGCGGGCCGGACCAGCTCCCGCGAACCACCTCCCACGGGTAGCCCGCCGGGCCCGTGTCGTGGATGATCAGGACGCCCTCCGCGCCCCGGCGGGCCGCCTCCTCGTACTTGTACGTCCAGCGCCCGTAGTAGGTCATCGAGCGGCCGCTGAAGCGGTCCGCATCGCCCGTCGCGTACCCCGGATCGTTCACCAGCACGACGACGGTCTTCCCCTCGACCTCCACGCCTTCGTAATCGTTCCACCCGTATTCGGGCGCCACGATCCCGTACCCGACGAACACCATCTCCGACGCGTCGATCGAGCTCCGGTCGATCACCCTCTGGGTCCACGCCATGAACTCGGTGCCGTACTCGAGCTCCACGGATCCGCCGGCCCCCTCGACCCGAAGGCGCATGGACGGATCCGCGGTGATCGACACCAGGGGGACCGACTGGGTCCAGGAATCGCCGTTCCCGGGCTCCAGACCGAGCTCCGCGAACGATTCCGTCAGGTAGCCGATGGTGAGCTCCTCGCCCCGGGTCGCGGGCCCCCGCCCCTCGAACTCGTCCGAGGCGAGCCTCCGCGTGCGCTCCGCCACACCCACGGTGTCGATGCGCGCCAGCGCCTCTTCGGGTGGACGGAGGTCGTTTCCACCGCATGCGGCCACCGCCACGAGCGGCGGCACGAGCAGGGGCGCGCCGGCCCGCGAAACAAGCGAGCCGATGCGGGGGATGATGGATCGATTCACGTGCTGCCTTCGCGCTGACTGGAGCGGTGGTACCGGCCGGCCGGATTCGCATCCGGGCGGCCCCGTCGCGGTGCCGTGGCGGACCCCGCGGTCAGGTACACATACCGGGTCGCTGGAGCCGCCGCCACGTCGCGAGCCGCGACCGCGCGCCGGTCACTCGCCGTTCCCCTCCTCGAGGAGCCTCCGGAGGGCGCCGCGCTCCCGATCGCTCACGAACAGGGTGGCGCTGGTCGTGACGAGATCCGACACGACGTCGCCCAGGGGGCGGCTCCGCCGCCGGCGCTGGTACTCGCTCAGGTCCCCGATGAACGGCCACAGCCGATCCCGCACGTCCTCCGGCAGCACGTGGTCTAGGTATTCGAGCGCCAGGCTCCGCAGATGCTCATCCCCGCGCAGCAAACCGTGGTACGCGGAGCTGACCGCATCGGCGTCGAGCACCAGCGACAGCAGGCGGAACGTATGCTCGAGGCTGAGGTGGCCGCGCACCTCCACCCGGTCCGCAACGAGCGCATCCCCGGGGTCGTCGTCGTCGAGCAGGCGCTGCAGCTCCCACACGGGTCGCTCGCGCGACACCTCGCCGCGGATGGCTTCCCATGTCCGCTCCACCACGGAGGGAGAAGTGGGCAGATCGTCCCGGCGCCGCTGGGCGAGCGCGATCGCGCACCGGTAGCGCACCTCGAAGCGCGGCGCGACGACCCCCTCGAGGAGGGCCTCGTCGGCCGCTACGTCGCCATAGCGGGCAAGCACCGCGGGGATGCGCCGACGGATGGCGAAGTCGGCGCTCGCATCGCGCAGCACCCCGGCGAGGTGCTCCAGCGCCTGGCGCTCGTGCCGCGCCAGGGCGTCCGCCACACCGTGGTACAGCGAATCCCGCGCGAGTAGTCGTGTGAGGAGGGGGATGTCGTCGGGATCCCAGCTCTCGTCCTCGCCCAGCATGGCGAGCACCGTCGGGCCCTCGCCCGTGCGCATGAACGTGTCGGCACCGGGCTGCGGTCCGACCCCGACATCCGGCCGCGGTCCGCCCCCGCTGTGCGGCCTGGATCCGACACCGGGGTCGGTGAGCCCCGCCTGCGGCAGGGCCGGGGCGCGCCCGGTCCGCTCCGGCCCGCGGAGGTCCTCGAGGAGGGCCTGCGCCAGAGAGGCATCGCCGGTCAGCTCCGCCGTGGCGATCGACGAGGTGACCTCCTCCATGGCCGAGCGCACGTCGAAATCGGTGGGGCGCTCTCTCCCGGCGTCCGCGCCACCGGGGGCGCCCGCCAGATCCACGGCCTCCCTGGCTCCCCGGCGAAGCTGGGCGGTGACCGTCGCCACGTACGTCCGCCGCGCGCGCCGGGCGAGCCACAGGAGACCGACGGCCAGGGCCGCCACCAGCACGGAGAGGAGCCGCGAGGGCAGCCCGCCGAACGTGACGACCAGGAAGACCAGCGCAGCGCCGATCCCTTCGGCGGCGCTGTCCGCCACGGAGTCGATGAACGTCTTGGTCCTGCGCCGGAGCCCGGCCGGCACCGGCACGTACAGGACCTCGAGCGCGGAGCGGTGGAGGGACTTACGGAGCGCGTTGTCGGCCCCACGCACGAGGGTGGCGACCACGATCCCCGGCACCACCAGGAGACCCGCCGACCCGAACAGGAGAATCACCGGCAGGACCCCCAGCGTGACCGCGATCCCGGCGCGGCCGAGGAGCCGCCCGGTCACGAGCACCTGGAGCGCGAGCGATGCCGCGCCCGTCCACCCGTAGAAGGCGCCGAAGAAGCCGGCCAGCCGCTCGCCGGTGTCGAGGCTGGCGCGCGCCAGCTCCTTGAACTGGTAGTCCACCAGCGTGCTGGCGACGGTCGCGGCGGCCACCAGGAGCGCGATCGTGCGCAGGTGGGGCGTGCGCCACGCGAGCTCGAACGCCTCGCGCATGCCGGTCTTGTTCCCCGCCACGGGTCCGCCCGTATCGACGCTCGGAAGGGCCAGCTGCACAGCGAGGAAGAGGGCGAGCAGGAGCACGAGTCCCGGGATGAGACTCGTCGTCGCGAGCGACCGCGACGCGACGGCGAGAGCGTTCCCGGCCGCCATCGCGCCGGCGGTCCCCCCGGCTCCGATCAGCCCGAACACGCGCTTGGCGCCTCGCACCGGGAACAGCTCGGCCGTGATGAGCCAGAATCCCGACGTGAGCAGCAGCGTCCCGAGCGCCGTCCACAGGTAGAACGCGATCACCGCGAGATCCGAGCGGTCCACCAGGGGGCCGAGGACGACCAGCCCGAGGCCGACCACGACGACGGTCGCCACCAGCACCCGCTTCGGGCGACCCCCGGCGAGGAGCCGCGCGAACAGGGCGACCGTCGGAACGCTCGAGATCGCGACGGCCGCGGTGATGTACGGGAGCGTCTCGACCGGGAAGCTGGTGAGGTAGATCGCCTCCCTGAGCGAGCGTCCCAGTACGAGAAACGAGATGGAGAGAAACGCCCCCGCGAACGAGAGCCCCACGAGGCGCACCTCCTGGGGGCGCAGGTCGAGCCACCGCGCCAGCCGCTCGCGCATCCTAGCGGACGCCGAGCCCGTCGGGGCGGGGGGCGCCGCCGGGATCCGGGGTGCGACTCACACGGAGGTGGCGGCCACCGCGACGCCCTCGCCACCGGCCGTCCCGGAGGGAGGTGTGGCCACGACCGCGAGCTCGGGAGCGTGGAGGTCCCACCAGTCCCGGGCGCGTTCCTGCGTCCACGGCTCGGAGAACGGCACGCCGTGGAGCGCCGCGAGGAGCTCCTCGGCGGTCTGGAAGCGGTCCGGCGGGTCCTTCTCGAGGCACTTCATCACGATGGCATCCAGATCGGCGGGGACCGGCAGCTCGGTCACCACCGAGGGCGGCGAGGGGGTCGTCTTCACGTGGTCGATGATCAGATCGAGGCTCGAGGAGGCCTCGAACAGGGGACGCCCGGTGAGCAGCCAGTATGCGACGCCGCCCACGTTGTACAGGTCCGAGCGGGCGTCGGTCCGCTGCTGGCCGTACACCGACTCCGGCGCGATGTAGCGCGGGGTGCCGAACACCATCCCCGTCTTGGTGAGCCCGGACTCGTCCGCCTGCTCGATGCGACGCGCGAGCCCGAAGTCGAGCACCTTGACGAAGTCGAGCAGCCCGCCCCGCTGCGTGACGAAGATGTTCGACGGCTTCACGTCGCGGTGGACGATGCCGCGTCGGTGGGCTTCGCCGAGGGACCCCAGCGTCTGGGTCAGCAGGAACACGACGCGCTCGGCCGGCAGCGGGCCGAAGCGCTCGACCATGTTCTGCAGATCGAGCCCTTCCAGGTACTCCATTGCGTAGTAGAACGTGTCGTCCGCCGTGCGGCCAAAATCGAAGATGGTGATCGTGTTGGGGTGCGTCAGCGACGCGGAGAGCTGCACCTCGCGCTCGAAGCGAGCTAGGCCCAGCTGTCGATCGCCGTCCGGGGCCTCGAGCACCTTGACCGCCGTCGGGCGACAGATGAGCGCATGGCGCGCCACGAACACCTGCCCCATACCGCCGCGCCCCAGCTCCCGCTCGATCAGGTAGTTCCCCAGCCGCCGGGCGCGGTGCGCAGTGCGGTGCAGGCTGTACAGGTTGCGGCTCACGAGGATCGACACGCCGGCGATGAGCCCCGCGCCGACGACCCGCCACGCGCGCTCGAACAGGGCCGTGCGCGCGGGCAACGACGCCCAGTAGGCTCCGACCTCCGGGACGAGGGCCGGGATGGCCGTGTTGGCGAGGATCGAGAGGATGACCGCCTCGAGCGCCAGCCACGTCTGCGCCTGCCGGCACGGCAGGAACGCGGCCGTCGTGAACAGCATGAGCCCCATCGGGAGGAAGGCGTCCTTAGCGGGATACAACAGGGCGACGACCGGGATCACGAGCAACAGGTTGAGCGCGATCGTGAGGAACGCGATGCCCTGCACCCGCCCGAGCGCCCGCTCGCCCCGGTGCACGATGATGAGCCCGATGGCGAACGACAGCGGGTTCAGGAAGTGCAGAGGTCGCTGTACGGCGAACATCGAGGGATCGACCGGCCGGATCCCGTACAGCAGGTTCATGATCGCGAACACCGAGCTGGCGAAGAGCCCGATCCAGAAGATCAGACGCGTGCGCTCCCACATCACCCCCGCCATCTCGCGGTCGAAGGAGGACCCCGTCGAGTGGTCCCCCGCGGAGATGTGGATCGTCCGGTCCCGACTCGTCGTCGCCATCTACCGTTCCGGCTCGCTTCGATTCACGTGTGGTCCACGACTCCACCCGTCGACGGCGCGGGGGCGGATCGTGATGCGGGCTCCCGGGTGTCGTCCCCCGGCATGCCCCGCGGCGGAGGCTCGGGTCGTTCCGGAGGGCTCCAGGGTCGGAGCGCCGGACCTGTCCGATCCGAAGCTCATCCGGAACAGCAGGGAATATAGCACCGGCACGAACCCGAGGGTCAGCACCGTGGCCCGGCGACCCCGACGTTGCTCGCGGCGGCGTTGCCGCTTCTCTTCTTCGGTTGGAGCGCGTTCGTCATCGGAGCAGACGTGTTCCGGAGCGTTCGCGTGACCGCGGATACGCTCGCCGGAGCGGCGTGCGTCTACCTTCTGCTCGGGTTCACATGGTGGTCCGCCTTCGTGACGATCGAATTGCTGCAGCCGGGCTCGGACGCCGGAGCGGCCGGCGTCGAGGCCGGCCCCCGAGAACCGCTGACACGGTGACCGACGACGAGACCAGCCGCTCGATGATGGAGCCCGTCCCGGTCGACGAGCGCATCGACATCGCCGTGGTCGGCGCGGGCCCCTGCGGCCTCGCCGTCGGCGTGGCGGCGATGCGGGCGGGCCTCGAGGCCGTCCTCTTCGACCGCGGCTGTCTCGTGCAGTCGGTCGTCGAATACCCCATCTACATGACCTTCTTCAGCACCCCCGAGCGGCTCGAGATCGGGGGGATCCCCTTCGTGGTGGCCGACGCCAAGCCCACGCGCCGCGAGGCGCTGGCCTATTACCGGGCCGTCGCGCGCCGTCACGGGCTCGCCGTGCGTCAGTACGAGGAGGTGGTCGACATCTCGGGGCGGCGCGGCGACTTCACGGTCGTGACGCGAGATCGACGCGGCGAGTTGCGCCGCTGGTCGGCGCGGGCCGTCGTGATCGCTACCGGAGCCCTCCACGAGCCCAACCCGCTCGACGTGCCCGGGGAGGAGCCCCCCCGCGTGCAGCACGCCTTCCGGGAGGCGCACCCGTACGCCGACCAGGACGTGGTGGTGGTGGGCGGCGGGAGCTCGGCGGTCGAGACGGCGCTCGAGCTGTACCGCGCCGGCGCGCGCGTCACCGTCATCCACTTCGAGGATCGCTTCGATCCCGGGGTCAAGCCGTGGGTCCTCCCCGACATCACGAACCGCATCTCCGCCGGCGACATCGCCGTGCGCTGGAGAAGCCGGGTGACGGAGGTACGACCGCGGGAGCTCGAGATCCGGCACGAGGACACCGGCGAACGCTCGGTGCTGGCCAACGACTGGGTGTTCGCCATGACCGGCTGGCGGCCCGACCACCGGTTGCTTCGGGCCCTGGGCGCGGACATCGACACCGCGACGGGGATCCCGCGACACGACCCCGCGACCATGGAGACCTCGGTGCCCGGCGTGTACGTGGCCGGCGTGATCACGGCGGGGTACGACGCGAACAAGGTGTTCATCGAGAACGGCCGCCATCACGGCGACCTGATCGTGGCCGGGGTGGCGGGCCCCGCTCGGACGCCCCGAAGTTAGACGACGGATTCGCGCCGTCCCGGGCACTCCCTTTGCGAACGGCAGGACCGCGATGCGCCGCACCCAGTTCCTCTCGACCGGGATGCGCGTTCCCGACCGGGTCGTCACCAACGACGACCTCGCCGCGCTGATGGACACTTCGGACGAGTGGATCCAGCAGCGCTCCGGCATCCGCGAGCGGCGCTGGGTGGCGCCCGGCGAGGCGGGGTCGGATCTCGGGGCCGAAGCGGCCCGCATGGCCCTCGAGCGGGCCGGCATGGAGGCGGAGGAGCTCGACTGCATCATCGTGGCCACGCTGAGCCCCGACCACTTTTTCCCGGGTACCGGCGTGTTCCTGCAGCGGAAGCTGGGGCTGCGAGGCATTCCGTGCCTCGACGTCCGCAACCAGTGCAGCGGGTTTCTGTACGGGCTGTCGGTGGCCGATGCGTGGATCCGGATCGGGCAATACCGGCGCATCCTGCTCGTCGGCGCCGAGGTCCATTCGACGGGGCTCCACCGGAACGACGAGGGGCGCGACACCGCCGTGCTGTTCGGGGACGGGGCCGGGGCCGTGATCCTCGGACCCGCCGTGGACGGGGACGGCGACCCCGGACGCGGGGTCCTGTCGGTCCGTATCCACGCCGACGGACGGCACGCCGAGAAGCTGTGGGTCGAGGCCCCGGGCTCGGCCACCGACCCCTTCGTCAGCCACGCGGACATCGACGGCGGGCTCACGCGACCCGCCATGGAAGGCCGCGAGGTGTTCAAGCACGCCGTGGTCCGCATGCCGCAGGCGGTGCACGAGGTACTCGCCGACGCGGGTCTCGCGCTCGATGACGTCGACATGGTGATCCCTCACCAGGCCAACCTGCGCATTTCGCAGGCCGTCCAGAAGTCGCTGGGGCTTCCGGACGACCGTGTCTACAACAACATCCAGCGCTACGGGAACACGACCGCCGCGAGCATCCCGATCGCGCTCCACGAGTGTGTCGAGGAGGGGCGGCTCTCCGTGGGCGATCTCGTGTGTCTGACCGCCTTTGGATCCGGGTTCACCTGGGCCGGAGCGGCGATCCGCTGGTGACCGAAGGGCGCGGCGGTTCCGGCGCCGGCGGGCGTTCCGAGTCGTCGGCGATCCGCTTCTCCGTGTTCACCGTCCTGTATGCGACGGCGCTTCTGGCTCACGTCTGGAATCAGGATCAGGCGCTTCTGTGGCGGGCCCCGTGGCCCCTCGCCTTCGCGACCTGGGGAGTGTCGCTCGCATGCCTGTTCGCTCTCCTCCGGCCCGGCGACGGCCGGCGACTCGCCGCGATCGCGATCGCGCACGCCGCGTACGTGCTGATCCGGCTTCCGTTCGTGCCGGATCACTGGGTGCTCGTGACGCTCGTAGATCTCGCGCTCCTCACCGGGTGGTTGCGTGCCGGAGGCTGGAAACGCGCCACCGCCGAGCACGCGTTGACATGGAGCGAGCCCGCGATCCGAACCATCGTGATCATCTGCTACGCGGCCACCGCGATCGCGAAGCACAATTCCGACTTCCTGCACGGGGCCGCGAGCTGCGGAGCGTATCTCATGAGCCTCATCGCCCAGTTCGTCCGCCCGCTGGACGCCGAGTGGGCCTACACCGCCACGAGCTGGGCCACTGCCATCGTCGAGACTGCCATCCCGCTCCTCCTCCTCGTGCCCCGCACGCGCTGGATCGGACTCGCGGTGGGGTTCGCCTTCCACATGATGACCTCGTTCACCCCGGGCGTCCGCGTGTACGACTTCGCCGCGACGCTGTTCGCGGTGTGGTTTCTGTTCACGCCACCCGGGGCGGCTCGTGACGTGGCCGCGCGACTCGTCGCGGCCATGCCCGGCATTCGGTCCGCCCGCTTTCGCGCGATCCGCTCGGGTGTCGTGCTGGCGGTCGGCATCCTGATCGTCCTCGGCCCGCGCTTGTTCGGGCCGCTGGACGCCTGGATACGAACGTTCGCCTTCGACTTCCACGGGGCGCTGGTCGGCGCGGGACTGATCGCGCTCCTCTCGACGCGCGCGTCGGCGCGCCAACTGCCCGGTCGATTCCCCCGGGCGGCGCTCGGCGTCGTGGGCCTCGCCCTCCTTATCGTCTCGAGCCCGTACATCGGCGGCCGCACGCTGGGCGCGTTCACGATGTTCTCCAACCTGAGGACGGAGGGAGGCGTCACCAACCACCTCTACCTTCCCACCTCGAGCCTGCTTCCCTTCCAGCGCAGCCTGCTGGTTCCCATCGGCAGCTCTGACGCCGAGTTTCAGGGCCGCGCGGATCGTGGCGAGGCGATGGTGCTGTTCGAGGCCCGGCGGCGGGTCCACGAGCACGACCCCCATCTCGCGCTCGACTACGAGCTCGACGGGGCGACATACAGGACCGAGGATGCCTCCAGCGATCCGCGGCTGGCACCGCCCGGCTTCATCCTCGGCAAGCTCCTCGTCTTCCGGCCCGTCGTGCTTCGCGGGCCCGCCCCGTGCGGCAACTGACGCGCCCGGTCGGCTCCCGGGCGGGCGGTCCTCACCAGCTCGCGGTGACGGGGAGATAGATGAGCTGGCTCGAGCGCTGGACGTGGAACACCACCGCGTCCCCGAGCGCGAACTGCGACAGGACGAGACGGAGATCGGCGACTCCCTCGACCGGCTGCCCGTTCACGGCGTAGATCACGTCGCCGGTGTGGAAGGCCGACTCGACCCCCAGCGGACCGAGCGTGAGCGCGGCCACGACGACGCCGTGTCGGCTACGCGCCGAGGGCAGGAACTGGAACACGCCAACGAGGTCGACCCCGAAGATCCCGAGCTCCTGCACGAGATTCCGGCCTGTGGCGAGCGCCTCCGCCAGCGGGTCCGTGAACTCGCGGCGCTCCACGACCGGCACCTGGAGGGTCGCGGGCTCATCGTCGCGCAGGATCTCGAGGGTCACCCGCGATCCGGGCGCGTAACGGTACACGTTGATGTCGAACTGGCGCGCGTTCTCGACCAGCTTGCCATCCAGCCGGAGGATCACATCCCCCGGGCGGAGCCCCGCAACCGCCGCCGGAGAGCCGGGGAACACATCGCTGAGGATCACGCCCCACGAGCGGGACAGCCCGAGCCCCGCGGCGAGCGCGGGCGTCACCGTCTGGGTGCGTGCGCCGATCGCCCCGCGCCGCACACGGCCGGTGTCGCGAATCTGCTCGAACACGCTGCGCACGATGTTGGAGGGGGCGGCGAAGCTCAGACCGTCGCTTCCGCCGGAGCGCGAGTAGATGAGCGTGTTGACCCCGACCAGCCTCCCCTCGGTGTCCACCAGGGGGCCGCCGCTGTTGCCCGGGTTCACGGCCGCGTCCGTCTGCACGTAGATCATCGGGCCCTCGAGCTGGAGCTGGCGGGCCACCGAGCTCACGACCCCCATGGTCACCGAGTTGTCGAGCCCCAGCGGGCTCCCGAAGGCGAACACGAGCTCGCCCTGCGACAGCTCGTCGGAATCCCCGAACGGCACGTAGGGGAGCGAGTCCCGCTCGATCTTGAGGACGGCCAGGTCGCTCTCGCCGTCGGTCCCCACGATGCGCGCCTCGAGCATCGCGCCCCGCGCGCGCAGGATCGACTGCCGCGGCGCGGACGCCGGCGGGTCGGGGAGCGACACCAGGACCCGGGTCGCCCCCGACACCACGTGCGCGTTGGTCACGATGTAGCCCGAGGGATCGACGATGACGCCCGACCCGCTCGCGTTCTGGCGCGCGACGATGTCCTGCCCGGACCCGCTCTGTCCCCGCCGGATCGAGAGCCCGCTCGCGAAGATCTGGACCACGGCCGGGCTCACGCGGGCGGCGAGCGCCTCGAACGAGCGGCTGAGCCCGCCGAGCGATTCCCGGGCGTCCTGGCCACGCACCGGGCCGGGGGCGATCACAAGGGCGCCCGCGAGGAGCGCCGCCGGGCGTAGCCGGGGTCGTCGAGACGTCATGCTGCCTCCAGCGGGGATTCCGCGACCGGGGCTCTCCGCGCGGCTGGCGGCCCGATCGTCTCGGTGAAGATGCGAGGCCTTCGTGACTCGGTCGAGAACGGCATCCCGGCGTCCCACACCCACCGCCCGCACCGGCGGCGTCCCGGGCGCGGGCATGGCCCGAGCCACGCGGCGGTGTGCAAGACACCGGGGCCCGTTCGTCCTATCCCCCCGGACGGGCGAAAGGCCCGCGTAGCCGACCGCCGATCGCGTCGGCGGTACGACAGGGACGACACGCCGGAACTCCGGCTGGGAGGCATGAGATGATTCGCTTCGGCATCGGCACCGCGCTGGCCATCGGGCTCCTCGGGCTCGCCCCCGGGGATCCGTCCGCACCGGCGGCCCACCCCGAGCCACGGGTGGCCGCCGATACCGCGGCGCGCGAGGATATCCCACGCGTGCGCTCCACACGCGACGATCGCGAGTCCGTCGCGATCACGGTCTACAACCAGAACTTCGGTCTGGTGCGCGAGGTGCGCTCGCTCCCCGTGGGGGTGGGGAATCTCGAGCTCGAGTACCGGGACGTGGCCTCGGCCATCCAGACCGAGACCGTTCACATCCGGCCGCTGGGCACGGGCTTCCGGGTGCTCGAGCAGAACTACCAGTACGATCTCCTCAATCCGCAGAAGCTGCTCGAGAAATACGTGGGCCGGACGGTGACGCTGTACCGATACAACCAGGCGACCGAGCGCGAGGAAGCGGTCGAGGCCGAGGTCCTGTCGGTGAACAACGGCACCATTCTGCGCATCGGAGACGAGATCACGTTCAACGTCCCGGGCCGCATGACCTTCCCGGAGCTGCCCGACGACCTCATCGCCGAGCCGACACTCGTGTGGCTGGTGGACAGCCGCTCTGAGCGGCAGCGGCTGGAGGTGTCGTACCTCACCCAGCAGCTCAACTGGAAGTCGGACTACGTGATGGTGATCGACGAGGACGACGAGGCCGCGGACCTCACGGGGTGGGTCACGCTCACCAACAACTCGGGGACCTCGTACGAGAACGCCCGGCTCAAGCTCGTGGCGGGCGACGTGCAGCGCGTGGGTGCCGGCCGCGACGAGCTGATGCAGTACGCGGCGCGCGCCGCTGTGTCGGAGATGGAGGACCGCGCGTTCACCGAGGAGGGGTTGTTCGAGTATCACCTGTACACGCTCGAGCGCCCCACCACGGTGAAGAACAACGAGCAGAAGCAGGTCACGCTGCTCGAGGCGTCGGACTTCGGCGTCCACAAGCGGATGATCTTCTACGGCGCGGCGCAGTACTACCGCGGGCAGTACGGGCAGGTGATGTCGAACCAGAAGGTAGGGGTGTATCTCGACTTCGAGAACTCCGAGTCGAACCGGCTCGGGATGCCGCTTCCGGCCGGGGTCGTGCGCGTCTACAAGGAGGACTCCTCCGGGGCCCAGCAGTTCATCGGCGAGGATCGCATCGACCACACGCCGCGCGACGAGACCGTGCGCATCAAGATGGGGGACGCGTTCGACGTGGTGGGCGACCGGCGTCAGATGAACTGGACGGCGCTCGGCGGGTGCGTGTCCGAGTCCACATGGAATGTCGAGCTCAGGAACCACAAGGACGAGGATGTCGACGTGCAGGTCATCGAGCCCGTGGGCGGCGACTGGCAGATCCTGTCCTCCAGCCACCGGGCGACGAAGCTCGACGCGCACACGTTCCGCTTCGACGTGGACGTGCCGGCGCGGGGCGCCACCGAGATCGAGTACACGGTGCGCGTTCGCTGGTGCTGAGCCGGCTGGATCCGGCCCGAGGCGAGCGGGGCGCCCCGATCCACGATCGGCGGCGCCCCGTCGTCCGATCGGGCGGGGAACCCGGCCCGCGGTGCGAGCGGCGCGAGCGCGGCGACCGCTACCCGAGGGCCGAGGTGAACAGGTGCAGGACCCCCTCCCATCCCGCGTCGTATCCGCGGACCATCTCCTCCGCCTCGTCTCCCAGCTTCTCCCACCCGGTGTGCCGCAGGTGGAGTGTGGTCCCGGTCCCGGATGGGCGGAACTCGATCTCGACCAGCCCGGCCGATTCCGGATCCCGGCCCGGGTGCCACGTCATCGCGAACCGCCCCGGCGGCTCCCAGGTCACCACGCGGCCCCAGTCGTGCTCGGTCCCGTCGCGCAGGCGCTCGTACACGCGCCCCCCCTCACCGCTTTCGATCACCACGGTCTCGGTCTCGGTCTCCCCGACCGAGTGGGTCGCCATCGGCCACCAACTCGCGACCTCATCGGTGAACTTGCGGAACGCGCTCTCGGGGGTCCCGCGCAGCTCGACCCGCTTGACGACCGCGAGCTCCGCGCCCGCCTGGGTGTCGGTCTCCGGCATTCGACTACCTCTCCTTCCTCAGGTCTCGGCCGCATCCCCTGTCCGCGTGAACGCATCCAGGGCGTCGTCCCACAACGACTCCACGTAGCGCCGCAGCTCGCGTAGCCCCGCGGGCTCGGGGTGGTAGATGCGGCGCGCTCCGTCGCGGCGGCTGCGGACGAGCCCCGCGTCGCGCAGCACGCGCAGGTGCTGGGACACCGCCGGCTGCGTCACGGCGACCGTCTCCGTGAGCTCGCCCACCGAACGGGGACGCTCTCGAACCCGCTCGTACAGCGCGCGTCGCGTCGGATCGGCGAGGGCGCTCAGCGCCCGATCATAAGTAGACACGAATATAAGTATATACCTATGGACGTGCGGACACAAGGGACTCGGTCGATCCCGGCGACGTGTGAGGACCCTGGACGACCGGATGCACCCGACGGGGAGTCGGATGCGCTCCGCCAGGGCCGCCGGAGCCGGCCCGAAGGTCGGCCGGCGGCGCGGCGGGGGTCGCCCGTCCGGGGATCAGGCGTCCTCTTCGCGCTCCACCACGATCGAGCAGTTGGTCACCAGCGCGGCGATCGCGCCGATGGCGGCCCAGGCCGGCAGGAGCAGAGTCCCCACGACCCCGATGGTGAGCGGGATCTCGATCAGCTCCTTCCCGTCCTCGTTCCGGATGCTGATCCGGCGAACGTTCCCTTCGTGGAGGATCTCCTTCACCTTCGAGACCAGGTTCTCGCCGCGGACCTTGTGCTCCTCGGTGCGCGTCTCGGTCTGCACTTCCTCGCTCATGGCTGGCTCCTGCCGGGTTGCTGGGTTCCAGGTTTTCGTCCTGCATCGTATCCGGTGTGCTCACGCTATCATACGCGCCCGACGCCTCCGAGGTTGCCGGGAGAGGACTTGCGGGCGCCATATATCATATTATCATGATAAAAAGTGGAAAGGAGACCACGTGATCTCCAAGACCGAGGAATACGCGTTGAGGGCCGTCGTCTTCCTGGCCCAGCACGCTCGGGAGGGGCCGTGCATCGCGCAGGACATCGCGGTCAGCACCGAGATCCCGGCGAACTACCTCTCGAAGATCCTGCACCAGCTGGGTCGTCACGGGATCGTGGACTCGGAGCGGGGCCGGTACGGGGGCTTCCGTCTGGCGAGGCGCCCCGGGGAGCTCAGCCTGGCGGATGTGATCGAGCCGTTCGCGTCGAGCACGGACCGGCGTCGGTGCCTTCTCGGCCGCCGGGAATGCTCCGACGAGACCCCGTGCGGGGCCCACGAGCGCTGGAAGGAAGTCCGGGCGGCGACGATGGCGTTCTTCGCGGGCACGACGGTCGAGGATGTGATCGGCCCGATCCCCTCCGGCGACGATCCGCCAACCACAACCGTACGGGAGGTGGCCTGATGGCAGGAAGCTGGAACGGGTGGCGAGTGATGCGGCGCGCATCGCTCGTGACGCTGGTGACGCTCGGTGCGGCCTGCGGCGGTGGAGGTGGAGACCGCGAGGGGGGGGATGCGGGCAGGGATCGAGGCGCGGGGGGCCCGGAAGCGGGGCTGTCGGATGCCGAAACGCTCATGCGCATGAAGTCGTTCCCCACCGAGCTGGATGCCGCGCTCGCCGACCGCGGCGCGGAGCTCTTCCAGGCCAAGGGGTGCGTGGCCTGTCACACGATCGGCGCGGGAAGGCTCGTCGGACCGGACCTCTCCGGGGTGACGGAACGCCGGACGCCGGGCTGGATGGCCGCCCAGATCCTCGAGCCCGATTCGATGATCAAGAACGATCCGACCACGAGGGAGCTGTTCGCGGAGTACATGACCCCCATGTCCGACCAGGGGCTCACGGTCGACGAGGCGCGCGCCGTGCTCGAGTTCCTGAGGCGCGACGCCGGGGGCGGGTGAGGAGCCCGGGCCGGCACGCCCGGACTCGCGGTTGTCACGGACCGAACCTCCACAGGAGGGAGATTTCGATATGAGCACGCAACGGAGGATGCGCTGGGGACTCGGGCTGGCGGGCATCGGGGTTCTCGCCCTGCTGGGCTACGCCTGCGCGGGCGGAGCCGGCGGCGGTGCGGACGTCGGGGCCGTGGCCCGGGCGCGAGGCCTGAGCGAGCAGGACGTGCTCGCCGCCGTGAAGACCTACCAGCCGACGGGAGCGCGCGACGAGTACCTGATGTTCGCCTCCGGAGGACACTCCGGTCAGGCGATGGTGATCGGGATTCCGTCGATGCGGCTCCTCAAGGTCATCGGGGTGTTCACCCCGGAGCCGTGGCAGGGGTACGGATTCGGTGCGCGGGAGACGCAGGACATCCTCGATTCCGGCGACATGGCCGGGCACCAGCTCCGCTGGGGTGACTCGCACCACCCCGCCCTGTCGGAGACGAACGGGGACTACGACGGACAGTTCCTGTTCATCAACGACAAGGCGAACCCCCGCATCGCGGTCATCGACCTTCGGGACTTCGAGACCAAGCAGATCGTGACCGATCCGAACATGGGGACCAACCACGGGGGCACGTTCGTGACCCCCAACACCGAGTACATCATCGAGGGGGCCCAGTACTCCGTGCCGCTGTGGCAGGAGTACGCCGACGTGGACCGCTACCAGGACGTCTACCGGGGCCTCGTGACGCTGTGGAAGTTCGATCGCGACGCCGGCCGCATCGATCGCGAACGGAGCTTCTCGATCGAGCTGCCGCCCTACTGGCACGACCTGTCGGACGCGGGGAAGGGCCCGTCGCAGGGCTGGATGTTCCTCAATTCGTTCAACACCGAGATGGCCACCGGCGGGATCGAGGACGGCAACCCACCCTTCGAGGCCGGGGCGTCGGCCAACGACATGGACTACCTCCACATCATCAACTGGGAGCGCGCCGCCGAGGTGGCCGCCGATCCGGCCAACGTCCGCACCGCGCGGGGGATGCGGGTCATCCCGCTCGAGACGGCGGTCGAGCAGAACCTCGTGTTCTTCACCCCCGAGCCCAAGAGCCCGCACGGGGTCGACGTGACGCCCGACGGCGGCAGGATGGTCGTGTCGGGCAAGCTCGATCAGCACGTCACGATCTACTCGTGGGACAAGATCCAGGCGGCCATACAGGCCGGCAGCTTCTCGGGCACCGACCCGTACGGGGTGCCGATCATCGGGTTCGAGGATGCCATGAGCGCGCAGCTCGAGGTGGGCCTCGGGCCCCTCCACACCCAGTTCGACGACCGGGGGAACGCGTACACGAGCCTGTTCCTCGAGCCTTCGGTGGTGAAGTGGCAGCTGGATCCGCCGCAGGTACTCGAGAAGATCCCCGTGCACTACAACGTGGGCCACCTCGCCATGCCCGAGGGCGACACGCGCTCGCCGGACGGGAAGTACCTGGTGTCGATGAACAAGTGGGCCATCGACCGGTTCAACGAGGTCGGGCCCCTCGTGCCGCAGAACTTCCAGCTCATCGACGTCGAGGCGAGTCCGATGCAGCTCCTGTACGACATGCCGATCGGCATCGGCGAGCCGCACTACGCGCAGATCATCAAGGCGGACAAGCTGAACCCGTTCGAGGTGTACCCGGAGATCGGCTGGAATCCGGGCACCATGTCGGCCGATCCGGATGCCACGAAGACCGGCGAGGAGCGGGTCGAGCGGCAGGGGAACACCGTGCACGTCTACATGACGGCCGTCCGCAGCCACTTCAACCCGGAGTACATTCGGGCGCGGCAGGGGGACGAGGTCGTGATCCACATCACGAACGTGGAGCAGACGCACGACGCGACGCACGGGTTCGGGATCTCGAAGTACAACATCAACCTCAGCCTCGAGCCCGGGGAGTCGCAGGAGGTCCGCTTCACGGCGGACGAGCCCGGCGTCTTCCCGTTCTACTGCACCGAGTTCTGCTCGGCGCTGCACCTCGAGATGGCCGGCTACCTTCTGGTCGAGCCCCGGTAGAGCGCCGGCGGCCGATGGATCGAGGCGAGCCGGACGGGGCTTCCGGGTCCCGTCCGGACGTCCTCGCGAGCGGCGATTTCCGGAGGCTTCCTCCGTTCACATACATGTCGCGAGCACACCATGGACAGAGTCAGCGGATTCCTGCAGATCGAGCTGTCCGGCCGGAGCCGGATCGCCCTCGTGGTGGCGGCGCTCGTCCTCATCCCCTGCATCTTCCTCCCGGTGTGGACGATCACGCTGAACGCCCCGCAGTATCCCGAGGGCCTCGAGGTGGTCCTCTATCCCCACACGGTGGGCGGGCAGCTCACGGAGGTGAACCTGCTCAACCACTACATCGGGATGCACGCGATCTCGGCCGGCGAGTTCCCCGAGTTCCGCTTCATCCCCTTCTTCATCCTGCGCTTCGCGGCGTTCGGGCTGCTCGCCGCGCTCATCGGGCGCATGACCTTCGCGATCATCGGATACATGGACTTCGTGCTGTTCGGAGCCGTGATGCTGTACGTGTTCCAGCACTGGCTCACCGACTTCGGCACGAACCTCTCCGCGAGCGCGCCCATCCATCTCGCCCCATTCGTGCCCCGATTCCTCGGGACTACACACGTGGCGCAGTTCTCGGTGTCGAGCTGGCCCGCCGTGGGTGGCGTCCTCATGCTCGTGGCAGGGCTCCTGGGGCCGCTGATCCTCGCACTGGAGTGGCGACGCTTCCTGAGGATCGGCGCGGGCTCCGCGAGCTGACGAGCCGCCCCCGACCATGACGCCCGCCCGCCGCCGGTCCCGCCGGACCCCGGCGATCTCGATGGGGCTCGTCGCCACGTCCCTCTCCATGGCGGGGACGCCGGCCGGAGCCCGGGAGGAGCACCCGGGCGCCCGTGAGCGCGCCCCCTCGATGCTCGTCGTCGGCCCGCGGGCCCCCTATCGGACGATCGCCTCGGCCCTCGACGCCGCGCACCCCGGTGACACGGTGCGGGTGCGTGCCGGGGTGTACCGCGAGCGGCCCGTGGTTCGGTCGCCCGTCGTCCTCGAGGGAGAGCCGGGCGCAATCCTCGACGGTGGGGGAGAGGGAACCGTCCTCACCGTGACGGCGTCCGCGCGCATCCGGGGGCTCACGATCCGCGGCACCGGGCATGACCTGTCGCGCGAGGATTCGGGGGTCATGGTGCTCGAGGCGGACGACGTCGTGATCGAGGGGCTGACGCTCGAGGACGTCCTGTTCGGCATCTACCTGAAGCAGAGCCGGCGTGCACTCATCCGCCGCAACCGGATCGAGGGCAAGCCCCTGCCCATGGGGGAGCGGGGGGACGGCATCCGGCTATGGTACTGCCAGGGCGGAGAGGTGGTGGGAAACACGCTCGAGCGGACGCGCGATCTGGTGATCTGGTTCTCCTCCCATCTCGCGGTCCGCGACAACACCGTGCGGGACAGCCGCTACGGCGTCCACTACATGTACAGCGACCACAACCTGTTCGAGGGCAACGAGTTCCGGAACGACCACGTGGGCGCGTTCATCATGTACTCCGCCGACATCGAGTTTCGGCGAAACCTGTTCCTGGAAGCGTTCGGCGCTTCCGGGATCGGGCTGGGTCTCAAGGACGCGGACGACATCCGCGCCGAGGATAATGCCTTCGTGGGGAACGCGATCGGGATCTCGCTCGACAACTCCCCCTCCAGCATCGGGGTGACGAGCTACTTCCGACGGAATCTGATCGCCTACAACGATGTCGGGGTCTCCCTCCTCCCGTCGGTGCGCTCGAACCGGTTCGAGGACAACGTGTTCGTGGAGAACGCGGGCCCGGTGAGCGTGAGCGGCGGGGGCGATGCGCTCGGGAATCGCTGGGAACGGAACTACTGGAGCGAATACGCGGGCTTCGACGAGGACCACGACGGAATCGGCGACACTCCCTACCGGCACGAGCGCGTGGCGGACGCGCTGTACGCGCGGCACCCGCGACTCCGCTGGCTCGCGATGAGCCCGGCGGCCGGGGCGCTCGATCTCCTCGGTCGCCTGTTCCCGCTCCTCGAGCCGCAGCCGATCGTCGTCGACTCGGCACCACGGCTCGTGGCGCCGTCGGGGGGGCTCGGGGGCTACCGGCTCCGGGGCGCGGCTCCCGAGACGCGGCCGAGCACAGGCCGTCGCGCGGTCGCCGCCGGGACGCTGTTCGCCCTGGGGGCGTTCGCCTTCATCTCGACCGCCTTTCTCGGTCGCCGCCGGAGGCGGTCGTGATCCGCGCCAACGGTCTCTCGAAGCATTTCGGCGAGCAGCGCGTCCTCGACGACCTGACGCTGTCGATCGACGCCGGCGAGCGTGTGGCCCTCCTGGGCCTGAACGGGGCCGGAAAGACGACCCTGTTCCGCTGCTTCCTCGGTCTGCTCGGGTACGACGGTCGGCTCGAGATCGACGGTCTCGACGCCAGCCGTCGGGGTCGGGACATCCGTGCGCGGATCGGCTATGTGCCCCAGAGACCGCCGCACTTTCCCGGCACGCTCGGCGAGCTGGTCGAGTTCTTCAGCGGGCTCCGCGGCGTGGACCGGGATGTGGTCTCGGGCCACATGGACGCGCTCGAGCTGTCGCTCGCGACCCACGCTGCGAAGCCGGTGCGAGCGCTCTCGGGCGGGATGCTGCAGAAGACACTGCTCGCGCTCGCCACCGCGGCGCGCGTGTCGCTCCTCCTCCTCGACGAGCCCACCGCGAATCTCGATCCGCGAGCCCGCCGCGACTTCGTGCGCGCGCTGGAGCGCGTGTCCGGAGGTACGACGGTCCTCCTGTCGTCGCACCGGCTGGAGGACATCCGCGCCGTGGCCGATCGTCTGCTGCTCCTGCATCGGGGCCGGATCGTGTTCGATGGATCCTTCGCCGAGCTCGAGGCGAGCGCGGGACCCACGCCCACGCTGTGGCTCACCCTGACGGCTGCCGGCGTCGAGCGGGTGGCGGCTCGCTACGAATCGGATCCGCGCGTGGAGCGGCTGCGACGAAACGGACACCGGCTCGGCCTGCGCGCGTCGCCGACCGCGCTCGCCACGGTCCTGGCCGAGATCCGCGCAGCGGACATCGAGATCCACGACCTGCGGACCGAGACGGCGTCGCTCGAACGGCTCCTGAACCGATATCTCGAGACGGACGACCCGTGACGACGAGGGCGCGGTTGCGGTTGTTCGTGCGCCGGGAGCTGGCCGAGGCCCTGCGTGCACGTTGGTTCCTGGCCTACTCGGCCATCTTCCTGGTGGGCGGAGTCCTGCTCATCGGACTGGGCGCCCGCGACACGATGCTGTCGGGATATCGGGGGTACGCACGCGCGCTCGTCGGGCTGGTGCACTTCGCGGTCCTGTTCGTTCCCCTCATGGCGCTGTTCCCGGCCGCGGCGTCGATCGCCGAGGAGCGCGAGAACGGCACGCTCGAGTACCTGCTCGCCCAGCCCGTGACCCGGGGCGAGGTGTTCGTCGGCAAGTGGACGGGAGTCGCGCTCGCCGTGGTCGCCTCGATCACCGCCGGATACCTGCTCGCCGGTGGGCTCGCCGTGCTGCGCGGGGTGCCGCTGCGCTTCGTGCTCGTCTCGTACGGATACCTGCTCCTGCTCGCGCTGGCCTTCGTATCGCTCGGGCTCGGGCTCTCGGCCGTGTCGGAAACGCGGGCCCGCGCGATCACCGTGGGGCTGCTCGGCTGGCTTGCGCTCATCGCCCTCGGCTCGCTGGGCGCCGTGGCGGCGTTCGTGCGCTGGGGGATGCCGGCCGAGATCCTCGTCGGGTGGACGTTCGTCAACCCGGTCGAGGCGTTCCGTCTCGGCATGGTCGGGCTCATGGATCCCGACCTCGGGCTCCTCGGCCCGGTCGGTGCCTCGATCGCGGCGCGCGCGGGGGCGGCGCCCGTCCTGTGGGGCGCGGCCGCCTCGCTCACCCTGTGGACCGCGGTACCGCTGGCGCTGGGCGCCACCGGTGTGCTGCGCAGACGCGAGGGCGCCTGACAGGACGCCGTCCGCGCTGCATGTTCCCCCGGCCGCCAGCCACGCACATCCTCTCGATCCGGGGAACCGCATGCCAACGCCGCGTCCATCCGCCCTCTCGGTCGCCAGCCGGCGGCCGATGTCCGCCCCGCGAGGCGTCGCCGCCCTCCGGATCGCGGGCCGGGCGCTCCTCGCGGCCCTGGTCCTCGGCGCCTGCGGCGACGGCCAGGCCGACGCCGGGCCCCGGGATGCCGCCGCCGCGGGCGCGTCGCCCGGGGCCGGCGGCCCCGACACCGCGGACCTCCCCGCCGACGTCGAGGCGATCTCCGTCCTCGGCGACACGCTGCGCGCGACGCCGATCCCCCCGGAGCGTGGTGCGCAGCTGGAGGCCGACCTCGCGGAGGCGCGGGCGGCCTACGAGGCGGACGCGAGCGCCGACGCGATCATCTGGCTCGGTCGTCGGACCGCGTACCTGGGCCGCTACCGCGAGGCGATCGACATCTACTCGGCGGGCATCGAGCGCTATCCCGACGATGCGCGTCTGTACCGGCACCGCGGCCACCGGTACCTGAGTACCCGAAGATTCGAGCGGGCGATCGACGACTTCGAGCAGGCGGCGAGTCTGGTGCGCGGCCACCCCGACGAGGTGGAGCCGGACGGACAGCCCAACGCCCGCAACGTCCCGACCAGCACGCTGCAGTCGAACATCTGGTACCACCTCGGGCTCGCGCGGTACGTGACCGGCGACCTGGAGGGCGCGCTGGACGCGTACCGCGAATGTATGGCGGTGTCCAACAACCCCGATATGCTGGTGGCCACCTCGCACTGGCTGTACATGACGCTCCGGCGGCTGGGCCGCGACGAGGAGGCGGCCGCCGTGCTCGCGCCGATCACCGCCGACCTCGATGTCATCGAGAACGGCAGCTACCACCGACTGCTCCTCATGTACAGGGGCGAGCTCGAGCCGCAGGCGCTGTGGGGCGGAGAGGGGGACGCGCTCGGCAACGCCACGGTGGGCTACGGGATCGGGAACTGGCAGCTGTACAACGGGCGCGAGGACGAGGCCCGGTCCACCTTCGAGCGCGTGCTCGACACGGGGCAGTGGGCGTCGTTCGGCTATCTCGCTGCCGAGTCCGAGCTCGCGCGTCTGCGCTGACCGACACGTGCCCCGCCCCACCTCGCCCGCCACCTCCGATGCGTCTCCGCTGGCGGTCGTCACCGGCGCGTCCGCGGGGATCGGACGCGAGCTCGCCCGTCTGGCGGCGGCGGACGGGTACCGGACCCTCCTCGTGGCCCGGCGCGCCGAGCGGCTCGCCGAGCTCGCGGCCGAGCTCCGGACGGCGACCGGTCTCGAGGCCCGCGCGGTGGCCGCGGACCTCACCGCGGAGGCGGGTCTCGACACGCTCGCCGAGGCCGTGGCGGACGACCCCGTCGAGCTCCTGGTCAACAACGCCGGGTTCGCGACCTGGGGACCCGTGGCCGACACGGACGAGGAGCGGCTGACCGATCTCATCGCGCTCAACGTGACGACCCTCACGCGGCTCACGCGCCGCTTCTTGCCGGCGATGCGGCGACGCGGGAGGGGCTACATCCTCCAGGTGGCGTCCACGGCCGGGTTCCTGCCCGGCCCCGACATGGCCGCCTACTACGCCAGCAAGGCGTACGTGCTCTCCTTCTCGGAGGCCCTCGCCGAGGAGCTGCGCGGCTCCGGCGTGCGGGTGACCTGCCTGTGCCCCGGCCCCACGCGCACCGAGTTCCACGAGGTGGCGGGGATGGGCGAGTCGTCGCTCATGGACCGGCTGTGGTTCATGGACGCCGGGCGTGTCGCGCGCGCGGGCTGGCGCGGTCTCGACCGGAAGCGGGCCGTGGTCGTTCCCGGGCTCGTCAACAAGCTCACCACGTGGACGCCTCGCCTCCTCCCGCGCGCCCTCGTCCCGCGCATCGTCGGCTACGTGCAATCCGCACGGCGCGGCACGTGATGCACTTCCTGTTCGTCGCGATCGCCCTCCTGGTGCTGATCGCGGGCCTCGTGCTCCGCCGGGACCGCAGGAGGGAGGGCGCTCTGTCGGACGCCCAGATCCGCGAGATCGAGGCCACGGGCCTCATCGATCGCGAGGACGTCGAGCCGCTCGACGTGGAGGAGATCCGCACCGAGGAGGACGAGTTCTGGGAGCAGACGTGGGACGAGCCCGAGGACTGGCGGGGCTAGGCGCGCGCCCCTCCGCTGAACGCCCGCCACGTCATCCCGCCGCTCCGGTTCACAACTTCTTCACATCACCGTCGTATCCTCACGCGAACCCGGGTACGGGTCCCCGTCACGGACCCGCCGGTCGAGACATCGAGGGAGGTCGACGAATGACGAAGCTCTTCTCCCGGTCGGCCCTGCCGGCCGTCGTGCTACTGCAGACCGCCGCGGCGCCGGTCGCGGCCCAGGATCCCCCGCTCACGACCCTCGGGGACGCCGTCGCCACGTACGCCGACGGGCTGGGCTCGCTCAGGGGGGTCCGCGAGCTCCCCGACGGACGGGTGCTCGTCGCCGACGGCCTGGGCGGCGCGCTCATCGTGTGGACCCCGGGCGCGGCGGCCGACACGCTCACCAACACCGGCGAGGGACCGGAGGAGTACAAGACGCCCGATGGTCTGTTCCCGCTGCCGGGCGGCGGGACGCTGCTGGTCGACATCGGGAACGCGCGTCTGACCGAGCTGAGCGACGGGCTGGCGTTCGTGGACACGCACCCCATCGCGCAAGGCCAGATCGGGCCGGAGATGATCCTGCTGATCCCGGTGGGCACCGACGAGGAGGGTCGCCTCTACTTCCAGCAGCGCCCGCCCATGACGGCGCCGCAGGACTCGGCGACCATCTCCCGCTACGACCTCCGCACGGGGTCGGTCGAGGCGCTCGGACGCGCCAAGCTCGCCGACCAGAAACGAAGCGAGAGCGGCGGCCCGGACAATCGGAGCGTCCGGGTGCGTCCCGTGCCGTTGACCCCCGAGGACGCGTGGGGCGTGGGCCGCGACGGCAGGGTGGCCGTGGCGCGCTCCGGCGACTACCGGCTCGAGTGGATCGAGCCGGACGGATCGATCGTGCGCGGCCCCGCCGTCTCCTACGATCCGATTCGGGTCACGTCGGCGGACCGGGACGAGTATCTCGAGGACGCGGGCGGCGGGCTGGGCGTGATGGTCACGAGCGACGGCGGTCCGCCCCAGGTCTCGTTCCGGCGGGGCGGGGACGGGATGGCGGGGGACGCGAACGACTACACGTGGCCCGAGGTCAAGCCGCCCTTCCCGGCGGGCGCGGTGCGGGTCGACGGTGCGGGGCGGGCGTGGGTGCGTCGCTACGGCCGGGCGGGCGAGCCGCCGCTGTACGACGTGTTCGACACACGCGGCCGGCGAGTGGCGCGCGTTCGACTCGGGGAGGATCGGCGTCTGGTGGCGTTCGGCGCCGACGCGGTGTACGTCGAGCGCCGCGACGACCTCGAGTTCGCGTGGCTCGAGCGTTATGCGATGCCGCCGCTGCCCTGACCCCCGCGCGGGGCGGTTCCCCGCCGACGCTACCTGAGCACGTCCCCGTAGCCGATCTCCTCGGCCGCGAGGACGTGCAGGGTGGTGGGCAACCCCTCGGTGCGTTCGCGCACCCGGGTCAGATAGTCGGCGAACGAGTCGTCGGGCGTCGCGAGGCCGAGCAGGACCATGTCGGCGTCGGCGGACGACTCCCTGAGGAGCTGGTGGAAGGGCCGCTTCCCCGACACCACGATGTCCGGTGTGGCGCCCGTCCGCATGCGGTCGAGGAGCGCTTCGACGTTGAGCATCGCGTCGCGCGCCGCCTCGTCCGTGGGCACGGCCATGCGGACCTTCACCTCGACCCCGCGCCACTGCAGGCTGGCCTGGAGCAGGTAGGCGAGGATGGTCATCAGCCCGCCGTTTCCCCGCAGGCCACCCCACCACACGTCGATGCGACGGCGAGCTCCGAACCCCGCCCCCGTCGGATCGCGCATGATCACGACGTTGCGCCGGGAGTCGTGGAAGAAGCGGATCATGCGTGCGTAGCGGCGGCGGTGCGACTCCTCCTCCGTGTCGCCGAGGAGGACCGTGTTCGGGGTGAGCGGACCGAGACCGTAGGTCTCCACGAGGCGCTCGGCACCCACGAACGGGTTGCGGGCCGGGATCACGCGCACGAGCGCCTGCACGCCGCGGCGCCCGATGTGGTCGCGCATGCTCGATTCGAGCTTCCGCTGGCGGTCGGGACCGAACCCCCGCTTCGGAACCACAGCGGCCACCGTCATCAAGGCACGGTTGTGGCTCAGCGAGCGGGCCAGGTCGATGAGGTTCCAGCGACGCATGGGCGAGCCGGCGAGCACCAGCAGGTGGGGGCGCCAGTTCTTCGGATCGGGCGCCGGGCTGATACGCATCAGACCGGCGCGAGTGATCGCCAGCCACAGCCCGCGGCGAACGTCTCCCCACGCCAGCCGGAGCTCGCGCCGCTCCAGCCACAGGAACACGCCCAGCACGAACGTCGCCGCCAGGGCGGTGGCGAGCGGGTTGATCACCAGCATCACGGCGATGCACAGGAAGGCGCCCAACAGCGACAGCGACCAGTGCACGTGGAAAGTGGGCCGGAAGCTCGGGCTCCCGACAAAGCGCTCCACGCCGGCGGCCACGTTCAGCACACCGTACGTGGTGAGGAAGAACATGGTCAGCACGGGAGCGATGGCGTTCAGGTTGCCCCACCACACGGCCGCCACCGCGATCGCGAGCGTGAACAGCGTGCCGATGCGCGGCTGGTCGTCGCGGCCGCTCCCGCGTCCCAGCCATCGGAACCCCGGGGGCAGGATCCCGTCCCGCGCCAGCGCCTGGAGCACGCGCGGCGCCCCGAGCATCGACCCCACCGCGCTCGACAGGGTCGCGCCCCACACGCCCATGAGGATCGCGTCGCCCCAGAACGCCATGCGGCGCATCACGAGCGGGTCCGCGACGAGGGTGTCGGCGTCGGCGCGCGCGCTCAGCAGGAAGGGGAGCGCCAGGTAGATGAGGTACCCCACGCCGATGGCCGCGAACGTCCCGCGGGGGATGGCGCGGCCCGGACGCTTCAGGTCGCCCGACAGGTTCACGCCCGCCATGATCCCGGTCACCGCGGGGAAGAACACCGCGAACACGCGCCAGAAGCTCGGCTCGCGGGGTGGCACCTCGGCGAGCAGGCCGGGTTCGGGCGGCCCCACGGGCCCACCCGCCACGAACGACACGAGCGACAGGACGATGGCCGCCATGACGACGTATTGCGCCCGGATCGCCGCCTTCGCGGACGTGAGCGCCAGGAGACCCACGAGCACCGTCACCACCACACCCGTCGTGCGCGCGTCGAGGGCGGGGAACACGTCCACGAGGCTCTCTGCGAAACCCACCGTGTAGAGCGCCACGGACAGCCCCTGAGCGAGGAACAGCGGGATCCCGACGGCGCCGCCCGTCTCGAGCCCGAGCGAGCGGCTGATCATGTAGTAGGCGCCCCCGATCCGGACCCGCTGGTCGGTCGCGATGGCCGCGATGGACATCCCGGTCAGGAACGTGATGCTCGTCGCGATCGTCACGATCGCGATCGCGCCCGCCAGCCCGACGTTGCCCACGACCCAGCCGAGCCGCAGATACATGATGACGCCGAGGATCGTGAGGATCGACGGCGTGAAAACGCCTTCGAACGTGCCGAGCCCGTCCTCCCGAGGGGGAGCGACGTGCGGGCCCAGCGAGGGGCGCGGATCGCGGGAGCGGCTCACGGCCGCGACCGGTCCTCGCCGAACGGAAGCGAGGTGAGGGGATGATCGACGCCGAGGCGGCCCGCGATCGAGGTTCGCCCGCCGGGGAGAGCGGCGAGCCCCGGGTGGTCGACCTGGCCGACAAGCTCGCCTCGTTCGACGACCTGTGGGCACCGCGGATCATCGCCGAGCTCAACGGCCAGCACGTCAAGATCGTCAAGCTCGAGGGCGAGTTCGTGTGGCACCATCACGACGACGAGGATGAGCTGTTCCTGGTTCTGGAGGGGCGGCTGGTCATCGATCTTCGCGACCGGACCCTCGAGCTGGGTCCCGGTCAGCTGTGCGTGATCCCCCGCGGAGTCGAGCATCGTCCGAGGGCGGAGCGCGAGACGCGGGTGCTCCTGTTCGAGCCCGCAGCTACGCTCAATACGGGCAACGTTCGGGACGAGCGGACGGTCCAACGCCCGGAACGGATATGACGGCCGGGCCCCGCGCGCCCTCCCGACCGATGGGCGCGAACATAACACCGCGACCCCACACAGACAGGAGACCGGCATGAGCCTCGCGTCCCGATCGACACGCACCTCGCCGAGCACCCTCACCGCGACAGCGCGTGCACTCGTGGGGGGTCTCGTCGGTCTCGCGGGGCTCCTCGCGGCGGGCGGCGCGAGCGCGCAGCAGGACGATCGCGACGCGGTGCTCGCGGTCCTCGATCGGCTGTTCGATGGGATGCGGACGAACGACGGCGACATGGTCCGCTCGGTGTTCGTCGAGGGCGCGACCCTCATCTCGACCGAGAACGACGAGGGCGATCCCATGACCCGGCTGATCCCCACCGACCGCTTCGCGGCCGCGGTCGACCAGGCGACGGTACCGTGGGACGAGCCCATCTGGGAGCCGATGGTCCACATCCGCGACCACCTGGCCACCGTGTGGGCAAAGTACGCGTTCTACGCCGGCGAGGACTTCGTGCACTGCGGGGTGGACACGTTCATCCTGGCGCGACAGGCGGACGGCTGGAAGATCGCCTCGCTCGCCGACACGCGGCAGACCGAGGACTGCGAGATGCCCCCGGACCGGGAGCCGGGCGCCTAGCCCTGCCCGCGGCGGGGCGCCCCGCGCGCCGATCCGGACCCGAGGGAGCTCCCGGAGCGGGACACTAGCGGGTCGTGCCGGCGCTGTCGGCGGACTCCTCCGCGCCGGCGGCGGCCTCGCCCGCGCCACCCGCCGGCTCGTCGGCACCCTGCGCCGCCCCGGTGTCGACCGCCTGTCGGGGCATCACGTTCGCCCCCTCGAACAGGCGCTCCATCCCCCCCGTGATCACGCTCTCACCGGCCGCCACGCCGCTCCGTATCTCGGCCCACCCGGGCTTCCGGACCCCGAGCTCGACCGCGCGGCGCAGAGCCTGGCCACCGGACGCCACGACCCACACGAACGTGCCCTGATCGAGCTGCAGGACCGCTTCCTCGGGCACCATCACGGCGTGCGGTCGCACCTCTGTGGCCAGTCGCGCCTCGATGAACATCCCCGGCTGGAGCCGCCGGTCGTCGTTGGATGCCCGCGCCTTGACGAGGATCGTCCTCGCCGGAAGCTGGACGCGAGGATCGACGAAGTCCACCGCGCCCGTGAACTGGCGGTCCGGGAGCGCCGCGACGGTGAACGACACCTGCTGCCCCCGCTCGAGCTCGACCGCGTAGCGCTCGGGCACCTCGAAGGTGGCGCGCATCGGGTTCACGGTCTGGAGAGTGACCAGCGAGGTCGAGGAGGTCACGTAGTCGCCGAGGCTGACGAGCCGCTCGCCGACCACGCCCGCGAAGGGTGCGCGCACCACGGTACGCTCCAGCCGCACGCTCTGGAGGTCGAGCTCGGCCTGCGTGCTGCGCGCCTGGGCCTCGGCCTGCTGGAGCTCCGCCTCCGAGGCCGCATCCTGCTCGAGCAGGGCGCGCGTGCGCGCCAGCGCCTGCTGCGCCAGGTCGCGCTGCGCCTCGAGCCGGGCGACCTGCGCCCGGAGCTCGGCGTCGTCCACCTTGAAAAGCGGGGCGCCCTCGCGGACCTCGCTGCCCTCCCGAACGAAGATCTCGACGATTCGCCCTTCCACGTCGGGACGTAGCTGGATGGCCTGCACGGCCTCGATCTCGCCGGTCGCGAGAATCTCGTCGATCACCGTGTCCTCGACCGCCGTCGCGACATCCACCGGCATGGGGGGAAATCCGCCGCCGGACGCACCTCCGCCCTCCGCTCCCGCCTCGGCCCGCCCGCACCCGGCGAGGACCATGGCGGAGAGCGCCACGGCGCTCCCCAAGCTCCGCATCACCCTTCTATCTCGAATCATGGCTCCACTCTATTCGGAAACAGACGCCGCCCCAGGAGCGCTTCGAGGCCGGCGAGCGCCAGCCGCGTCGCGTACCTCGCCTGCACGAGACCCGCCTCGGCATCGGCCAGATCCACCTGGGCCGTGATCAAATCCAGAATCGTCGTCGCTCCGCCCCGGTAGCGGGACTCCTGGACGCGCAGGTTCTCGGTCGCCACCAGCACGGCCTGTTCGGCGAGGTCGGCGCTCGCCCGGGCCGTGGTGTACGTCGAGTACGCCTGCACCACGTCGCGCCGCACGGCCCGCTCCACATCCTCGCGTCGGGCGCGCGCCACGTCGCGCTGGACGCGGGCCTGGGAGATCAGAACTTCGCGCCGGCCGCCGTCCCACAGCGGGATCGACACGCTGACACCGGCCGCCGAGCGCACCGTGGCATCCGGGAACAGGTGATCATCGTAGCTCGAGATCTGACCGAACAGGCTCACCTGGGGCAGATATGCCGACCGCTCGGCCGCATAGGCCGACTGCGCCGCCCGCTCGTCGGCTCGCGCGGTCTGGTAGTCCGGTCCGCTGGCCAGCGCCTCGACGATCGCCTCGTCCTCTCCAAGCGGCAGGGGGCTCGCCGTCGACACGTCCATCGCAGCCGCGTCGACGGGTCCCTCCGCACCCACCCGCCGGCCGAGCTGAAACTGCGACACGCGCAGCGTGGCCTCCTCCCGGAGCAGGTCGACACGCGCCCGGGTCAGCTCGAGCAGGAGCTGGAGGGAGTCGGTCTGGACGGCCGCCCCCGAGGTCACGCGCGCCCGGGCCACGGCGAGCTGCTCATCGGCTCGTCGGACGCGCCCGCGAGCCACGTCGACGAGCTCCTTCTCGGACAGGACGCCGTAGAAGTCGGTCTCGGTGTCGAGGGCGGTCTGGTACAGCGCCTGGACCTCCCCCGAACGCGAGGCGTCGAGCTCGGCCCCGAGTTGGTGCATCTCGGCGAACCGCCGCCCACCCTGGAAGAGGGGGAGCGTCCCCTGGAGGCTCGACTGCGCCAGCTGCGAGGTGAGCTCGGCCGTCCCGATGTTGAACGACTCGCTCGAGAACTTCGTGAAGCTCCCGCTCGCCTGGATCGATGGAAGGACGAAGCGGGTGATGGCCGCCGTCCTGGCCCACTGCGCGTTGTCCATCCGACCCAGCGCCAGGATGTACTCCGGATCGAACGAGGTCGCCCGGCGGATCGCTTCCTCGAGCGTCACGACCTCCATCCCGACGGTACCGGAGAGGCGCGCGGAGATCGTGTCCACCACCTGCGCGGAGAGCGGCCGGGCGAGGAGGAGCGCGAGCAGGAGGATGCCCGCCCGCCTCACGTCCGCCCTCCGTGACCACCATGCGGCTCTCGCGGCGGGTCGCCCGGACCGGCCGGGAAGCTCGGCGCCGCGCCCTCGCGGAAGCTGGGCCCGCCCTCGCGGAAGCCGGGCGCCGGCCCGCCGGGGCCCGCCGTGGCGGGCGTGAGACCGCCCGTCGACCTGGCCTTCTCGGGCTTTGCCGCCCGGCGCCGTGCCCGGACGCCCTCGAGCATGATCCACACGACGGGGACGAGGAACAGCGTGAGCAGGGTCGAGAACGCCAGCCCGCCCACGATCGCGTATCCGAGGGGACGCCGGCTGGCCGAGCCCGAGCCGAGCCCGAGCGCGATGGGCATCGCGCCGGCCACGGTCGCCACGGCGGTCATGAGGATGGGACGAAGCCTGATGCGCCCTGCCTCGATCATGGCGTCGACGATCGCCATCCCGCGCTCGCGGAGCTGGTTCGCGTATTCCACCAGGAGGATCGAGTTCTTGGTCACCAGCCCGACCAGGAGGATCATCCCGATCTGGCTGTACAGGTTGAGGGTCGAGCCCGCGAAAAGCAGCGTCAGCAGGGCCCCGGTCACGGCCAGCGGGACCGCGAGCAGCACCGTGAACGGGTGCACCAGCGATTCGAACTGCGCGGCCAGCACCATGAACACGACCACGATGGAGAGCGCGAACGCGAAGTAGAGCGCGTTCCCGCTCTCCTGCAGCTCCCGCGACTCTCCCGCCAGGGCGATCTGCGTTCCGCTCGGCAGGATCTGGTCGCCGGCCGCGTACAGGCTGTCGAGCGCCTCGCCGAGCGTGAACCCCGGGGCCACGCTGGCGGAGAGCGTGAAGGAGCGCATGCGGTTGAAGTGGTTGAGCTGCACGGGCCCCACGCCCTCGTGCACCGAGGCGAGCTGGTCGAGCTGCACCAGCTCGCCGCCCCGTCCGCGCACCTCGATCCCGCGCATGTCGCTGGGCGTGGCGCGCTCGTCGGCCTCCAGACGGACCCACACGTCATACAGCTTGTTGTCGCGCGTGAACGTGCTCACCCGCCGGCCCCCCAGCAGGGTCTGGAGCGCGGAGGCGACATCGCCCACCGGCACGCCGAGGTCCTCGGCCCGGTTGCGATCGAAGCTCACCGTCAGCTCCGGCTTGTTGAGCTTGAGGTCCGTATCGACGTTGATGAGCGCCGGGATCTGCCGGGCGCGCGGCAGGAACCGGGCCTGCGCGGCGGTCAGGGAATCGTAGTTGGGGTGCCGAACGACGAACCCCACCTGTGCGGACTGGAAGCCGCCCCCGATCGCGGGCGGATTGGTCGCGAACGCGAGGATACCCGGGATCGAGAACAGTTGCGGGCGGACCTCGGCGAGGATCTCGTCGACCCCCCGATCCCGATCAGGGAGATCCTTGAGCCGCACGAACGAGATCCCGCTCGCGACGTTGCCGCCGAACCCGATCACGGTGAAGTAGCGCTCCACCTCGGGGACCCGGGACACGATGGCCTCGACCTCGCGCTGGTAGCGGTCGGTGAACTCCATCGTCGAGCCCTCGGGGGCAATGGAGAACACGATGAAGTAGTCCCGGTCCTCGGAGGGCACGAACTCGCGCTCGAGCGCCCGGAAGGCCACGACCGCCACCGCGACGGTGGCGAGCGCCCCCACGACCACCAGCGCGCGGTGCCGCACGGCGAAGCGCAGCGCCGCCGCGTACCCGTTCGCGATCCCCTCGAAGCCCTTCTCGAGCGCGTTGTACAGACGTCCGTGCTTGCGCGACACGCGGAGGATCTTCGCGCACAGCATGGGCGTGAGGCTGAGCGCCACGAACGACGACACGACCACGGCTCCGGCCATCGCGATGCCGAACTCGTTGAACAGGCGTCCCGTCGTCCCCTGCAGGAAGGCGAGCGGGGAGAACACGGCCACCAGCGCCACCGTGGTCGCGATCACCGCGAAGGCGATCTCGCGGGTCCCGTCGATGGCCGCGTCGGTGGGGTTCTTCCCCAGCTCCTCCTGGTGACGGAACGCGTTCTCGAGCACGATGATCGCGTCGTCCACCACGATCCCGATCGCGAGGATCAGCGCGAGCAGCGTCAGGTTGTTGATCGTGAATCCGAAGACGTACATGAGCCCGAACGCCGCGATGATCGACGTCGGAATCGCGAGCCCGGGGATCAGCGTGCCGCGCAGGTTGCGCAGGAAGACGAAGATGATGAGGACGACGAGGACCCCGGCCAGCAACAGCGTGTCCTGCGCCTCGTTGATGGACGCGCGCACGAACTCGGAGCCATCGAACGCGCGCACGAGGCTCACGCCCGCCGGGAGCGCATCCCGGATGGCCGGGAGCTCGGCGCGCACCGCGTCGGACACCTGGATGAGGTTCGACTTGGACTGGCGGACCACGCCCACGCCGATCGAGTTGTCGCCGTTGTAGCGGAGGATCGAGCGATAATTCTCCGACCCGAGCTCCACCCGTGCGACGTCGCGCAGACGCACGACCTGACCGTTCGCGGTGGACACGACCAGGTCGTCGAACTCCTCGGGGGTCTTGAGCTCGCCCAGTGACCGGACCGTGAACTCGCGCTGCTGGGACTCGATGCGGCCCGCGGGGACCTCCACGTTGCGGCTGCGGATCGCGGCCTCGACGTCCTGTACCGTGAGCCCGCGGGCGGCGAGATCGGCCGCGCGCAGCCACACCCGCATGGCGAAGCGCCGCTCGCCGAAGATCTGGGCACTCCCCACGCCGGGCAGGCTCTGGAGCCTCGTCTTCACGAGCCGGTCGGCGATGTCGGACAGCTGCCGGAGCGTGTAGTTCTCGCCCCCGAGGGCCAGCCACAGGAACGGCTGCGCGTCGTTGTCCTGCTTGGCGACGACAGGCTCGAGGATCTCCTGCGGGAGACGGCCGCGCACCCGCGCCACCTTGTCGCGCACGTCGTTGGCCGCCGCGTCGAGGTCCCGGTCGAGGTGGAACTCGAGCGTGATGTTCGCGCTCTGCTCGGCGCTCGTGCTGGTGAGCGTCCGGATACCCTCGATCGTGGCCAGCTCCTCTTCGAGGATGTCGGTGACCGTCGACTCCATGACGCGGGCGTTCGCACCCGGCAACCCGACGCTGACCGAAATGATCGGCGCATCGATGTCGGGGAACTCCCGAACCGACAGACGCTGGAACGCGATGGCGCCGAACAGGATGAGCGTCAGGCTCATCATGCTCGCCATCACGGGACGTCGCACGGACATATCGGATAGCTTCAAGGGATGTTGCCTGTCGTTGGTTCGTTTCGCGTACACACCTCACGCCCGCCCGGCGTCACTCCCGAAAATCGGACGCGGGTCTCGGGCGCCGCCCTCACGTGGATTCGACGAACAACGTACGTCTGAATCGACCGGAAGGTTCTTCGCGGCGGTCCGGACTCTCTGTTGCCGGCCGGGCTACGGCCGACCCCGTTCGCCGGGGCGCGCTCCGGGGCCGATCGCGCGCTCCCTGAGCCTGCCGACGTCGATCTCGCCGACCGACGCGCAACCGCACAGGGCCATCGTGAGATCGAACTCGGCCAGGATGTTGTGAAGCGCGTCCCGCACTCCCGACTCTCCTGCCACCCCGAGAGCGAGCGCGTACGGGCGTCCGATCATACACGCCCTCGCGCCCAGCGCCAGCGCCTTGAACACATCGGCGCCGCTCCGGATCCCGCTGTCGAACAGCACGGGGACCCGATCGGCCGCGGCCCGCACCACGTCGGGGAGGGCGTCCAGGGCCCCGATCGCCCCGTCGACCTGCCGTCCGCCGTGGTTCGAGACGACGATCCCGTCCATCCCGTGATCGACCGCGCGTCTCGCATCCTCGGGGTCGAGGATTCCCTTCAGGACGATCGGCAGGCTCGTGCGCTCCCGCGCGAACGCGAGGTCCCTCCAGGTGAGGGCGGGGTTCGTGAACAACGCCGCCACGCGCATCACCGCCGCCTGGACATCCTCTTCCGGGGGGTCGGCCAGCGAGGCACGGAACACGGGATCACTGAAGTAGTTGGCGAGCCCCTCGGCGTACAGGAAGGGAAGGTAGGCGCGCTCGAGGTCGCGCGGCCGCCAGCCGAGAAAGGCGGCGTCCAGCGTGATCACGATCGCGTCGTACCCGGCCCGCTCCGCCCGTTCGAGCAGGCTCTCCGCCAGCTCGGGCTCGGACGGCCAGTAGAGCTGGAACCAGCGCGGCGTGTCCCCCATGGTGGCCGCGACATCCTCGAGCGGCGTCGACGACACCGTGCTGAGCACGAGGGGAATCCCGAGCGCCGCTGCGGCGCGTGCGGTGCCGAGCTCGCCGGACGGATGGATGATCCGCTGCACCCCGAGGGGGGCGAGGAGCACCGGGACATCGGATCGCCGGCCGGGCAGCTCGACCGACAGATCCCGCCGGCTCACGTCGCACAGCATGCGCGGCACGATCCGCCAGCGTCGGAACGCCTCGCGGTTCGCGCGCATCGTGTCCTCGACCCCCGCCCCGCCGCTCACGTAGTCGTAGGCGGTGGCGGACATGAGCTGCCGGGCCTTTCGCTCGAGCCGGCGATAACGGATCGGGAACTCGGGCGTGGCTCCGGACACACCGGCCCGGTAAAAGCCGAGCTGGCGACTCATGCCGTCGCTGAAATCGCTCATGGAGGCTCCTCCCCCGCCGACGGCCCCTCCCCGGCGACGTCGCGGGGCAGCTGCGCCTCGAGCGTCCGCTGGAGGCGCTCCCACTCCTCGACCGATCCGAACCCGTAGAGACTCTCCACGATCCGTCCACCGGGGTCGACGATCAGGGTGTACGGGAGCCCGATGAACCCGAACGCGTCCTGGATGTCGGGTCCCGCGTAGAACCACGGAAACGGTACCCCGAAGGGCTCGATGAACTCGACCGCCGCGCGGCGGTCGGCGTCGGCGGAGATGGCCACGAACTCGACGACCGCCGTGTCGAGCGTCCGGTACCAGGCGGACAACATGGGGAGCTCGGCGCGGCAGGGCGCGCACCAGCTCGCCCATATGTTGATCAGAAGCGCCTTGCCGCGGTAGTCATCGAGACGCGTGGTGTCGCCGTCGAGGCCGATGAGCGCCACCGATGGGACGGCGCCGCCCCGCCCCGCCGGCGGCGTGTCCGCTCCTCCACAGCCCACCAGCGTCGCGACGGCGAGCAGCGTCGGAATGCCCGCGGCCCGCGATACGCGGCCCGCTCCAGCGAGCTGGGTCAGCGGATGACCAGCGCCGGGTCGATCGGACCCGGGGGGAGCGCGGGGGCCACGCCGAAGCTCGCCGACACCGACGCCGGGACGGGAGGACTCCATACCTCCGTGTCCGGGTTGAACTCCGCCCACGCGAACCAGAAGGCCACGTACGTGTCGGGCACTCGCTCGAGCTGCGTCCCCGCGAGGGGGCCCGCGTACGCCGCCCCGAACAGGTCCCACGAGCTCCCCGTCTCGATGTCCCGGCGCTCGGCGCCCACGGCCTCGAAGGTGAGCGTCTGCCCGTCCACCTCGGCCCGGAACGGGATCGCCGCCCGGGCGAAGAAGTTCCAGAACACGGCGATCGGCCGCCCATCGAGCTGCGCGTTGCCGACCGACACGGGCGACTGGTCGGGACGAAGCGCGTCGAGGATCGACAGCGGGACGGCGAGCCCGCCCGAGGAGGAGGGGATGCCCAGGACGCGCTCCTTCGGAGGCCGGCGCGTGTCGAGCTCGCCCTCGATCGGGAACTCGAACGTCGCGTTGTCGGGATCCTCGTAGTCACCATACGGATACAGCGTGTACAGGAAGTCGTATCCCGTGCCGGAGGAGACGACCCACGTGTCCTGGTGCGTGGCGAACCACGCGGCGTAGGAGAGCTCCTCGTACGGCACGCGGGCGAGGTGCACTCCATCGCGGCTCCCGCAGCTGCCGGTGCCGATCATCTGCGGCCACAGCGTGCCGCCCGCGTCCTCCATCACGAGGTTCGACCCCAGGACGTATCTCGACACCGAGAACGAGTCGATCGACGAGGCCCCGCGATCGAACACGAGACCCGACCCGGTGAGCGGCGAGTACGTGACCGCGAGCTGCTCGCCGGGCACCGAGAGGTTCACCACCTCGTGGTGCCACAGGATCCGGTGCGGGATCGCCAGCGGCTGGCCGTTGAAGATGACCCCGATGACGAGGTCGAACTCGGGGATGAACGCGGACCCGGGCGTGTTGGGGCGTACGACGTGCGGGTTCGCGAGAGCCGGGATGTCCGAGCGCTCCGCCCCGCCGTCGACGAACTCCGCGAGCGGGATCGTGCAATCGGAGAACGGGGCCGTGGGCGAGTCCGAGCAGGCACCCACGAGCGCGATCGCCGCCACGACGAGCGCGGCATCCCGCGCGACCCGCTTCGGGCGGGAACGTCGCTCTGCTGGCACCCGGTCGTCCATTCGGTCACCCCTTTCGTCATCGAGCCCCGGCGGACACGGTGGGGAGCCGGATCCGAGCGGCTCCCTTGGCGTCGAGGGCGACCCCCAAGTTAACGTGCGCGGCCCGGTAGGGTTCCACCGGAGGCCGCGATCCGCGGCCGGCCGGGCGTCGACGGCCGACGTCGCGCGCGGGCACCACCCGTGACAACGCGTGGCCAGCCGGTTCCGGGACGGAATCGGCCTCGCACCTTCGTGGAGGAACTCGCGTGAGACACGTGCCGACGATCGCCATCGTGGCCGCCCTCGGCCTCATCGCGCCGGGCACCCGCGCACAGGAGCTGGACGATGTCGAGCGCCGGATCGTCGCGAACGTCGAGAGCGGCGTGGAGGAGCACGTCGATCTCCTCGAGCGGCTGGTGAATGTGAACAGCGGCACGATGAACCACGACGGTGTTCGCGAGGTCGGCCGACTGCTCGAGGACCGGTTTCGGGCCCTCGGCTTCGATGTGCGCTGGATCACGATGCCACCCGCGGTGGACCGGGCCGGCCACCTGTTCGCGGAACGTCGGGGGGAGCGGGGCCGCAAGCTGCTGCTCGTCGGGCACCTCGACACCGTGTTCGAGGAGGACAGCCCCTTCCAGGACTTCGAGCGGCGCGGGAACACGGCCCGCGGGCCGGGGGTGAACGACATGAAGGGCGGGGACGTGGTCATCCTCGCCGCGCTGGAGGCGCTCTACGCGGCCGGAGCCCTCGAGGGGACCGACATCACCGTGGCCCTGACCGGGGACGAGGAGAGCCCGGGACACCCGCTCGACATCGCGCGCGCCGCTCTCATCGAGGCCGGCCGCCGGGCCGACGTGGCGCTTGGATTCGAGGGCGGCGTCGGAAGCCCGCAGAGCGCCACCGTGGCGCGGAGGGGATCCTCGGGCTGGACCCTGCGGGTCACCGGGACCCGCGGCCACTCGTCGGCGATCTTCTCGGAGGCGCTCGGCTCGGGGGCCATCTTCGAAGCCGCCCGCATCCTGAACGCGTTCCACGAGCAGGTGCGCGGCGAGCGCTACCTCACCTTCAACCCGGGGGTGATCCTCGGGGGCACGGACGTCCGCTACGAGCCGTCACAGACGCGGGGTACGGCGTTCGGCAAGACGAACGTCGTCGCGCAGACGGTCGTCGTGGACGGCGGGCTGCGCTTCATCTCCGAGGAGCAAGAGGAGCACGCGAGACAGAGCATGCGGCGCATCGTGGACGATCATCTCCCGCGCACCGATGCCGAGATCGAGTTCACCGACGGCTACCCGGCGATGCCGCCGACCGAAGGGAACCAGCGCTTGTTCGCGAAGCTCGACGCGGTGAGCCGGGACCTGGGGCTCGGCCCCATACAGGGAGTGGATCCCGGAGCCAGGGGAGCGGCCGACATCTCCTTCGTCGCTCCCTACACCGACGGGCTCGCGGGTCTCGGACCCTTCGGATCGGGGGGGCACACTCCGGACGAGTCGGTCGAGCTCGGGTCGATCCGCACCGCGACGCTCAAGGCGGCCCTGCTCATCTATCGCCTGACTCGCTGAGCGCCCGCCGCGGCGGTCGGCGCGTCAGATGAACCAGGCTTCCGCGTCGGCCTCGACGCCCTCGATGTGCGGCTTCTGCGTGCGGACTTCCTTCTGCTTCTGATCGCTCTGCGAGCGCTGCCCGAGCGCGATCGCCGCTACGCTCGCGGCAAGCGCGATGAGGATCTTGAGGTTGTTTCTCTTCATCGTGTTTCCCTCGCTCCCTGCGTCTCACCCCACCGAACGATGAGCCGACGCCGTGGGTTTCTCGTGCAGGTTCCACGCTAGCGTGCCCGGACCCGGAAAACGTGTGTTGACACCACTTCGTGACGGGGTGCGCCGATGCGCGCCTTCCACATGTTGCGCACTGCCATCACTCCGGGCGCAACACGTCGGTCACAGAGGGATCGCGGGCCGGGGGCCGGCCCGCGGGGGGCGGCCGGGCATCCATGCCGCCCGGACCGTCCGGCGGGGGAGGTCAGAACGTCTGGAGCAGCGTGTGGACGAGGATCCCGACCAGCGCGATCGGACACACGTAGCGGATGAGCACCACCCACAGGCCTCCGAGCGCGAACGATCCGTCCGTGGCCCGCACCTCGTCGCCGGCGTTCCCGACTCCCCACTTCCAGCCGACGAACGCGCTGATGAACAAGGCGCCGACGATGAGTCCAAACGACCCGAAGATCGTGAACATCAGATCGAGGAAGTCGATCCCCACTCCGGGGACGTGCGTGAGCCAGCTCACCGCCCCGTTGCCGAGCGCGCTCGGGATCCCGATCACGAACGCCAGGGCGGCGAGCAGCAGTGCGGCCTTGCGGCGCGACCAGCCCTTCTCGTCCACGGCCCACGTCACCCCCACCTCGAGGAGCGAGATGCTGGACGTGAGCGCCGCAATCGCCAGGAGCATGAAGAAGCCCGTCCCGAATATGATCCCGCCGTATGGCTGTGGCGGCATGGACGACAGGAGCTGCGGCAGCACGACGAATACCATGCTGGGCCCCTCGACGTCCGGATTGAAGCCGCTCGAGAACAGGGTCGGGAAGATGATGAGCCCGGCGAGAAACGCGATCGCGGTGTCGAACCCGGTGACCCAGGCGGCGGAGGAGACGAGCTCCTGCTTCTTGTCGAGGTAGGACCCGTACGTGATCATCGCGCCCATCCCGAGGCTCAGGCTGAAGAACGCCTGTCCGATGGCCGATATGATGACGCCGCCATCGATGACCGAGAAGTCGGGCTTCAGATAGAAACCGAGGCCTTCGCCCGCCCCCGGCAGGGTGACGGCACGTACCGAAAGAAGGATGAGGATGATGACGAGGAGGGGCATGAGGATCTTGGTCGAGCGCTCGATCCCGTCGCGGATCCCGCCGAGCACGACCCACGCCGTGAGCACCATGAACGCCAGGTGCCAGCCGATCGCCTGACCCGGGGTGCCGGCCACCTGGCCGAACAGCGCGTTCGTGTCGGTGCTCGACGTGAACGTCCCGGTGACCGCCTTGACGATGTAGGAAAGCGTCCAGCCGGCGATCACGGAGTAGAAGCTGAGGATCATCACGCCGGTCAGCACGCCGATCGCGCCTATGAGCCACCACATCGTGTTCGGCGCCAACCGCTTGAACGCGCCGACGGGGTTGCGCTGCGTGTTCCGACCGATCATCAGCTCGGCCAGCATCACCGGCGCCCCGATGATCGCCACGGCCACCAGATAGACGATCAGGAAGGCGGCCCCGCCGTTCCGACCCGCCTGCGTGGGGAAGCCCCAGATGTTGCCCAGACCGACCGCGCTTCCCGCGGCGGCGAGGATGAAGGCGGCCTTGGAGCCCCAGCTGTCCCGGTTCTGCGGGGTACCGACGTCCATCGTCTCCCTCCGTTGGATGGCGTGGACAGGCCTTGATCGGCCCGCCGGGCCACGCCCGGCGGCCTTCCGGGACCCGCTCCGGAGTTCGTCCGAGGATACGCGCCGCGTTCGGCGCTTACAAGCACGACCTCCGGGGTCGCACCGTCACGGCCCGCTCAGGGGCCGGCCCGCGTCACCCGGGGTCCGGGGGGCGTTCCGATCTCCCAGCGGTTGGGCGCACCGGGCGACAGGTCGAGCTCGATCGACCCCACCCCGCCCCCGCGCTCGTCCTCGGCCTCGAGCAGGACGCGGTCGGCGCGCAGCCGGATGTCGACGCGGATCGAATCGCGGGCGGGCACGGTGTCGAGCGCCACCCGGGAGGCGCCCGCGCTCGCGAACACCCGCGCCTCGTGATCGTGCGGGTTGACGAGCAGGAGACGGTACTCGCGCGGCGCACCTTCACCGGGGAGCGCCGGGAGGCCCGATCCCCGTGAGCCGGATGTGTCCGCGGCCACCTGGCCGCTGTCGGGCGCCGTGCCATCCGGCACCACGACGGCCTTCGCGTCCGGCTCGGCCGCCCCACGCTCCGCACCGCACGCCGCGAACGTCAGACCGGCGAGCACGAGCGCCGCCGCGCCCCGAGTCCATCCCGTCATGCCACCTCCTTCAGGGCCTGGTCGTCATCCAGACGCGCCGTGAGTGCGCGCTCGACCTCCAGCTCGATGCGGGCGCGGTCCCACCCGAGCTCGCCGGCGATCGCCGCCGCCACGTTGCGCGCCGCCGTCTCGACCCCGTCGCGCGTCTCGAGACCGACCCGCGTACGTCGGTAGAGGACATCGCACACGCGGAGCGCGAACTCCTCGCGCACGGCGTGCACCGCCTCGGCGAGCAGGTGCGGGCGTCCTTCGAGGATGGGGGATGCGAGCTGCGGCTCGTCCTCCACGAGCCCGAGGACGTCCTCGGCCCGCGTCCCGTACGCCCGCGTCAGCCGCCGGGCGCTCTGCGGGCCGATCCCGAGCCGCTCGGCACGCGATCGGACGTGGGCGGCGAGCTGCTCCAGGTCGTCGAAGTTGCCGCCGGGGAGGGGCACGCGTGCCGTGTCGCAGCGTCTCGCGGGCTGCACGTCCGCCTTTGCGAGGAATCCCGACACCCGGTCCACCGTCTCCTCGGCCATCCCCCGGTGCGACGTGAGCTTGCCACCCATGAGGGTGAACAGGCCGTCCGGCTTCTCGTGGATCTCGAACTCGCGCGACACGGCTCCGGCGTTCCCGCCCACCCCTTCGTCCGGCGCCACCAGGGGCCGGATGCCGGCCCACGCGCTGAGCACGTCGGCCCGCGTGAGCCGCGCTTCGGGGAACAAGTGGTTCGTGGCCCGCAACAGGTACGCTATGTCCTCGGGGGTGGCGGCCACGTCCTCGGGCGGGCCTCGGTAGAACTCGTCCGTCGTCCCGATGAGGGTCAGATCCTCGCGCCACGGGAGGACGAACATGATGCGGTGGTCGCTGGGCGCCTCGAAGATGAACGCCCGCTCGTGGCCGATCCGGCGGCGCGCCACGTGGATGTGGGTGCCGCGCGACGGCGCCAGCCGGGCCGGCCGCTCGATCCCGGCCCGGCGGAGCGTCTCCTCGCTCCACGGACCCGTGGCGTTGACGACCGCCAGCGCATCGATGGCGAACCCGCCACCGGTCTCCAGGTCCCGCACCGTGACTCGGTGCCCGGGCCAGTCCGAGGTGTCGATGGCGGCCGCCTCCAGTCGGTTGGTCGCCGCGCAGCCCGCCTCGACGGCCGATCGCACCGTCGTGATCACGAGGCGCGCATCGTCCACCTGGGCGTCGAAGTAGCGCGCTCCTCCGAGCAGGCCCTCGCGCCGCAGGCGGGGCTCGCGCGTCAGGAGCTCCTCCACGTCGAGCATCTGGTGGCGCTCGATGTTGCGGAACAGCGAGAGGGCATCGTACAGCCACAGCCCCGCGTCGAGCTTGAGCTTCCCGACCCGGCCCGTATCGAAGATCGGGAACAGGAACTCGAGCGGACGGACCAGGTGGGGAGCGATGCGAAGCAGGGTGCGCCGCTCCTGGCTGGCCTCGAACACGAGATCGAGCTCGAAGTGCTCGAGATAACGCAGGCCCCCGTGCACGAGCCGGGACGAGCGGCTGCTGGTGCCCTCGGCGTAGTCGCGGGCCTCGATCAGACCCGTCTTGAGCCCGCGGCGCGCGGCATCCCGGGCCACGGCGGCGCCCGAGATTCCGCCCCCGATCACCAGCACGTCGAACGCTTCCGTGGCGAGGCGCTCGAGGTGGGAGGCCCGCGAGTGGTCCGGGGCCCGAGGGCCGCTCACGGGGCGAGCACCAGCTTTCCGAACACCTCGCCCCGCTCGAGCCGCTCGTACGCCTCGCGAGCCCGCGACAACGGCCACACGTCGTCCACCACCGGCTCGAGCTCGCCGGCGAGGACCAGCCCCATCGCCTGCTCGAACTCCTGGCGGTTCCCCATCGTGCTCCCGAGCACGGCGATCTGACGCCAGAACATACGCCGGATGTCGACTTCGCCCCGGGGGCCGCTCGTGGCGCCGTACGCCACCATGCGGCCGGCGGGGGCCAGGGCGCGCAGGCAACCCGGCCACATGGCCTCCCCCACGCCGTCGAGGACCACATCGACGCCGCGCTTCCCGGTCTCCACCCACACTCGCTTCGAGAAGTCCTCCTCGAGCCGGTCGATGACCACGTCGGCCCCGAGCTCCCCCACACGGCGGACGTTGTCGGGCCCGCTGGTGACGGCGTACACGGTGGCCCCCACCCACTTCGCGATCTGGATCGCCGCGGTCGACACGCCGCCCGACGCCCCGGTCACGAGGATCGTCTCGCCCTCCCGGAGCCCGGCCCGCGTGCGCAGCGCACGCCATGCGGTCTGGTACACGAGCGGGGCCGCGGCGGCCACCTCGAACGGAAACCCGGCGGGGATCGGATACAGGTTACGGGCCGGGACGACCGCGAGCTCGGCCATTCCGCCGCGCACGTGCTCGCCGAGGATCCGGAAGCGGGGGCACAGCGGGTGCTCGCCCGCGAAGCACCATTCGCACTCCCCGCACCACAGGGCGGGGTTCACGCACACCGGCTGGCCCGGCTCGGGACCCTTCACGCCCGGACCGAGCATTTCCACTAGCCCCGCCACGTCCGAGCCCCCGATGTGCGGGAGCTCGAGCTCCAGCCCCGGCAGCCCGCGGAGTGTCCACAGGTCGAGGTGGTTGAGGGCCACCGCACGCACGCGAACGCGCACTTCCCCCGCTCCCGGGACGGGATCGGGCAGCTCCCCGTACAGGATCCGGTCGGTCCCGCCGTGCTGTTCGAAGTACGCGGCCTTCATGCGCCCGAACGTAGGCGGTTCGCCCCACCGGCGCACCGTGCCCTCGGGTGGCCCCGGTGCCGGTTCGGGGCGATCCGTCCCACCCGATCGCGAGCCACTTGAAAACGAGTCTCAACGGGCATAGGTTGGTGTATCGATAACGATTATCGATTCGTGGTCCGGAAACCCGTTACCAGCAGGCCGGTGTCCCCCCGGGACCCCGGCCTTTCAAGACTCAAGAGGAGCGAATGGCCTTGCTCGAGATCCGCAACCTGCGCGCGAGGGTCGAGGACGGGGAATCCGACATCCTGCGCGGCGTCGACCTCACGGTGGAAGGGGGTCAGGTGCACGCTCTCATGGGCCCGAACGGGTCCGGGAAGAGCACGCTGGCCAAGATCATCGCGGGTCATCCCGGCTACGAGGTGACCGGGGGCGAGGTGTTGTTCCGAGGCGAGGACCTTCTGGAGCTCGAGCCCGACGAGCGCAGCCGGGCGGGCATCTTCCTCGCCTTCCAGTACCCGGCCGAGATCCCCGGCGTGTCGATCGCGAACTTCCTGCGCACTGCGGCGCTCGCCCGTCTCGAGGACGACGAGGAGATGGACGTGTTCGCGTTCCAGCGGCTGCTGCAGGAGAAGATGGCGCTCCTCAAGATGGACGAGAGCTTCCTCGGCCGGTACGTGAACGACGGCTTCTCCGGGGGCGAGAAGAAGCGCAACGAGATCCTCCAGATGGCCGTGCTGGAGCCCGCGCTGGCGGTGCTGGACGAGACGGACAGCGGTCTCGACATCGACGCGCTCCAGGTCGTCGCGAGGGGCGTCAACACGCTTACCGCCGCGAACGACACCCTGGGTGTGCTCCTCATCACACACTACAAGCGCATCCTCAACTACATCACCCCGCACCGCGTGCACGTGATGATCGAGGGTCGCATCGCGGACAGCGGCGGTCCGGAACTCGCGGACCGGCTGGAGGACGAGGGATACGACTGGTTGCAGGAGACGGAAGCCGCGGTCTGAGCCGATCGCGGCCTCCCCTTAAGCTCGAGGAAGGAACCGAGGGACCACATGCCGGATAACACGACGATCACGGAGCTCGGGCTCGACGAGTACAAGTACGGGTTCATCACCGAGGGCACGCCGAAGTTCAAGGCCCAGCCGGGTCTGTCGGAGGCGATCGTGCGGCAGATCTCCGCGCACAAGGACGAGCCGGAGTGGATGCTCGACTTCCGGCTCAAGGCGCTCCGGATCTACGAATCGAAGCCCATGCCCACATGGGGCGGCGATCTGTCGACGCTCGAGTCGACGCTGGATCAGATCTACTTCTACCTCAAGCCGCAGGACCACATGGAGCGGTCGTGGGACGACGTCCCGGAGGAGATCAAGACGACCTTCGAGCGGCTCGGGATCCCCGAGGCCGAGCGCAAGGCGCTCGCCGGGGTGGGGGCCCAGTACGAGTCGGAGATGGTGTACCACTCGCTCAAGGAGCAGTGGAGCGAGCAGGGCGTGATCTTCGAGTCGATCGAGGACGGGCTCAGGCTGTACCCGGAGATGTTCCGGGAGCACTTCTCGACCGTGATCCCGGCCGGGGACAACAAGTTCGCGGCGCTCAACTCGGCGGTGTGGTCCGGAGGGTCGTTCGTCTACCTCCCGAAGGGCGTCAAGGTCGACATCCCGCTGCAGGCGTACTTCCGCGTGAACGCCGAGCGGATGGGTCAGTTCGAGCGAACCCTGATCATCGCGGACGAGGGCTCCGAGGCGCACTACATCGAGGGGTGCACGGCGCCGGTGTACTCGACCGAATCGTTCCACTCGGGCGTGATCGAGATCATCGTCAAGAAGGGCGCCCGGTTCCGGTATACGACGATCCAGAACTGGTCCAACAACATGTACAACCTCGTCACGCAGCGGGCGCTGGTGCACGAGGACGCGAAGATGGAGTGGCTGGACGGGAACCTGGGCTCCAGGCTCACCATGAAGTACCCGTCCTGCTACCTGGTGGGCCCGCGCGCCCACGGCGAGATCCTCTCGATCGCGTACGCGGGGGACGGGCAGCACCAGGACACGGGCGGCAAGGTGGTCCACGTGGCTCCGCACACGACGTCGCAGATCACCTCGAAGTCGATCTCGAAGGCCCACGGGCGCGCCTCGTACCGCGGTCTGTGCAAGGTGTACGACGGGGCGGTGGGCGCGAAGTCGAACGTGGAGTGCGATGCGCTGCTGCTCGACGCGACGTCGCGCACCGACACGTACCCCTACATCGAGATCGACGAGAACACCGCGTCGGTCGGGCACGAGGCCACCGTGTCGAAGGTGGGAGACGAGCAGCTGTTCTACCTCATGAGCCGCGGACTCTCCCAGGCCGAGGCCATGGCGATGATCGTGCGCGGGTTCATCGAGCCGATCGCGAAGCAGCTGCCGCTCGAGTACGCGATCGAGCTCAACCGGCTGATCGAACTCGAGATGGAGGGCTCGGTCGGCTGACGAGCCGGCGCGCGCCCCGTCACGACATACAGGGAGACGCATGTCTTGAGTGAACCGACCACGATGACCGCCCCGACGCCGCGGGGGAAGGAGAAGGAGACCCCGTCCGGGCTCGACTTCGAGGCGTTCGCCGCCCGGCTGGAGCAGCCCGAGGAGCTGCGCGCCGCGCGGCGGGCGGCGTGGGAGCGCTACCAGGAGCTCCCCTTCCCGACCCGCAAGACCGAGGAGTGGCGCTACACCGATCTGTCGAAGATCGACTTCGCCTCGTACACGCCGGTGCGGCCGGCCCGCGACGCCGATGAGGCGCTTCCCACGGCGGTCGCCGACGTCCTCGAGCGCTCCGGTGACCGGGCCGGGATCCTGGTACAGCGCAACGGGCGGGTCGTGCACGTGGAGCTCGACCCGGACCTGGAGGCCGCCGGGGTGACCCTGTGCTCGCTCGAGACGGCCGCCTCCGAGCACCCCGAGATCCTCGCGCGCACCCTGTACGAGGCGCGCCCGGAGCCCATGGAGGAGAAGTTGTGGACCCTCCACCAGGCGTTCCTGACCGGCGGATATCTCCTCCGCATCCCGAGGAACGTCAAACTCGAGGCGCCGGTGCACGTGTTCCGGGTCATCGATCGAGCGGACGCACTGGTATCCACGCATTCGCTGGTCGTCGCCGACACCGGAGCCGAGGGCGCCGTGATCGACGAGTTCGTGTCCGGGCCGCTGCGCGCGCTCTCGGTGCACGCCGCGATCGTCGACGGAGGCGACAACGCCACGATCGACTACGTCGCGCTCCAGCGCTACGGGCGCGGCGTGAATCACTTCACGATCCAGCACCTGAAGGCGAACCGAGACACGAAGCTGACGACCTTCAACGTGCAGCTCGGCTCGGATCTGGCGCGCGCCGACGTGTCGAGCCGCCTGCTCGGGGCCGGGTGCTCGAGCGACATGCTGGCGCTGTGGCTGGGGGATGAAGACCAGCACTTCGATCACCACACGATCCAGCACCACGCGGCCCCCAGCGCGCACAGCGACCTGTTGTTCAAGGGAGCGCTCACGGACCGGGCCTCGAGCGTGTTCCGGGGCCTCATCCGCGTCGACAAGGGCGCGCAGCTGACCGACGCGTATCAGACCAACCGGAACCTGCTCCTGAGCGAGGACGCGCACGCCACCTCGCTCCCCAACCTCGAGATCGAGGCCGACGACGTCCGTTGCTCGCACGGCTCGACCACCGGGCCGGTCGACGAGATGCAGCTCTTCTATCTCATGAGCCGCGGGCTCACGCGCCGGCAGGCCCAGCGTCTGCTGGTGCTCGGCTTCTTCGAGGAGGTCCTGGGGCGCATCCCGATGACGGGCGTGCGCGGACGCGTGCTGGAGGCGATCGAGGAGAAGAGCGGGACATGAGCGTCGACGGCTTCGTGACGGTCGCCCGTCTGTCCGACGTACCGGAGAACCGCCTTGTCGGTGTGACGGTGGACGGTGCGTCGATCGTCCTCATCAACCGCGACGGAAACATCTACGCGCTCGAGGATCGCTGCTCGCACGAGGAGTTCCCGCTCTCGGCGGGAGACCTGACGAGCGGCGAGATCACGTGCGCGTTGCACGGAGCCCGATTCGACATCGAGACGGGAAAGCCGCGGGCGCTGCCCGCGGTGCTGCCCGTCACAACCTACGAGGTGCGAGTGGAGGGCGAGGACGTGCAGGTGAAGCTCGGCGACTGAGCTCCACGTCGCCTCGCGTCACCCGTCCTCACGACGTCCCATGGAAGCGCACACGACCACCCGGAAGGACCCCCGGCGAGCCCCGCCGTTCGACGTCGACGGGATCCGCGCGCAGTTCCCCATCCTCGCGCGCGAGGTGAACGGCCACCCCCTCGTGTACCTCGACAACGCCGCCAGCTCGCAGCGTCCGGAGCGGGTGATCGAGCGCATCGCCCGCTACTACCGGGAGGAGCACGCCAACGTGCACCGCGGCGCGCACGCCCTCAGCGCGGCCGCGACCGGGGCCTACGAGGGCGCGCGCCAGACGGTCGCCGAGCACATCGGGGCGACCGATCCGGCCGAGATCGTGTTCACCCGCGGGACGACCGAGTCGATCAACCTGGTGGCCGCGGCGTGGGGCGGGTCCCGGCTCGGGGAGGGCGACGAGGTGCTGCTCACCAAGATGGAGCACCACTCGAACCTCGTGCCGTGGCAGCTCGTCGCGGGGCGGACGGGCGCCGTGCTCCGCTTCGTCGACGTGACCGCCGAGGGCCGCCTGGATCTCGACGATTTCGATCGGCTGCTCGGCCCGCGGACGCGGCTGGTGGCGTTCACGCACGTGTCGAACAGCCTCGGGACCGTGAACCCCGTGCGGGATCTCGTCCAGCGGGCGCACGGGGCGGGCGCACTCGCCCTCGTGGATGGGGCCCAGGCGGCACCCCACCTCACGCTCGACGTGGCCGACCTCGGGTGCGACTTCTACGCCTTCAGCTCGCACAAGATGTGCGGCCCGACGGGCATCGGCGTCCTGTGGAGCCGCCGCGAGCTCCTCGAGGACATGCCGCCCTACCAGGGCGGCGGCGAGATGATCTCCGAGGTGACGCTCGAGGGCTCGAAGTGGGCCGCGATTCCGCACAAGTTCGAGGCGGGGACGCCCAACATCGCCGGCGCCGTGGGGTTCGCGGAGGCGATCCGCTTCCTGCGCGAGGTCGGCATGGACTCGATCGCCGCGCACGAGGCCGAGCTCATCGGGTACGCGCTCGCCGCGCTTTCGGACATCCCCGGCCTCACCCTGTTCGGTCCGCGTGAGGCCCGCGCGTCCGTGTTCTCGTTCACGTTCGGCGACATCCACCCGCACGACCTGTCGACCATCCTCGACCAGCGCGGAATCGCGATCCGCGCCGGTCACCACTGCAACCAACCGCTGATGGACCACTTCGGCGTCTCGGGGACGGCGCGGGCGAGCCTGTACCTGTACAACACCCCGAGCGAAATCGACGCCTTGGTCGAAGGACTGGCCATGGCGGCCGAGGTATTCGGTGGGGTATCCTCATTCGGATGACCGACGCCAAGCCCTCGAAGCCCGACACGCCACCCGATCGCGCGATCCCCTCGTCGCTCAACCAGCTGTACCAGGAAGTGATCCTGGATCACTACCGCCGACCGCGGAACAAGGGCCCCCTCGACGACGCGACCCACCACATCACGATGAACAACCCGTTGTGCGGCGACGTGATCGAGCTCATGATCCGCGTCGCCGACGGCCGCATCGAGGAGGCGCGCTTCGAGGGCCGCGGGTGTTCGATCAGCCAGGCCTCCGTGTCGATGCTCACAGGCCGGGTCAGCGGGCGGACCGTCGAGGAGGCCTCCGAGCTGTCGGAGCGCTTCACCCGGCTCCTGCACGGGGACGAGAGCCTGCTCTCCGACGCCGGGCTCGGCGACCTCCGCGCCCTGGCCGGCGTGTCGAAGTTCCCGGTGCGCATCAAGTGCGCCCTCCTCGGGTGGAACTGCCTCGACGAGCTGATGGAGCAGGATCCGGACGCCCCGTCCCCCTCCCCGTCCCCGGACGACGGCCGGGAGTGACCCCCGGCTCGTCCGACCCGGTGGTCGGACGCGTGCTGCGCATCTCGGGCGGCGTGTACGAGGTGGACACGCCGGCCGGTCCCGTCCCCTGCAGCCTCCGCGGCCGGGTCAAGCGGACCGACGAGCGAATCGTGTCGGTGGGCGACCTCGTGGAGATCGAGCCCTCCGGGACGGAGGACGGCGCGCGAATCACCCGACTCCTGCCCCGGCGTGCGGCCCTCACCCGCCACGGCGTGTCGCGCCGGCGCGAGCAGGTGATCGTGGCCAACGTGGACCAGGTCGTGGTCGTGGCCGCG
>Ga0315553_10000061_pt1 | contig 84977 bp, 75 predicted proteins | sample SalMarSW160140MG_FD_203099 | JGI IMG/M metagenome (GOLD analysis project Ga0315553, IMG submission 203099) | Salt marsh sediment microbial communities from the Plum Island Ecosystem LTER, Massachusetts, United States - Salt Marsh Sediment SW1601-40 ... | reverse complement strand
CGGTGAGATCGGAGAAATCGAGCGAGCCGAGCGAGAAGTCCTGCGCTGCCACGGGGTCGAAGCCGAGCGCCGCCGCGTCCTGGTTGAGTTCCTCGATGAAGGGCAGGGGCCCCGGGTACAGACGCGCCGCGATGGGCCCATCGAAGTGCGCGAACAGGGGCTCGCGCTCGCCGTTCGCCACCTCCGGCTCGGGACTGTCGAGCGCGAACTGCTCGCTCCAGTCGAGAAGCGACGGCTCGATCTCGAGCCACACGCTGCCGTGTCCGGGGATGCGCGCGTCCCGTACCTGCGCGGCGACCGCCGCCGGGCCCGAGAGGAGGAGCGCCACCGGCACGAGCCACGTCCGCGAGACGCCGCGGAGGGGTTGGATCCTGGAGAGCATCGCGCGAGTATAGTCCCCTCGCCCGAAGCGGCACAAGCGAGGCCCGATCCCCGCGTGCGGCAGGCCTTTTCGGGCCCTCGGGGGGCCGCTCCGCCTTTCCCGGAGTCCCCGTTTCCATTAGGCTGTCCCGCATCGCGGCGCCGTGGCCGAGTGGCTAGGCAGGGGCCTGCAAAGCCCCCTACTCCGGTTCGAATCCGGACGGCGCCTTCTCCTATCCCGCCCGGCGGCAGGGGGAGGTGGGTGTGGCCCGCCGACTGAGCCTCGACAACGCCCTCTGGCTGCTTCTCGTGTTCGTCCCGGTGGCGATCGTGCTCGAGTATGTCGTGCACGCCTCGCCCGTCGCGCTGTTCCTCACCTCTGCGATCGCGATCGTCCCCCTGGCCGGCCTCATGGGGAAGGCGACGGAGATGCTCGCCACCCGGGTGGGTGCGGGGCTGGGAGGCCTCCTGAACGCCACGTTCGGGAACGCGGCCGAGCTCATCATCGCGATCTTCGCGCTCCGCGCGGGGCTCGGCGAACTCGTGAAGGCGTCGCTCACCGGTTCCATCATCGGAAACGTCCTCCTCGTGTTCGGCCTGTGCGCACTGTTCGGGGGGGTCAGGCATTCGCGCCAGGCCTTCAACCGCACGGCGGCCAACCTGGGCGCTACGATGCTGCTCCTGAGCGCGGTCGCGCTCGTCGTACCGGCCGTGTTCTACCTCATCGGCGGGGCAAGCGGATCGGCGGCGCTCGAGACGGCCGAGCGCTCGCTCAGCCTCGAGATCTCGGTCGTCCTCATGGTGTGCTACGTGCTGGCGCTCGTGTTCTCGCTCGGCACGCACGGGCACCTGTTCGAGGGGACGGGCGGGTCGTCCCACGAGCCGGAGGCCAGCGTGTGGCCGCTGAGGCGCTCACTGGCGGTGCTCTTCGCATCGGCGGCCATGGTCGGCTGGATGAGCGAGATCCTCGTGGGCGGAGCGGGCGAGACGGCCGAGACGCTCGGGATGAGCGAGGTGTTCATCGGCGTGATCATCGTCGCCCTGGTCGGGAACGCGGCCGAGCACTCGACGGCCCTGATGGCGGCCCTCAAGGACAAGATGGACCTCGCTCTCAACATCGCGGTCGGCTCATCCGTCCAGATCGCGCTGTTCGTCGCGCCGCTTCTCGTGTTCCTGTCGTACGCGGTGGCGCCGGAGCCCATGGACCTCCTGTTCACGCCGCTCGAGATCGTCGCCGTGGCGATCGCGGTGCTGGTGGTCGGGCAGATCTCCGACGACGGGGAGACCCACTGGATGGAGGGTGCGCTGCTCCTCGCCGTGTACGCCATCCTCGGTCTGGCGTTCTTCAACGTCCCCTGAGCCCGGTGCCACCGGCTGCAGGTCACCTCTGAGCGGGCAACCTTTCGTCGAGAGGCGACGTCCTATGAATCGGACGGGTGGACGAGAGGACCCGGGGGCGGCGGGCCGGGCCCGGCGACCGCGGGACACCGAAGGAAACCCTGGAGGGGGGAAGCCCGTAGAAGACATAGATGCTCGAGCCCCGACGGAGCGTGCGCGCACTGTGGGGTGAGCTCGGGGCGATGAAAAAAAGAGCGCCGGACCGTGCGGGACCCTCCTGTGGCAAGGACGAAGACGGCAATCAAGCCGCTCAACACCGCACGCGCCCGGCGTCTCTTTTTTCTACCTGCCAATGTGCGCCCGATTCGGGCCGGGCGCAATCGTTCCGGGGAGCCGGAGGTGGCCCGCGCGGCGGGCCCGGCGAGCCCGTCGCTCCCCGAAAAACGTTGATGCAGTCCGTCTCAAGTCGTCTGACGACAACGATCTGCACCGCCCGGTCTCACTTCCGTGCCGCGCCGCTCTCGAGCGCGGCCGCCGGGCGCTCCTCCACCAGACGCTCGACGAAGGCCTGCCGGGTCTCGATCCGTTCGAGCTGATCCTCCAGCCGGGCGAGAGTCTCGGCGAGATCGGGGGGCGCGGCCGCCAGCATCCTGCCCGTCCCTCCCTTGAGCCGGGTCTCGGCCCGCTCGCGGGCCGCCTCCTCGAGGAAGTGCCCGAGCTTGCGCGCGATCGGGAACGACACGATCCCCGCCACGATGATCAGCACGATGGTGGCGACGAAGGCGAACGTGACGACGAGGTCCATGTCCATGGGCGGCTCCCGGTCCTCGGAGGGTCGAGCGGAACGGTCTCCATGAATAACCTACGGACCGCCGCGACGGGAGGTTCCGCTTCCACGCGGCCGGGAGACGTCCTATGTTCCCGGCCCACGCCGGCCGGAGTGGCGGAACTGGCAGACGCGCCGGACTCAAAATCCGGTGGGGAGCAATCCCCTTGAGGGTTCGAGTCCCTCCTCCGGCATCGGCGACGATCAATCCGGCTCGAGCGACACACCCACAAAGTGGAGGGCTTCGCCACCGACGGACCGCGAGAGGTGGCCCTCCCCCTCCGTGTCCTCGAGAAGGACCACGTCTCCCGGCGTGAACGTCCGGACCTCACCATCCGAGACCTGAACCTGGAGACGCCCCGTCAGGATGAATGCGAATTGCCTTCGAGGTGCCCGATGCCAGTCGGCCACCTCACCCGACGGCACCGAAACGAAAGCGACGGCACCTGCGGGACGCGGCCCGGACACAAGCTGAGGCGGGAGCGGCGGCGCGAGGTCGAGCGGCTTGAACTCGAGATTCGCGTCTTTGAAATGAGATGCCCCGGACTCGCCGGCAACGATTCGTGTGTAGCCAAGGGTGTGACGCGACATCGCGCTCATGCGGCTTCCCCTTCCTGCCGCCCAACTGCAATTCGGCTGCGAGCCGGGGCGTCGACACCGCGCGACCGTCACAGACCGATGTTCGTGTGAAGCGATGCTGCGGCGACCGGATCGGCGCGGCAAGCGAGCGGGGCGAGGGCGCGGCGGAGGATGCACACGTTGGTTGTGCCGCGATTGTGCCGTGACGGGGACGTACCGAGCGGGATTCAGCGGGACTCGCCCCGCGGCCTGATCCCGCAGGTTGTCCCGCGTGGTACGGACTAGTGCGTCTGAGTACGTGCCGCGGGGCGGGGTAGAGAGGGACTCAACTTCCGGTGGGGAGCAATCCCCTTGCGGGTTCGATTCCCGCCTCCGGCATATCGCCGCGCACTCGCTGCGTGGCGCCCGCCCGCTCCCCCGGCTCATGTTCTGAACATCGAACGGTACTCATTCCCGGGAGTGGTATGCACATGTCGCGCGGGTCGCCTGACCGCATTGTACACGCCGCTGTGGCCGTGCTGGTCGCGGCGGGGACGGCTCCGCCTCGGCCGGTGGCGGGCCAGATCACCCCGAGCGAGTACGCCGCCCGCCGGGATTCCCTGTCGGTACGCGTGGGAGACGGCGTGGTCGTCGCCTTCGGTGCTCCCACGCCCATCACCGACCGGGGCCCCTTCTTCCAACTGCCCGGGTTCGAGTATCTCACAGGCTTCGACGAGCCCGACGCCGCCTTCGTCATGGTGGTGCGGGGCGGGCACGGTCGGCCGGCGCTCTTCCTCTCCCCCGTCGATCCTCGGAGAGCTTTCTACTACGGCAGGCGTCCCGACTCCACCACGGTGCGGGACAGCCTGGGCGTCCACGGGCGGTCCATCACCGCCCTCGAGCCCGTGCTGGACTCCCTGGTCGACTCGGGATTGACCTTCTTCGCGCTGGCCGACTTCCAGAGCGCGGACTTCGCCGTCCAGGACTCTCTCACCCGCGGCCAGGCGTTCATGCGCCGCTTTGCGGCGCGCCATCCCCGAATCGTCGTCAAGGACGCACACCCGATGGTGGATGAGCTCCGAGCACGAAAGAGCCCCGCCGAGATCGCCCTCCTGAAGAAGGCCGCCGACATCAGCTCGGAGGGACACCGGGAGGCCATGCTGGTGCCGGATCCCCGCCACGAGTACGAATTGCGCGCGGCCCTGGAGGGCACGTTCATGCGCCTGGGCGCCGAGCGGTCTGGGTACGGCTCCATCGTGGGGTCCGGTGCAAACGGCACCCAGCTCCACTACATGAAGGACATGGCGGAGGCCAGGCCGGGCGACCTGGTGGTCATGGACGCGGCGGCCGAGTACCGGGGCTACTCCGCCGACGTGACCCGCACCATCCCCGTGAGCGGCGTTTACACCCCGGAGCAGCGGAGCATCTACCAGTTGGTGCGCGACGCACAGGCCGCCGCCGAGCGCAACTCGGGGCCCGGCCTGTCGCAGCGGGCTGCGCAGGACTCTTCGGTCGCGTTGCGGGTGCGGGGGCTCGCGGCCCTCGGCCTCATCGAGTCCGAGGATGCCCTCATGGACCCGCCGTGGGAAGCCGACTGCCAGCGGGCGCCCGACTCGTGCCTGCAGGCCAACCTGTGGATGATCCACGGCATCAGCCACGGCATAGGCCTGGAGGTCCACGACCCCGCCTCGTACTACTTCGGCGACGGCACGTACCACCCCGGCGACGTGTTCACCATCGAGCCCGGGATCTACATCGCCCAGGCGTCGCTGGACGCGCTCCCGGACACGCCGCGGAACCGCCGCTTCATCGCCGCCGTGCGGGCGAAGGTGAAGCAGTACGAGAACACCGGCGTGCGCATCGAAGACGACTACGTCATCACGCCCACGGGGCTGCGGCGCCTCAGCTCGGCACCGCGGGAGATCGACGAGATCGAAGCGCTGATGAAGAAGCGGCTCGCCAGCTGAGAGCTGGCGGAACCCACGAATCCCAGAAGTCGGCTCGACGCGCTCGTGCCGCGGGCGCACGACGCGGCACGACCCGCCTTAAGTCGAGCGGTCCGACGACAGGTCGTCCGGACCCCGTTCGGCGGCGACGTCCTCGATCTGGAGACGATCCATGGTCCCCGTGCGAACGCCCGCCTCGCCGGCCGCGGCGCTGACGCTCGCGGGGGCGGCCGCGGCCGCGTTCGGCGGGCTGCGGCTGGCCTCCGCGGCGCCCCCGGCCGGGGCTCCGATACCGATCGTGCCGCTCCTCGCGCTGGTCGGTGGCGCGTGCGTGTTCGGGATCGGCGCCCGGCTCGCCGACGGGCGGCGAGGGCCGGCGTCCCCGCCGCTCGGGGAAGCGCCGGGCGACGGACCGGGCCTGCCGGGGGCGGGTCGCCGATGGATCGTCGCCGCATTCCTGCTCGGCGTGCTCGTCACCCTCGTGTACGCGATCGCCGGATACCACCCGCTCCTCCTCCTCGGGTGGATCGGGAGCTGGGGGCTGGCGACGGCGGGGCTGTGGCCCGCGCGTGCGCGGCGCGTCGTGCGGCTGGAGCCCGGCGAGGCGTGGCTCCTGGGGCTCGTCCTGCTCGCCTCCTGCCTGCTCCTCCTCCCGTACCTGTCGCGGATTCCGTACGAGATCTCGACGGACGAGATCTACTCCGTGCGGGCCGTGCGGGGGTTCGCCGACGGTTTCACCCACGACGCGTTCGGGCTCGTGTCATGGTGGGGCCTCCCGGCGCTGTGGTTCGCCGCCGTCGGCTGGCTGGCACCTTTGCTGGGCACGTCGATCGAGGCCGTCCGTCTCGTGACCGCGGTCACGGCGCTGCTCGTCGCGGTACCGTTCTACCTCTGGGCACGTGCGCTCCACGGTCGCACGGTGGCCACGGTCGCCACCGTCCTCCTGGCGTTCGCGCACGCGTTCATCGGGTGGGGCCGGTTGGCGCTCCATCAGAACTCGCCCCTCCTCCTGCTCGCCCTGGGGCTCGCGCTTCTGGCGACGGGACTCGGTGCCTCTTGCCCGCTCCGGGTGCTGTGGGGCGGAATCGCGCTCGGCTGCGGGTTCTACACGTATCCCAGCGGGCAGATCGTGATCGTGGTGTGGCTGGCGGCGCTCCTCGCGTGGCTCGGCGCCGGTCGGCTGTCGAGGAAGGCCTTCCTCCGGGTCGCGGGCGTCTCCCTGCTCGGATTCCTTCTCGCGGCCCTCCCCAGCTCATGACCGCCTTGCTCCACTTCGGCGACTTCACCGAGCGGGCCCGCGCGGTGGCGGTCACGAGCCCCGGGGCGGTCGAGCGCCTCGGACAGGTGTGGGGGATGAGCGGAAGCGGGGACATCGTGCACGAGAACGTCAAGCGAGCCCTGCTCTCGTTCAACGCCCCGTATCCCTACGTCACGTACGACGTCCCGGGCCAGCCGCTGCTCGACCCGGCGACGGGGATCCTCCTGTGGCTGGGCCTCGGGCTGGCGGTGTCGCGTTTCCGGCTGCGGGGGCCGTCGCTCGCCGCGATCGGGTTCGGGCTCGTGTACGCGGCGGGCTTCCTCACGGAGGGGGCTCCGGTGCACGGCCGGTTGCTGATCGCGCTCCCCTTCGTGGCCGTCCTCGCGGCCGAGGCGCTGGTGCGCCTCGCGACGGTGCTCCTGCCGGACGGTGGCCGGGCGGGGCGGGGACGCGGGTGGGCGCTGGCGGTCTCGCTCGTCGCGATCGTGGCGCTCAATCTGGCCGCATTCCGCAGCTTCGTGCGGCACCAGATGGCGGCGGGCCCGAACGATGCGGTGACCGCGATCGGCCGCACGCTGGGGGTCGGGATCGAGCTCGAGGGCCCGCTCGAGCGGTACTTCGGACAGGGCAGGGAGTGGGATCCTCGCGACCACGTGTTCTTCCTCTCCCCGGAGGAGGCACCGCTGTTCCGCTGGGCGGGACCGCCGGACTGGCACGCCTGGATCGCGTTCTTCTCCGACAGCGCGCACGTCCATCGGGTGGAGGGCGTCGACGACTTCCTGCCCGGCGGGACCGCCGATTTCGAGCACGGATTCTGGAATCGGGCCGTCTTGTTTCTGCCGACCAGCGTGTGGGAACGATCGGGCGAGCGACTGCTCGAGCGCTTCCCGCGGCTCGAGCGCACCACGATCACGCCGAACCGGCGCCTTACGGAGATCGAGATCCGGCGCTAGGCGAATCGCGGGTCAGGAGGCAGGCGCCGCCGACCCGTCCCCGCCGTGCACCGGCCGGTCCTCGCCGCGCGGGCCGCCAGGGGCCGGCCAGCTCCGGGCCCACTCGGGGGGGATCACCTCGACCGGCTCGAGCGGATTGAGATCGAACAGCAGCGTATCGTCGGCTCCGGTCGCGAGCCCCTCGGGCCGATCGGATGCGTGCAGCTCTCCCCGTCTCGCGGCCAGCAGTCGGGGATCGTCTCCATCCCAGTCGGCCCACGTGACGTCCGGCAGCGGGATGAGGTCGTCCCCCGTCTCGAGCCAGAAGGTGTCCCCGTGCGGGCCCCCGTACCGGCGGACGTCCCACTCCTCGACCTCTCGACACAGCGCGATCCCTCCGCCGGGGCGCTCCTTGCGCCACACCTCCCGCTCGCCGACCCGACGGTGCGTACGCGGATCGAAGCCGCGCTCGAGGAGCGTCCACCCGTCGCGCAGCAGGCGCTGCTCCCACGGTGCGCTGTCCACGGGGCAGGTGCCGATGTCGAGTGGCGGGGCCCCCAGACGCGAGTCCGGCTCCAGCGTGCAGGTCGCGTCGAGGAGCACGCGGCCGTCCAGCTCGAACACCCCGCCCCCGTACCACGACCCCAGGTTGGGCCACGACGCGAGCCCGGTGAAGTAGGGCGGGCGCGAGATCGCCGTCCACGAGCCCGAGCGCGGGTCATCGAAGCGCCCATAACGCGCCGCGAAGTAGACGAGCAGCCGCCCGTCCGGCGACAGGTCCGAGCGCCGTCCGTACACGCGTGCCCGGGTCCACTGGCCCGGCTCGAACGTATCGACGCTCCGGTCCCAGCGGACGAGCTGCGCCCACGCGCTCGGCCCGCGGCGCAGGATCACGCCCACGCGGGCGTCGCGGGCCAGGAAGACGTGCAGCCGACAGGGGGAGGTGCTCGGAGCCATGGGACGGAAGGATGAGTCGGCGCGGGGAGGTCGGAAAGGCGGAGTCGGCCGCACGTTGACCGTCTCACCGCCCCATCCGAGGTTGTGCGCGCATGATCTCCGTGTCCGGTGTGGAGAAGACGTTCGGCGACCACACCCTGTTCGAGGGCGTGTCGCTCCAGCTCGACCCCGGGGCGCGCTACGGGCTGGTGGGCGCCAACGGATCGGGCAAGACCACGCTGCTCAACATCCTGAGCGGCGACCTCGAGCCGAGCGCCGGCTCCGTATCGGTTCCGAGGCGTGTGCGGATCGGGGTCCTGCGTCAGGACCAGTTCCTGTACGAGGACGAAGAGGTCCTCGGAGTCACGCTGCGTGGCAACCCCGAGCTGTGGGAAGCGCTCGTCGAGAAGGAGGCGCTGCTGGCCGGCGGATCGGGAGATGACGGGTCCGAGCCGTTCGACGTCCACCGGTTCGCCGAGCTCGAGGAGACGATCCAGCGCCACGATGGATACGCAGCGGAGGCGCGCGCGGCCGAGATCCTCGAGGGACTGGGGCTCCCGGCCGAGGTGCACCGGCGACCGCTGGCCACCCTGTCGGGCGGGTTCAAGCTGCGCGTTCTGCTCGCGCAGGCGCTGGCGGGCTCCCCCGATGCCCTCCTGCTCGACGAGCCGACGAACCACCTCGACATCCTCTCGATCCGCTGGCTCGAGAAGTTCCTGCGCGACTTCGCGGGACCGGTCGTCGTGATCTCCCACGACCACCGCTTCCTCGACAACATCTCGACCCACATCCTCGACGTCGACTACCGGACGGTGACCCTGTACCCCGGGAACTACACGGACTTCCTCGACGCGAAGCGCGAGGAGCGCGAGCGGCGCGAGAGGGAGATCGCCACCCGCGAGAAGGAGATCGCGCACCACCGCGAGTTCGTGGACCGCTTCCGGGCCAAGGCCAGCAAGGCACGGCAGGCGCAGAGCAAGCTGAGGCTCATCGAGAAAAAGGCCGAGTCGCTCGTGGCGCTCCCCGGGAGCTCGAGGCGCTACCCGAGCTTCCGGTTCGAGCCGCGCCGCCCGAGCGGCCGGGAGGTGCTCTCGGCGCGCGGCATCCGGAAGGCGTTCGGCGTCCACGAGGTCCTGCACGGGGTGGACCTCGTGGTCCGCCGCGGGGATCGCCTGGCGATCATGGGCCCCAACGGGATCGGAAAGTCGACGCTGCTCAAGATCCTCATGGGCGAGCTCGAGCCCGACGCGGGCTCCGTCGAGTGGGGGTACGAGACGCACCCCGGCTACTTCGCGCAGGACCACCGCGAGCAGTTCGACAATCCCGATCACACCGCCGAGGAATGGATCACCGGGTTCTGCCTCGGGAGGACGATCGGCTTCGTGCGCGGCGAGATGGGACGGGTGCTGTTCTCGGGCGACGACGGCGACAAGCGGCTCGGGACGCTGTCGGGGGGCGAGGCCGCGCGGCTGGTGTTCTGCAAGGTGTCGATCGAGCGCCCCAACGTGCTCGTGCTCGACGAGCCCACCAACCACCTGGACCTCGAGTCCATCGAGGCGCTGGTCGAGGCGCTCCGGGCCTTCGAGGGCACCCTGCTGTTCGTGTCGCACGACCGCTGGTTCGTGAGCCGGCTGGCCAACCGCATCGTCGAGATCCGCGCCGACGGCATCCGCGACTACGCCGGTACGTACGAGGACTACGTCCACTTCTGCGGGGACGACCACCTCGACGTGGACACCGTCGTGCTCAGGGCGCGCCGCGACGGCCGCCGGGCCCGGGCGGCGCCGGGTGGGGAGCGGACTGACGCCCCGGCGGGCACCGGGGGCCCCGGGCGGAGAGCCAAGCGAGGGGGCTCGCGCGTCGGGGTCGAGGAGCGACGCGCCCTCGCGAGGCGCCGGGACGAGCTCACGGGTCGCGTGGACGAGGTCGAAGCGAGGATCGCGGAGATCGACGCCCGCTTCGCGGCTCCGGGCTTCTACGTGGAGACCTCGCCGGAGGCCGTGCGCGCCCTCCAGAGCGAGCGCAGCGGTCTCCAGACGGACGCGAGCGAGCTGGTCGCCGAGTGGGAGCGGGTCGAGGAGCGGCTCGCGGAGCTCGAATAGGCAGCTCCGTCGAGCCGGGTCCCGCCCGCGCCCGCCAGCGGCCCGTCGAGTCCGTGCGCGCCGGGCTCCGGGTCCCTCAGACCCGACACACCTCCGCGGCCTCGCGGAGCGACGCCAGGGGCTCGCGCGTCGGGATGAACTCGTGCGCCAGGAACCCCTCGAACTCGAGCCCCGCCACGGCCCGCGCGATCGCCGGGTAGTTGAGCTCCTGGTCCTCGTCCAGCTCGTGCCGGCCGGGGACGCCGGCCGTGTGGAAGTGGGCGATCGCCTCGTGGTGGTCGCCGATGGTGGCGATCACGTTCCCCTCCATCACCTGCATGTGGTAGATGTCGTACAGAAGCCGGAATCGGGGAGACCCGACGCCCTGGACGACCTCGAGGCCGTAGCGGGTCGAGTCGGCATCGTAGTCGGCGTGGTCGACGAGGCTGTTGAGCATTTCCAGCACGATGGTCACGCCGTGACGCTCGGCGAGCGGGGCGATCTGCCGGAGCCCCCGGATGCACGCCGCGATGCCCGCCGCCTCGGTGCGACCACGGCGGTTCCCGCTCATCACGATCAGGTTGGAGACCCGCGCTTCCGCCGAGCGCGGGATCGCCTCCTCGAGCTCGGAGATCAGCGTGTCGTGCAGGGCCGGGTCGTTGAAGCCCTCGGTGATGAAGTTCGGTCGCCGCGAGGCGTACCCGGTCGACACGGCGAGCCCGTGCGCATGCGCGGTGTCCCACTCGTCGGGATACAGGAGGTCGATGGCCTCGAGCCCGATGTCGCGCGCCCCACGGCAGAAGTCGTCGAGGGGGATCGCGGCGAACGGCCAGCGGCACACGGACTGCCGTAGGCGACCGGGGACCCCGTCGTCCGACGACCCCCCGCCGGGGGCGCCGGCCGCCCGGGAGGGAGACAGGCCGAGCGCGGCCATGCCCGCCGCGGCGCCCGCCGAGGCCAGGAAGCCCCGCCGGTCGATGGGCCCGCACTCGCTCGGGAGCGCCCTGTCGCCCGGCGCGCTGCCGCCCGGCGCGCCTCCGTCCGCGGGTCGGACCCGCCTCACAGCTCGCCCCGATCGAGGAGGTCCACGGCATGGTTCGCGGCCCGCGCCGTGAGCGCCATGTAGGTGAGGCTCGGGTTCTGGTTGGCGCTCGAGGCCATCGAGGCTCCGTCGGTGATGAACAGGTTGGGCACGTCCCACGTCTGGTTCCAGCCGTTGAGGACCGACGTGTCGGGATCGCGCCCCATGCGCGCCGTCCCCATCTCGTGGATCGTGAGACCGGGCGGGTTGTCGTCGACGTACGGGCTCACGTCCCGCGCGCCCGCCGCTTCGAGCATCTCGGCCGCCTGGATGGACATGTCCTCGAGCATGGCGTGCTCGTTCGCGCTCCACTGGCAGTGGATCCGCAAGGCCGGGATGCCCCACCTGTCCACCCGCTCCGCGTCGAGCGCGACGAAGTTGGACTCGCGCGGCAGGCAGGCGCCGAAGCCGTAGAAGTCGAACGTCCACGGCCCGGGCTCGCGGAGCGCGTGCTTGAAGTCGGCACCGAAGCCCTCCATGTCGTTGCCGCGCCCCCAGCCGTCGCGCCCGGCGCCGCCCTGGTACGCGTAACCGCGCAGGAAGTCGGGGTGCGGCTCGGTCACGTTCCGGAAGCGAGGCAGGTAGATCCCGTTCGGACGACGGCCGTACACCCACCGGTCCTCCATCCCCGGGATGACGCCGTTCGCGCCACCCCCCATGCAGTGGTCCATGAGGTTCTTGCCCACCTGTCCCGACGAGTTCGCCAGGCCATCGGGCCAGCGCTCGGACGTCGACAGGAGGAGGAGCCGGGCCGACTCGAGGGCCGACGCGCACAGGAAGACGAGCCGGCCCTCGAACTCGAGCTCCTCGCCCGTCTCGGCGTCCACCGCCCGGACGCCGCGCACCCGCCCCGTGCCGGGGTCGTACAGCACCTCGCGCACCACGCTGTGGGGACGGAGGGTCATGCGTCCGGTGGCCGCCGCGGCGGGGAGGGTGGCCGCGAGCGAGCTGAAATAGGAATGGGTGGTACACCCGCGCTCGCAGGTGCCGCAGTAGTGGCAGGCGGCGCGCCCGTTGTGGGGGCGGGAGAGGATGGCGCAGCGCCCGATGGTGAGCAGCCGGTCGTCGTAATGGCGCGCGATGCCCTCCTTCACGAAGCGCTCCGCGCAGTTGAGCTCCATGGGGGGCAGGAAGCGCGAGTCGGGGAGCTGCGGGAGCCCCTCGGCCTGCCCGCTCACCCCGATGAACTCCTCGACGTGGTCGTACCAGGGCTCGATGTCGGCGTACCGGATCGGCCAGTCCACCCCGAAGCCGTCCCGGGCGTTGGCCTCGAAATCGAGATCGCTCCAGCGATACACCTGGCGACCCCACACGATCGAGCGTCCGCCCACCTGGCGGGACCGGATCCACAGGAAGTCGGTGCCCGGAGCCGTGGTGTACGGATTCTCGTCGTCGCGCACGAAGAACTGCTCGCTCCACGCGTCGCAGGCGTAGCAATGCCGCTGCACGGGCCGCTGGCGCTCCTGACGATCGCGGTCGCGACGCCCGCGATACGGCAGCTGCCAGGGCTGCACCGACATCGTGTAGTCGGTAGCCGGGTCGATCGGGCGCCCGGCCTCGAGCACCAGCGTGCGCAGCCCGCGCCCGGTCAGCTCCTTCGCCGCCCAGCCCCCGCTGATCCCGGATCCGATGACGATCGCGTCGTACGGCTCGCGGCGGCTCATCTCCCCGCTCCCGGGGCGGCGCGGGTCACCTCCGTCACGTCCACGCAGCCATCGAACCGACCCGGGATGGGCTGGTAGCGGAGCTCCTCGCGCATGCCGATCTCCGACGTGTAGTAGCCGTGCAGGACGAGGGCGCGCGTCTGCTGGAAGAAGGGCGTGGGCGCCTCGGGATCCGCCTCGCGGAGCGCCCGGCCCTCGGCCTCGAGCCCCGACAGGATGGCCGTCTGGCGGTCCTCGCCCGCGTACGCGAAGCGCACGCCGGTGAGCGATTCCGAGTGGATGTCCAGGTGGGCGAGCCCCCGCATGAAGCGCTCCCGCTCCCCCGGGTCCATCCACTCCGAGACGATCATCTCCGTGTAGTCGACGACCCCCGCCTCGACGGCGCCCGGGGTGTCGGTGGCGGGCAGGATGAGGTCCGCGAGAGCGGTGACCGACTCGCGCTCCTCCTCGGTGAAGAACGCCAGCCGCGGGCGGCGGGGGGCTCCCGGGGCGAGCAATGCGCGCGCATCGGCCGGGGAGAGACCGATCGCCGCGGCGCCGGCTCCGAGGAGACGCAACAGTTGACGGCGGTCCATGCGGGGCTCCTCGCGCTGGGTCATGACCAAGCTAGACCGGGGGCGGGGGCCGTCGCCAGACGACATGCGCCGACCGCGTCCGGCGCGACGTGCCCTTCCGCCTCATGCCACACGGCCTATAATGACGCACCAGCATGTCCTTCTGGCCGGGGCCACCCATGTCTCTCACGCAGGACTCGCTCGCCCGAGCTCTCGCCCCTCGCTTCCGCGTCGAGCGCGAGATCGGTTCGGGCGGCTGGGCGGTGGTGTTCATGGCCGAGGATATCAGGCACCATCGAAAGGTCGCGATCAAGGTCCTGCGTCCCGAGCTGGGCTCGGCGGTGGGGAGCGAGCGGTTCGAGCGGGAGATCGAGGTCGTGGCCGCGCTCCGGCACCCCAACATCCTCCCGCTGCACGATTCCGGGACGGCCGGGGACCTTCTGTACTACGTCATGCCGTTCGTCGAGGGAGGATCGCTGCGGCACCGGTTCGAGCGCGACGGCCCGCTGCCGATCGAGGAGGCCGTGTCGATCGCCCGCGAGGTGGCCGACGCCCTCGCGTATGCCCACGGGGCCGGCGTCGTGCACCGCGACATCAAGCCCGAGAACATCCTCATCGACTCGGGGCACGCCGTGGTGACCGACTTCGGCATCGCGCGGGTCACGCAGTCGATCGACTCCGAGCGGCTCACGGGGACGGGCGTCTCGGTGGGGACGCCGCTCTACATGAGCCCGGAACAGGTGACGGGCGAGACGGGGATCGACCACCGCACCGACATCTACTCGCTGGGCTGCGTGCTGTACGAGGCCCTGGCCGGGGACCCACCCTACACGGGGAACAGCCGGCGGGCGATCTTCGCGCGCAAGCTCGTCGATCCGGTCCCCCGTCTGAGGGTCGTGCGCGACCGTGTCCCCGAGCCGCTCGAGGAGACGATCGATCGCGCCCTGGCCCGGGTGCCGGCCGACCGCTTCCAGTCGGCGCGCGACTTCGCGGAGGCGCTCGTCGCGGTGCCGGGGACGCGGGCCGCGGCACCCGCGCGGCCGGTCGCTCGAGCCCCGCGCGGGGCGCGGAGCCTGGAGCTCCTCTGGAAGGCGGTGCTGACCCTCGGCGGGATCCTCGCCGTGCTCGTGGGGGCGGGGCTCCTGAGCACGCGAGCGTTCGACTTCCGGCTCCAGATGCCGCCTGCCTACACCCCATCGCGGACCGACTTCCTGATGGTCGGCTTCCGGGCCCTCCTGCCGAGCGCGATCTACGGGCTGATCGCGTTCGGACTGTTCGTGGTGGTGCAATTCGTGGTCCGACAGCTGTTCGGGCTCGTTCCGAAGGTCCCGGGCGTCGGGGCGTGGACCGAAACCCGGGTGACGAAGCTGTCGCGCTGGTGGCGAAGGGCCCGCAGCCGGCTTCGCCCGGCGACGGCCGCCGATCTGTTCTTTCTCGTCTCGATCGGCGTCTCGCTCCTCGTCCTGGGCTTCTTCACCGATCTGTTCTTCGCGATCGTGGGGTACGGCGAGGATGCGTTCGCCTGCGCAGCCCGTTCGCTGCACCGGGCCTACCCGATCACGATGGCCATCCTCATCGCGGCGCTGGGGTTCGCGTGGGTCGGCGTGTTCCGCTGGCTCGAGCGCAGGGCGCCGGGGGACCGGCACGTGCGGGTCGTGCGCTGGGCCGGCCTCGCGTGGATCGTGACGCTCGTGCTGCTCACCGCGGTCCCGTGGCGTCTGTTGTGGGACGCCGACGCCGAACGGATCCGGGTGGAGGGGGAGCCGGCCTACCTCCTCGTGGACGCCCCCGCGGAATGGGTCGTGTTCGAGCCCCGCCGGCATGCGGTCCGGGCGATCGCCAAACAGGGGGGCGCGGAGATCGAGCGACTCGAAACGATCGGATACGTGTTCGAGGAGCCGCGGTTGTTCGACGGCGGTCAACGCCAATGCACGTCGGTCACAGGCTGACCGACGGGCGAGCTTCAGGAGGCGCAATGAACAGACGAATCGTTCCCTCGGCGGTGGCGGCGCTCCTCATGAGCGGCGCGGGCGCGGCCCCGGTCCACGCCCAGTGGGGCATGGTGCTCGACTGGATCAACAAGCTGTCCGGCCCCGGCTTCGTGCGCGCCGGGCCTCAGTTCGCCCTCGCGCACGGGCTGGCCGACAACGAGGGCACCCTGCGGGTGGCCGCCATGGGAGGCTGGAAGGTCTCGGCGGAGGAGGGAAGCGATGCCGACGGAACGGGCATGGGGCTGTTCTCGCTCCAGGCGACCCTCGAGGCGCCGCTCGCCAAGCTGTCGCCCTCCGTCGAGGTCCTGGGCGTGATCGGCATCGCGGGCCACCTGTTCACCGGCGGGGACTTCGACAACTTCACCACCTTCTCGTTCCCGGCCCAGGCGGTGCTCCGCATCGGGGTGGGCAGAAGGGCGGCCCTCCGGCTGGGCACGGGGTTCAACGTGTTCTGGTTCCCCGACGATGCGTTCCAGCCCCTGGTGGTCGATGTGTCGACCGAGGGGTTCGAGGGCGCCTGGGGCCTCACCGCGGGGTTCGAGTTCGGCCGCTGACGGACCGGCCGCCGCCCGCCCCGGCCGGTGGGCGGGAGGGCGGTCGGCGTCAGGGGAATCGCCGCTTCCACACCGGGATCGCGAGGCCGATGAGCGCTCCGGCGCCGGCCCCGGCGGCCCCGACGACGAGACCGCCGACCGCTCCCACCTCGAGGCGCGTGCAGTCCGTCTCCGAGCACGCGATCTCGCCGATCAGGAGGCCGTAGGCAGCGCCGAGCGCGAAGCCGGCGAGCCCGCCGATGAGGGTGCCCCTGCCGACGGCTCGCCCCCGCGACCACACTCTGTCGATCGCGTCCAGTGCCACCCCTGCCGGGACCCCGTCCACGGAGATCTCGAGGCTGTCGGGCCCCACCGCGAGGAGGCGTCCCTCGAGTCGGTTCCCCCGATCGAAGGCGACCCGGATGGGGGAGCCCGGCGAAAACAACTCGAGCGCCGTGTCGAGAGCGTCCGCGGGCGGCGTGGCGGGCTGCGCGACCCCGGCCGCGGGCCACAGCGTCGCCGTGAGGGCGAGCAGGGGGACGACCCAACGAGCGTCCATGCGCTTCCCCGGGAGTGCGGAACCTCGTCCTGCTCCGGATTCCAATGCCGTCCGATACCCCCACCCTACGCCGCTGGTGCCGCGCGGTTCCAGGCCGGCCCTACGGCTCCAGCCGCGCCAGCCGCAACGAGTTCAACGTGACCGCGAGCGAGGCACCCATGTCGCCCACGAGCACGGCGACGATGAGCGACACGAGCCCCACGGGGACCCCGACCGCGAGGAGCAGCTTGAGCGCCAGCGCCGCCCCGATGTTCTGCCGGATCACCCGGCGGCCCGCGTGGGATACCCGGTACAGGTAGGAGAGCCGCGACAGGTCGTCCCCCATGAGGGCCACGTCGGCGGTCTCGAGCGCCACGTCACTGCCCGCCACCCCCATGGCGATCCCCACCGTGGCGGCGGCGAGCGCAGGGCCGTCGTTCACCCCGTCGCCGACCATGGCGACGGCGCCCCGTCGCGCCTCGAGCTCGCGGATTCGCTCCACCTTCTCGTCCGGACGCAGCCCGGCGTGCACCTCGTCGATCCCGAGCTCTTCGGCGATCGCCCGGGCCGTCTCGCGGTTGTCCCCGGTGAGCATCACGAGGTGTCTCACCCCCGCGTCCCGGAGCCGGCGGAGCGCGGACGCAGCGCCGGGCCGCGTGCGATCGGCGATCGCCAGGATACCCAGGGGCGTCCGGTCGGTGCCCACGAGCACGGTCGTCTTCCCGTCATGGCGGAGCGCCTCCAGCCTCCGCCGGGCGGCCGGCGTCAGCCGCTGGACGGGGTAGCCGTCCGGCCGCCCGATCCGGTGCGCGACGCCGTCCACCTCCCCCCGCACGCCGTCCCCCGGCCGGGCGACGAATCCGGTGATGCGACTCTCCTCGAACGCGATCCCGCGCTCCCTGGCCCCGGCCACGATCGCCCGCGCGACCGGGTGCTCGGAGCGGGCCTCGAGTGCCGCGGCGAGACTCAGCACGCGGCGCTCGTCCCCGTCGTCGAGGGCGACGACATCGGTGAGGACCGGGTGTCCCGATGTGAGCGTGCCCGTCTTGTCGAACGCCATGACCTCGATGTCGCCCATGGCCTCGAGGTGGACGCCGCCCTTGATGAGGACGCCCCGTCGGGCAGCGGCCGTGATGCCGCTCACGACCGCGACCGGGGTGGAGATCACCAGAGCGCAGGGGCAGGCGATCACGAGCAGCGTGAGGCCGCGGATGAACCAGGTGTGGGCGGAGGCACCGAGGAACAGCGGCGGGATCACCATGAGCAGCACGGCCGCCGCGGTGACCGCCGGCGTGTACGCGCGGGCGAAGCGTTGCACGAAGCGCTCGCTGGGCGATCTGCTCGACTCTGCCTCGGCCACCAGCCGGACGATGCGCGCGAACGTCGTGTCGCTCGCCGTGCGGTCGACCCTCACCTGGAGCCAGCCGCTCAGGTTGACCGTGCTCGCGAACACCTCATCGCCGGCGACGACCTCTACGGGCATCGACTCGCCCGTGATGGTCGACTGGTCGACCGAGGAGCCCCCGTCGATGACCGTTCCATCGGCGGGGACGCGCTCGCCCGGGCGCACCACGGCGACGTCGCCGGGCACGAGCCGATCGGCGGCCAGGGCGACCTCCTCGCCGTTGCGGAGGACGACGGCCGTCGCCGGAGCGAGCCGCATGAGGGCGCGGATGGCGCCGCGCGCCCGCTCGACCGAGTGGCTCTCGAGGAGCTCGGCGAAGGAGAACAGGAACGCGATCGCCCCCGCCTCGAGTGCCTCGCCCACGGCGACCGCGCCCACGATCGCCACGGTCATGAGGAAGTTCATGTCGAGCGACAGCGATCGAGCCGAGCGGATGCCCTTGGGGAAGAAGTTCCACCCTCCCACAGCGGCCGCGCCAACGAACAGGAGCGACGGTGCCGCCACCACGCCCAGCGCACCTGCCGTGAAGGCCCACCGGATCCCGAGGACGCGGAGGAGGAGCGCGATCCCGAACAGGCCCGCCGACAGGTAGGTGCGGAGGGCCTCAGCCCCGCGCCAGTTGTCCGGCACGCCTCCCACGGGCGTCACCCCCGCGTCCGTGGGCTCGGGTACCGCCGCGTAGCCGAGCCTGCCGATCTCGGACTCGAGCGTCGTGGTCCGCACGCGCCGCGGATCGTAGTCGACCCGCAGCTCTCGGAGCACCGGGTTGCCGTCCACCTCCACCACGCCGTCCAGCGTGCGGAGCCGGTCCTGGATGCGCCGCGCGCAATCCGGACAGTCCATCCCCTGGATCCGGAACAGCACGCGGTCCGGCTCCGTCCGGGCTCCGGTCACGCCTTCACTCGCGGACATGCTCGAGCCCGATACGGAACAGCGCCGCGATGTGGTCGTCGTCCAGCCTGTAGTAGGCCATGCGGCCCTCCCGGCGGTAGCGGACGATCTTCATTTGCCGGAGCTGACGCAGGTGATGGCTGACCGCCGACTGGCTGGCACCCACGACGGCGGCGAGGTCGCATACGCACAGCTCGCGGGTGGCGAGCGCCTCCACGATCTGGAGCCGGGTCGGGCTGGCGAGGATCTGGAACGTGTCGGCCAGGTAGGTGAGCGTCTCTGTGTCCGAGCGCCGACGCAGCACGTCCTCGACGGCGTCCTGGTGGATGACCTCGACGTCGCACAGCTCCACTGGCATCCGGCTCACTCCGGCGCGCGAAAGTAAACTCATATGAGCAAGTGTTCACATAACGATGGCGAACGCCCGGGAGATGGTCAAGCCGGGGCGTGCGCCCGCGGCCAACGTTCGGGTCGAGTCGGGTGTTAAGGGGCTTGAGGGCCCGACCGGGCCCAATGACGCTCTCGCCACAGGACCGAGACCGTTCGTCCACAACAGGAGCACGTGAGGATGTCCAAGCGCCTCGTTCTCGGGGTCGTCGCCGCGTTCGTGGCGATCCCCGTCACGCTGTCCGCCCAGAGCCCGGCGGTCGAGGACTCCGCGTTCATGTCGGCCATGACGTGGCGGTCCATCGGACCCGCCAACACCTCCGGCCGGGTCACCGATGTCGAGGGCGTGCCGGGCACCGGCACGTTCTTCGTGGCCGGCGCCGCCAGCGGTATCTGGAAGACGACCAACAACGGGACCACGTTCCGGCCGGTGTTCGAGCACGAGCGGGTCGTGTCGATGGGCGACCTCGCGATCGCGCCGAGCGACCCGGACATCGTGTGGGCCGGAACCGGCGAAGAGGACACGCGGAACTCCATCTCCCCCGGTGGCGGCATCTACAAGTCGACCGATGGCGGAATCACGTGGGAGCTCAAGGGGCTGGAGGGGACGCAGGCGATCGGCCGGATCGTCGTCCACCCCCGCAACCCCGACATCGTGTACGTCGCCGCCCTGGGGCACCCCTGGGGCCGCAACGAGGAGCGCGGCGTGTACCGCACGAAGGACGGCGGCGACACATGGGAGAAGGTGAAGTACGTGAGCGACGCGGCCGGCTTCGCCGACCTGGCGATGAGCCCGCGCGACCCGGACGTCCTGTTCGCCTCGAGCTGGGAGCGTATCCGCACTCCGTATTCGCTGCAGAGCGGCGGGCCGGGAAGCGCGTTGTGGAAGTCGACGGATGGCGGCGACACGTGGGAGGAGGTCACCGGCGGCGGCTTCCCGGAGACCGAGAAGGGCCGCATCGGGATCGCGATCGCGCCCAGCTACCCACGGGTCGTGTACGCGCTCGTCGAGGCGAAGGCTCCGGAAGAGGCCGACGCGGACGGGGACGGGGAGGACGACCTGCACGGCTCGGGGCTGTACCGCTCCGATGACGGCGGCCGGACCTGGTCGTTCATGAACGACCAGAACTCGCGGCCGTTCTACTACTCGCAGGTGCGCGTGGCCCCCGACGACCCGGACCTCGTGTTCTGGTCGTCGCTGTACTTCTCGCGCGACGGCGGGAAGACCGTCGGGAACCCGGCGCAGGGTGTCCACGTCGACTATCACGCGTTCTGGTGGGACTCCGCGAACCCCGATCACTTCATCGTCGGGAACGACGGCGGGATCGCGGTGACCTGGGATCGCGGCGGGAACTACGACTTCATCAACATCGTCCCGATGGGACAGTTCTACACCGTCAGCTACAACATGGACATGCCGTACCGCGTGTGCGGCGGACTCCAGGACAACTACTCGTGGTGCGGGCCGAGCACCCGCGCGCAGGGCGCAATCGACAATCACATGTGGTTCTCGATCGGCGGCGGCGACGGCTTCTACGCGCCGCAGGACCCGACGAACCCGGACCTCGTATTCGGCGAGTCGCAGGGCGGGAGCATCTACTGGCGGAACACGGCCACGGGAGAGCGCCACGGGCTCCAGCAGCCCGACTGGCGCGAGGCGACCAAGGCGCTGCGCGACTCGATCGCCATCCTGTCGGGCGACGATCCGGACAATCCGCCGGCCTCGGCGCGGGCCCGGATCGAGGCGCTCCAGGTGCGCGTGACCGAGGACTCGGCAGCCGCCGACATGCGCTTCAACTGGAACACGCCGCTCCAGCTGTCGCCGCACGACCCGCACACGCTGTACATCGGGTCCAACCGGGTCCTCAAGTGGACGTACGACAGCGACGAGATGACCCCGATCTCCCCCGATCTCTCCTACGCGGATCCGGAGAAGGTCCGGATCTCGACGCGCGAGACGGGCGGCATCACGCCCGACATCACCGGCGCCGAGACGTTCGCCACGGTCGTGTCGCTGGCCGAGTCGCCGATCCAGGAGGGCGAGCTGTACGCCGGCACGGATGACGGGCGCGTTTGGCGCTCGCCGGACGGGGGCGTCGAGTGGATCGAGCTCAGCGACCGGTTCGAGGGCGTCCCCGAGGGCACGTACGTGACCCGGATCGAGCCATCGAGCCACGACGTGAACCGGTTCTACGTGACGTTCGACAATCACCGGCGGGACGACTACCGGCCGTATGTGTACGCCACGGACGACCGGGGCGAGACGTTCCGCTCCATCAACGCCAACCTGCCGTCGGGCGGCCCCGACTACGTTCACGTGATCCGCGAGGATCCCGTGAACCCGGACCTCCTGTTCGTGGGGACCGACGTGGGCGCCTACGTGTCGACCGACCGCGGCCGCTCGTGGACGAGGTTCATGAACGGGCTTCCCACCGTGCCGGTGCGGGACCTCAAGATCCACCCGCGCGAGCACGAGCTCATCGCGGCCACGCACGGCCGCTCGATCTGGATCACCGACATCGCGCCGCTCGAGCAGCTCGACGACGGCATGCTGCCGCGGACCACGGTCGTGTTCGAGCCCGGGACGGCGATCCAGCACGGCGACCCGCCGGCGGGTGGCGAGTTCATCGCGCAGCGCGTGTTCCAGGGCGAAAGCGGCGAGTACGGGGCTGACATCCGCTACTACGTGCCACCGGAGGTGGCGGAGCGGCTCAACGAGGCCGCCCGGGCGGCGACGGCCGACGAGAGCGAATCGTCGGACGAGGCCCCGACCGGCGCGCGACCGACGCGCCGCGGTGGCGGCCCCGGCGCCGGCGGGCCCGGCCAGGGTGGCCGCGGCGCCGCGGGGGCGCAGGCGAAGATCGCGATCCTCGACGCGGCCGGCGACACGGTACAAACCATGAACGGGACCGTGCGCGCCGGGATCAACCGCGTACAGTGGAACCTCAACCGGCGCGCCGAGCAGCAGCAGGAGGGGCTGTCGCCCTCCGAGCGCGCCGACAGCATCCGCACGGCGCGCATGTACGTGACGATCGGGGACTCGCTGGTGAACGAGGAGGGGATCGATCGCGACGTCATGGACCGTGTCCTCGCGCTCGCGACCGGTGACGATCCGGGGGCGATCCGCCGCTTCTTCGGTGGCGGGGGAGGTGGCGGCGGGTTCGGCGGCGGGGCCCGCTCCGGGTGGCAGGATCGCCCGGCCGAGACGTATCCGAGCGGTGGCCAGGCGGGTCCGGGCGCCGGCGGCGACGAGGCGATGCGCGAAGCCGTCCAGCAGCTGTTCGGCGCGCTCCGCGACCGCGGCGTCTCGTTCCGGCGCTTCTTCGGAGGCGGCGGGGGGTTCGGCGGTGGGCGTCTGGCCGCCCCGGGGACCTACACCGTCGCCGTGACGCTGGGTGATGAAACGTACACGACCTCCGTCGAGGTGGTGCGCGACGAGGATTTCGGTTTCTGGGACGAGAAGGACGCCGAAGGCCCGGGCGAGCAGGAGCTCGAGGAGCTCCTGCGGGAGCTCGGGATCGTGTAGCCGCCGGTGGGACCTCGAGGAGGCCCGCGTGGACGGGGGCCGGCCGCCGGGATGGGACCGGCCCCCGTCGCATCCCCCCCGCCGGGCGGCGGAAGGCGGCTCGAAAACCAACGCTCGTCCGGCGTAGATTGTCCTATACGGTCACCGGCGCGCGGACGGATGCCGATCCGTCTCCGACCGGCTTCCGATAGATGAGAGAACGGAGCACACCCCGTGTCCATGTTCGCCGAGCTGCGCAAGCGACACCTGGTAGAGATCGCCCTCGTGTATCTGGGCGCCGGGTGGCTGTTCGTCGAAATGGCCGACTTCGTGGTCAACGAGTACGGCTTCTCGCGAAAGGTGCTCGACACCGTCGTCCTGCTCGCGATGCTCGGCTTTCCGGCCTTTCTCGTCATCGGCTGGTTCCACGGCGAGAAGGGACACCAGCGCGTGCAGCGGGGCGAGGCGTGGCTCCTCGCGACGCTCGGCGTGCTGGCGGCCGTGGGTACCTACCGGATCGCGACGGCGGAGCAGGCGGTCATGGGCACGGCTCAACCCGGGGCCGTCGCTCCCGCCACCACACCGGACGCCCGGCTGGTCTCCGGAGGGGACGTCCCGGACCTCGGGCGCCGGTCGCTGGCCGTCCTGCCGTTCCGGAACAACGTGGCCGATTCGAGCCTCGATTGGCTGGGCTCCGGGCTGGCGGATCTCCTCACCACCGACTTCGCGCAGCTCCCCGGGCTCCGCGTCGTGGGGCGGCAGAGCCTGTACGACCTGCTCACCGAGGAGGGTCGCACGGAGAGCGAGGAGATCCCGGAATCGCGGGCCACCACGGTGGCCCGCGCGGCCGGGGCCCGCATGATGGTGTGGGGATCGGTGACCGGGACCGCCGACGATCTGGCGGTCGACGCCCAGCTCGTCGAGCTCGAGAACGGCACGGTGGTGGCCGGTGAGCGGGTACGCGGCAGTGACGTGTTCGTGCTCGTCGACTCGCTGGCCGCCCGCCTGGCGCGGCACCTGGGCGGCGATCGGAGCGGCCGGCAGCCGATCCGGGTCAGCCAGATGGGGACGCACGACATGGAGGCGCTGGCCGCCTTCCAGCAGGGGATCTCGCTCGAGCGCGCCGGTCGCCTCGAGGACGCGCGCGTGATGTTCGAGAAGGCGGTGTCGATGGACTCCTCGTTCGTGCTGCCGCTGGTGCGACTCGCGGGGCGTGACGAGGCGCGCTCCGCGGAGGATGCCGGGCCGAGCGACGGCGAACGCGCGCGGCACGAAGCGGACTGGCACCGCGAGCGGGCGCTCCGGATCCTGCGCCGCGTGAGCGACGACTTCGACTTCACGTTCGAGGGCATGGACGAGGGCGCCTTCATCGCGAAGCTCGATTCGACGCTCGGGCTGGCGCTCTCGAAGGTCACGGTGGTGGTGGGGGACCTGGCGCGCGACAGCCTGGGCCGCGTGATCCCGCCCCGGCCACCCAGGAGCGAACCGCCCGACCGCGACCCCTCCCGCTGACCGTCGCCCCGGCGGCATCCGCCCGCCCGGGCCCCCGCTCCACGACGACGTCTTTACGCCGCGTCCCGTTCTGCCCACTGTAGGGGGACGGCGGCCGAGCCGGGCGCTCTTCGGTCGCGTTCCCCCATCAGGAGGCCGGGATGAAACGACGCGCGTTTCTCCGCACCGGTCTCGCCGGCGTGGGCGTCGCGGGGCTGTCCGCGACGCCGCTGGCGGGATCCGTAGGGTCGCGGCACGTGATTCCTCTCTTCGACCCGCGCAGGTCCGAGGACGGTCCCGTGCGGCTGAGCTCGAACGAGAACCCGCTCGGGCTCTCGCAGGCGGCACGCGACGCGGTCGTAAGCGGGCTCGACGAGGCCAACCGCTACCCCGGCGCCACGGGGCGTCTGGTGTACGAGGCCCTGGCGGCCCGGCTCGAGGTGCCCGAAGAGCAGCTCTTCCTCGGCGCGGGCTCGACCGAGATACTGCGCGTGGCGGTGCAGGCGTGGGCGGTGCCCGGCGGGCGTCTCGTGTACGCCGAGCCGACCTTCGAGGACGTGCCCGGGTACGCGGCCCCGTTCTCGTTCGACCACGTGACCGTCCCGCTCACCGAGAGCTTCGAGCACGACCTCGGCCGCATGCGCGAGGAGACCGAGAGGACCCCGTACCCGACCATCGTCTACATCTGCAACCCCAACAACCCGACCGGTGGGATCACGCCCTCGGACGCCATCGAGGAGTGGATCCGCGAGGCGAGCGATCAGACCCTGTTCCTTGTGGACGAGGCGTACTACGAGTACGTGGACGACCCTGCCTACCGAACCGCGATCCCTTGGGTGACCGACAGGCCCAACGTCATCGTGGTGCGCACCTTCTCGAAGATCTACGCGATGGCGGGCATGCGGCTCGGGTACGGAATCGCGCACCCGCAGACCGCGGAACGCGTGCGGCCGTTCCTGAGCCGGAATAACCCCAACCACCTGGCCGGGGTGGCCGGGGTGGCTTCGCTGCAGGATCCGGAGCTCGTCGGGCGGAGCGTGGCCGTGAACCAGGAGGCGCGCTCGATCCTGTGCGACTGCCTCGACGAGCTCGGTCTGGACTACCTGCCGAGTCAGACCAACTTCGTGATGCACCGCATCCACGGTGAGCTGAAGGACTACAACGACCGCATGGAGGAGGCCGGGTTCCGGGTCGGTCGGCCGTTCCCACCCATGCTCGACTACAGCCGGGTGTCCATGGGGCTGCCGGAAGACATGAGCCGCTTCGCCGACACGCTGCGGGCATTCCGTCAGAAGGGCTGGATCTGAGACGACACGGCGCCCGACGCGGGATCGCCGGCCCGCGCGGCCGGCGACCCGTCCCCGCGCGGGCGGGGCGCTTCAGCGCGACGACTTGCCGAGCATCCGTTCCACATAGGCGCGGATGTGCGCGCGGGTCTCTTCCGCCTGCCACACCGCAGCGATCTCGCCGTCGATCGCGGCGGCCTCGGCCCCATTCGGGGGAATCGCGAGACAGCGCTTGGTGAGGGCGTAGCTCCGGGCCGGGATGCGGCCCAGGTCGCCCGCGATCTCCGTCGCTCGATCGAGCAGCTCCTGCGGGCCCGCGAGCTCGTCGACGAGCCCCTTCCGCTCGGCTTCCTCGGCCGAGTAGATGTGCCCCCCGAGCACCGCCTCCCGGAGGTGACGCCCCGGCACGGCCGATCGCACGGTGTCGAGCGCCCGGCGCGGGAAGGGAACCCCCACGCGCAGCTCGGGGACGCCGAGCGTGCCGGGGCCGGTGGCCATGATCCGGACGTCGCACGCGAACGCGAGCACGGCGCCTCCGGCGATCGCGTGACCGTTGATCGCGGCCACGAGCGGCTTCGCGAAGCCCCCCGCGGCGGCGAACAGCCCGTCGAGCGCGTCGAGGAAGGGCCGCACGTACGCCTCGCCGCCCTCGAGCAGCCGGAACAGGTCGACGCCCGCCGAGAACACGCCGCCCGTCCCGGTCAGGACGAGCGCCCGGTCCCCGGCATCCCGCCCGGCGTCATGGAGGGCGGTCGCCAGCGCGTGGCACAGATCCATGTCGAGGGCATTGGCCGGATCGCGACGCATCTTTATGATGCGGATCCCGTCGCGACTATGGGTATGGAGCATAATCAACGCGTCCTTTCGATCGATCGCATAGTCGGACCCATCGCCACCCGATCGGAGCAACGGTCGGCCGGTGTCCCGAGTCAAAGATACGGGGCAGAGGTGTGTTGACGTCGCGACCGCATCATACGTGCTTGGTACCGAGCAGGCGCGGTCTGGAGGCCGTGAGACATCCGCCAGTCAACGACAGGATCGCGCACGCGCGCATTCCACCGCCGCTCGGGCTTCCGCGGGTGACGAGCCGCCCGGGACGCGCGCAACCCGAACCTCCCACAGGCTCATGAAACCACGCCACTGGGTGACCCTCGTCGTGTTCCTCGTCCTCGGTGCCGCGCTCACGGGCGTGTTCCTGCGCATCCGCGCGGGTGACGAGGAGAATCCGGCCGCCACCACCGGCGACGCGACGACCGACTCCGTACGAGCCGCGGTCGAGTCCACGGCGGCGGCCCAGGCGTTCGCCACCGAGGTCGCCCTCCCGGTCGAGGCCGCGGTGATCCGCCGCGACACGTTCGTCATGTGGGTGTCGGCCTCCGGCCGGGCGGCGGCCGTTCGCAAGGCGGGGTTGCACGCCGAGGTCGAGGGGACGGTGCTCGAGACCCCGACCAGGGAAGGCCGGCGGGTCGGCGAGGGCGACGTGGTCGCACGCATCGATCCGACCCTGTACGAGCTCCGGGTCCGGCAGGCGCAGGCGCGGGTCGACCAGGCCCGGGCCGACTACGAGGACAAGGTCCTGTTCGACGACCGGATCGAGGATCCCCAGGTGCGCGAGGCGCGTGCCCGACAGGCCCGCATCCGGGTGGGGCTCGACGAGAGCGAGGCCTCCCTCGAGGAGGCGCAGTACGAGCTCGCGAAGACCGAGATCCGAGCGCCGTTCGGTGGCCGCGTCGCGAATCTGGCCGTCAATCCCGGCACGCGGTTGTCCCCCGGCGATTCAATCGCCACGATCGTCGACCTTTCGGAGGTCGACATCGATGCGGAGGTGCTCCACTCCGAGCTCCCCATGGTCGAGGTGGGGCGCGAGGCGACCGCCACTTTTCCGGCGCTCCCGGGGGAAGAGTTCCGGGGCCGCGTGGTGAGCGTGAACCCGCTCATCGACCCCGAGACCCAGACCGCCCGGGTTACCGTGCGGCTCGCCAACCCCGAGGCGCGCATCGTGCCCGGGATGCCCGGGAACGTGCGCATCGCCGGGCGCATGCTGCCGAACCGGACGTTCGTCCCCAAGGAGGCGGTGGTGGAGCGCAGCCGCCGCCAGGTGATCTTCGTGTTCGAGCCGAGCGAGCCGGGCTCGGCGACCGGGAACGCGCAGTGGAAATACGTGACCACGGGCCTCGAGAACGACGAGTACTGGGAGATCACGCCGGCTCCCGAGGGGGCCGAGGAGACGTTCGTCCCCGCCGGCGGCGAGCTGGTGCTGGTCGATGGGCACGCGACGCTGACGCACGACGCGAGGGTGCGGATCGAGAACTACGGACAGCTGCACGTGAGCGGATCCGGCGGAGGGTCGGGGGGCGGCTCCGGCGGCGGCTCCGGGCCGGGGAGCGGCCGGTGAGGGACGCGCCCCGGACGGCACGACGTCCCGGCTTCCCACACCGGGCGTGGGGTGTGGCGAGCGGGCGATTCGGCTCCGTGGCGTGCGTGCCGATCGTGCTGCTGGCGGTCGCCGCCGCCCCGGGAGCGGCGCAGGAGCGCGCGTTTCCAGATACCCTGAGCCTCGAGCGGGCCGTGTCCATAGCGCTCGGGCGGAGCCCGCTCGTCGTGAGCGCGGCGGCGCAGGCGGACGCGGCGGCGGCGGATCGCCTGCGGGCGTGGGGGAGCTTCCTCCCGACCGCCAGCGTGAGCCTCGGTCTCAATCGGAGCGACTTCACCAAGACGACGTTCCTCTCGCCGGAGGGCACGTCCGCGACCCTGCCGGAGCCGCTGAACTCGGCGAGCCAGTCCGCGAGTCAGGGGTTCGGCCTGAATTGGGTCGTGTTCGACCGGGGCCGCCGGTTCGGCGATCTCAAGCAGCAGGGCGCGAGTGTGCGGGCCGCGCAGCGACGGCTGGACGACCAGCGGGCTGCGGTGGCGTCCCAGGCGAGCAAGGCGTTCTACGAGGCGCTGCGCGCGCAGCGGCTTCTCGAGCTCAGCGAGCGGCAGATCGCCGACCGACAGCAGGAGCTCGACATCGCCCGCCGGCGGTACGAGATCGCGGCGGTCGAGCGTGTGGACGTCCTCACCGCAGAGGGCAACCTGCTCGACGCGCAGGTGAGCCTGCTGACCAGCCGGCGGCAGGCAGAGGAGAACCTCCGCACCCTCGCGGTCGCCGTCGGGCTCCCGCCCGACGCCGGGCCCGGGACCGTGCTGCGCGACATCGAGACGCTTCCCAATGCCGGGGGGCTCGAGCCGGGGGCGGTGGTGGACCGCGTCCTGGCCCGCGATCCCGAGCTTCTCCAGCTCGAGGCGCAGCATGCCGCCGCGTCCGCGGGGCTGTGGAGCGCGCGGAGCGCCTATCTGCCCCAGATCACCGCGAGCCTGGGGTGGTCCCGGGGCCAGCAGTACGGGCCGGACGAGTCCTTTTTCCAGTTCGATCCCGGGGATACCGGGCGGAACTTCAGCATCAGCGCCCAGTGGAATCTGTTCGACGGATTCTCGCGCGAGCAGCAGACGGCGCAGGCCTCCTCGCAGAGACGCCAGGCCGAGGAGGAGCTGCGCCGCCGCCGACTCGAGATCGAGCGCGACGTGCGCGGCTTCCTGGGAGAGATCGCGCAGCTCGACCAGACCCTGGAGCTCGCGGAACGCTCGTTCGCGATCGCGCAGGAGCAGCTCGACATGACGCGCCAGATGTACCAGAACGGCACCATCGACTTCACGAGGCTCCAGCAGGCGATCGGACAGGTGACGAACGCCGAGCAGCGGCTCATCGACCTGCGCTACAACTACCTCGTCGCGTGGGCGAACCTCGAGGAGTTCGGCGGCGATGCGCCCTAGGCGCACGCGGGGCCTCTGAACGTGGCCCTCCCCGACCTGTCGCTCCGCCGTCCGGTGGCGGTCTCGATGCTGTACGTCGGGATCGCGGTCGTCGGCGTCGTGTCGTTCCTGCGGCTTCCCATCGATCTCCTTCCCGATGTGGCCTTCCCGACGCTCTCCGTGTGGACCACGTACACGGACGCGGCGCCGGCCGAGGTGGAGCGCTGGATCACAGAGCCCATCGAGCGCGAGTTGTACTCGATCCCGGGTGTGCGCGACATCACGTCGCGCTCCCAGGAGGGGCAGTCGCTGGTGCAGCTCAGGTTCGCGTGGGGCACCGACATGGAGTTCGCGACGCTCCACACCCGCGAGCGGCTCGACAACCTGCTCGAATCGCTCCCGCAGGGCTCCGAGCGGCCCGTGATCCTGCGCTCCGATCCGACCAGCGACCCGATCATGACCCTGGCCGTGAGCGGCGCGGATCTGCGCAGCCTGAAGGAGCTCTCGGAGGCCGTGCTCAAGCGCCGCCTCGAGCAGCTCGACGGCGTGTCGCTCGCCGGGATCGCGGGCGGCCCCGAGCGCGAGCTGAGAGTGGTGGTCGACCCCGAGCGGCTCGGGGTGCTCGACGTGTCGCTGGAGCAGATCAAGACGGCGCTCGATCAGGCCAACTACAACGCCCCGGGCGGCACCATCAAGCGCGGCCGGTTCGAGTACAGCCTGCGCACCCTGGGTCAGTTCCAGGCGGTCCCGCAGCTCCTCGACGTGGTGATCTCGCGGCCTCAGTCGGGGGGCGGGAGCCCGGTCAGGCTGCGCGACGTGGCCACGGTGCGCGACACGATCGCCGACCTCCAGACGATCGCGCGCTACAACGGCGGGGTGGCGATCGGGCTCCAGGTGTACAAGGAAGCCGGCACCAATACGGTCCGGGTCGCCGACCGGGTGCTCGGCACGCTCGACGAGCTGCGAGCCGAGTTCCCTGACGTCGCGATCGAGGTGGCCTCGAGCCAGGCGTCGTTCATCCGGAACGCGATCTCGAACGTGGTCCAGGCCCTCCTGTTCGGGGGCCTGCTCGCTTTCCTCGTCCTGTTCCTCTTCCTGCGCGACCCGCGCTACCCGGTGGCCATCGGGCTCGCGATCCCGATCTCGGTGCTGGCCGCGTTCGCGCTGTGCTACGCGTTCGACGTGAGCCTCAACATCATGTCGCTGGGCGGGCTCGCCCTCGGGGTGGGGCTCCTGGTGGACAACTCGATCGTGGTGCTCGAGAACATCTTCCGGCACCGCGAGGCGGGCGTCGGGAGCCGGGAGTCGGCATCCATCGGGGCGCGCGAGGTGGCGGGGGCGATCACCGCCTCCACCCTCACCACGATCGCGGTGTTCGGGCCCGTGCTGTACGTGGAGGGGGTGGCGGGCGCGCTGTTCGGCGACCTTTCGTTGGCGGTCACCTTCTCGCTCCTCGCGTCGCTCCTCGTGGCGCTCACGTTGCTGCCGGTGCTGGCCGCACGGGTGGCGGCGGGGAAGGCCTCCCGGGCCGGGGCGGCGCCGGCGGGCGCCGCCGCCACGTCGGAGGGCCCCGATGCCGGGCGGGCGGGCGGAGGCCGCGTGCGGCGCCTGGGCTCGCTTTTCCCGCGGCTCGGGCGCGGGGCCGCCCGCGGCTCGGCCCGCGGTGCCGCCTTCGTCGCACGCTCGGTGGGTCTCACGTTCCGTGACGTGGGACGCGGGACGGGCCGCGCCCTCGGCTGGACCTTCGGCCCCTTCCTGCGCTGGTTCGAGCGCGCGTTCGAGCGCTTCGCGGAGCGTTACGAGCGCGCGCTCGAGTGGGCGCTCGTTCACCGCGGCTCGGTGATCGGGCTGGCCCTCCTCGGCCTGGTGGTGGCGCTCCTGCTGGTGCGCGCGCTGCCCCGCGGGCTCATGCCCAACGTGGACGAGGGCCAGTTCCGCGTGGAGCTGGAACTCCCCGTGGGAACGCCGATCGCGACGACCGACGCCGCGGCGTCGCGCATCGAGTCGCTGCTCTTCGACACCGAGGGCGTGTCGGGGGTGTTCACCCGCGTGGGACGTGCGAGGGGGTCGGAGCTCGTGGCCCGGGAGCTCACCGGGCTCAACAGCGCGGCGCTCGATGTGCAGGTCGCCCCGCACGGCCCGGACACCGACGAGGTGGTGGCGGCGCTGCGCGCCCGGCTTGCCGGCAGCGGGGTCGACCCGTCCTACGTGGCGGTCGAGACGGGGCAGGCGACGTCGCTGGGGCGCGCGCTGGCACTCGGCGAGGCCGACCTCGCGGTCAAGGTCCAGGGCGGCGAGATCGACGAGCTCCTGCCGGTGGCGGAGGCGATCGCGCAGGCGATCGGCGACGTCCCCTCGCTGGCCGATGTGCGGCTCGATTTCCAACGCACGCAGCCCGAGCTCGTCATCCAGGTCGACCGCGAGGTGGCGGCCCGCCACCAGCTCACGGTGACCGAGGTCGCCGATGCGATCGAAGCGTACCTGCGCGGGGCCGAGACGGACAACTCGTACGCCGAGTTCGCCGACAAGGTCAACATCCGGGTCACCATCCCCGAGGAGCGGCGCGAGGCCCTCGACGACGTCCTCCGCCTGCGCCTCAAGGGCGTGCCGGTGGGCGAGCTGGTGACCGCCACCCAGGGCTTCGGCCCCGTCGAGATCCGTCGTGAGGACCAGAACCGGACCATCCAGGTGCTGGCCGACGTGACGAGCGGCGGGCTGGCGGCCGCGGTGCGCGAGGTGGAGTCGCGCGTGGCAAGCCTCCCGCGTCCAGCCCTGACGACCGTTCGTGTGGGCGGCGAGAACGAGGAGATGCGTGACAGCTTCCGCTCCCTCGTGTTCGCCTTCGCGCTCGCGCTCGCCCTCGTATACCTCATCCTGGCGGCCCAGTTCGAGTCGCTCATCCAGCCGCTCGTCGTGCTGGCCGCCGTCCCGCTGGCGGCGATCGGCGCCGTCCTGGCCCTGTGGGTGGCGCGCGACGGGCTCAACGTCATGAGCGGGATCGGGTTCGTCATCCTCATCGGGATCGTGGTGAACGACGCCATCGTGAAGGTCGACTTCATCAACCAGCGCCGGCAGGCGGGCCTCGGCAAGCGCGAGGCGATCCTCGAAGCCGGCCGGCTTCGTCTGCGCCCGATCATCATGACCACGGTGACCACCGTGGTCGGGCTGCTCCCGCTCGCGCTCGGCTTCGGGGCCGGCGCGGACCTGCGCGCGCCGCTCGCCGTGGCGGTGATCGGCGGGCTGACGTCGGCCACCCTCCTCACCCTCATCGTCGTGCCCGTCGTTTATTCGCTCATGGTCGAGCCCCGCATCTCGGTGGCGCCGCAGGGCGGCGGCGCCGGTCCCCGACCCGGCGGCCGCGAGCGGGCACGCACACAGGGGACGACGTACGGGCTCTCGGGGCCGGATACCGGTCCCGCGACCGGGATGGCCCGCGGAACGGCGGACTCGTGATCGACCTGGCGATCAGACGGCCGGTGGCCACCGCGGCCATCTATGTGGCGCTGTTCGCGCTCGGCGCGTACAGCTTCCGGCTCATCCCGGTCGAGGACGTGCCCGACACCTCGTTCCCGCAGCTCATCGTGACGGCCGACTGGAACGGGGCTTCGCCGGAGGCGCTCGAGGCGTTCGTGACCGCCCCCCTCGAAGCGGTCATCCAGCAGGTGTCCGGGGTCGAGAGGATCGTCTCCACGTCGGAGGCGGACCAGCGCGGCGGCGGCTCGCAGGCGCGGATCACGGTCGATTTCGAGCGCGAGACCCGGATGGAGTTCGCACGCCTCGAGCTCAGCGAGCGCATCTCTTCGATCCGCGACGAGCTCCCTCCCGGCGTGCGGCCCACGGTCTCCGAGTACGTGCCGGACGAGTTCGCCGAGGAGACGCGGCGCTTCGTCGACTATGCGCTCACCGGTCCGTACACGTCCGCGCGCCTGGGCCAGATCGCCGAGGAAGAGATCGAGCCGGCGATCCGCGGCATCAGCGGCGTGTCGGCGGTCACGACGTCGGGTGCCGAGCGGCGCGAGATCGCGGTCGAGCTCGACCGCGGGAAGCTCGAGGCGCTCGGGCTCAGGCCCGAGCAGGTGCGGGCCCGGATCTTCGAGCTCTCCTCGCCGCGCGCCCCCGGCTCGGTGGAGCTCGACGGCAAGCAGCTCGCGATCGCCGTCCGCACCCGGGCGCTCGAGGTGGACGACATCGGCGACATGATCGTCCTCGCCCGGGCCGACGCCCCGGTCCGGGTCCGCGACCTGGGGCGCGTGCGCGACCAGACCGAGGAGCTCAGGCAGCTGTGGCGGATCAACGGCGAGCCCACGATCACGATCCGGGTGAACCGCCAGTCCGGCACGAACGCAGTCAAGCTCGCCGAGCGGGTGCGGACCAGGATGGACGCGCTGGGCGCCACCCTCCCGGACGGCGCCCGGCTGGAGCTCCAGTACGACCAGAGCGAGAACATCGAGACGCAGCTCACCGACCTCCGTCTGCGCGCGATCGCGGCCGCGATCGTGATCTTCCTCGTCCTCATGCTCTTCCTGCGCTCGTTGGGGGCGGTGCTCATCGTGTTCGCGACCATCGGCTTCAGCGTGCTGATCGCGATCAACCTCCTCTACCTGGGCGGGTTCTCGCTCAACCTGCTCACCCTCGCCGGTCTCGCGTGGGGCTTCGGCCTGGTGGTCGACAACGGCATCGTGGTGCTCGAGAACGTCGAGCGGCACCGGGGGATGGGGAAACCGCCCGACCGGGCCGCGAGCGATGGCGCACGCCAGGTCGTGCTGCCGGTGCTGGCCGCCACCCTGACCACGGCGATCGTGCTCGTGCCCTTCCTGTTCCTCCAGGGCGAGCTTCGGGTGTACTACCTGCCGCTGTCGTTCGCGGTCGGATTCTCGATCCTCGCCAGCCTGTTCGTGGCGTTCACCTTCGTCCCCGCGCTCGCGGCCCGCGTGCGGCGCATCGGCCCCGACGACCCGGCGGCGGGCGCCCCCGCGGGAGGAGCCGAACGCGCGGCGCCGAAGCGCGAGGCGTTCTACATCCGCGGGTACCGCGGCTTCCTGAGGTTCTCCCTCGGCCACCCGTTCCTGGTTGCGTTCGCCTGTCTGGCGTGTCTGTACGGGAGCTGGCGGCTGTTCGACACGCACGTGAGCCGGGGCGGCTACTGGGGCGGGTTCGGCGGCGAGGACACCTACATTCGGATCTTCATCAGCTTCCCGCGCGGCGCGGGGCTCGACCGGACCGACGAGCTGGCGCGCTCCTTCGAGGCCCGGCTGGGGAGCATGCCGGAGATCGAGCGCTACGAGACCCAGGTGATGGCGAACTACGCCCTCATCGAGGCCTACTTCCCCGACGAGCTCGAGCTCACCAGCGTGCCGGTGGCCATCAAGGACCAGATGGTCGCCTACAGCTACGGGTTCTCGGGCGTGGACGTCCGGGTGTACGGGTTCGGCCCGAGCTTCTACGGCGGCGGCTCGAGCCCGCCCAACTACCGGCTCAAGGTGCTCGGCTTCAACTACCTGACCGTGCGTGACATCGCCGAGGAGATCGCCGGCCGGCTGGAGCGCTTCAGCCGCATCCGCGACGTGGACCCCAACGCGAGCGGCTACTGGCGGAGCGACAAGGAGTTCGAGTACTTCGTCGAGCCCCGCCGCGAGGCTCTGGCCGCCTACGACATCTCGGTCCAGGACCTGCTCGGGTACGTGACCGCGAACATCCGGGGCGCGCCCCTCACGAGTCGAATCCGCGTGGGCGGCGAGGAGGTGCAGTACGCCGTCAAGGTGGAGGGGTACCGGGACTTCGATTTCTACGACCTCGGCGAGCTGCGGGTCCCCATCTCGAACCGCGAGGAGGTCCGTCTGGCGCGGGTGGCCGATGTGGGCCGGCGCGAGGTCCTGTCCTCCATCCGCCGCGAGGACCAGCAGTACGAGCGCACGGTCGCGTGGGAGTTCCGGGGCCCCCGCAAGCTCGGCGACCTGGTGCGCGACGCGGTCGTGGACGCGATGGAGCTCCCGCCGGGCTACAAGATCGACAGGGAGGACACGGGGCGCTGGACCACCGAGGAGACGACCCAGATGTGGCTCGTCCTCGGGGCATCCGTGCTCCTCATCTACATGGTCACGGCGGCCCTGTTCGAATCGCTGATGGCGCCGTTCGTGGTGCTGACCACGCTCCCGCTGGCGCTCATCGGCGTGTTCATGATCTTCTTCTACACCGACGCGACCTTCACCCGCACGGCGTTCATCGGGACCATCATGATGGGCGGCATCGTGGTCAACAACGCGATCCTCGTCGTGTACCACATCGGGGAGCTCAGGCATTCGATGCCCACGGCGGAGGCCATCCTGCAGGGAACGCTCGAGCGGGTGCGCCCCATCCTGATGACCACCCTGACCACGATCTTCGGGCTCCTCCCGCTCGTCCTGTTCGCCTCTTCGCAGGACGAGAACATCTGGAACGCGCTCGCCCTGGCCACGATCGGCGGGCTGATCTCGAGCACCATCTTCGTCCTCCTGGCCATCCCCGTGGCGTACCGCTACCTGGTGGCGCGGCGGGCCTGAGACGGGTTGGCGGTCACGCCCCCGCGGGATATCCTCTCGCATGTCCAGCGTGTACCTGTGCTGTCTGGTGGTCGGGGGAGGATTCGCGATCCTGTCGGGCTTCGGGGAGCTCACGGGACGGTTGTCGCCGGCGGACGGGAAGCACGGGACCGTGCACGCGCTCCGCGCACTCGTGTACTCGGGGACCGCGTTCGGCGCCGTCGGCGTGCTCCTCGGTCGGCTCGATCCGAGCCTCGGGGCCGGGATGACGCTGGTGTTCGCGCTCCTCGCGGGGCTTCTGGTCGGGGGGCTCGTGAGTACGCTGCTCGCCTTCTTCCGCCGCGCGGACGCGGAGAAGGTGAATCGAACCGCAGGGAGGGACCGCCCATGAATCGTCGCGTGCGTCGGAGCCTGCCGGTGTTGTGCGCGGGCCTCGTGCTGGCCGTGTCCTCCTGCGGAGGCGATCGCGCCGACGCGGGGTCGAAAGCGGCCGCGGAGGCGCCGCCGCCCCCGCCGCCCGCCACGGGCGCCGAGCGGGCGGGAGCCGAAACGAGAGCCCCGGACAGCACCGCGCCCGTGCCCAACCCGCTCATGAACCCCAGCGCGCCCGAGATGAACATGATGGCTCCGGCCGAGTTCCGGGTGCGACTGGTCACCTCGAAGGGAGACGTCGTGCTCGAGATGCACCGCGACTGGGCTCCCCACGGCGTGGATCGGTTCTTCAACCTCGTCCGGAACGGGTTCTTCGACGGCGCGCGCTTCTTCCGCGTGCTCGAGGGCTTCGTGGCCCAGTTCGGAATCCAGGGCGATCCGGCGGTCCAGGCGCACTGGCGCTCGGCCCGCATCCCGGACGACCCCGTGGTCGAGAGCAACACCCGCGGCCGGCTCACCTTCGCGACCGCCGGCGCGAACACGCGCACGACGCAGATGTTCATCAGCTACGGCGACAACTCCTCGCTCGACGCGCAGGGCTTCGCGCCGATCGGGGAGGTGGTGGAGGGGATGGACCTGGTCGACCAGCTGTATTCCGCCTATGGGGAGGGGGCGCCCCGCGGCGCCGGGCCCGATCAGGCGCGCATCCAGGCGGAAGGGAACGCGTATCTCGACCGCGACTTCCCGCGGCTCGACTACATCGAGCGGGCTGAGATCGTCTCCTAGAGGCGTACGACGGCCGTGACGTGCGCCGACGCCCGGCCGGCATCGGGTCGCGGGGATCGCGGGCCGGTGCCGGTGGACCGGGAGCGCAACCGGCCGCCGGCGCTGGACTTCCGACCCGCGCCCATCCGGGCGGGACCGGGTGCCACGCCCACGGTCGATGTTGCGCCGTCGCAACGATTTGGCCACACGACCGTCCGTCGGGCCGCCCCCCCCTCCGGCCCCTTGTCTCCCGGACCGGGGCCACTCGCCCCGCCGGAACCCGTTGCTGGCGCCGGATTCCCGCCATTCCCGCCCCGCGGCTCGACCGGAGTCCCGGGGCTTCGGCCGGGCCGGTCGTCGGGGCTCCCGGCCGCGCGCACAATTTGCAACCCTCGCCGGGGGCAGGGAGCAAACGAGGGGTGAGAAGTATGCGCCAGGAGCAGCGGGAGCGGGCCCGAATCATGGTGGTCGACGACGAGCCGCAGAACGTGCGGTACGTCACCGACGTGCTCCAGTGGGCCGGATACGAGCGCATCGAGGGGTGGACGGATCCGGCGGAGGCCGTGAGCCGGTTCGCGGAGTTCGCCCCCGATCTGGTGATCCTCGACCTCCTCATGCCGCAGATGGACGGCTTCGAGGTCATGGAGGCCATGCAACGCCAGATCGGGGCCGATGCGTACCTGCCCGTCCTCATCCTCACGTCGGACATCACCAGCGAGGCACGTCGGCGGGCCCTGACGAGCGGGGCGAAGGACTTCCTCAACAAGCCGATGAGCCCCACCGAGGTCCGTCTGCGCGTCGACAACCTCCTCGAGACGCGCTTCCTGTACCTCGAATGCTCCCGCCAGGCCGATCTCCTCCAGGGGAGGGAGACAGGACCCCCCTCCGATCGCGTCGGCGCGCCCGACGTCGAGCTCGAGGTCCTCGAGCGCTGGGGCGCCTCGATCGATGCGGTGCTTCCCGGGGCCGAGGGGCGGTCCAAGCGGGTGAGCTGGCTGGCGGGCCGCATCGCCGAGGCCATGGAGCTTCCCGAGGCGGTCGTCGAGGGTGTCCGCAGGGCGGCGCTCCTGCACGAGCTCGGCTCCCGGCCGCTGCACGCGCAGGCGGGGAACGGAGGCGCGCGGGACCGCGTGCACGTCGATCCGGAAGCGGGCGCGCGGTGGTTGGACGGAACGACGCTGCCCATCCTCGAGACCGTGCGGGAGATGCTGGCGGGGCTCGACGAGCGCTGGGACGGGACCGGACGCGCCGGCTTGCGGGGCGAGGCGGTCCCCATCGAGGCCCGCATCGTCGCGGTGGCCCGGGCGTACGACGATCTGCGCCAGGGCACCGGGCACGAGCTCCCCGCGGCCGACCCGATCGAGTCACAGGCCGGAAGCCGTTTCGACCCCGGCGTGGTCGCGGCGCTCGTGCAGGCGCAGCCGGTGAGCGCTTGAGCGCGCCCCCGCGCCACCGGCCCGACTGATCGAGCGCGGCCATGCCGTGGCCACTTCTGCGTCTCAGCCTTAGAGCCCGCCTGTACCTGGTGTGCGGGCTCATGATCATCCTGCTCCTCGCACCCGCCTACTACACGTTGCGGCAGCTCGGGGAGCTGAGGGACATCGCGTTCGATCTCCAGAGCACGCACGCGACGGCGCTCAACAGCGTGGGGCGCCTCGACGCGGCCATCGGGGATCTGAACGGCCTCCAGCGGGCGTACGTAGCGACGCGCGACAGCGCGACCCGCGAGGACATGCTGGGGGTCCTCGACATGGCCGCCCTGTGGGTCAACACCCTGTCCGAGAACGGCTACGACGCTCTGTCGGCCGAGAGCCACCGGCACATCGATTCGCTGGCGACTCTCACCACGACCATCGACAGCCTCGCCCAGGCCCGGCGGCTGTCGGAGGCCGCGGCCCTGTTCCGCGCCTCCGCCCCGCAGTACGAGCGCACGCGCCTCGCGCTTCTCACGCTGGGCGACAGCGTCGAGGCACGCGGCACGGCGGCCGCGGTCGAGGCGCAGAACATCACGCAGCGCACGGCGCGCACCGCGGCAGCGGCCACCGGGCTGGCCGCGGGGCTGGCCGTGCTCGTCGCCCTCCTGTCCGTGGGGACGGTGACCACCCCGCTGAGTCGGCTGCGGTCGGCGATGGTCACGGTGGCCAGCGGGAAGTTCTCGCCGCCGCGAGACCTCCCGTATGGGCGCACCGACGAGATCGGTGACCTGACGCGCTCGTTCCGCTCCATGGCCGAACGACTGGCGGAGCTCGACCGCCTGAAGGCCGAGTTCGTCTCGATCGCGAGCCACGAGCTCAAGACACCGGTCAACGTGGTGCGCGGCTACCTGGAGATGATCGAGGACGGCTCCTACGGGCCGATCGAGCCCCGCCAGCGCGAGGTGCTGAGCTACATCCGGGAGCAGACCACGGTCCTCAAGGAGCGCGTGAACCAGCTCCTGGCGATGAGCCGTCTCGAGGCGCAGGGGCTGGAGGTGAAGCTCGAGCCGGTGCGCGTCGCCGAGCTGTTCGAGGAGGTGCGGCGCAACTTCGCGGGCGTGGCCGCGCAGAAGCGCATCGTGTTTCGCGTGGCGGCCGACGACAGCGTCCCCGACCAGGTCCTGCTGGATCCCCGCAGGGTGCGGGACGAGCTGCTCGGAAACCTGCTGGGCAATGCGTTCAAGTTCACACCCCGCGGGGGTACGATCGAGGTCAGGGCGAGGGGCGAGCCGGGGTGGCTGGTAATCGAGATCCGCGACACCGGCGAGGGGATTCCGCCGGCCGAACTGCCTTACATCTTCGAGAAGTACTACCAGGCCGGACAGCACGCCGGACGGGTCGGGGCCGGGCTGGGGCTCGCCATCGCACGCGAGATCGTGGAGGCGCACGGGGGGCTGATCAGCGTCGAGAGCCGCCGCGGCATGGGGTCGACCTTCAGGGTCGAGCTCCCCGCGCAGCCCGTGACCAGCACGATCGACGCCTCCTCGCGCTTCCGCGACGCGGCGCACAAGAAGAGCGAGGCCGCGGAGCAGGCCGAGCGGCACGCCTGACGACGCCTCGGGCCCCGCGGCCGCGCTTGCTGGCCGGTCGCCGCGGAAATGCCTGGGGGAGTCGCGATCCCGACAGTCCGGCGCCAGTTTGGGCGACGTCCGGCGATCCTCACCCTCGTCGACGGAGGGAGCCCATGCGCCGCCAGGCGCTCGCAGCGATCGCGTGGCTGGCCCTGTCGGGAGCGGCGCGTGGCGCCATCGCCCAGGCCCCCGAGCGAGGCGATCGCCCCCGGGCCCGGGATGTCGGGGTGACCATCGGTCATCTGACCCCCGGGCCCTTCAACGCGATCACCGATGTGCCCGGCGTGCTCGTCGGGCAGCGCACCGTGTGGATCGGGGATTCGATCCGCACGGGCGTGACGGCGATCCTCCCGCACGCGGGGAACGTGTTCACCGACCGCCCGCGCGCCGCCATCGTCGTCGGAAACGGGTTCGGGAAGCTCGTCGGCTCGACCCAGGTGAACGAGCTGGGCGAGCTGGAGACGCCGATCCTCCTCACCGGGACGCTGAGCGTGTTTCGCGTCGCGGACGCGCTGCTCGACACCCTGCTGGCGATCCCCGAGAACGCGGACGTGCGCTCCATGAACCCGGTGGTGGGCGAGACAAATGACGGGTATCTGAGCGACATCCGGGCGCGCCCCATTCGCCCGGAGCATGTGCGCGAGGCGCTCGGGGGTGCGTCCGGCGGGCCCGTGGCCGAGGGAACGGTGGGGGCGGGAACGGGCACCCGGGCGCTGGGCTGGAAGGGCGGGATCGGGACCGCGTCCCGCATCCTCGATATCGAGGGCAGGCCCGTCGCGGTCGGCGTCCTCGTGCAGACGAACTTCGGAGGCTCGCTGCGCGTGGACGGGGTGGCTGTCGGGGACAGCCTCGCGCGACGGGGGATGGGAGGCCCCCGAGGCGGACCGGGCCCGCACCGGGACGGTTCGGTCATGATCGTGGTGGCCACCGACGCGCCGCTCGAGCATCGAGAGCTGGAGCGGCTCGGGCTGCGTGCCTTCCTTGGGGTGGGTCGGACGGGGTCCACCATGTCGAACGGCTCCGGCGACTACTCGATCGTGTTCTCGGTGGGCGAGGGGGAAGGCCTGCGCGACGGGGGCGCGCTCTCCTCGCTGTTCGAGGCCGTGGTCGAGGCCACCGAGGAAGCCGTGATCAACTCGCTGTTCAGGGCCACCAGCGTGGTGGGGCAGGGGGGCCGCTCGGCCGACGCGCTCCCGCTCGGGCCGACGCTCGACATCCTGCGGGCGCACGGCGCGCTCCGGCCACCCTTCTAGAACGCATGCGGATCGTCATCGTGGGGGCGGGGCAGGTCGGGTACCACCTCGCGGAGCGGCTCTCCCAGCAGGCGCAGGACGTCGTGGTCATCGACTCGAGCGCCGAGAAGGCGGAGGTCATCTCCGACCGGCTCGACGTCCTCACGGTGGTCGGGAACGGGGCGTCGATCCCCGTCCTCGAGCAGGCCCGGGTGGAGCGGGCCGGGCTGTTCCTCGCGGTCACCAATCGCGACGAGGTCAACATCATCGGGTGTCTGGCGGCCGACCGGATGGGCGTCCGGCGCAAGGTGGCGCGCGTCTCGAACCCCGACTTCTTCACCGAGAAGAGCGTCCTGTCGCGGGAGCAGCTCGGAATCGACCTGATGATCAACCCCGAGCGCGAGTGCGCGGCGGAGACGATGAAGCTGCTCGCCAGCGAGGTGGCCAGCGAGCTGATCGAGTTCGCCGGCGGTCGCGTGTACCTCGTGGGTCTGCGGGTTCACGACGGGGCCCCGGTGGCGGGCCGCACGATCCTCGAGCTCGCGGAGGCGCTCAAGGAGCGGCACTACACCACGGTGGCCATCGAGCGCGACGGGGCCACGGAGATCCCGCGGGGAGAGAGCCGCATCGAGGCGGGCGACCAGATCTTCCTCATGACCCCGGCGACCGAGATGCAGCACCTGCCGGCCCTGGCCGGATACGACGTGTATCCGCTCCGGCGGGTGATGATCGCGGGGGGGAGCGCCGAGGCGATCTACCTGGCGAAGTTCCTCGATGACGACGGGGTGGCATGCACGATCCTCGATCGGGATCGTCGCCGGTGCCTCGAGCTCTCGACGGCGCTCCCGCGTGCTCTCGTGCTGCACGGCGACGCCACCGATGCCGAGCTGCTGGAAATGGAGGGCGTCGGTTCGGTGGATGGGTTCGTCGCCTACACGAACACCGACGAGACCAACCTCCTCGCCAGCCTGCTGGCCAAGGCCACCGGGGCCCGCAAGGTGGTGAGCGTGCTCCACCGTCGTCAGTACACGGCGATCGCCCCGAGGCTCGGCATCGACGCGACGGTCTCCCCGCGCCTGTCCGCCGCGAACGCCATCCTGCGCTACGTGCACACCGCCAACGTGTCGGCGGTCGCGACCCTGCGGGGCGTCGACGCGGAGGCCGTCGAGGTGCGGATCGGGCCGCGTGCCAGAGTGCTCGGCCGTCCGCTCAGGGAGATCGACTTCCCGACGGGTGCGATCGTGGGCGCGATCGTGCGCGACGACCGTCTCATCACGCCGCGGGGCGATGACCGCGTCCAGACGGGCGACCACGTGATCCTGTTCGGGCGGCCGCAGATCATGCCGGAGCTCGAGAAGCTGTTCGCGTGAGGTTCGCCCACCTCGTCCACGTCATCGGGATCACCTTGATGGCGCTCAGCGTCGCGCTGGCGCTCACCGGCCTCGTATCGCTCGCCTACCGGGAGCCCGAGACGCTCGCCTTCCTGGCGGCCGCGGCGATCGCGTTCGGCGTCGGGTTCGTGTCTTTCCGCCGCACGCGTCTCGAGCGCGATCTGACCATCCGCGAGGGCTACGCGGTGGTGGCGCTGTCGTGGATCACCGTGGGGCTGGCCGGCGGGATTCCTTATATGTTCACCGGGGTCCTGAGCTCACCGGCCGCCGCGCTGTTCGAGTCCGTTTCGGGGTTCACGACCACGGGCGCCACGGTGTTCTCGTCCATCGCGACGCTGCCGCGCGGCGTGCTGTTCTGGCGCTCCATCACGCAGTGGCTGGGCGGTATGGGGATCGTCCTGCTCGGGATCGCGATCCTCCCTTTCCTGGGCGTGGGCGGCATGCAGCTCTACCGTGCGGAGGTGCCGGGTCCCACCAATGAGCGCCTCACGCCGCGCATCCGGCAGACGGCCACCACGCTGTGGTACGTGTACGCGGGCCTCACGGCGCTCCAGATCCTGCTCTACCTGCCGGGCGGGATGTCGGTGTTCGAGGCAGTCAACCACGCCTTCACGACGCTGTCGACGGGCGGATTCTCGCCGCGCGACGGATCCCTCGCCGAGTACGATTCGGCCTATCTGCACTACGTCACGATCGTGTTCATGTACCTGGCCGGGATGAACTTCACGCTTCACTACCAGGCGACCAGGCGGCGATTCCGCTATGCGCAGGATGCGGAATGGCGCTTCTACACGGGCGCGCTCCTCGCCGCCACGGTGGTGCTGTTCGCCATCGTGCTCGCCAGCGGCATGGGGAGCGGCATCGAGCGCACCTTCCGGGACACGCTCTTCCAGGCGACGTCGATCGCGACCACGACGGGATTCGTGACGTCCGACTACGGTCTGTGGGGCCCGGCCGCCCAGCTCCTGTTGCTGTTCCTGATGTTCATGGGCGGGTGCGCGGGGTCGACCGCGGGGGGGATGAAGGCCATGCGCGTGCGGCTCGTGCTGCGCCACGCCCTCACCGAGCTCAAGCGGAGCCTGCACCCGCGGGCGGTGATCGTGGCCCGCCTCGGGAACGCCCCGATCGGCGATCGGATCTTCGTGCGCGTGCTCGCGTTCGTGCTCGCCTACCTGGGGTTGTTCGCGACCGGCACCTTCGCGCTCACCCTCCTCGGGCAGGACCTCGTGACGGCGATCGGGGCGAGCGCGGCGACGATCGGAAACATCGGACCGGGACTCGGGGCGGCCGGGGCGGTCGAGAACTACGGCTGGATGGGACCCGCAGCGCACCTCGTCCTCGTCTTCCTCATGCTCGCCGGACGGCTGGAGCTGTTCACCATCCTGCTCCTCTTCCACCCGGACTTGTGGCGGCGTCACGCGCGGGCCCACACTACGCGGCCCGATCTCGGAAGAGGCGGCGCCCCCTGAGCTGCGGGGGCGTTTCGCCGACATCGCGGTGCCGCCCCGGCGGGCCGCCGGCTGAGGGAGAGAATGGACGAGCTCATACCCGCCCGCGCACAACCACCCCTTCCGGTCGCACGCTTTCTCGTGGACGAGCCCCCCGGCGAGGACGCCGTGCCGCTCGACGTGCTGTTCGTGGGCGCCGGCCCCGCGGGCCTGGCCGGGGCCATCGAGCTGGCGAGCCTCGTGGCGAGGGACCGCGACACGGGCGGTCCCCTCGCGGCGCTGGAGATCGGCGTGCTGGAGAAGTCCGGCGAGCTGGGGGAGCATTGTCTGTCGGGGGCGGTGGTCGACCCGGCGCCGTTCCGGGAGCTGTTCCCGGAGATGGCGACCGAGGAGCTACCGCTGCGCGGTCAGGTCCCCGGCGACCGCGTGTACCTGCTCACCCGGAGGGGCCGCGTGCGTCTTCCGACGCCGCCCACGATGCGGAACCACGGGCACCACATGGCATCGATCTGCGAGATCGTTCGCTGGCTCGGGGGACGCGCGGAGGCCCTCGGCGTGAACCTGTTCACGGGGTTCCCCGCCGAGTCGCTCCTGATCGAGGAGGGACGGGTCGTGGGCGTGCGGACGACCGCCGCCGGTCTGGATCGACACGGCGAGCCGGGGGGCGGGTACATGCCGCCCACCGACCTGTCGGCCCGGGTGACGGTGCTCGCGGAAGGGACGCGGGGGCCGCTGACCGGCGCGTGGCTGGAGCGCGAGCGGATCGGATCCCAGAATCCCCAGATCTACGCGCTGGGCGTGAAGGAGCTGTGGCGGGTGTCGCGTCCCGTCGAGGCGGTGGTGCACACTCTGGGGTGGCCGCTCCCCCGGGACGCGTTCGGCGGGAGCTTCCTGTATCCGATGGGTGCGGACCTGGCGGCGCTCGGCCTCGTGGTGGGGCTGGACGCCCCGTACGTGGACCTCGATGTGCATGCGTGGCTCCAGGCGCTCAAGCGGCACCCGCTGTTCGCCGCCGCGCTCGACGGGGGAGAGCTGGTCGAGTGGGGCGCAAAGACGATCCCCGAGGGCGGGTGGCACGCGCTCCCCTCGCGGCTGTGCGGCGATGGCCTGCTGATCGCCGGTGATGCCGCCGGGATGGTCGACGTGGCCACCCTGAAGGGCATCCACTACGCGATGTGGTCCGGGATCGAGGCGGCCCGCGTCATCCACGCGGCCCTCGTGGCGGACGACGTGTCCGCGCCGGGTCTCGCCCCCTACGATTCGGCCATCCGGAGACGGCTCCGCACGAGCGCGCTGTACCGGAACCGCAACATGCGGCTGGCGTTCAAGTCGGGGTTCGTGGCCGGGGGGGTGAAGGCCTCGCTCATGCAGCTCACGCGAGGCGCCTTCCCGGGCGGGCGGATCGGAGCGCGACCGGATGCGGCCGAGCCGCGGACGAAGCGGGCCGGGATCCGTCCGGAGTACGATGGCGATCGGACGTTCGCCAAGCTCGATGCGGTCTACCGGTCGGGGAACGCCACCCGCGACGACATTCCGTCCCACCTCCTGGTCGGCGGGGACGTGACGCGCGGGATGGCGGAGCTGTACGAGCATCTGTGTCCGGCCGGGGTGTACGAGCGTCGGGATGGGAGGCTCGTCGTGAACGCGCCGAACTGCATCGACTGCAAGGCCACCGATGTGCTGGGACCGCGCTGGACGCCCCGTGAGGGAGGCAGCGGGCCAGCGTACAAGCGAATGTAGGATGAACGGGGAGAGCGGGTACGAGCCGCAGTGGGAGCCCCCGTACCGCGGGGAGTCGCGCGGCCGGTTGCGAGACCTCCTGTGGCCCTGGATGAGCTACCTGCTGGCACAGCTGTCGGTGCCGCTCATCCTGCTCATCTTCTTCGTGTTCAACCGCACCACCATCTACGGGCGAAGCCGGGTCCCCAAGGAGACGAACACCCTGTTCCTCTCCAACCACCAGTCGATGATCGACTCCTTCCTGATCACCTTCGCGGCCGTGTTCCCGTGGGAGCTGGTGCGCCCCTCGCTTCTCCCGTGGCACCCCGCCGCCCAGGAGAACTTCTTCAGGAATCCGTTGTTCGCGTGGCTGTTCACGCAGCTCAAGTGCATCCCGGTGCGCCCGGGACGCCGCGACCTGAAGGCCATCCACCGCTCGATCCGCGCGCTCCGCAACGGGACGATGATCCTGTTCCCGGAGGGGACGCGGAGTCGGGACGGTTCCATCGGCCGTGGACGCCCCGGGGCGGGCCTCGTGGCCCTCGGCACCAGCGCACACCTGGTGCCCGTCACCCTCAAGGGAATGGACGAGGTGCTCCCGATCGGGGCTCGCTGGCCGCGCGTCGGCAAGAAGGTCGTGGTGTACCTCGGGCGTCCCGTCCCGTACGACGACTTGGCCGGAGGGGCACGCTCACGCGACGAGGCGCAGGCGATCGTGGATCGGGTGATGGGTCGCATCGGCTTTCAACGGCGTGTGATCGAGCGGCTGGAAGGCCGGTGAGAGGGTGGGCGGCGGTGTCCCCGGCGGGGCCGCGACGGCCGCCCGCCCGGCGGGCACGCACTGGACAGCCGCACGCGGGAACCGCATCCTTCGCGCATGTCGATCACACTGTCCCACGTGCTCATCACGCTGATGCTCGCGGCGATCATCGGCGTGCTCCTCGGCGGAGGCTTTGCCTGGGGCTGTCGCCTCGCCGAGCTCGACGACCCCTCGCGAGGGCGGCGCGACGGCTGACGGGCCGCTCCGGGCCTCCAGACAGAACGCGTGACGGGTGCGCCTCCCCGAGGCCGAGCGTCTCTCTCCGGGACTCCCGAGCGACGCTCGCCCCCTCATCTCCCAGCGTGGATCTCGCGCGCGGCAGCCGCCTTCCGGGGGTGCGCCGCCTTCCGGATCTGCCCGCGAGCCCCTATTTTTCAACGCTTCGCAAGATGCCGTTCGCCCCATTCCCGCGAGGACGGGTGATCGGTCCTCAACCCGAGAGGTGGTCATGACGAAAACCTTCCAGGACGATGACGGACGCCGCTGGAAAGCGTGGCTCGCGTCACGCGAGGTCTTCTGGCCGGACCCGAACGAGAAGGCCCCGGACCCGGACAGCGAGTCGGTCGTGTTCGTCTGCTTCTCCGATCCTCATCAGCCGCAGCGCCGGGCCCGGCTTCCACAGGGCTCCTTCGAGGAGCTGAGCGTCGAGGATCTCGAAGGTCATTTCCGCAAGGCGCAAATCGACCCCACGATTCGATAGAGTCCCTCCACGGCGGGGTGCCCCGGGGCACCCTCGCCCACCGCGCATGAAAGGCGATCCAGCGACGATGACCGGAGAGCAGACCAAGGGCCTGGAGGGGGTGGTCGCCTCGCAGACCTCGCTCAGCTTCATCGACGGACAGGAAGGCGTCCTCATCTATCGGGGCTACGACATCCACGACCTGGCCCCGAACGCTTCGTTCCTGGAGTCGGTCTTCCTGCTCTGGAACGACCGGCTCCCGACCCCCGGGGAGCTCGCGGCGTTCGAGCGCGAGGTGGGCGGTCTGCGAGCGCTGGACGACACCGTGATCCAGGTGCTGCGCGCCCTGCCGCGCGACTCGACACCCATGTCCGCGCTGCGCACGGCGACATCGGCGGCCGGGACCACCGATCCCGACGCCGAGGACAACTCGGCGGAGGCCAACCTCCGGAAGGCGAAGCGCCTCGTAGCGCAGTTCCCGACCATGATCGCTGCCTTCCACCGGATGCGAGAAGGCGACGAGCCCATCGACCCCGATCCGTCCCTGTCGCACGCGGCGGACTTCCTGCGCATGGCGAATGGCGAGGCGGGGACGGCCGAGGCCGCCGGGGCGCTCGACCGGACGCTCCTCCTGTACCTGGACCACGGATTCAACGCCTCCACGTTCACCTGCCGCGTGATCGCCGCGACGCTCGGGGACATGCACTCGGCGGTTACGGGCGGCGTGGGGGCGCTCAAGGGGCCGCTCCACGGGGGGGCCAACGCGAAGGCCATGGAGACGCTGCTCGAGATCGGCGAGGTCGACAACGTCGCGCCGTGGCTCGATCGCGCGCTGGAGCAGAAGCGGAAGATCATGGGATTCGGGCATCGGGTGTACAGGACGGAGGACCCGAGGGCCACGCATCTGCGCGAGATGTCCCGGGTGCTCACCCACCAGGCGGGGATGGACAAGTGGTACGAGATCTCCCGCCGTCTCGAGGCGGAGCTCAAGACGCGCAAGGGGCTCAACCCGAACGTGGACTTCTACTGCGCCACCGTGTACTACGCGCTGGGCGTGCCGATCGACCTGTACACGCCGCTGTTCGCGATGGGCCGGATCGGCGGCTGGACGGCGCACGTCATGGAGCAGCACGCCGACAACCGCCTCATCCGACCGCGTGCCGAGTACATCGGCAAGATGGATCGCCCCTGGGTGTCGCTCGACGACCGATGACGCGCCGCGGTCGTACCCCGGACGGGTCGCCGTCCGGGGGTCGCGGTTCCGCGTGCCGACGCCGCGACGCCGACGGCATCACACGGAGCGGGTCCGCGGACCCGCTTCTTTTTTCAGCGGAGACGATGGGAACATGAGCGAGGTGCAGGTGCGTACGGGGTGCCCGGCGTCGCGCGACGTCGACGTGCTGGGAGTTCCCTGGTTCGAGGGCGAGGCCCCGCGCGGAGAGTGGTGGGAAGGCCCGGCCACCACCTGGCTGGAGCGCCGGAGCGAGAGCGGCTCCACGGAGCCCTCCGGGTGGGTGGCGCTGGGGAGCGAGGAGCGGCCGGACCTGTACATCGTCCGCATCTCCTCCGGGCAGCGAACCGAGGCGTCCGCCGTGAGGGCCGCGGCTGGCGAGACGATCCGCGCGGCCCGGGAGCGCGGCGCCCGATCGGTGGGGATCCTCGTGCCGGAGTTCCTCGAGGACGCGGGGGTGGCGTGGCAGGCCGCCGTCGAGGGACTCCTGCTCGGCGACTGGGAGTACGACGAGCTGCGGGATGCGAAGCGGCGCACGCAGCCGCCGGGCACGCGGATCCTGTACTCGACTCGCGGTGGGTCGGGGGGCGAGCGCGACGCGTTCTTGGCGCGGGGCGCCGCGCTCGCCCGGGCGCAGAACACGGCGCGAGAGCTGATCGCGCTGCCGGGGAATGTGGTGACGCCGCGCCACCTGGCGGAGAGTGCCGCGACGTTGGGCGAGCGGCACGGGTTCACCGTGCAGGCCTGGGGAGAGGAGAAGCTGCGTGCCGAGGGCTTCGGGGGGCTCCTCGCCGTGGCGAAGGGGTCGGCGGAAGAGCCGTTCTTCCTCATCCTCGAGCACGGCGGGGCCGGTGGGGACCCCTGTGTGGTGGTCGGCAAGGGGGTGACGTTCGACGCCGGCGGCATCTCGATCAAGCCGGCCTCCGGGATGGAGGACATGAAGTACGACATGTCCGGAGCGGCCGCGACGATCGGGGCGCTCGTGGCTGCCGCCGACCTCGGGATCGAGCAACGGGTCGTGGGGCTGATTCCTACCACCGAGAACCTGCCCTCGGGAACGGCGGTCAAGCCCGGCGACGTGATCAGGGGCCTGTCCGGCACCTCGATCGAGGTGATCAACACCGACGCCGAGGGGCGGCTGATCCTCTCCGATGCACTGACCTATGCCCAGAGGCTGTCGCCCGTGGCGATCGTCGATCTCGCGACGCTGACCGGCGCCTGCGTGGTCGCGCTCGGCCACCACGCGATCGGACTCATGTCGTCGAGCGATGCCCTCGCCGAGGCCCTCATCGCGGCCGGGGAGCTGTCGGGCGAGCGGACGTGGCGGCTTCCGCTGTGGCCCGTGTACCGCAAGCAGCTCGACTCGGAGATCGCCGACATCAAGAACACCGGCGGACGACCCGCGTCGGCGATCACGGCCGGCTGGTTCCTGCGCCAGTTCGTCGACGACGCGGTCGAGTGGGCGCACCTCGACATCGCCGGCACGGCCTGGGCCGAGGAAGCCCGCGGCTGGCAGCCAAAGGGTGCGACGGGGGTCGGTGTCCGGCTGTTGCACGAGTGGCTGCGGGCACGTTCCTGAAGTCGGGCGTCTCCCGGACGCTCGCGCTCGCCGCGGTCCTGGCCGTGGTCGTGGACGCGTCGGCGACCGCACAGGAACCCGTGCCTCCCGATACGCTTGAGACCGTCCCCGACTCCGTGCGGGCCGAGTTCGAGCGTCGACCCCCCCGGGAGCCCCAGACGTTCCCGGAGCGGCGCTACGCGCTCCGGGGACCGGCGAACGAGGTGTTCTCCTGCGATCGCGAGTGCGTGCAGAACTCGACCGCCCCGTCGCTGCTCGAGCTCCTGATCGCAGAGGTTCCCGGGATCACCGGGATCCGCGCCGGATACTTCAGCGGTCCCCATCACGCCTACGAGGGACCGTACGGTCCCGGCTTCGTCCGCGTGTACGTGGACGGCACCGAGCTCGCCCCGCTGGAGCGATCCGAGGCGGATCTCAGGCGGGTGTCGCTCGGAGACGTGGCGCTCGTGCGGGCCTACCGGTCGGCCGCCGGCCTCGTGATCGATGTGGACACGTATCGCGTGCGGGGCGGGCGTGCCTATTCGCGCATCTCCGGCGGCACGGGCTCGCCCAGCCTACAGATCCTGGATGGGCTGTTCGCCAACGGGCTCGCGAGCGCGTTTACGGTGAACGGCTCGTTCGAGCTTCTCGATGCCGGGGCCGGCGGCGTCGAGAACGACCGATTCGCGGCCTTCGGACGGCTGTCGTGGATGCCGTGGTCGAACGACTTCGGCGTCCAGGTGGAGATGCGGCGCGAGGCGACCGACCGACACGCGGCGGACACCGCGGACGTGCGCCGCAACGAGCTCCTCGTGCGCGCGCGCGGCAACATCGGCGACCGCGCCCAGCTCGAGGCCTACGCCGCGTGGTCGGACTACCGACTCGAGGTCCCCAACCTGCCGGAGGACGAGGAGCCGCCCACGCGGGACGCCGACGCGGTGGGCGTTCACCTGACGACCGGGCTGGGACGGGGATCCGCGACGCTCCACGGACGACTGTCTGGCGGGGGAGCGTACGCGGCGCGTGGCGGCGACCTTTCACTTTCCTACCCCCTCGGCCCGGCGTCGCTCGAGGGAGGCATCGAGCTCGAGAGCTGGGACGAGTTCTCCACGCGATCATGGCGTGCGGCCGCGTCGCTCGCCGACACGCTCCTCCTGCCGCTGCGCCTACGTGCGTTCGCGGAAGGAGGTAGCCGGGGCGTGGGCCGGCCGGTGGCCGACTCGGCCGATCGGGTGGGGTTCGACGCCCTCGGCGTATCGGGCGGATTCGACATCGGGCCGTTCCGGGTCTCCGCGCGGTGGGCCAAGCAGCGGCTCGACCGACCGGTCGGACTCGACGCGTCCTTCGACTACCTGGCCGCCCTCGACTCCGCACGGGTGGAGCTCGGCTCCTGGGAGGCCCGTCTCGAGGGGCCGATCCTCCCGGTCGGCGTTCTCATCCCGGGGCTCGCCCCCATCCGCGTGCGTGGCTTCTGGCGCCAGAACGACTTCGGCGACGTGCGTCCGCTGTACGTGCCCGAGCACGTGGCGCGCGCCGAGCTCGAGCTCCACGATGCGTTCTTTCAGGGGCACCTCGAGCTGTGGCTGACCGGTTTCATCGAGCGCCGGGGGGCCCGACTGGCTCCCGAGGCGGGCTCGCCGGACCCCGTCGAGCTCGAGCCCGACACCTGGATGGGGGGGCACCTGTTGATCAAGATCGCCGACTTCCGTCTGTTCTACCGCTTCGCGAATCCCAGGGGCTCCACCGTGAGCGACATCCCCGGGGCCGCCTTCCCGAGCACCGTCGGTCTCCTCGGGATCCGCTGGGAGTTCTTCAACTGATGACCACGTCGACCCGGAGCACGCCATGATTCGCAGCATGACGGGATACGGCTCCGCCGCCGCGGCCGGCGACGACGGATCGGTGAGCGTCGAGATCCGGTCGGTCAACTCGCGCGGCCTGAAGGTCGTCGTGAAGGGGCCACCTGGCAGCGAAGCATGGGATGCGGCGCTCCGGGGAGTGGTGGAGGAGCGGCTGCGGCGCGGTCGCGTGGATGTGATGCTGCGGATCGACGAAGAGTCTGCCGCCGGCGAGGTGCGTCAGCTCGATGATCGGCGGGTGAAGGATACGATGGCCGGTCTCGAGCGGATCCGGGACGAGTTCGGGATCCCCGGCGTCCCCGATCTGGCGCTCATGGTCCAGGTGGGCGGACTGTTCCGCGAGCGCACGCGGGACACGCTCCCCGAGGGCGTGCTCGAGACGGCGAGACGCGCGACGGAGGCGGCGCTCGAGGGCCTGGTCGAGATGCGCGAGCAGGAGGGAGAGCGGCTGGAGGCCGACCTGCGCGGGCGTCTCGCGGGGCTGTCAGCCGGGATCGATGCGGCCGAGAAGCTCGCCCCCGAGCGTCTGGTGCGCGAGCGGGCGCGCCTCCAGGCGTCCGTCGTAGAGCTCGCCGGTCGGGAGCTCGACGAGGATCGGCTCGCCCGCGAGATCGCGCTCATCGCGGACCGCTGGAACGTGAGCGAGGAGCTGGTCCGCGCCCGATCGCACGTCGCGGCGTTCGAGGAGTACCTCGAGCGCCCCTCCGACGAGCCGGTCGGGAAGCGCCTCGGCTTCCTCGTCCAGGAGCTCCAGCGAGAGATCAACACCTTGGGCGCCAAGGCGAACGACGTGCGGATCTCGCGCGAGGTGGTGGAGATGAAGGACGAGATCGAGAAGCTGCGCGAGCAGGTGGAGAACGTGGAATGAGCCGCGAGCGCGACGCGCCGTTCCACCCGGCCTTTCCGGTCATCCTGGCGGGGCCGTCCGGGGCGGGAAAGACGTCGATTCGTGACCGCCTGCTGGCGCTCGGGGACGGACTGCCGACCCTGTTCTCGGTGTCGATGACCACCCGTGCGCCCCGACCGGGCGAGCGAGACGGGGTGGACTACCGATTCGTGACGAGCGAGGCGTTCTTCGAGCTGGTCGACGCGGGGCGCATGCTGGAGCACGCCGAGGTCCACGGGGAGCGCTACGGCACGCCGCTCGCCAACCTCGAGCGCGCTCGCGAGCGGGGGGCCCACCTGCTGCTCGACATCGACGTCCAGGGCGCCCGACAGGTCCGCGCGGCGGTGCCCGATGCCGTATCGATCTTCGTGGCCCCGCCCGACGGAGAGCGGATCTTCGAGCGCCTGCAGCGTCGTGGGAGCGAGACACCCGAGCAGCTCGACCGACGGCTGGCCTCCGCCCGGGCGGAGCTCGCCGCGATCGCCGAGTTCGACTATCTGGTGGTGAACGACGAGCTCGACGGCGCCGTGGCCGCGGTGCGGGCCGTGATCCACGCGGAGTCGTGCCGCATGACCCGGCTCGGTCCCGGGGCGGAGGCGTTCGCGCGCCGGCTGACAGGTGAAATCGAGAGCGCGATGTAGTAGGTTGCAAGGCTGTCGACGGCGGGTCGGATCCGCGCGTCCCACACAGGCCGCGAGAATCGATAGAGGAGCAGCATGAAGGTCTTCACACCCGATCAGGTCGCGCGGGCGGCCAGCAACAAGTACCTCGGCGTGCTCGTGGCCGCGAAGTACGCGCGCGAGCTCAATGCCCTGCCGCTCGAGCGGTCGCCGTACGGAGCGGTGAAGCTCACGACGATCGCGCTCGAGGCGCTGGCCTCGGACGAGCACAAGCTGCAGTACCGGCTGGTTCGAAAGCGGGTCCCCACCTCGGAGTAGACGAACCCTCTGACCGCCGGGCCGCGGCGGGGGAGCGGCCATGCGGCCCTTCGACGGACGCCGGGTGCTACTGGTCGTTTCCGGCGGCATCGCCGCGTACAAGAGCGCGTTTCTCGCCCGCCGCCTGGTGGAGGCCGGCGCGGCGGTCGACGTCATCCTGACCGCCTCCGCGGAGTGTTTCGTCGGGTCGGCGACCTTCGAGGGGCTGACGGGAAGGCCCGTCCACACGGATCTCTGGGAGCGGCCCATGGCCCACCTCGAGCTCGGGAGGAGCGCCGAGGCGGTGGTCGTCGCCCCGGCGACGGCGGATCTGGTGGCGCGGATGGCGATCGGCTCGGCCGACGGCCTGGCCACCGCCACCCTCCTCGCGTGCGATCGCCCCGTGCTCCTGTGCCCCGCCATGAACACGCGTATGTGGGATCACCCCGCCACGGCCAGGAACATCGAGACGCTGCGCGGCTTCGGACACGAGATCGTGGGGCCCGACGATGGCCCGCTCGCCGAGGGCGAGAGCGGGCCGGGTCGAATGGCCGAGCCGGCGGAGATCCTCGCCCGCCTCGGCAGGGTGCTCGAGCCGGATGCGGGTCTGGCTGGTCACAAGGTCGTGGTGACGGCCGGTCCGACGCGCGCTCCCCTCGACCCCGTGCGCTTCCTGTGCAACCGGTCCTCGGGTCGGATGGGGTATGCCCTCGCCGGGGCCGCCTGGCGCCGCGGCGCGGACGTCGTCCTCATCAGCGGTCCGGGTCACGCACCGAGGCCCGTCGGTCCGCGCCGCGTGGAGGTGGAGACCGCCTCCGAGATGCTGGCCGCTCTGGAGAGCGAGTTGACGGATGCGCGCATCCTGCTCATGGCTGCCGCGGTGGGCGATTTCGAGGCCGCTTCGATCTCCCGGCACAAGATCAAGAAGGAGGGTGAGGGCGCGCCGGGGCTCGACCTGCGCCCGGCGCCGGATCTCCTGTCGGCGACGCGCGAGCTCCGCAGGCGACAGGGGATCTTCACGCTCGGCTTCGCGCTCGAGACCGACGCTCCGCTCGACAACGCGCGCGACAAGCTGGAGCGGAAGGGGCTCGAGCTCATCGCGGTGAACCTGGCGACGGATCCCGACGCCGGGTTCGAAGTGGACACGAACCGGGTCACGCTTCTGGACGCGGCGGGCGACACCGAGACCTTCCCGCTGCTCAGGAAGGAAGAGCTGGCAGACCGGTTGCTGGACCGCATCGAGGAGTCGTTGGGGACGTGAACGAGGAAGGCCCGTCCACGCGGGATCTGGCACGGCGCTACGTGGAGGAGACCCTCCGTCTGGGGACGACGGAGTGGGTCCTCGACCGCCTGACGCGTGCGGACGCGCTCGAGCTCGCCCGAGGCGGACGTGGCGAGGGTCGGAGGGTGGCCCCCCACGCCCCACCGCGGCGCGCGGGGGCGGGGCGGGACGCTGGAGGACGTGAGTCGCGACCCGCCGCGCACGGGACCGTGGCCGGGGCGACGTCGGCGCGTTGGGCGAGGACCGTTGGGGAGCCGGTCGGCGAGGCGACCATCGAAGGAGCCGCGAGCCTCGAGGAGCTGGCGGTGCTCGTGGCGGGGTGCACTCGCTGCCCGCTGCACGCCGTCCGCAGGAATCCGGTGTTCGGCGAGGGAGCCGCGGATGCGCGGGTGGTGTGCGTGGGGGAGGCGCCCGGCGGGCGCGAGGACGAGACCGGCCGTCCCTTCGTGGGGCGGGCCGGACGGCTGCTCGATCGTCTGCTGCTCACGATCGGGCTCCCCCGCGCGTCGGTGTACATCTGCAACGTGCTCAAGTCTCGGCCGCCGCAGAACCGCGATCCGCTCCCCGAAGAGGTGAAGGCCTGTACGCCGTTCCTGCTCCGTCAGCTGGCCCTCATCCGCCCCGAGATCATCGTGGCGTTCGGGGCCTTCGCCGCCCGGACGCTGCTCGACTCGACCTCCTCGCTGGGCCGCATGCGCGGCGCCGTGCACCGCTACGCGGGATACCCGGTGGTGGTCACCTACCACCCGGCCGCCCTGCTTCGGAATCCGGGCTGGATCCGTCCTACGTGGGAGGATCTCCAGATCGTGCGCCGTTTGCTGGACGGCGATCCGCCCGTGACGGCCGGAGGCGGACATGGCTGACTCGGCGCTCACGTTGAGCCACGATGCGTTCCAGGGCCGGCAGGCGCCCTGGTCCGAGGAGGCGGAGCTCTCCGTGCTCGGCGGCATGCTGATCGACGCGGACGCCGTGGCGGTGGCGATCGAGCTCCTCGGGGATGCCGCGTTCTACCGCGAGGGTAACCGCCGCATCTTCCGCGGGATGACCCGGCTGTACAACCGCGGCGAGGTCATCGACGCGGTGACCCTGGCCGACGAGCTCAAGTCGCACGGCGAGCTCGAGGCGATGGGTGGGATGGCGTATCTGGCCCAGCTCGTGGATGCCGTCCCGACCGCGGCCAACATCGAGTTCCACTGCCGCATCCTGCGTGACAAGGCGGTGCTCCGGCAGCTCATCTCCTCGGCGACCGACATCATCCAGGACGCGTACGAGGCCGCGGGAGGCGAAGTCGACGACACGCTCGACCGCGCGGAGCAGCGCATCTTCGAGATCGCCCAGGCGCAGGAGCGCAGCGGGTTCGTGTGGATCAAGGAGATCCTGTGGCCGGCGTTCGAGCGCATCGAGGAGCTCCAGCGCAGCCCCGGGACGGTCACCGGCGTCGCCACCGGCTTTCCAGAGCTCGATCACATGACCTCGGGCTTCCAGGCCGGCGATCTGGTCGTCCTGGCGGGCCGGCCCTCGATGGGGAAGACGGCCCTGGCGCTCAACTTCGCGCAGCACGCCGCCATCGAGGCCGAGACGCCGGTCGCCATATTCTCGCTCGAGATGTCGAAGGAGTCGCTCGTGCAGCGGCTGCTGTGCTCGGAGGGTCGGGTGGACTCCAGCCGACTGCGGCGGGGGAGCCTCCAGGACGACGAGTACCAGCGGCTCGCGACCGCCGCCGGTCTGCTCAACACCGCGCCCATCTGGATCGACGACACGCCGGCCATCTCCGCCCTCGAGCTGCGGGCCAAGGCGCGCCGGCTGCGAGCCGAGGTCGAACTCGGGCTCATCGTGGTCGACTACATGCAGCTCATGAGCGGCCCCAGCCGCGTCGAGAATCGACAGCAGGAGATCAGCGCCATCTCCCGCTCTCTCAAGGCGATAAGCAAGGAGCTCGGAGTCCCCCTGCTGGCGATCTCGCAGCTGTCCCGTGCCCCCGAGCAGCGCACCGGCGACCACCGCCCGAGGCTGTCGGACCTGCGCGAGTCGGGCGCGATCGAACAGGACGCCGATCTGGTCCTGTTCGTGTTCCGTGAAGAGGTGTACAAGAGCTACGAGGAGATCGAGCAGGACCCCACGCTGTCGGGCAAGGCCGAGCTGATCATCGGAAAACAGCGGAACGGTCCCACGGGGGGCATCGCCCTCTACTTCCACAAGTCCTACACGCTGTTCGAGCCCGTCTCGCGGCGCGAAGACCCGTTCTGAGAGGCGTGTTGAACGCGACCCGCCGTCCTTCTGCGACAGGTCTGTGAGCGTGGCGGTCGTGCAGCGCTTCGTGTGCAGGGAATGCGGGCGCGAGTCGCTCCGCTGGGAGGGCCGTTGTCCCGGGTGCGACGCCTGGAACTCGTTCGACGAGGTGGAGCGGGGTACGTCGAGCCGCCGTGCGGCGGGCGGGCGCTCCGCGACCGCCACCCCGCGGCCGCTCGGCGACCGGGCGGGTCCGGGCGCCGCGCGCCTCTCGGTGGGAGCCGGGGACTTCGATCGCGTGCTGGGCGGCGGAGCGGTGGAGGGCTCCGTCGTGCTGCTCGGGGGCGCGCCCGGGATCGGCAAGTCCACCCTCCTCCTGCAGGCTGCCGCGGCGATCGCCGGCGCGGGCGCCGCCGTCCTGTACGTCTCCGGAGAGGAGTCCGAGGAGCAGGTGCGGCGGCGTGCGGCCCGTCTCGGCGAGGGGGCGGCGCGGGTCCTGTTCCTGGCCGAGACGTCGGTCGACGCCATCGTGGAGGCGGCCGCCCGATCGAGTCCGGTGCTCCTGTGCGTGGACTCGATCCAGACGACCGTGCGCGAGGGCCTCGACTCGGCCCCTGGGTCGGTGAGCCAGGTTCGGGGTGCCGCCGACGCCCTGCGGAGCTTCGCCAAGCGGAGCGGTACCCCGACCTTCCTCGTCGGGCACGTGACCAAGGGTGGGGGGATCGCCGGCCCGCGGACGCTCGAGCATCTGGTCGACGTGGTGCTCCACTTCGAGGGCCTGCGCGGCGAGGACGCGCGCATCCTGCGGGCCACCAAGAACCGCTTCGGGCGCGTGGGCGAGCTGGCCGTGTACCGCATGTCGGATCGCGGCCTCGTCGAGGTGACCGATCCGGGCCGGACGCTGCTCGAGGAGCGTGCCGCGGGGCCGGGCTCCGCGCTCACGGTGACGATCGAGGGGGCGCGCGCCGTGCCGGTCGAGGTCCAAGCGCTCACCACGGGCTCGACGCAGCCGTCGCCGCGACGCATGACCACGGGATATCCCGCCAGGCGGCTGGCCATGCTCCTCGCCGTGCTCGAGCGCCGCGGCGGGATCCCGCTCGGGCGGCGCGAGGTGTTCGTCAACGTCGTGAGCGGATTCCGGATCACGGACCCCGGCGCCGATGCGGGCGTGCTGGCAGCGCTCGTGTCCGCCGAGCTGGACCGCGTCCTGCCGCCCACGGCGGCGTTCCTCGGGGAGGCCGGTCTGAGCGGCGAGCTGCGCGGGATCGGGGAGCGTGAGGCGCGTGTCCGCGAGCTGGCCCGGATGGGGCTCACCGACGTGCTGATCCCCGCGCGCCGTGGCACGGAGAACGGCGACGGCGCGGCGGCGGGCGTCTCGATCCACCCGGTGTCGAGCGTGCGCCAGCTGATCGGCTGGGTGCGGCGGCACGGCACGCCGGTGGCGACCGAGGAACAGCTTCCATGACGGAGGGCGGGATCGCGGCCGTGCTCGTGGCGGCCGGGAAGGGCGAGCGGCTCGGCCGCTCGGCGCCCAAGCAGTTCCTCGACCTGGGCGGCCTCCCGATGCTCGAATGGTCCGTGCGCGCGTTCGCCGGTCACCCGCGGGTGGAGGACGTGGTCGTCGTCCTGCCGCCGGAGGCGGCCCATGCGCCCCCGGGCTGGCTCGCCGGGCTGGTGGACCGTCGGGCGCTGGTGCTCGTGGCCGGCGGCCGGACGCGGGCCGAGTCGGTGGCGCGGGGAGTGGCGGCGGCTCCACCGGACGCACGGATCCTCCTCGTGCACGACGGCGCGCGGCCGTTCGCGAGCTCCGCCCTCATCGAGCGCGTGCTCGAGCGCGCCGCCTCGAATGCGGTCGTCCCGGTGCTCCCGGTGACCGACACGATCAAGCGGGTCGACGCCGACGGACGCGTGCTCGACACTCCCGACCGCCGCCGGCTGCGCAGGGCTCAGACGCCGCAGGGCTTTCCCGGACCGCTCCTCCGCGAGCTGCACGCCGCCGCCGGGCACTCCGCGGCCATCACCGACGACGCGCTCCTGTGCGAGGCGGGCGGGGCGACCGTGGTGACCGTCGAGGGCGACCCGCTCAACCTCAAGATCACCGGGCCGGGGGATCTCTCGTACGCGCGCTGGCTGGTGGACACCGGCGTCATCCGGCGACCGCGGTGGGAATGAGCGGCTCGGCGGCGCGCGTGGTCGGGGTGGCGGAGGCAGCCCGGGTGCTGTCGGGCGGGGGCCTCGTGGCGCACCCCACCTGTACCGTATACGGCCTCGGCGGCCGGCCCCGCGCCGCCCTCGATCGTGAGATCGCGCGTCTCAAGGGCCGCGACGCGTCCCGGCCGCTGATCCGTGTGGCTGCCGCCCCCGCCGAGATCCGGGCGCGGGTCCCCGGACCCTGGCCTCCGGTCGCGGAGACGCTCGCGGGGCGATTCTGGCCCGGCCCCCTCACGCTCGTCCTGCCCTCCCGGGACGGGGGGAAGGAGGGTGTGGCGGTGCGGATCGAGGCCCACCCGGTGTTGCGGGCGCTGCTCGAGCGGGCCGGCGGGTGGATGACCTCGACGAGCCTCAATCGACACGGGAAGCCCGCGGTGCGCACGGTCGCCGGGGCGGCCGACGCGCTCGCCGCGCTGGGCCCGGCCCGGGTGCCGGTCGTCCTCCTCGATGGCGGGACGCTCCCCCCCTCGGAGCCGTCCACGCTCGTTTCCTTCCTGAGCGGGCGCGCCGAGATCCTGCGCGAGGGCGCCATCACGCGCGAGGACATCGAGCGTGTGGTGCACGGCGAGATCGCCTCCGGGTCCCGGAAGGCCTCCGGGAACCCCGGCGCGGGAGGCCGATGAACCTGCTGTTCGTATGCACCGGGAACACGTGCCGCAGCCCGCTGGCCGAAGTGATCACGCGAGCGGAGGCCCGCCGCCGCCGGCTGTCGGACGTGCGCCCGCGCTCGGCCGGGATCTCGGCCTACCCCGGGCACCCCGCGTCGACCCCGGCGGTGACGGTGGCCGACGCTCACGGCCTCGATCTATCGCGCCACCGCTCGCGTCTCCTGGATCGCGACCTCATCGAGTGGGCCGACGTGATCCTCGCCATGACCCGCTGGCACGCGGACGCGATCCGGGCGGCCGTGCCGGGGGCACGCGTGGAGCTCCTCGGCCGATACCTGCCCGAGGGCCACGAGGCGTGGGGCCGGGATGTGCCCGATCCCGTGGGGGGCGATCTGGCCACCTACGAGCGCACGTTCGAAGTCCTGGCGGCCGCGGTCGCCGGTCTCTTCGATGCCTTCGGCGACGACACGCCGGCGGCGGGTGGCGCGGCGGGGTGAGGCGGGGCGAGAGGCGGGCCGCGGCCCATGCGTGAGTTCCGATTGCTCGGACGCCCGGTGGCGCACTCGATCTCCCCCGCGATCCACCGAGCGGCGTTCCGCCACTGGGGCGTGGAGGCGTCCTACACGACGCTGGACGTTGCCCCGCAGGACCTGTCGGGCACCGTGGAGCGCGTCGCCACTCAAGGAGGCGGAAACGTCACCCTGCCATACAAGGCGCGGGTGGCCGAGCTGATCGAGGCCCCCGGGGCCACCGTGCGGGCCACGGGCGCGTGCAACTGCTTCTGGCGCGCGCCGGGCGAGGGCCTCAGGGGCGAGAACACCGATGTGGCGGGCTTCCTCGGGGCCTGCCGCGACCTGGGCGTCGCGCTCGAGGGCTCCCGGGTCCTCCTCCTGGGCGCCGGTGGGGCGGCGCGGGCCGTCCTCCACGCGCTCGAGGGAGCGGGGGCGGAGCGCATCGAGATGTGGAACCGCACGCGGGCCCGGGCCGAGGGGCTGACCGCTGGCGCCCGGAGGCCCGTTCGCGTGTGGACGGAGCCTCCCTCCGGCGTCACCGTGGAGCTCGTGGTGAACGCGACCCGACTGGGGCTCGAAGTCCGGGACCCGCTCCCGCTGGACCTGAGGAGGATCGACGCGGCGGCGGCGCTCGACCTCGTGTATGGACGCGACCGGACCGCGTGGGTCCGGCACGCCGAGGAACTCGGGATCGCGTGCGCGGACGGGCTCGGCATGCTGGTCCACCAGGCGGCCCGCTCGCTCGCGTGGTGGTTTCCGGACCGGGACCCCCCGCACGACCTGATGCTGCGTGCCGCGGCCACGGCCGCCGGGCGCGAGCCGGTATGAGCCGCGCGGTCGTCCGGCGCCTCCGGATCGCGTTCGACACTCTGGTCCCGACGGCGTGCGTGGTGTGCGGGCGGGGCGTCGAGCCGGGGGCCTCGCCTCTGTGCGGGCCGTGCGGGTCACGTCTGCCGCGTCTGCCCCGACCGCGGTGCGCGCGCTGTGCCGAGCCGCTGGGCACACTGCCGCGCGGCGCGCCCTACCGTCGCTGCGGGACGTGCGAGGAGTGGCCGGAGATGCTGACGGCGGCCGCGTCGCCGTTCGCGTTCGAGGACGCGGCGGCCGCGGTGGTGCGCGCGCTCAAGTACGGGCGCTGGACGGGGCTCGCGCCTCGCATGGCGCGTCACATGACGCCTCCGGCTCGCGACATGCTCGCCCGACTGGGGTGGAACCCATGCGAGCTCGCCGTGGTAGCGGTGCCGCTCGGCCCCGCGCGGCTGCGCGAGCGGGGCTTCAACCAGGCCGAGCTCCTCGCCCGCCCGCTGGCCGCGGTCCTCGGGGCGCCCCTGCGGCCGGCGCTGTCGCGCCAGCCCGGCGGCCGGCGGCAGGCGCACCTGCGGGGCGCGGCGCGCAGGGCGAACGTCGAGGGCCGCTTCCTGGCCCGCGCGCCGTCGACCCCGGGCCCCCGCACCGCGCTCCTGGTGGACGACGTCCTGACGACGGGGGCCACCGCGCTCGCCTGTGCGGAGGCGCTCCGCGAGGCTGGTTTCGAGCGCGCCGCCCTGATTACCTTTGCCCGCACGCTGCGTCCGCTGGAGGGTCGCCGGTAGCCTCGAAGGCGCCGGTCGCCCGACCGACCGGCCGGCGGCCCATCGGAAACCTCCCACACCCGGCATGCATGGACTCGAGATGAGGCAGACATGAGCGCGAGAGTAGCGATCAACGGTTTTGGACGAATCGGACGCAACATCCTGCGGGCCGCCGTGCAATCCTCCGGCGGCGGACTCGATTTCGTCGCGGTCAACGACCTCACGGATGCGGACACGCTCGCGCACCTGTTCCGGTACGACTCCGTGCACGGCCGCTTCCCGGGCGACGTGCGCGTCGACGGCCGCGACCTCGTCATCCGGGACGAGCGGGTCACGGTGCTCTCCGAGCGCGATCCGGCGGCCCTCCCGTGGGGGGATATGGGGGTCGACATCGTCATCGAGGCGACGGGGCTGTTCCGGGCGCGGGACCAGGCCGGAAAGCATCTGGAGGCGGGTGCCGGGAAGGTGATCATCACTGCGCCGGCCAAGGAGCCCGACCTGACCGTGGTGCTCGGCGTGAATCAGGACGACTACGATCCGGACCGCCACGACGTGATCTCGAACGCGAGCTGCACGACCAACTGCGTCGCGCCGGTCGTCAAGGTCCTGCTCGATGCGTTCGGGTTCGACCGCGGGCTCATGACCACGGTGCACAGCTACACCAACGACCAGCGGCTGCTCGACCTCCAGCACAAGGACCTCCGTCGGGCGCGGGCCGCGGCCATGTCGATCATCCCGACCACCACCGGCGCCGCGAAGGCGGTAGGGCTCGTGCTGCCGGCCGTGCAGGGCAAGCTCGACGGGATGTCGATGCGGGTGCCGACCCCGGACGTGTCGATCGTCGACCTGGTGGCGAACGTGACGCGGGAGACGACGGTCGACGACGTGAACGCGGCCTTCCGCGAGGCCGCGGCCGGCTCGCTGTCGGGCGTCCTCGAGTACACCGAGGAGCCGCTCGTGTCGGTCGACTTCACCGGCAACCCGGCGAGCTCGATCGTCGACGCCCCCTCGACCTCGGTGATCGGAGGCACGCTCGTCAAGGTGATCTCGTGGTACGACAACGAATGGGGGTATTCGAACCGGTGCGTCGATCTCGCGCGCTACATCGCCGAGCGGTTGCCGGCGGCATCGACGGCCTGATCGGCCGGCCATGAAGAAGTCGCTGCGGGATCTCCCGGGCGAGGCGCTGGCCGGGAATCGGGCGCTGGTGCGGGTCGACTACAACGTTCCGCTCGAGGCCGGCCGCGTGACCGATCCGACCCGGGTCGAGGCCTCCCTGCCCACCCTCCGCTGGCTGCTCGAGCGGGACGCGCGGCCGGTGCTCCTGTCGCACCTCGGGCGTCCACGCGGGGCGCCGGACCCGCAGTTCTCGCTCGCCCCGGTGGCTCGCGTCCTCGACGAGCTGATCGACGCCGAGGTGCGCTTCGTCGCCGATTGTGACGGCGAGCTCGCTCTCGAGGCGAGCCACGACCTCGCGGCGGGGGAGGTCCTCCTGCTCGAGAACACCCGGTTCGTCCCCGGGGAGACGACGAACAACCCCGGTGTGGCCCGGGGCTTCGCGGCCCTCGGCGACCTGTTCGTGAGCGACGCGTTCGGCAGCCTCCATCGGGCACACGCGTCGACGGTCGGCGTGACCGATTTCCTGCGTCCTGCCGTGGCGGGGCTGCTCGTGCAGCGTGAGCTCGAGGCCCTCGGGTCGCTGCGCGACAGCCCGGCGCGTCCGTTCGTGGTGGCGTTCGGTGGCGCGAAGATCTCCGACAAGATCGAGCTCCTGGAGGCGTTCCTCGAGCGGGCGGATCGACTGCTCGTGGGCGGCGCGATGGCCAACACCTTTCTGGCGGCCCGCGGGCTCGAGACGGGTAGCTCCCTGGTGGAGAGCGAGGCCCTCGACGAGGCGCGCGAGATCCTCGAGAGGGGCGGGGAGATGCTGTGTCTCCCCTCCGACGTGGTGGTGAGTACCGATCCCCGAGATCCGCAGGCGGCGGTGTCGGAGGCTCCGTCGGACGCGATCCCCGCCGACGGGGCAGCGCTCGACATCGGGCCCCGCACGCGGGCCGACTACGCCGCCGCGATCGAGGGGGCCGGCGCATTGTTCTGGAACGGGCCCATGGGCCGGTTCGAGGATCGACGCTTCGCCGCGGGAACGTTCGCCCTCGCGGAGGCCGCTGCCCGCGCCACGACGAACGGCACGTTCACCGTGATCGGCGGGGGAGACTCCGCTGCCGCGCTGCGCGCGGCCGGCCTGGCGGACGCGGTGTCGCACGTGTCGACCGGCGGCGGGGCCTCTCTGGAGTTCCTCGCGCACGGGAGCCTCCCCGGCATCGAAGCTCTCGACGACCGGTGAGAACGGGACACGGGACCGGCGACCTGCCTGCGCGCCGACCGGAAGGCCCGTGCACCGCGGGCAGGCTGGAGACGACGTGAGAGAGCCCTGCGCGCCGCTGTTCGCGGCGAACTGGAAGATGTACAAGGGCCCCGCCGAGACGGCCGAGTTCGTCCACTCGTTCGCGCGGCGGCACGAGCCGCGCGACGACGCCACGGTGGTCTTCTTCCCGCCCTCGATCAGTCTCACCGCGTTCGCCGCGGCCGCCGGGGGTCGACCGGACCTCGAGTACGGCGTCCAGGACGTCCACACCGAGCGCGAGGGCGCACACACCGGAGCCGTGTCGGCGCCCATGGTGGCCCAGACGGGCGCCGGCTGGGGACTGGCTGGCCACTCGGAGCGACGACGCGAGTTCGGTGACGACGACGAGGCGGTGGGGCGCAAGCTCGTCCGGCTGCTCGAGTCGTCGCTGCGGCCGATCCTGTGCGTCGGGGAGACGCTCGCGGAGCGGGAAGCGGGTCGCCTCGAGGAGGTGCTGGGGCGGCAGGTGGGGGCGGCGCTGTCCGCCCTCGATGTGGCGGGCCGCGGGCGTCTGGTATACGCGTACGAGCCCGTATGGGCTATCGGGACGGGACGCACGGCCAGCCCGGTGGATGCGAGCGGGGCGCACGCCATCGTGCGCGCGGCCATCGCGACCCACGCCTCGGCAGCGGAGGCGGAGGCCGGGCTCATCCTGTACGGCGGGAGCGTGAAGCCCGGCAACATCGAGGAGCTCCTCGCCGCCGCGGGTGTCGACGGCGTTCTGGTGGGAGGAGCGAGCCTCGACCCGGACGGCTTCGCGGCCATCTGCCGGGCCGGCCGCGCCTGAGTCGCGGTTTGCCGGACCGCGGGGGTCGCGCCTAGGTTACGAGGCTCCGTCGTGCGCGACGGACCGGTTCCGGATCGGCCGGCGCTCCCGCGAGCGCCTTTTTTTTGAACGAGCGAGATCGAGATGTACCCGTTTCTCATCGCCCTGATCGGCGTGCTCGCCGTGCTGCTTGTCGTGATCGTCCTCCTCCAGTCGGGCAAGGGAGGTGGCCTCGCGGCCTCGTTCGGCGGGGCGTCGTCCTCGACCGATTCGTTCATGGGGGGACGCCAGGCCGCGACCGCGCTCACGAAGGGGACCTGGATCGGGGGCGGGCTGTTCCTGTTCCTGGCGCTCGTGCTCGCGGTCCTCTCGGCCCGGCCCTCGGCCGCGCCGCAGTCGATCCTCAGGCAGGGGTCCGCGGGGCAGCCCGCTCTCCCCGATGCGCCGCCCTCGCTTCTCGAGGCGCCTCCCGTGGCCGACTCCGGATCCGCCGCCGACACGGGCGCCGCGGGGGAGGCCGGGAGCCCCGCGCCGGCGCCCGACTCCACCGGGGGCTGAGCGACCGCGGGGTCAGCCCCCCGGCGGGCGGGGTCCGGGGTCGAACGAGTCGTCGGGGAGGTCGAGGAAATCCTCGAACCGTCCCCGTCCCCGCTCCTCCTCGAGCCACGCCTCGAACCCGGAGGGCTCCAGCCCCCGGGACCCCTCGCGTTCCTTCGCGGTCCGCACGGCCAGCCAGTTGGCGTACTCGTTCTTGGGGTGATCGGCGTGTCCCCGCACCCAGCGCCACTCGATGCCGTGGCGGGCCGCGGCGCGCACCAGGCGCCGCCACAGCTCGAGGTTCTCGATCGGGCCGCCCTTCCGCCTCCAGCCCCGGCGCGCCCAGCCGTGCACCCACTCGCCCATCCCCCTGACGAGGTACTGGCTGTCGCTCGTGAACACCACGCGGCAGGGACGCCGCAGCGCCTCGAGCGGCAGGATCGCGGAGGTGATGGCCATGCGGTTGTTCGTCGTGTCGGGATCGAAATGACGGAAGTCCCGCCGATGCCACCCGCGCCGCTCGTCGAAGCGCTCGACCAGCCCGGCCGCCCCTCCCGGGTTGGCGCGGCCCTCGAACTGGTTGCCCAGACACGACTCGTCCGCGAAGATGTGCACCACCGGATCGCCGCTCGAGGCGCTGCGGTCGGACGCGGGTGCTGCGGTCACGGGCCCCCCCTGCCCACGTGTTCGGCGGCCCGTCCCGAGGGCGGGCTCGACGGCCCCATTCGACAGGACGCATGACGCACACGCAAGCTCGCCCGGGAACCCTGCTGCTCGAGGACGGTCGCGAGTTCGAAGGCACGTATCTCGGACCGGAGGAGGGTGCTGCCGGGGAGGCCGTGTTCACGACCGTGATGACCGGGTACCAGGAGGTCCTCACCGACCCCTCGTTCGCGGCCCAGATCGTGGTCATGACGGCCCCCATGCAGGGGGTATACGGCGTCCGCGGAGGTGACGACCAGTCGCGTCGATCCTGGGTGTCCGGATTCGTCGTGCGCCACCTGTCCACCCGAATCGGGTCGGGGCCGTCCGACGACGTCCTCCCGGCGTATCTCGAGGCGCACGACATCCCGACGCTGGTCGGCGTCGACACCCGAGCCGTCACACGGCACATCCGGGAGGTGGGGGCGATGCGGGCCGTGATCGCGCCCGCCGACGTCGACACGCGCCAGGCACGGGAGCGTCTGCGGGCCGAGCCGGACATGAGCGGACGGGACCTCGCGTCGGCCGTCTCGACGCCGGAGCCCTACGAGCTGGACCCCATCGAGGCCGACGTCCGCGGTCTCGTCCTGTGCCTCGACTACGGCGTGAAGACGCGCAGCCTCGACCTCATCCGGCGCGGCGGATACCGAGTGCGCGTGCTGCCGTGCAGCACGGCCGTGGACACGCTGCTCGACGCCGGCGCGCAGGGCGTGTTCGTCTCGAACGGGCCCGGCGACCCGGAGGCGGTCCCGGGCGCCGTGGAGCGCCTCCGGGCCCTCAGCGATGCCGGCGTGCCTCTGTTCGGCATCTGTCTCGGGCACCAGCTCATCGCGCGTGCCTTCGGCGGTCGCAACTACAAGCTCCCGTACGGGCACCGCGGCGGGAACCACCCCGTGCTCAACCACGAGACGGGGGCGGTGGAGATCACCTCCCAGAACCACGGGTTCGCGGTGGAGGAGAGGGGGGGCGAGATCGTCGGAGCGCCGGACCTCGAAGTGACGCACCGCAACCTGAACGACGGGACCGTAGAGGGGCTCCTGCATCGCGATCGCCCCGTGTTCGCGGTCCAGTACCACCCCGAATCCGCTCCCGGGCCTCACGACAGCCGCTACCTGTTCGACCGCTTTGTCGGCGCAATGGCGGAACTGTCGTAGTGCCAATACGTTGACAGCGAACCCCGCGCTCTCCGTCGAGGCCCGCTCGACGCACGGTGCATGGGGCCGGGGGCCGGGCGTTCAGGGGGGCCCGCAGCGAATGAGCTCTGACGTGTCGAGCGATCCTCGACGGACCACCATATGGGCGATCGTCGCCGTGCTGGTCGTGTTCGGCACCGGCGTCGTGCTGTCCGCCCGCCTGCTCCTCGGTCGACGGGTGCTGCCCGCCGGTGACAGGGTCGCGGTGTTGCCGCTGCGGGGGGCGATCATGGACGAGGAGGGGTTCCTCGACCAACTCGACTACTTCCGCAGGGACGGGGGGATCCGGGGCTTCGTGATCCAGATCGAGTCGCCCGGTGGAACGGTGGGGGCGTCGCAGTCGATCTACGAGGCGCTGCGCGAGCTGCGCGACGAGGACGATCGGCCCGTGGTGGCTTGGATGGGCGACGTGGCGGCGTCCGGCGGCTTCTACGCCGCCATGGCGGCCGATAGCGTGTTCGCGCTGCCGGGAACGATCACCGGCTCGATCGGCGTGATCATGGAGTTCCCGAACGCGGAGGAGCTCCTGCGCAAGGTGGGCGTGGGGTGGGAGATCGTGAAGTCGGGGGAGCACAAGGACATGGGGAACCCGGCGCACCCGCTGAGCGAGGACGATCGCGCGATCCTGCAGGGAGTGGTGGACGACGTGTACCGCCAGTTCGTCGACGTGGTGACCGAGAACCGGCCCCTGGAGGCGGCCGAGGTCGAGCGCCTCGCCGACGGTCGCATCTTCTCCGGCCGGCAGGCCGCCGAGCTGGGGCTGGTCGATGGGCTCGGCACGCTGGACGACGCGATCGCGGTCGCGGGGCGCATGTCGGGTCTCGGGAACGAACCTCGCGTGCAGTATCCCCGCGAGCGTCGGATCGGGTTGTGGGACCTCGTGCGGGGTCTGACCGACGCCGAGGCACGGGGGTTGCTAACAACATTGGTGCCAATGCACTCGGGAACGCCGAGACTGCTGTACGAGTGGAAATGAGCTGCCTCGAACCGGGCGAAACGCAAGACTCGTCGGGCGTGGGGCCTCAGGATCCGGAGGGAGTGGCAATGACGAAGGCGGATTTGGTCGAAGAGGTCCACGAGGCCATCGGCCCTGGCGTCACGAAGAAGGACTGCGCCGCGGTGGTCGATGCGTTCCTGAACGCGATCAAGCGAGCGATCGCCGACGGGGAGCACATCGAGATCCGCGGTTTCGGGACGTTCAAGGTCCGCGAGCGGCGTACGCGCATGGCGCGCAACCCGAGGACGGGCGAGCCCGTCAAGGTACCGGCGCGCGCGGTGCCCGTGTTCAAGCCGTCGAAGCTGTTCAAGGAAGACGTCGACGAGAACATCGACGTGGGTGCGGAGGCGAAGGAGAAGGACGACCAGGACCAGGACGAGCCCTACAAGGCGTACGGCACCTGGTCCTGAGACGACTCCCGGTCCGCGGCGCTCACGATTCGAAGAACGCCCGGATCCGTCCGAGCCCCTCCTCCAGCTCCGCCTCTTCCACCGCGAAATTGAACCGCAAGTGTCCGGGCGAGCCGAACGGCTCGCCCGGCACGCAGGCCACCGCCTGCTCCTGGAGCAGCGCTTCGGCCACATCCAGGGACGTCCTTCCGGGGTCGCGTAGCCGCGCGTAGAAGTACAGCGCGCCCGCCGGGGCGCGCACCTCGAGGGCGGCGATCTCCGACAGCGCCGCGACCCCCGTGTCGCGGAGGCCGCGCAGACGCGCGACCAGGTCGCGCACGAAGGCCTCCCGCTCCTCCGTCCTCCCCAGCGCCGCCGCGGCCGCGTACTGCGACGGGCCGACCGCGCCCGACGTCGTCTGGCCCTGCAGGTCGGCCGCCCGGCGCACGAGGTCGGGCCCGGCCACCGCGTAGCCGATGCGCCAGCCCGGCATGCAGAAGGCCTTCGACACCCCGTCGAGCAGGATGGTCCGCGTGTGGAGGTCCGGCACGTCGAACAGAGAGGGGGCCGCCTCCCCGTATGACAGCCGGCGATAGATCTCGTCGGACAGCACCCAAATCCCGTGCCGCCCGCTCCAGCGCACGATGTCGGTCAGGCGGTAGAGATCGTACACCGCCCCGGTGGGGTTGCCCGGGCTGTTGAGCAACAGGCCGCGGGTGCGGGGCGTGCGCGCCGCCTCGAGCCTGTCGGGGTCCGCCACGAAGCCCGATTCCCACGTCGTGTCGACGAGGACCGGGGTCGCGCCGGCGAGCTCGATGATCGTGGTATAGCTGGGCCAGAAGGGGGCGGGGACGAGCACCTCATCCCCCGGCCCGAACAGGCAGTAACAGCAGTTGAACAGCGCCTGCTTCACCCCGGCGCTCACCAGCACGCCGGCCGGCGTGGCCACGCTTCCGGCCGTCGTTTCGGCGAGGTAGGAGACGATCGCCTCGCGGAGCTCCGGAATCCCGGGAGTGGGGGGATAGCCGGTCTTCCCGGCCTCGATCGCCTCGATCCCGGCGCGCGCCGCGAACTCCGGGGAGCGGTACTTCGGCTCGCCGGCGGACAGGTCGACGACGGATACGCCGCTGGCCTTGAGCGCACGCGCGCGCGCCGCCAGAGCGAGGGTGGCCGAGGGCTCCAGTCGGGCGACGTTGGGGGAGAACTCCACGTTGGCTCGGGGGCATCGGTGATTGAGGGAACCCCGATCCGCCCGTATCTTCGGGGGGATCGAGATCGCGTGGAAACACCGGCGCCACGGAGCCAAGCGGGGCCCGATGCGCCGGTGCGCGACGATGTTAGAGGGGCCTCGTGGAGACCGTCAAGTTCGGGTCCCCACCTCGCGGAACGCCGGAGCGACTGGCGACTCGCGGCACATCGACCGGAAGATGCATGACCTCGGAGACGACGACCCCGGTGGCGCCGGCGCGCGTGCTCGACGCGGTGCGCGACTTCTTCACGGGCACGGACCGCATCGCCGACGCGTGGATCGACAACGAGAGCGAGACGCACATCGGATTCGGCACCTTCCGTGGCAATCTGGCGGTCGCCGCCTTCCCCGACCCTTCGGATCCGGCGCGCACCCGGGTCAGGGTCACCACGCTCCGGGAGGAAGGGCTCGTCCCCCGTCTCCTGACCTACGTCGACGGGCTCGGACGCCGGACCGGTGAGTGAACGGCTGCGCGTGCGCACGCTTTTCTTCGGCGTGTACGGGGAGATGGCGAACGGCCGGGAGGGGATGACCGAGCTTCCGGGCGGGAGCACGGTCGGCGACCTGGTCGCGACGCTGCGCGACACGCGCGGCTTCGACTGGCTGCCGGAGCGCGTGGTCGTGGCGGTGAACCGGCGTTACGCGGAGACCGGCACGCCGCTCTCGGAAGGGGACGAAGTGGCGCTCATCCCCCCCGTGGCGGGGGGTTGAGACCGGCGATGCAGGAACGCGACGGCCACGACCCCGTCGAGGCGCGTGTACGGACCCGCATCACGCGGGAAAGTCTCGATGAGCCGGGGCTTTTCGGCGATCTCGGCGCCGGCTCCGACGGGGCGGTACTGATCTTCCAGGGTCGGGTACGGGACATGGACGAGGGTCGGACCGTCACCGGACTCGCCTACGAGGCGTACGATGAGATGGCCGATGAGGAGCTGCGCGCGATCTGCCGGGAGGCGGCCGACCGCTTCGCGGTGGGCGCCATATCGGCCGCGCACCGGGTGGGCGAGCTCGAGCCGGGGGAGGTGAGCGTGTCGATCGGCGTCGCGGCCCCGCATCGGGCGGCGTGTTACGAGGCGTCGCGCTTCGTGATCGAGGAGATCAAGGCGCGGCTGCCGGTGTGGAAGCACGAGCGCTACGCGGACGGGGACGCCGTCTGGGTGGGCGCGCCGGAGGGTCTGGCGGCGCGTGCGGAGGCCCGCCCGGAGGCGGGCGAGGACAGCGCGAAGGACGAGGGATGATAGACCAGTTCGGTCGCCGCATCCGCTACCTGAGGATCTCGGTCACCGACCGGTGCAATCTCCGCTGCACGTATTGCATGCCGGTCGAGGGGCTCGAGTGGATCCCCAAGCCCGAGATGCTGACGTACGAAGAAATCGCCGACATCGTCGCCCAGATGGCCGGGATGGGGCTGGAACGCGTGCGCCTGACGGGCGGTGAGCCGCTCGTCCGGAAGGACCTGTCGCTGCTCGTGGAGATGCTGGCCGGCGTTCCCGGGATCGACGACATCTCCCTGTCCACCAACGCCATCCTGCTGCCGCGCTTCGCCGACGAGCTGCGCCGGGCCGGCGTCGAGCGCGTGAACATCAGCCTCGATACCCTGAGGCGCGAGCGCTTCGAGTCGATCGCGCGTCGACCCGCGAAGTTCTTCGATGAGACGTTGCGCGGGATCGAAGCCGCCGAGCGGGCGGGGTTCGACCCGATCAAGATCAACTGCGTCGTGCTCCGCGGTCTCAACGACGACGAGGTCGGGGAGTTCGCGAACATCGTGCGCGACCGGCCGTGGCACGTCCGGTTCATCGAGCTCATGCCGGTGGGTCGCAATCTGCACCTCACCGACCGCTTCGTGTCGGCGGACGAGATCCTGCGCCGCATCGAGGCGATCGACCACCTGTCGGCGGTGGATGGCCCGATCGGGAACGGCCCCGCGCGTTACTACCGATCGCCGGGCGGGAAGGGCACGCTCGGCGTGATCACACCGATGTCGCACAACTACTGCGAGCGCTGCAACCGGATGCGCCTCACCGCTACCGGGATGCTGCGCACGTGCCTGTTCGGCGATCACGAGGTCGATCTGAAGACGCCGCTGCGGGACACGGGCTCGATCCGTTCCGCGGTCGAGCGGGCACTCGAGGGGAAGCCGAAGCGCCACTATCTGGAGCTGGGGAGCGCCGCGGGCAGCGGCGGGCTCGCCGCGCTCAGCCAGGTCGGTGGCTGAGACGCGCGTCGCGTCCCACGCCGGCCCGGTGACCCGCCCCGGCCGACTGGAGTCGATTTCACGGGAAGCCGGGAGAAAAGAGACGCCCGCATGACGTATGAAGAGAGGCTCAAGCACCGGGAGCTCCTCGAACGCGCCGCCGCCCTGCGCGAGCGCCTCGAGGGCGAGGACGACGCGCGCCTGACGCGCCGGGAGGGCCGGGAGCTCGCCGCCCTGCTGGAGGAGGTGGTCCTCCAGCTCAGCCCGGATCGCTGGGATCACATGATGGAGACGATCGCGGCCGAGGCCGCGCGCCGCGCCGGGGTGGTGGCCGTCATGAAGTGAGGTCGGCCCGACGCCGACGCGGGTTCGCCCCCCCCGCCTGCCCGACCCGCATCCTCCCGCCCGCGCCGCGCCGTCCCCCGAGGGCGGCCACATTGCCCGCACCCGACGGACATCGTTAGAGTCGGAACCCGTTTCGCGGGGAGCCAACCCACAACGATCGAAGGATGGATCGATGGACAGGATCACGGTCGTCGGCGCCGGCCACGTCGGGGCCACCGCCGCGCAGAGGATCGCCGAGCGCGAGCTGGCTCGCGAGGTCGTGCTGGTCGATATCGTCGAGGGTTTGCCCCAGGGGAAGGGGCTCGACCTTTCCGAATCGGGGCCGGTCGAGGGGTTCGACGCCCGGGTCGTCGGGGTGGGGGACTACGAGGCCACCGCCGGATCGGCGGTCTACGTGGTCACCGCGGGTCTGGCGCGGAAGCCCGGCATGAGCCGCGATGACCTCGTGACCAAGAACGCGGGCATCATCCAGGCGATCTCGGCGGAGATCGCCACGCACTCGCCCGACGCGATCATCATCATGGTGACCAATCCGCTCGATGTGATGGCCTGGGTGGCGAAGGAGGTCACCGGCTTCCCCCGCGAGCGCGTGATCGGGATGGCCGGCGTCCTCGATACCGCGCGGTTTCGTACCTTCATCTCGATGGAGCTCGACGTGAGCGTCGAGGACATCCAGGCGCTCGTGCTCGGTGGCCACGGCGATTCGATGGTCCCGCTCGTGAGCACGGTCTCGGTGGGGGGCATCCCGCTCTCGGAGCTGCTTCCCGCCGATCGGATCGAGGCCCTGGTCGGGCGCACCCGGAAGGGCGGAGGAGAGATCGTGGGGCTCCTCAAGACCGGCTCGGCGTACTACGCGCCCTCCGCGGCCGCGGTCCAGATGGTCGAGTCGATCGTACGCGACAAGAAGCGGGTGTTGCCTTGCGCGGCCTGGCTCGAAGGGGAATACGGGCTCGAGGGCCTGTTCCTCGGTGTCCCGTGCAAGCTCGGCCGTGGCGGGCTGGAGCGGGTGTTCGAGGTGCGCTTGAGCGACGGGGAGCGCGAAGCGCTGCACGCGTCGGCCGCCGATGTGCGCGAGACGATGGGGGTGGTCCGGCTGTAACGCGAGGGGGTGGCGGCACCCGTCCGGCCGCACGCCGCTCGTCGCCGTCCTAGGTGATCGGCACCTCCGATTCGTGCAACGGGCGCTCGATCGACAGATCGGGCGAGGCGGAGAGCGCGATCACGGTCGGCTCCACCGGGGCCCAGCTCTGATTCCACAGCACCTCGATCGTCGGTCGCATGAGGTTGCTCGGGTTGGTCTCGATCACCCGGCCGATCGCGCCCGAGGAAAGCTGGACGTAGGAGTCGAGCGGGAACACCGAGATCTCATCGGCCAGCGCGTCGACGATGTCGCCGTCGAGGTACTCCCCCCGCATCGCCACCACCCGCTCCAGCGCCTCGAACGCGGTGAACGGGGATCGGTACGCGCGTGCGTGCGAGAACGCTTCGAACACGTCCGCGACCCCGAGGATGCGGGCGAGCGGATCGATCGCCTCTCCCGACAGGCCTTCCGGATACCCCTGGCCGCCCGCCCGCTCGTGCTCCTGCGATACCGCGCGCTCCAGCCAGGCATACTCGGGCCCCAGCCGGGCGGCGATCTCGGCGCCGAGGATCGGGTGGCGCTGCATCTCCGCCCGCTCCTCCTCGGTGAGGGGGCCGTCCTTGGCGAGGATGGCCTCCGGGAGGCGCGCCATTCCGATGTCGTGCACCAGACCCGCCTCGATCACCCGCAGCATGTCGCGCAGGGCGAGATCGCGGCTGAGGGCGATCCTGGCGGCGAAGATCGCGACGTTGGCGCAGTGTGTGGGGATGTCGAATCGCTTGTAGGGCTCCAGGGCGCGGTTGAGCAGCAGGTTGCTCTGGAGGAGGGAAGTGTGGATGCGCTCGGCCATCAGCAGCGCCCTGCCCATGTCGGGCGCGCCGCCCTCGCGCGCCCGCTCGAACGCCTCGCGTGCGCATGCTACCGCCTCGGCATACAGGGGGCGGGCGGAGAAGCGGGCGGGGCGGCGGACACGCACCCCCTCCGCCCCATGGCCGGTCACGCGCTCCTCGGTCAGGGCGCGGCACAACGCGATCAGCGTCTCGGCCCGGAACGGACGCGCGAGAAAGTGCGCCAGGGCCGGGTGCGAGTCGAGGTCGGACAGATAGGGGTCCGTGGCTTCGATCACCGCGAGGAATACGGGGGACGCCACCCCATCGTCGGCCGGGGCGTCGACGCGCCACCGGTCGTACGCGACGCGGGGATCGCCGGCCCGATCGTCGCACACGAGCAAGTCGGCCTCGTGCTCGCGAGCCGACTCGACGAACGCGTCGAGGTCCGGGACGAAGGAAGACGCCGGATCCAGCCGGGCCAGGGCTTCGCGCACGACCGCGTCGGCGTCGTCCTCCGACGAGAGCAGCGCGATCACGCGCGAGCCTCCCCCATGTCCGAGCCCCTTGTGCCCCATGTCTCGGCTTCCCCTTTTGCTCACTCGCGAACGGCCTCAGGCGTCGCGGAACGCCACGCGACGCGACGCGTCGGGAGAGACGCGCCCATGGGAATCCACCCGGACGCACGGCGTCGGCCCGCGAGAGGCGCAACATACTGGCTCGTGGGCGGATACGCCCGTTCCCGGGAAGTGAAGCACCATGCACAGACCGTTCCTCGCCGCCGGCTTTCTGCTGGCGTTCCTGGCCGTGGCCGCCGGGGCGTTCGGCGCCCACGCGTTGCGCGACACCCTGGAGCCCCCGGCGCTCGCCACCTGGGAGACCGCCGCCCGGTACCAGATGTACCACGCACTCGCCCTCGTCGCGGTGGGACTGGCGGCCGCCCGGTGGCCGGCGGTCGCGTGGAGCGGTCCGGCGCTCCTGTTCCTCATCGGGACGCTGGTATTCTCCGGCAGCCTGTACGCGCTCGCGCTCACGGGGATCGCTTGGCTCGGTGCGATCACCCCGCTCGGGGGTGTCGGCCTGCTGGCCGGGTGGCTGTGGGGGCTGCTGCTCGTCCTCCGCGCCACCTGAGGGCGTCGCGCCCGGAGGGAGGCGTCCGGGCGGCTCCGCCGCCGAGCTCGGACACGACCGCCTCACGGGCCCGGCGGAGCAGGTCCCGCACGTCGTCGAAGTCGGTCGACGGATCGTTGTTGTACCGGGTGAGCGGTTGCCGGAAGCGCGTATCGCCGAGCTGCACCATGGCCTCGTACGCGACCTCCCACGTCGCCGCGTAGTCCAGGGGGCCGGGTCCCCCGAGCTCGCGGCTGGCGGCCACCAGGGCGCACCACACGCTTACCCGGGGGGCCCCCGCGGGGCACACCGCGGACTCGGGCTGCGCCGGATCCCACCCCTCCGGGCCGGAGAGGAGCTCGAGGGTCCGGTCGAGGAGCTCGAGATCGGCCGGCGAGAAGGCGAGCGAAGCCCGTTCGCAGTCCCGACAGGAGACCGACTCCACCGACCGTCCCTCCACGATGGAAGCCAGCCACGCGACGAAGCGCTGGCCCGACTCTTGGTAGAAATACAGGGGCGGCAGCCCGAGCACTCCGTGTTCCGGCCCGCCGATCGTGAACCCGGCGAAGTCGGGAAGGGCCGTCTCGAGGTCGGCCCGGTCGCGTCGCAGGAGGGTCTGCACGTCGGGGTCGGCGGTCCCCGCCAGCTCGAGGTAGGAGGCCTGGACGCCGTCCCGGGCCTGATCGACCTGGAACAGCGTCAGGTTCGGCGCGACGCCTCCCGCGCGCCGGAACAGTCCGTCGATCCCCACGCGGTCCGCGGGGGCATCCTCCCACCCGCGCGTGCGGGCGAACACCTCTCCGAGGCCCCACACGGCGGGATCGATCCCGGTCATCGCGTCGCTCCGGTAGGCGCCTGCGGCGTCGCCGATCCCCACCACCCGCGCCGACGGGTACGCGAGGGCGAGGCGGCCGGCTTCGAACGGCGTGGCCACCCCGCCGGCGCTCGTGCCGGCTACCACCACCGTGCGTGGCGCGGGGAAGTTCTTCGTCACCCAGTCGAGGACGGCCGTCGCGTTCGCGTGCCCTCGATGCTGGAGCGTGAACTCCCGGTCTCCGACCCGATACGTGGTGGCGCGATCGCCGAGGTGCACATCGCCCGTGCAGTAGGGCGCGAACACCATCGAGAACTCCGCCAGAGGGTTCCCGGCGTGATCGAGGTCGAACACGCCCGTCCGCTGCGCCGGATGGCGCGCCGCGTCCACGCCCGCGGTGTATACGGGATCCTCGCGCTCCGGATCGCAGGTGTCGCCGCTCCAGCAGGCGCCGCCGCCCTCGAAGTAGACGAACAGGCGCGCCGGATCCCCGGGTCGCACGTAGAACCGGTACGCATCGTCGAGCGCGCACCGGGTCGCCCCGCCGGGCTCGAGGGTGCTCCAGCGCGGGGGAAGGTCGTCGAGCGAGGGCAGGTCGGGCGCCTGGGCCCCCGCCGTCGCGACCCGGAGGACGGAGAGCAGTCCGACGACGACGGCGCCCCGGGGCCGGGTCGGGTGCGGGGTCGTGCGGCGCTCAGAGTCGTGGCGGCGTGACGCCCCGCTGCCCCTGGTACTTGCCTTTCTTGTCCGCATAGCTGACCTCGCATTCCTCGTCGGACTCGAAGAACAGAACCTGCGCGATGCCCTCGTTGGCGTACACCTTGGCCGGGAGCGGCGTCGTATTCGAGATCTCGAGGGTGACGTGGCCCTCCCACTCGGGCTCGAACGGGGTGACGTTCACGATCAGTCCGCAGCGCGCGTACGTCGACTTCCCGACGCAGATCGTCAGCACGCTGCGGGGGATGCGGAAGTACTCGATCGAGCGCGCGAGCACGAACGAGTTCGGCGGGATGATGCACACGTCCCCCCGGAACTCGAGGAACGAGCGCTCGTCGAACGCCTTCGGATCCACGATGGGGAAGAGCGCGTTGTGGAAGATCCGGAACTCGTCCGCCACCCGCATGTCGTAGCCGTAGCTGCTCACGCCGTAGGAGATCACGCCGTCCCGCACCTGCCGGTCCGCGAACGGCTCGATCATGCCGTGCTCGCTCGCCATGCGCCGGATCCACCCGTCGCTCTTGATCGCCATGTGCCTCTCGGGTTCGAAGCGGACCTGAGGGTCGCGCGTCGGGCCGCCGCGCGCGGATGAAACCCCCAACCTTACGGGTGCCGTCAAGGGGCGATCAACCGGACCGCTGCGCGCCCGGCGGCCGCAGCCCGTCCATGAGGGCGCGGAGCTCCCGAGCCAGGGCGTCGGGGCGCTGCTCGGGGAGGATGTGCCCGCCCCGCGGAAGCACCGTGAAGGAGGCGTCGAGAAGGCCCGCGAGCCGTCGGGCGGAGGCGACCGGGATGCGCGGATCGTGCGTGCCGGCGACGACGCGGACCTCGAGCGGCCGGCGGGGAAGGCGCGCGGCGAGCTCGGAGGGCCTCCAGTCGGACAGGACCCGCATGAGCGCCTCGGCGCGCGCCGCATCGCCGTAGGGGGCCGAGTAACGCTCCACCTGCTCGTCGCTCGCCCGGTAGCCTGGGCCGCCGGCCCGCGCGAGCACCAGCCGCCCGAACGGCAGGTTGAGCGGGGCGAGGAGTCGGGCCGCGCTTCGTCTCACCCACGGGACCCGCAGCGCGGTGAGGGTGTGCGGCCGCCGGATCCAGGGTGTGACCGGGTTCGACAGGAGGAGACCCTCCACCCCGGGGCGAACGGCTGCCAGCGCGAGGGCGATGGCGGCGCCCTGCGAGTGCCCCACGATGATCCGCGGTCCGCTCGCCGCCGCGCGTCGCGCGTCCCCGACTGTGTCCCGCTCAGGCCCGTGCGCCAGTGCGTCGGCGATGTGTCCGGCGCGAATCACTTCGGTATCGAGGTCGTACGAGACGTCGGGACGTACCGTGGACGCCCCCCGACTCAGGAGGTCGGGGAGCCAGGACCGGGCCCGGTCCGAGACGCGGCGCGCGACGGCGAGCCACACGTCGCCCCGCGCACTGACGCCGTGCAGGTACAGGACGGGCTCGCCCGAGCCCAGGCTGCGGACGCGGATGCGGCCCTCGGAAATCGTCACGCCGTGGATCCGGGGCTCCCCGCCTGTGTCGTGTCGCACGCGCGAAGCTCCGGAGGTGGAGCGCCGGACGCAACCTGCGTCGCGGGTCGCGGGCGGGGCGGGGCCTCCGACGACCCCGCCGGGGGGCATGGGTGCGGCGCGGGGGGCGCTTGCGTGCATGCGACGCCCCGGTTTTCTTGCCGCGGTACGGTACCCTGCGGTACCTTCGCCCGGCCGACAAGTGAATGATTTCACAAGCTCGAAGGGAGCCCGGTCTCGTGCTCGATCCGTATCTCGGGATCCTGATCCTGGCCATCGTGGGCGTGCTCAACGCCGCCGCGATGATGGGGGCTTCGCACCTCCTCGGATCGAACCGCCCGACGACGGTCAAGGCGAGCCCGTACGAATCGGGGATCACCCCGCTCGGGTCCACGCGCGAGCGGCTGTCCGTCAGCTTCTACCTCGTGGCGATGCTGTTCATCGTCCTCGATATCGAGACCCTGTTCCTCATCCCCTGGGCCGTGATCTTCCGCGAGCTGGGGCTCGGCGGGCTCCTCGAGGTGACCGTGTTCCTCGTCGTTCTCGGGGTCGGGCTGGTGTACGCGTGGCGGAAGGGCGCTCTCGAATGGGACTGACGGGGTCGGAGAGGGCCCGGCGAGCGGTGACCGTGACGAACGAAGAGGGGACGCGCCGACCATGAGGAAGCTGGACACGATCGCCCCCGGCACCGACGCCGCCGCCGAGGGCGTCGTGGATACGGGGATTCCCCGCAACTGGCTGACCACGCGGCTCGACTACGTCGTCAACTGGGCCCGCCGGAACTCGCTGTGGCCGATGCCGTTCGGGACGGCGTGCTGCGCGATCGAGATGATGGCGGCGGCCGCGTCGAAGTACGACATCGGCCGCTTCGGGATGGAGCGCATGTCGTTCTCGCCGAGGCAGGCCGACCTGATGATCGTGGCGGGCCGCGTGACCTACAAGCTCGCCCCCGTCCTGCGGCGCATCTGGGACCAGATGCCGCAACCCAAGTGGTGCGTGTCGATGGGGGCCTGCGCGAGCTCGGGTGGGATGTTCGACAACTACACGATCGTCCAGGGGATCGACACGGTCGTCCCGGTGGATGTCTACGTGCCGGGGTGCCCGCCGCGTCCCGAGGGGCTCATCTATGGGCTCCTGATGATCCAGGAGAAGATCAAGGGCGAGTCGCTCTCGAACCCTTCGCCACGGGACGAGGCACAGGGGGCCGTGGGGCTCCCGAACCTGCCGCCCGAGACGATCGAGCTCGTGTCGCAGCCATTCGGCAACTCGACGAACCAGAACCGGGTGAGCGGGCTCGCCCCGACCTCGGCGCTCAAGCGCCCCCGCGACCGCCGGGAGCGTCGTCTCGAGCACGACGACTAGAGGCCCCCCGCCGCTCATGGAGAGCTCCGTCACCGAGACCGCACCCCACCTCGTCGAGGGCGCCCCCGACCCGGGCGGCGACGTCACGGAGCACCCGGGCGTCTCCGCGCTCCGCGAACGCTTCGGGGATGCCGTCCACCGGGTGGGATGCGACGCGCTCGGGTACCCGGTCGTGTGGGTGGATTCCGCGCGAAGCGTCGAGGTCCTCGAGTTCCTGCGGCGCGATCCGGACCAGGCGTACGACTTGCTGGCCGACGTCATGGGCGCCCAGAGCGGCGCCGAGACCCCGATCCAGGTGTGGTATCAGCTGTGGTCCATGCGGCACGGGCGTCAGCTCCGCGTGTCGTGCGAGGTGCCGCTCGACGACCTCGAGATCGGGACCGTCACGCACGTGTGGAAGACGGCGAACTGGCTGGAGCGTGAGGTGTGGGACATGTTCGGCGTGACCTTCCGTGGGCACCCCGATCTGCGCCGCATCCTGATGCCCGAGAACTACGAGGAGGGATTCCCGCTCCGGAAGGACTTCCCCCTCCGGGGCCGCTTCAGCCGCTCCGAGCAGGTACGGCGCTCGCTCACCCGGGGCCTCGAGGACGTGTACGCGATCGAGGAGCTGGAGCTCGCCGGTGTCCCCAACTCCTCGCGCGTGGCGCCGGGAGGCGCCGACGGGACGGCCCCGGTGACGGCCGCCGACATCGGGGAGCTCGACACGACGGAGGGTCGCCGGCCCCCGCTGCGCGACATCGAGCCCGACGAGTCGCTCGGGGACCTGCTCGAGAACTCGGTGGAGGGCGAGCCCATGCTGATCAACATGGGTCCGCAGCACCCCGCGACGCACGGCGTGCTGCGTCTCGTGCTCCAGCTCGACGGCGAGCGGATCATGCGCTGCATCCCGCACATCGGGTACCTGCACACCGGGTTCGAGAAGACGTGCGAGTTCCGCGAGTGGAACCAGGTGGTCCCGTACACGGACCGCATGGACTACCTGGCTCCCATGCTGTACAACATCGGCTACGCGGGAGCGGTCGAGCGTCTGCTCGGGGTGGAGATCACCGAGCGCTGTCGCGTCCTGCGGGTCATCCTCGGCGAGCTCAATCGACTGCTCGGCCACCTGTTGTGGCTGGGAACGACCGCCATCGACATCGGCGCCTTCTCGGTGTTCCTGTACACCTTCCAGGAGCGCGAGCGCATCTACAACCTGCACGAGGCCTACACGGGCGGGCGGATCACGACGTCCGTGACCCGCGTGGGGGGGATGATGGCGGACCTTCCGGCGGGATGGGTGGACGCGGCCCGCGAGTTCGTGCGCACCTTCCCGGCCACGATCGACGAGGTCGAGCGCCTCCTGTCGCGCAACGCGATCTGGCAGGGGCGCACGATGAACATCGGGGTCATGTCCGGCGAGGAGGCCATCGACTGGGGTCTGACGGGCCCGAACCTGCGTGCCAGCGGCGTCGCCTACGACGTCCGCAAGGCGAGGCCGTACCTCGGCTACGACGAGTACGATTTCGACGTTCCGGTCGGTGTGCACGGCGATGTGTACGACCGCTACCTGGTCCGCATCGAGGAGATGCGGCAGAGCGTCCGCATCCTCGAGCAGGCGCTCGAGCGTTTCCCGGACGGCCCGATCAACATCGATGACTACCGCGTCGTGCTGCCGCCCAAGAGCGAGGCCATGGGGTCGATCGATACGATGATCTCGCACTTCAAGCTCGTCATGGAGGGCATCCGCGTGCCGGCGGGCGAGACGTGGTACTCGATCGAGAGCTCCAAGGGCGAGCTCGGGTTCGGGATCATCTCCGACGGCGGCACGAAGCCCGTCCGCTGCCGGTTCCGCGGCCCCTCGTTCATCAACATCGCGGCGCTTCCCGTGATGGTCGAGGACGAGCTGGTCGCCGACGTGATCGCCATCAACGCGTCGCTCGATGTCGTGCTCGGGGAGATCGACCGATGAGCCGGCAGATCCACCCTGCGGTGTCCGGCGCGCAGCCTTTCCAGCGCGCCGAGCGCGACCAGATCGAGGGGCCCATCCTCGGGACCGACGAGGGCAGGGAGCGCCTCGAGATGGTCCTGTCCCGCTATCCGGACAGGCGCGCCGCTCTTCTCCCGATGCTCGGGTTCGCGCAGGAGAAGCGGGGCTGGATCAGCCCCGCGGACATGGTCGAGGTGGCCGGGGCACTCGATCTCACCCCGGCCTACGTGCACTCGGTCGCCACCTTCTACACGATGTACAACAAGCACCCCGTGGGACGGCACCTCGTGCAGGTGTGCACGAACATCTCCTGCCACCTGAACCGCGGCGAGGAGGTGCTGGAGCGCTTTCTGGCGGAGGCCGGAACGCGCCAGGGCGAGATGTCGACGGACGGCGAGTTCACGGTGATCGAGGCCGAGTGCCTCGGCGCGTGTGGGTTCGCCACGGTGGTGCAGGTCAACGACGAGTACTTCGAGAACGTGACGCCCGACAGGGTGCCCGACATCGTCGAGGAGCTCCGCGCCCGATGATGACGCGTCGATGAGCTTCCCCCACCGGCACGAGCTCGAGACGACCACCCTCCTGTCGCGTCACCAGGGGGATGAGGCGGCCCGAACGCTGTCGGGCTGGCTCGCGCTGGGCGGCTACGAGCGGCTTCGCACGGCCATCGGGATGGAACCCGACGAGATCACGGGCGTCGTCAAGGACTCCGGTCTCCGGGGGCGGGGCGGCGCGGGCTTCCCGACGGGTCTCAAGTGGAGCTTCATGCCGAAGGGGGACGGCCGGCCGCACTACCTGTGCTGCAACGCCGACGAGTCGGAGCCGGGCGCGTTCAAGGACCGCGAGATCCTGCGCTGGACCCCGCATCTGCTCATCGAGGGCTGTCTGATCGCGGCCCGCGCGATCGGTGCGGCCCACGTCTACATCTACATCCGCGGCGAGTTCTTCCCGTACACGAGGATCCTCAACCGCGCGGTCACCGAGGCGTACGACGATGGATACCTCGGCGAGGACATCATGGGGCTCGGCTGGTCCTGCGACCTCACGGTCCACAACGGCGCCGGCGCCTACATCGCCGGTGAGGAGACCGGGCTAATGAACTCGCTCATGGGCAATCGGGCCGAGCCCTGGAGCAAGCCGCCGTTCCCCGCGCAGGCCGGCGTGTTCGGGATGCCGACCACGGTCAACAACGTCGAGACCCTGGCCACGGTGCCGGGGATCATCGAGCACGGCGCCGAATGGTACAAGCAGTGGGGAAGCGAGAAGTCGCCCGGCACCAAGCTGTGGTGCTGCTCCGGCCACCTCGTGAAGCCCGGCAACTACGAGCTGGCCCTCGGCGTGCCCCTCAGGGACATCATCTTCGAGCTGTGCGGCGGGACGCCATCGGGCAAACGGGTCAAGGCGGTGATTCCGGGCGGGTCGTCGACCGCGCTCCTCACCGGCGACGAGCTCGACTGCGTCACCACCTACGAGGGGATGCAGGAGGCGGGGAGCTCGCTGGGCACCGCGTCGCCGATCGTCATGGACGAGGACACAGACATCGTGGCCGCCGTGCGGAGGATCGCCCAGTTCTACGCGCACGAGTCGTGTGGCCAGTGCGTGCAGTGCCGCGAGGGGACGCAGTGGATCGTGCGCATCCTCGAGCGTATCGAGGCCGGCGATGGCGAGCTCCGGGACTTCGACACGCTGTACGAGCTGTGCGAGCAGATGACCGGGCGGACGATCTGCGTGCTCGCCGACAGCGTCGTGTTCCCGCTGCGCTCGTCGCTGGACAAGTTTCGATCCGAGTTCGAGGCCCGCATGACCCGCAGCGCGGTGGCGACAGGCTGACATGGCGGCACGGGAGGTGGGGGACACGGTCACCCTCACGGTCGATGGCGTCGAGGTCTCGGTGCCGAAGGGGACGCGCGTGATCGAGGCGGCCGAGCGGGTCGGCGTCGTGGTGCCCCGCTACTGCTACCACCCCGGCATCCCGACCCGCCCGGCGCAGTGCCGGATGTGTCTCGTGGAGGTCGAGGGTCAGCCGAAGCTGCAGACATCCTGCGTGCTCCAGGCGCAGGACGGCATGTCGGTCCTGACGGCGAGCGAGAAGGCGCGCAAGGCGCGCCAGTCGGTGATCGAGTTCCTGCTCGTGAACCACCCGCTCGACTGTCCGATCTGCGACGCCGCCGGGCAGTGCATGCTCCAGGATTATGCCTACGAGACGAGCCAGCTCAAGAGCCGCGTGCACGAGCCCAAGATGGTGATGGGTCGGGACCGCGTGGCCGACGACATCCTCTACTTCGCCGATCGGTGCATCATCTGCACGCGCTGCGTCCGCTTCATGCGGGATGTGGCGCACGACGATTCGCTGATCGTCGCCCAGCGCGGTCACAAGGCGTACATCGACACGTTCCCGGGCCGTGTCCTGGACAATCCCTTCCAGGGGAACATCGTCGACGTGTGCCCGGTGGGCGCGCTGGTGCACGAGGACTTCGTGTTCAAGGCGCGCGCCTGGGACATGGACAAGACGGCGGGGATCTGCCCGGGGTGCTCGACCGGGTGCAACGTCACCGTCGACACGAAGGAGAACCAGATCGTGCGGCTCAAGCCCCGGCACA
>Ga0315553_10000060_pt1 | contig 85367 bp, 65 predicted proteins | sample SalMarSW160140MG_FD_203099 | JGI IMG/M metagenome (GOLD analysis project Ga0315553, IMG submission 203099) | Salt marsh sediment microbial communities from the Plum Island Ecosystem LTER, Massachusetts, United States - Salt Marsh Sediment SW1601-40 ... | reverse complement strand
TAGCCGAGCGAGGGGCCCTGCCAATAGATCGCCCGCACAGGCGAGGTCTTGCTGTGAAGCTTGCCCTTGCCATAGCGCAGGCCGGCAAGAAAGGCGGCTCCCCCTTCGCTGCCGGTAATGTAGGCGTTTGGCCGGCCAAATCGCTGAAAGGCATAATTGATGGCGGCGGCGAACTGGGCGGTGACTGTACCGAACAGCCCGCGTCCGGCATCGCTGATCTCCTCGATGGTGTAAGCCGTATCGAGCGGTTCGGCAGGGGGGGCAAGCGTATCCGAGCCCGGCGGCGGCGCCAGTTGCTCACCCTCGGCGGGCGGCGCCAGCGAGGTCGGCGGCTCCCCGGCCCCCTCGGTGCGCGCTGCCAATCTTTGCTCGCCGTCCTCACCGGGGCCGGGCGTGATGATCTGGCTATCGGTCTGCCAGTTCTGGGCGATGCGGGCGGGGTTCGTTCGGCGGCGCTCCGGCAAATCGGGGTTAAGCGCGGGCGCAGGCGCTTCGGCAAGCTTGGCAGCCGGCGGTGTGGCTTTCGGCGTATCCTGCTTTGCGGACTGGGCCTTCTCCTTCGGAGGAAGATAGCTCGCCTCCTTGGACGGTTTCGTCGCGAGCTTGTCTTCCTTGCCCGGCCTGTCTGTCGCGGCGTCGGTCTTCTCCGTATCTGCCTTGGCCTGCCGCGCGGGGGTCACGACTGCCGGTTTGCCCGGCCCTGCCTTGGCCTGCGCTGATGGGGCGGCGCCCGCAGGCTTGTCCAGCTCCTCGTCCGCCTTGGCCAGCAGATAGCCGGATTTCTGCCCCATGACGGTCAACAGCCGGTCGCGAACGCGCTTCAGCTCATTGAGCCTTTCGCAGTTGATCTCGTTGCTCGGCGTCTGGCTGAGCGTGTCCATCTGGCTGACGAGCGACTCGATCTCGCGATTGAAATCGCTCATCTTATTGTCCTGGATCGAGGCGGCGCGCGCCTGAATTTCTGCATCGCTCAGATCGTACTTTTGCTGGAACGCTCTCAACTTGGCCTGGAAGCGTTGGGCGCCGGACGCATTGAGATCGCGCAGGGCCTGGGCGGTTTCGTCGACCACGGTGCCGAAATCGGCAGCGCTGCAGGGCGCCGCCTCCGCAGGTGTCGGACCGGCAAACGTGAATGATGAAAGCAAGATCGTTATCAAAAGAGCGACAGCTCGGTTCATGCCCATTATCCTCGACGAGGCGGCTTCTTGACCGGTTTGAAGACTATTCGTTAATCAGCTAACGCAGAAAAATCCCAAGAGTTCGGGCTCAAGCCTCGGCCTGGTGGAAATGCGATCCGATTAGCGCATAACTATGGCAATAATCGCATGTCTTAAGTGATTCTCAGCGATTTCAGATTGCGCCGGCGCCTCAATCACACGCTATTCACAATTTCCCGACTGAAAACTGCAAGCGCAGCTTCGCTCCTCACCCTTGTTCAGGCGCGAAATTTTCTGAATATTGGCGAGATGATCCGATTTGCGCCCCTTCCGGTCCTGATCTCCGCAGTGTGTGCGGCGGCCGGAATCGCATTGATGGTCATACTCGCCAGCATTTCGGCGGTCCCTCTCGGCACGATTCCCTTTGCAACCTCGATCGTTCTCGTCTCCGGCGCGCCGCGATCTGCGCCTGCGCGAACCAAGGCCATCGTCTTCGGGCACCTGATCTGCGCGACCGCCGGCATTACGATGCATTATAGCGGCATGGAAGCCGCCCCCACGGTGGCCGCCGCTGTCGGGGTCAGCGTCGCGATCATGCTCGCCTTCGACGTGTTTCATCCGCCGGCCGGCATAACACCTCTTGTCCTTTATGGCTCAGCCCTCGACTGGACCTTTCTTGTCGTGCCGGTCCTTGTCGGTGCGGTCAGCGTTGCGATCCTTGCCCGGACGGCGGAAAAACTCACGGATCTGACGGATCGGCTCGCCGAGGCCAGGGCGACGCCCGCGGATGACGGGGGTGAGGCAGATCAGGGCGCCCAGCGATAGACCCATTTCTCCGTCAGCGGTTTGCCGAAACGGCGAATCTGAAAGCTGAGATCGGCCGACTTGCTGCCCTGGGGATGATATTCGATCCCGACCCGCTTGCCGTCGAGAACCGGGTTCCCTCTGACGGTAAATGCCGTGATGACCCCTTCGCTCGCCCCGTAATCATAATCCCAGAACTCGTCATCCGCCTCCGCATAGAGCTCGCCGCCGGCGAAATCGAGGAGAAAATAACGGCTGTCCGGGGGAATGCCCTTGCCGGTCGCGGTCCGAACCACCTGGGCGACATTGCGTTCGACCGGCACATCCCAGCACCAGCTCAACCGATAGCGGAACGCATAGGCTTCGCCCGGCTGAAGCGGTTCCTTCGGGCGCCAGAATGCCACGACATTGTCGGTATATTCATTGTCGGTCGGCAGCTCGACGAGATCGACACTGCCTTCGCCCCAATCCGATAGCGGCTCGACCCAGGTGCTCGGCCTCGTATGATAGGAGGCCTGAAAATCCTGGTAATGATCATATTCGCGCTCGCGCTGCATGAGGCCGAAGCCGCGCGCCGATTTGTCGGCGAAGACGGAGTAGAGAATGTTCGGACCCGTGACGAGCGGGCGCCAGATCCAGTCGCCGCCACCGGTGAAGACGAGCAGCCCGTCGGAATCATGGACGCGCGGGCGGAAATCGTCGTGGTAGGAATGATCGGCGGGGCCGAAAAAGAACATACTGCTGAACGGGGCGATGCCGGCATGGCTGAGCACGCGGCGCGGATGGATCTCGCATTCAATGTCTATGACGACATTGATATTCCGGCGGATCTCGAAGCGGTAAGCGCCGGCGACGCTCTTGCTGTCAAGCAGGGCATAGGCCGTGACCGTCTCGCTGCCGGGCTGGGGCGTCTCTACCCAGAAGCTGCGAAATGAGGGAAATTCCTCCCCGCTCGGCTGCACCGTGTCGATCGCCAGCCCGCGCGCCGAAAGCCCGTAGCTTTGCCCCTTGGCCTTGCTGCGAAAATAGCTTGCGCCCTGAAAGACGATGAATTCGGTCCCATTATCGTGCGGGTTCGCGGCTGTGTGAAGACGGAAGCCGGAAAAGCCGGCATCGTCCGGCAAAGGGACGCGCTTTTCCGCCGGGCCGAAATGGAACATCGACCGGTCATAGCGGATTTTCGAGGCCTTGCCGTTCTCGACCAGATAGATGTCGACCGGCTCCCGATAGAGATAGCCCGCATGAAAGAGCTGCATCCGGAACGGGATCGAGGTTCCCGCCCAGATGGCTTTTTCGGGCTTGAAGTTGATGGCCCGATATTGGTCATAGTCGAGACCGGCGAGATTGGCGTCCATCTTTTCGGGATTCGGCTGAAATGGCCGCCCGGCGATCGCCTTGGCTCTCGCTTTCAGCAGATCCCAGGAAAATTCGGCAGTTTCGCCTGCATCGTCCGTCGCGGCGAATGCGAGACCGCCGCGCCGCAGCAGAGCCGCGGCGCTGCTGAGACCGGCAATCACCATGAATGCACGCCGATCGAGGCCGCCCGCCATTGTTACACTTCGCTCGGTTTCGTGTTGGTCGTCAGGAACTTGGGGAAGTCCCGAGAAACCCGGCATTTGCCGGGCATCCCGAGGCGCTGTCAAACCAAATCATCTTCGATGAGATGGCCGGCCCGGTCACGCTTGGCGGTGAGATAGGCGACATTATGGAGGGTCAGCCGCGCTTTGACCCGATGGCTTGAGACGATATCGAGCCCCGCCTGTTTCAGCGCATCCACCTTCACCGGATTATTGGTGAGCAGCCTGACCGAGTTGAAGCCGAGCTGCTTCAGCATGGCGGCCGCGAAGTCGAAGCCGCGCTGATCGAGGCCGAAGCCCAGAATTTCGTCGGCGTCATAGGTGCTGTAGCCTGCATGCTGAAGGCGATAGGCGCGGATCTTATTCGCGATTCCATTGCCGCGGCCCTCCTGATCGAGATAGAGGATCACGCCGCCGCCGTTCTCGGCCATGAATTTGGCCGACCCGCGCAGCTGATCGCCGCAATCGCATTTGAGGCTGGCGAAGAGATCGCCGGTCAGGCAGGCCGAGTGAAGCCGCGCATAGACCGGCTCGTTCGGATTGGGCCGTCCGATGATCACGGCCACCTGATCTCTCATGCCCTCGCCGCCGCGAAAGACCACGAATTCGGTTTCGCCGATATCCTCGAGTGGCACCGGGGCGCGGGAGACGATGCGGGGCATATTGATGACGTGCTTTCGGTAATGGTCGAGCGCGGTGGGGTCGATCTGCACGAAATGCGCCGCAATGTCCGTCCTCTCGCGCGGCAGCTCGGCGATGATCGCCGCCGGCAGCAAATAGGCGAGGCGCGTAAGCTCCAGGGCGGCCTTCTCGGTCTCGCTCGCCGCTCGCGGCGCATGGCCGTTGAGATGAGCGTTGACCTGCACGATGAGATCGTGGATTTCAGCGGCCTTCACGCCGTTAAGCGGAATGATGCCCGGCTCTTCGAGATCGCAGCCAAGGGAGCGCAGACGGGGCTGGGAAAGAACGAGATGCGGTTCCGAGGCGCCGGCCGACTTCATTGCCTGGAGCGTCTCCTCATCGACATTCTCTGCGCCGACGACGATATGCAGCCCTGCGCCCGCGTTCATGATAACGGGACGGCCCGACCGCATTTCGGCGAGCGCGCGCTCAACCGCAACCTCGCGCCGATTATCCATCAGGCGCGTCCAACTCTCATCATCCATTCTGGTTAAACTCCCCTGAAAGCTCTACATCGGTTAACACCGCAATGCGGTATTCTATTCGCCCATCGGCACCGGCTATTGAATGCGACATGGTAGAAATTCCGATTCACCCTGCATCATTAACAATGAACAGCGACCCAATAGCGGCACTTCAGCCGATTTTGACCAGCGACCTCGCCAGGCCCTATGTCGTTGCGCAGCTTGGGCAATCGCTTGACGGCCGGATTGCCACGCCGACGGGAGCATCGAAATATATTAACGGGCCCGCCGCGCTTGATTTCCTTCATCGTCTGCGCGCATCGGTCGATGCCGTCGTCGTCGGAATCGGGACCGTGCTTGCCGATGATCCTCTCCTTACCGTAAGGCGTGTGCCGGGACGAAATCCATCGCGCGTGATAATCGATCCGAATGGGCGGCTTCCAAAACAGGCCAAATGTCTTTCTGATGGCAGCACAGACGTTTATGTGGTGTCCAGCAAAGAAAATTACGACTCCGGCGAGGTACGGACGCTCCGCGTTGCGGCCGGCCCGGAGGGCATGGATCCCGGCCAAATCGTAAATACACTTTTTACCAGCGGGTTCCGGCGAATTCTGATCGAGGGGGGCGCAAATACCGTGTCGCGCTTCCTGGCCGCAGGCGCGGTCGACCGGCTCTATCTATTAGTGGCGCCGCTTCTGCTCGGCTCGGGCCAGCCGGGGCTTGTGATGCCGCCGATCGACCGGCTGGAAGAAGCGTTGCGGCCTCAGACCCGATGCTATTCGCTTGGCGACGGGGATGTGTTATTCGATTGCTGTTTCAGATCGTAGCACCGGGGAGGCGGGAGATCATGACGAGCGTGGCAGGTGATCGCGAAGGTTCGGGTGTCGAAGGCTATTCCGCCATTGCGAAGTCTCTCCACTGGGGCATCGCCGCAGCCGTGCTGCTGATCATTCCCATCGGCATCATCATGCGCTTACTGGGACCGGGCACGCTTCAGAACGTGCTCTATACGACGCACCGCTCGCTTGCCGTACTTGTTCTGGCCCTGATGCTGGTGCGCCTGGCCTATCGGTTGGTTCACGGCGTTCCCGCGCCGGACCCCTCGCTCGAGCCCTGGCAGCGCATCGTCTCTCACCTTGTCCATCTGTCGCTTTACGCGCTGCTGATCGCCCAGCCCATTATCGGCTGGGTGGCGACCTCGGCCTATGGCGCGCGGATCTCGTTTTTCGGCCTGTTCATCGTGCCGGACCTGGTGTCAAAGGACCAGACGCTGTCCGACCCGCTGTTCCTCGTTCACCGGGTTCTCGGTTTTGTGCTGGCCGGGCTTCTCACCCTGCATATCGGCGCCGCGCTCTATCACTATTTCATCCGCCGCGACCGCGTGCTGCAAAGAATGCTACCCTGAGGCGATGCCGGGCGAGATGAAGGGGGATGCCCCGACTTTCTGAGGCGGCGCCCCCGTTGCTGCCGAATAAAGCGGTGCAGGCGATGTCGCCAAGCCATCAGCTTGCGCATGTCCTGAGCGGGCCACATCTCAACCAAAAATTGAGCGCTTCGAAAAAGAAGGGCGCGAAAGCGCTTGCGAAATCTGCGCGTCCCCGATAGCCCTCTCCCGATACATTACCAAGCGAGTGCTCTATGCAGCAGCCGAGCGCCCCGGTTATTGCAGTCATACTGCCCTGCTATAATGAAGCTTTGACAATTGAACGCGTGATCAAAGACTTCCGGCAGGCGTTGCCGGAGGCGGAAATCTACGTCTTCGACAATAACTCAAGCGACGATTCGGCGGCGCTCGCGCGCGAGGCGGGGGCGCATGTACGGCGTGTCGATCTGCAGGGCAAGGGCAATGTGGTGCGCCGCATGTTTGCCGATGTCGAGGCCGACATCTATGTCATGGCCGATGCCGACGGGACTTACGACGCTTCGCGTGCACGCGAGTTGGTCGACCCCATTCTCGCCGGTGAAGTCGATACGGTGATTGCGACACGCATCGGCAGCGAGAACGCATTCCCGGCGGGGCATGTGTTCGGCAACAAAGTGTTCAATCTGATCGTCCGCTGGATTTTCGGCCGGAGGCTCGCCGACATCTTTACCGGTTACCGCGCCTTTTCGCGCCGCTTCGTCAAATCCTTTCCGGCCCATAGCGAGCGGTTCGATATCGAAACGGAGCTGAGCATTTTCATCCTTGAACAAAGGATCCCTGTGCGCGAGATCCCGATGGCCTATGGCGAGCGGCCGGAAGGGTCGGTCAGCAAGCTCCAGAGCTATCGCGACGGCCCCATGATCCTCATGACGATCCTGCGCCTGTTCAAGGAATCGCGGCCTCTGGCATTCTTCTCCTGGATTTCCTTGGGATTTGCCGTGACGAGTCTGGGCCTTGCTCTTCCCCTCGTCGACGAATGGCTGAAAACCGGCCTTGTCCCCCGCCAGCCGACGGCGATTCTGAGTACCGGCCTTGCCGTTTTCTCCGCTCTCAGCCTCGTTGCCGGCTTCGTGCTCGATAGCGTCGCCCGCGCCTATCGCGAAACGCGGCATTTGCGCTATTTGAGCGTCCCGCCGCGGCGAGTCGAATGAGCGGTCTGAAACGAAGGGTGTGCGCCATTCCGCTGCCGCTGCTTGCGGTCCTGCCGCTTGCCGTCCCATTCGCTGTCGTCATCGTCATAAAATGGTTTCAACTGCCTTTGCCCTATGGCGAGGTGCTTGGGCCGGCCGATCCCGACCCCTGGATGCGCCTGGTGCTGGTGCGCGATCTGCTGACGAGCGGAGACTGGTACAATCACGCGGTCGCACGAAGCGACGCGCCATTCTTCAACAGCGTCAATCATTGGACACGGCCGCTCGATGTGGTCATTGCCACGCTCGTCAAGGCGCAGCCCGACAGCGTTGACGTCAATCTGCGGCTGATGAGGGCAGCGCTGGTCTTGCCGCTGCTTTGGATGCTGCTGCTCTTGTTCGGCGTCTTCCGCATCCTCCGCGGGATCGCGCCGTATCCGCTGACGCTTTTCGCGGCAACGGCGCTCATCGCCACGATGCCGCTCGTCTGGAGTTATTTCAGCCTTGCCAATGCCGACCACCACGCAATGCTCGCGGTGGTCTTCATTTGGGCGCTGGGCGTCGTCTTTGAGGCGCGACCGGCGCGCTCTACGATCATTTTCAGCGGCTTGCTCCTGGCCCTGCTTCTCTGGATCAGCCCGGAAGCGATGGTGCTGATCGGCATCATCTATGGCTGGTACGGGCTGCACTGGCTCTTCGGCGAGAAGGAAAGGGCGCGGCCCTGGGTATTGCTCAGCATTGTCGTCGCGCTTGGCAGTGCTCTTGCGGTCATGATCGAGCGTCCGCCTGCCTTGTGGTTCGTGCCGGCCTATGACGTCATCTCGATCGTATTCGTCGTCATTCTCGCTTACGCGGCGGCGCTGATTTGCCTACTCCAAGCACTGCCTCCTGCGACGATGATCGGGCGGGCCGGTCTGGGCGCGCTCGGTGCATTCGGCCTCTACGGTCTCCTTTGGGCCGTCTTTCCGCTCATGCTGGGCGGACCGATGGCGGAAGTCGATCCTTACATCCTGACCAATTTTCTGCCCAACATCACGGAGGCAAAATCGCCGCTCGAGCATCCTTTGCTTTATGCTGCGGGCGTGTTGCTGCAGCCGGTGGTCGGCTTCTGGATTCTGTTCCGGTATTTGCGAAAGGATGACGGGTTGCCGTCGCAAGCAAATGTTCTGGTTCTTGCTTATCTTATGACGACGACATTTGCGCTCTATATGTCTCAATTGCGCTTCTTCTATTATTTTTATCCGGTGCTTACGCTTATTCTCGCCCCGGCGATCGCTTCGTTGCTGGAGCCGGAGCATCCTGCGGTCGCCGGACGCTGGCCGGCGTCCTGGATCGCGCGCTATCCGGCAAGGCGCCGGCCGGTCTATCGTCTGCCCTTGCTGGTTCCGCTGGCATGTCTTCCGGTCCTCCTGTCCTTGCTCTCGGCTTATGTCGACCCGGAGACGATTCCCGAAAGACGTCCCTGCATGAATGCGGCCCGCGCGCTCATCCAGGCCGGAAAGCTCAACGATCTGAATGGCGGCAAACCGCTGACGCTTTTCACCTCGACGGATTTAGGCAGCGAGGTTCTGTTCTTCACGCCGCACCGGATTATCGCCTCGAATTACCACAGAGACGGCCTCGCACTTCGCTTCGTCTGGGAAGCGGAAAAGATGACCGATCCAGGCAAGCTGCGCCGGCGCCTTGCTGAGCGGGGCGTCGACGCATTGTTGCTCTGCCCGGCTTTGGGCGCGCCGGAAGAGAGTGTGCTCAACCGGTTGCAGCAGGGCATGACGCCGCCGGACTGGCTGTCGCCCATCACCTATCCCAAGCCACCGGCCGAGAGTGAGCCCATGCCAGGATCGGCTCCGGTGCTGTTTCGTGTCTTGCCCGAGGAGGGGATTCGAACGACGAGTGGACCGGCGCTCCGGTGATAAGGTTTGCGGCGCCCGCCGGAGCCCCGCGCCGGCGCTTTGATGGCATCGGACCCGTTCAGCCGCATTAGGCTTGGAAAAATCGCCGGCATAGGGTGATTTCACGCTTCGAATCGGCGCCGCTTTGTGTATTCTGCAGGCCCATGGCGCGATACATCTTTATTACCGGCGGCGTGGTCTCCTCATTGGGAAAAGGGCTCGCATCGGCAGCGCTTGGAGCTTTGCTTCAGGCGCGCGGCTTCGAAGTGCGGCTCCGCAAGCTCGATCCCTATCTCAATGTCGATCCGGGCACTATGAGCCCTTACCAGCATGGCGAGGTGTTCGTCACCGATGACGGCGCCGAGACCGATCTCGATCTCGGCCATTATGAACGGTTCACCGGCGTCTCCGCCACCCAGGCGGACAACGTCACCACGGGCCGGATCTATCAGGACATTATTGCCAGGGAGCGGCGTGGCGATTATCTCGGCGGCACGGTGCAGGTGATCCCGCATGTGACAAACGCGATCAAGGAATTCGTCCTCTCCGGCAACGACGGCGTCGATTTCGTTCTGGTCGAGATCGGCGGAACGGTCGGCGACATCGAGGGGCTGCCGTTCTTCGAGGCGATCCGTCAGCTGGGCAATGAGCTGCCGCGCGGGCATGCCATTTATATTCACCTGACGCTCCTGCCATACATCCCTGCGGCGGGCGAGCTCAAGACCAAGCCGACGCAGCACTCCGTCAAGGAGCTTCGTTCGATCGGCATTCAGCCCGACATTCTCTTATGCCGGTCCGACCGGCCGATCCCCATCGAGGAGCGGCGCAAGATCGGCCTGTTCTGCAATGTGCGGGAGAGCGCGGTCATTCAGGCGCTCGACGTCGCCAATATCTATGACGTGCCGGTCGCCTATCATGAGGAAGGTCTCGACCGCGAGGTGCTCGACGCCTTCGGGATCGAGGCGCCGGAGCCGGAGCTGTCGCGCTGGGAGGAGATCTCCAAGCGCATCGCCAATCCGGACGGCCATGTCAATGTTGCGGTCGTGGGCAAATATACCGGGCTCAACGACGCCTATAAGTCGCTGGTGCAGGCGCTGATGCATGGCGGCATCGCCAATCGCGTCGGGGTGAACATCTCCTGGGTGAATTCGGAGGCGCTGGAGGCGGGATCGCCGGCCGATCATTTCGAGAATGTGCACGGCATTCTGGTGCCCGGCGGCTTCGGGGAGCGCGGCGCGCAGGGCAAGATCGAGGCAGCGAGCTATGCACGGCTCAGAGGCGTGCCCTATTTCGGCATCTGTTTCGGCATGCAGATGGCGGTGGTGGAGATCGCACGCCATGTCGCGGGCATCAACGATGCGAGCTCCACCGAATTCGGCGAGACGCAAAATCCGGTTGTCGGCCTGATGACCGAGTGGATGAACGGGGCTGAGCTTGAGAAACGCATGGCCAACGGCGATCTCGGCGGCACGATGCGGCTCGGCTCCTATCCGGCGCATCTGGAGCCGGGAAGCAAGGCGGCGCAGATTTACCATTCATCGGAGATCAGCGAGCGTCACCGTCACCGCTATGAGGTGAATATGCATTACCGGCCGCAGCTTGAAGCGGCGGGGCTGCGATTCTCGGGCGTTTCGCCGGACGGGATGCTGCCGGAGATCGTCGAGATTCCGAGCCACCCCTGGTTTATCGGCGTCCAGTTCCATCCTGAGCTGAAATCGCGGCCATTCGCCCCGCACCCGCTATTTGCGTCCTTCATCGAGGCCGCGGTCGAACAGAGCCGCCTCGTATAAGCCATATGCGCAAGACGCAGACGGCCCTCTCCCCAAGCTGAGCGCTTGTCGCTCACCGTAAAGGTTCGCGAGCCGGGAGAGGGCGGAGGCGGAACGCGTCCGGGTGAGGGGCGTGCCGATCTCCGAGGCGGTCTTTATCGGCTGCCGAAAATGCCGCAAGCTGAGCGCCTTGCGGCGGCATCGGCGCCTACGGCAGAAGATGCCCAAATTTTTGACGACGAGCAGCCAGCTCAATGCAGCTGCTTGATGAATGCAAGAATGTTGTCGATATCGCGCGGCGACAGGATGAACTGCGTCATCGGCCAATGCGGCTTCTGCAGGAAGGCTCTCAATCGGGCGGGCGAATAGACATCCGGGTTCTTCGCGATTGTGTCGAATGACGGCGCGTTGAGATCCGCACGCTTCCACCGGGCTTTATAGCCCGGGACTTCATGACAACTCGTGCATCTGTCGGCGATCAAACCCTTCACCGCATCGGGATTTGCGGCTGCGCTTGCCGAAATTGTATTGCCGATCAGAAACCAAGCCGTGAGGATGCTGAATATGACGGTGGGCATGCCATTCCTCCCGGTGCGTGGGACGAGCGCAACTGTCCGCGTCCATTTGGACGCGCGTTGCGCTAACTTATTGATATAGATCAACTTAACCTCGTTCAAGTGAGGCCAATTGAGCGAGGGCTGATCTATTGATTGGTTTATTACGATCGAAGGCTCCGTGTCTCAAGATTGTAAGATCCGATTGGTATGTCAATTGCCGTCCGCCGGACCATTGAGCGGGGCACGTTGGCCAAGCTGAGCCTTGCGCAATGTCGGCAAATTGCAGCGCTGGCTCAGTGCGGGAGAGGCCGCCCGCATCATCGAGGCCGCGGCCCCGCGCGGCTTCCGGCACACTCGGGGAATATCCGCTTGTGCGACGGCGAAAAGGCCCGTTTTCCCGTTCTCGGGGCTCAAGGGAGGACCGTCGTGGTGCAAGCGGATTATGATGTCGCCATTATCGGGGCAGGCCTGGGCGGTTTGACCGCAGGCGCGATCTTGGCGGAGAACGGGCGCAAGGTCTGAGTCATCGAAAAGAACGCCGGCCTCGGCGGTGCGGCATCCACCTACAAAGCCGGCGCATTGACCGTCGAGGCCGCGTTGCACGAGACGGCGAATCCTGCTGACCCGTTCGACCCCAAACATCATGTGTTGAAACGGCTCGGCTTGCTCGACGCGCTGGAATGGGTTCCCGTCGGTCCGCTTTACAGCGCCGAGGGCGGGCCGCTGGGCCAAGAGCCCTTTGTGCTGGGCGGCGGTTTCGACAATCTTCGCACAACCCTGTCGGAGCGGTTTTCCCCGAAGGCCGTGCGCCTGGTCGACGATATGGAAAAGCTCCATAATGCCCTCGGCAAGATGACGATGGCGCGAGAGGCATCTTCCCGTCCCAAATTGCTGCGCGTACTTGTCGGGCTTTGGCCCGTGGTGAGTGGCTGGAACCGGTCGGTCGCCGAAGTCCTGGATCGCGACCTCGGCGATGATGAGGCGGCCAAATTCGCGCTGGCGGCGAACCTTGCTTACTATGGAGACGATCCGGCGCGCTTGTGGTGGCTGTACTATGCGGTTGCGCAAAGCGGTCTGATTGCCGCCGGCGGAACCTTTGTGAAGGGCGGATCGGCGCGCCTGGCGCTGGTGCTTGCCAAGCTTATACGCGATGCTGGCAGTGACGTCCTGCGCGGCCGACGCGTCACGGCCGTCACACCGCCTCGCGACCACGCGCCTGCAACGCTCGCCTATGAAGGCAAGGCGGACGGGAAGTCGGAGAGTCTGTCAGCCCGCGCGATCCCAGCCAATTGTGCGCCACACGCGCTTGCCGGCATGCTGGCCGAGACGGAGGCTGGCCGCCTGATGGAACGCTATGCCGGCATGCCGGTTTCTCGTTCGCTGTTCTCCATCCACTTCGGCATCCGCGCTTCCGAAGCCCATATCCTGCCGAAACACTATACGACCGTCCTGCTGCCACCCTGGATGACCGCGCTGAGCGACTACGCATCGGTCGGCACAATGCTCGGCCAGGCGCCGGCCGGGCGGTTGCCACCGATCGGCGGCGTCTTTCTTGCCTCGGCCTTTGCCGGCGGCGGGGGATATTCCGGCACGATGGGCACAGGTGCCATGGCAGGCGATGCGATCGAGCGCTGGCTGCAGCGCCATGGCGGCTGAGATGCGCTGTCCGCTTCGGATCGCGAATAATTCAAACCGAGACGCTAACGATATTTGCCCTTCAGCCGCCGGAACTGAACGAATTATTCAAGTCGAATTGGCAAATCGCGACTAAAACTGACGATAAATCGACAAAATTCGGCCTTCATTTGGCAACGTAAATCGTTCTCCACCATATTTCAGGAGGGGGCTATGTTCGATTTATGTAAGCTTGGCAGCTCTGCTGTCTTGGCTATCGGACTTATCATTGTCCTTTCTGTTTCGCCGGCATTTCCGGAGGAGGTAACGCTGAAGCTGAAATCGGGCGACTTCAGTATTAGCGGCGAATTGCTTGATTTCGATGGAGAAAACTACGTTGTCAAAAGCAAGGTGCTCGGAACAATGGAGGTCGGCGCGGACAGATTTCACTGTCTCGGTGCTGGCTGCCCGAACGGTGCGACGAGACCGCTCTTAAAGCCTGCGGGCACGACGATACGCATCGCCGGATCAAGTTCGGTCGGCGCCCGTCTGATGCCCGCGCTCATCCGCAACTATGCCGCAAGCCTTGGTGCGAATGTTGAAACGGCGGCGAAGGAGGATGGGGCTCAGCGTCTGCATATCGTCGGGAAGGCTGGAGAAAAGCTCCTATCCATCGATCTGAAAAGCGAGGGATCGGCGGCGGCCCTTCTGGCGCTGAGATCCGGCAAAGCCGATATCGCCATGACGGATCGGCCGATTACATCGGAGGAGGTGAGCGCATTCAAGCTGGCTGGATTTCCGAATATGAACCGCCCGGGGCACGAACATCTCGTCGCCCTCGACGCCGTTATCGTTTTCGTTTCACCTGAAAACCGGCTCGATGCGCTTGGCATTGAGAACGTCTCCCGGATTTTCGCCGGCGAGATCAAAAACTGGGCGGAGCTGGGCGGGAGGCAGGCCAGGATCAATATTTACGCCGCGGATGATAGCTCCGAGGTGGCCCATACGTTCCAGTCCGTTCTGTTGCGGCGCTTCGACCGACGTCTTTCCCCTGATGCCAAGCGCTATGATTCGACTGCCGAGCTGGCGGCGGCTGTGGCCGCCGATCCGGCTGGCATCGGCTTCGCCAGTTTCGCAGAAATCGAAATTGCCAAGCCGGTGGCCCTCGGAGAGCCTTGCGGTCTCCTTCTCAGGCCATCAAAGTTCAGCGTGAAGAGCGGAGAATATCCGCTTGCGCGGAAGCTTTATCTCTACACGGCAAAGCGCAAGAACAAGCATGTCGCCGCGCTCGTCGATTTTGCGCTTTCGCCGGCTGCGGCATCCTCGCTGAACGAAGCGGGTCTGATCGGCACAGAGCCTGCGACGGTCCACTTCAACCACTGCCGGGACCGTGTCCTGGCTTCGCTCACCGCCGCGCCGGAAGACTTTAATATCGATCTGATGCGCCAGCTTATGACGACGCTCGGATCGGCCCATCGTCTGTCGCCCACCATGCAGTTCGAAAGCGGGTCGGCCCTTTTGGACAGCGAGTCGATCCAGCTCATGCCGGCCGTCGCCGCGCATTTGCACAAGAGTGGTCTTTCGGACAAGAGGCTTCTTCTGGTCGGCTATTCGGACAATAGCGGCGTGTTCGAGCACAATCGTGCGCTTGCGCTGAGGCGCGCCACTGCCGTTCGGGACGCGTTGCTCCTGGCGGCAAATGGGAATCTCGAGCCGGAGGATGTTGATCTTCAGGCATACAGCGAGCTGTTCCCTGTCGCATGCAACGGCACGGCAGAAGGGCGCCAGAAGAATCGCCGCGTGGAAATGTGGCTTGTCCCGAAGAATGGCGCCGGGCCGGCGGCGGTCGCCCGCGAGCATTGACTTTGCCCTTGTGGGGCGGTTCAGCGTCGGTCCCATTCGAGGTCGCGGGTGGCGGCGGATGCAGCAACGCGGCCCTGAGCTGACATTCTCCGCCGTTCCTTCTAAAATCGCCGGTAACGCTGTAAATCGAAAGGCGACTAGCCCTATGGTCGGCGATACTCCATCGCGCTATCCTCAACCACGGCGCCGGAGCGAAATGAGATGCTGGACAAAGACATAGCCAAAGCCATCATTGCGCCGACCAATGGCGAATTCAGGCTGGCAAACCACGATCCGTCCTGGGAAGGGACTGGCGACATCCACTTCCTCTGCGGCAAACGGCTCAAGAAACGCGCCAAGGCCCATTTGAAGGAATGGCGCAAACGGCTGATTGAGGCGCAGGAAAAGCTCTATGCCGACGATCGCTATTCGCTACTGATCGTTTTTCAGGCCATGGATGCGGCCGGCAAGGACGGGACGATCAAGCACGTCATGTCCGGCGTCAATCCGCAGGGCTGTCAGGTCTTCAGCTTCAAGAAACCATCGGCGGAGGAGCTCGATCACAATTTTCTCTGGCGGTCATGGCGCGCCTTGCCCGAGCGCGGCCGGATCGGAATCTTCAACCGCTCTTATTTCGAGGAGGTCCTCGTCGTGCGCGTGCACCCCGAGCTGGTCGAAAAACAGCGGCTGCCGGTCAAAACCGACGGCGATGATTTCTGGGAGGCCCGCTATGAGGACATCAACGCCTTCGAGCGGCACATGTCGCGCAATGGCACGGTTATCCTGAAATTCTTCCTCAATGTCTCCAGGGAAGAGCAGCGGCGGCGTTTCATCAAACGCCTGACCCATCCGGACAAGCTCTGGAAATTCTCAAGCGGCGACCTCTATGAGAGGGCGCATTGGGAAGAGTATCAGGAGGCCTATCAAGAGCTCATCGCCAAGACCAGCACGCCCTGGGCGCCCTGGTATGTAATCCCCGCCGACAATAAATGGCTGATGCGCGCGCTGGTGCTCGACGTGATCACCGATGCGATCGAAGGGCTCGACCTCGCCTTTCCCAAGATCCCGCCAGCGCGGATGAAGGCGTTCGACGAGGCGCTGAAAACGCTTAAGGCGGAGAAGCCGGCCGGGGACGGCCTCGACGCCAAGAAAGCCCCGGCGGCTTAGACTTATCTACCCTCGTGACCAGCCGACGCGCATCGGCGCAATGCCGCGGATTCCCATATGGCCTTTCAATACGGGCGGGTCGCCGAGCAATTCGAGCGTTGGCAGGCGTTCGGTGAGAGCGATCAGCGCTTCCTCCATTTCGGCGCGGGCGAGCGCCTCTCCCAGGCAGCGATGTGGCCCGAGGCCGAAGCTGATGCTCCATCGAGGATGATCATCGCACGCAATGTCGAAGCTTTGCGGGTTGCGATAGACGGCCTCATCGCGCTGGGCGGAGAGCACGGAGATGGCAAGTGTCATGCCCGGCTCCAGCGATACGCCATCGACGGTCAGCGGCTCCGTCACGACCCGGCCGATCGAACCGACGGAAGGCTCGTAACGTATGGTTTCGCGCACGGCGGCGGCTGCGCGTGCCGGGTCGGCGCAAACCGCCTCCCATTGGTCGCCATGCTGAAGCAGAAGCGAGACCATCGCGGTGAGGCCGAACCGTGTCGTATCGCTCCCGCCGATGATCAGGGTGACGATCTGGATGATTGTCTCGGCTTCTGAGAGCTCGCCCGATTCATCGACGCGGTGAATATAGTCGGTGAGAAAGTCGTCACGCGGCTCCACGCGCCGGGCATTCAGCAGCTCTTCGACGTAGCCGGTCAGTTCCGCGGTATTGGCCTCGATGTTTTCGAAATCTTCCGGGCGGAAGCCGCCCAGCCCTCTCGACATTCGGTAGACCATGGATGAGAAGTGCGGGGCGTCATCCTTCGGCGCGCCAAGGATCTCGGCAATGATGCGCGAGGGAAGAGGCGAGGCGATCGCGTCGAGAAACTCCATTTCCTGCGCCCGTTCATGGGCGTCGATCAGCTCCGACACGAGCGCGCGAATGCGCGGCCGCCAGGCTTGGATCAGTTTCGAAGCGAAAGCGCGAGCGACCGCCGCGCGGCGGTGCAAATGCGCGGGCGGGTTCGAGAAAAGCATACTGTTGGCGTAAAAACCGTATAGCGCGCCTGACGTGATGCCGCGCATTTCGAGCGATTCCGTCTCAATTTGCCGGGTGCGCTCATCCGTCATCAGACGTTCAACATCGGCATGGCGCGTGACGATCGGCATCCCGCCGCCAATATCGATGAGGCCGGCGATCGGCCGGTATTTCGAAAAAGCGGCATGCGGGTCCGGGCGAAACGCGTCCGGATCGACTTGCAGCCCTTGCCGTGTGGGCGGCTGGCCGTCCGAATTCATGACTTCACTCTCCCGCATTCGCAGGCACAAGGTTCCACAGGTTTACGGCAGAACCGGCTTCCATCAAAGCAAATGGGGATGCCTGGCTGATGACACCCATGCTGATGGGCCTTCGAATACCCAGCTCGTTAAGATTGCTCCTATCATGCCAGACGATCATAGGCCGCGCTTCTGATCGGACGAAACCGCGGAAAATCCCGGTCGGCACCTTGCTGTTGCTCCTGCCGAAGCATAGCCCTTTATCGCGAATTCGCCCAAGGAGCTTGGTCTCAAAGCACCGGCCGCCCCCGGATGAGATCGGCGGCGCGTTCGGCGATCATGATGGTGGGGGCGTTGGTGTTGCCGCGGATGAGGGTCGGCATGACCGAGGCATCGACCACGCGCAAGCCCTCCACGCCGATTACCTTGAGCTCTGGATCGACGACCGCGACCGGGTCGTCCGGCCGGCCGATGCGGCAGGTGCCGACCGGATGGTAGATCGTTTCCGCCTTTTCGCGGACGAAGGCGAGAATATCGGCGTCGGACTCCGTCTCGGGACCGGGATCGAGCTCGCGGCTCTGCAGGCGTTCGAATTCCGGCGCGGCCAGGATGCGGCGTCCGAGCCTGACGCCCTCGATCAGCATGCGGCTGTCGTGCTCATCCTCCAGATAATGCGGATCGATCGCGGGATAGGTGGCCGGGTTGGTCGAGACGAGGCGGATCTCGCCGCGGGTCTTGGGTTGCAGACAGCACACATGGAGGGAATAGCCGTAGCCAAAGACGGTCTTGCGGCCGTGATCCTCCATGCGGGTCGGGAGGAAGTGGAATTGCACTTGCGCGAGCGGCGCCTCAGGATCGATGCGCACGAAGCCACCCGCCTCGGCAAGATTGGAGGTCAGGAACCCGCGCTTCTGCAGCACATATTTGATCAGCGCCCAGACCCCGCGCGGGATCATCGACAGGGTAATGCCGTAGCCCGCGAAGGATCTGCACTGATATTGCAGGATGATGTCGATATGGTCCTGCAGATTCCGGCCGACGCCGGGCCGGTCGGCGATAGGCGTGATGCCGAAATCCTGGAGCTGGGCCGCCGGGCCGATGCCGGACAGCATCAGAAGCTGGGGGGAGTTGATCGCGCCGCCGCATAGCAGGATCTCGCGATTTGCATTGAGTGTGAGGTGCGCCCCGCCGCGCGCGAGTCGGACGGCTTTGGCCCGCTTCTCCTCGAACAGGATCGCTTCGGCAAGGCTGTCGGTTAGAAGGACGAGATTTTGCCGCTTCCGCGCCGGACGCAAATAGGCGGTCGCGGCGGAGCAGCGGCGGCCCCGGCGCTGCGTCACCTGATAGAGGCCGAGCCCTTCCTGGCTTGCCCCGTTGAAATCGTCATTGCGCGGAATTTGTAGGGCGCCGCCGGCCGCCGCGAAGGCTTGCGACAGCGGGCTCACATGGCGAAGGTCCTCGACCGACAGCGGCCCGCCCGTCCCGTGATAGTCGTCCTCGCCGCGCTCCTGGTCCTCCGATTTCTTGAAATAGGGCAGCACCGACGCCCAGCCCCAGCCTTCGGCGCCTTCCGCGCGCCAGGTATCGTAGTCCTCGGGAACGCCTCGCGTGTAGCACATGGCGTTGATCGCGCTCGATCCGCCGAGCGTCTTGCCCCGCGGCCAGTAAAGGCGCCTGCCATTGAGCCTCAGCTGCGGCGTCGTTTCATAACGCCAGTCGATACTGGCTCCGGCTTTTGCCAAAAGAGCGAGGCCGAAGGGAATGTGGATGAGCAGGTTGCTGTCGGGCGGACCCGCCTCGATGAGGCAGACGGTCGTCTGCGGGTCTTCGGTGAGCCTTGCGGCGAGTGTTGCGCCCGCCGAACCCGCGCCGATGACGATATAGTCGAAGGCGCTTCCGTCGGTCACCTCCGCGCCTGTCACTAGACCGCTCCTTTCAGGCGCAGGAAGAGCGCGATCTGCCGCCTCATGCCCTTCGTATACGGAGGGAAAAGGCGATAGGTCAGGCTGAACCGGTCCCGCATGACGGCCCGCATGTTCGAAAACGCCTCGAAACCGGCATCGCCGTGATAGCGGCCGATCCCGCTCGGGCCGATGCCGCCGAAGGGCAGGCGCTCATTGGCGAAATGGATGAGTGTGTTATTGACGCAGGACCCGCCGGCCGGCGCTTCCGCGAGATAGCGGTCCGCGACGCCGCTCTCCTTGGTGAAGACATAAGAGGCAAGCGGCGTGGCGCCGGCATTGATATGCGCGATCGCGACGCCAGGGCCGGGAACGTTGCGGATCGGCAGGATCGGGCCGAAGATCTCCTCGCTGTCGACGCGCATGTCGGAATTGACGTTATCGAGAAGCGTTGGAGCGACAAAGCGCGATGCGATGTCGGTCTGGCCGCCGATCAGCACCTGCGCCCCTTTCTCGCAGGCATCGTCGATAAGCGCGGTGAGGCGCTCGGCATGGCGTTCGCTGATGATCGCGGCGAGGTCGCTGCCGCGCCGGCCCTGCTCGATCTCCCGCGGGAAGACTTTCCTGATGCGCTCGGTGAGCGCCTGCTTCAGCTCGCCCGCAATCGCCTCATCGGCAAGGATATAGTCCGGCGCGATACAGGTCTGGCCGGCATTGACGAATTTGCCCCAGACGAGCTTGCGCGCGGTGTCGGCGATGTCGGCGCTCCGATGCACATAGGCGGGAGACTTCCCGCCGAGCTCCAAGGTGACCGACGTCGGCCCCTTGGCGGCGGCGGCCATCACGATCCGCCCGATCTTGGGGGAGCCGGTGAAGAAAATATGGTCGAAGCGCTGATCGAGCAGCGCCTCGGCGGTCTCCGGGCCGCCCTCGACCAGAAGGACCTCATCCGCGTCGAAGGCCTCTGCGATGAGATCGCGCAGATAGGCCGCCGTTGCGGGAGCGAATTCGGAGGGCTTCGCCACGGCGGTATTGCCCGCGGCGATGCAGGCAATAAGCGGCCCCAGCAGCAGATTGGCGGGATAGTTCCACGGCGCCATGATCAGGCAGACGCCCTTAGGCTGGGCAAGGATCTCGCTGCGCGCACCGAATAAGGTCAAAGGTGTGGACGCGCCCTTGGGCTTCGACCAGCGCCGGACATTGGCAATCGCGTGATCCAGCTCGGTAATGGTGGGCAGATATTCGACGATGTCGGTTTCCGCTTCGGGCCGGCCGAGATCCTGAGCAATCGCCTTTTGAAGTTCGGTGTGGCGTTTCACCAAAGCGCCGCGCAGCTTGCGCAACCTTTCCCGGCGGGCCTGCCAGGGCTCCGGCCGTTGCGCCTGAGCGCGCATGCGCAGCGCGTCGAGCCGCATGCCGAAACCGGGATCGAGTGCCATGGTCCCCCTAGCGCCAGGTGAACGGATGATGTCTGCGACGCCGTCGAGAATGGGCGCGGATTCGGAGAAAGTCCAGCGGCACTTGGGTGTCTGTCCGTCGGTCGGTTCGTTTCCCTGTCGGGGCTGCAAGCCAGGGCAGCCTCGCAAAAGACGCGTCAATGCTGCTAGTCTCGGGAGGGGCTCGCGTGGGTGCGAAACGGGCAAAGACGGTCGGAACGGCAAAGGCTAGGGCAGACTCATGAAGGATATGGAAGGCAAGAATGTCATCATCACCGGCGCGGGCACCGGACTCGGTGCGGCGACGGCGCTCGCGCTGGCGAAGATGGGCGCCAATATCGCGGTGAACTATTCATCCAGCGCCGATGCGGCCGAAAAAGTGGCTGCGGCCTGCCGCGAACAAGGCGTGAAAGCCGTCCCCATCCAGGCGAGCGTCGCCGCCTTTTCCGATTGCGAGCGACTGGTCGCCGAAACCGTTGGCGAGCTCGGCGGCGTCGATGTGCTGATCAACAATGCGGGCATCACCAAATTCGCCGATCAGAAGGATCTGGATGCGCTGACGGCGGAGGATTTCGAGCAGGTTTTCCGTGTCAATCTGATCGGCGCCTATCAAATGGCGCGGGCCTCGCGCAAAGCGCTGGAGGCCTCCGGCGCCGGGGCGATCGTCAACATCTCCTCCATCGCCGGCGTTATGGGGATCGGCTCGTCCATGGCCTATGCCGCCTCCAAAGGCGCGCTGAACACGCTGACCCTCAGCCTTGCGCGGGTTCTTGCCCCGAAAATCCGCGTCAATGCGGTCTGCCCCGGCTATATCGCATCGGGATGGTTCACCAAATGGGTCGGCGAGCAAATGGAAGAAACGGTTGCGCGCAATATTGCGCAAACCACGCCGCTGGAGAAGGCCTCCACGCCTGAGGAGATAGCGGGAGCGATCATATTCTTCGCTTCACCGGCCTCGAACAATATCACCGGTGAAATCCTGATCACCGATGCGGGGATGCATCTGAGCGGAGCGCCGCTAAAGGCGAGGTAAGCCAATCTATCCGTCCGCGTCCGGCGCGCGCGACGGGAACGATCCGCGCTTTCCGTTGTTACCCAAGCTCAGCTCACATCAAGAAAGAGAATGCCCTGGCTCGACTCCTCCTTCACCCACTTCCAAGAGACCGACATCGCATTGCGGCTCCTGATCGCCACGGCCTTCGGGGCGGTCGTCGGCTTTGAGCGCGAGGTCCGGGACCGTCCTGCCGGGCTGCGCACCCATACGCTCATCTCGCTGGCGGCGGCGCTTTTCACCATCGTCTCCTTCGAGATCTTCTACGGCATCAGGGCGGAGGGCGATGTCGCCAATATGGATCCCATCCGCCTGGTCGAAGGGGTAACGGCCGGCGTCGCCTTTCTCGCGGCGGGGACGATCATCCAGAGCGGCGGTAAGGTGCAAGGTCTGACGACGGGCGCCGGCATGTGGCTTGCGGGCGCGCTCGGCATGGCATGCGGAGCAGGGTTCTACACGATCGCCGCGATGGGGGCGGTACTGACGATCATGATCCTTGCGATCATCCGATATTTCGAGGATCGCTACGTCAGACACGGAGAGACCCCGAGCAGCGATTCCCCGGATAAATAAACTGCGCGCAGATCGCGGTAACTCGCGGGTAGCGCTACCGATTGTTTTCGACGCACCCAATAGCGCCATTTTTTTATGTCGAATTCAAAAAGGGTTCCAACCCGCGTTCCGTCTAGTGTAGGCTTGGACGGTCCTGAAGAATACCCGCCACGAAAAAAGGGGAATAACATCATGAAGATAACTGCTTTCGCCGGAGCGGCTGCGCTTGCTTTGGCCATGACCGCGCCTGCTTCGGCGCAGGAGAAATTTATTACCATTGGTACTGGCGGCCAGACGGGCGTCTACTATGTCGTCGGACAATCGATTTGCGCGCTCGTCAACCGTGGGACCTCCGAGCACAATATCAAATGCACCGCCCCGTCGACGGGTGGCTCGATCGCCAATATCAACGCCATCAAGGCTGGCGACCAGACGATGGGCGTTGCGCAGTCCGACTGGCAGTATCACGCCTATAACGGCACCTCCAAATTCGAAGGCAACAAGGTCGACAAGCTTCGCGCGGTCTTCTCGGTCCATCCCGAGCCTTTCACGGTCGTTGCCCGCGCGGATTCCGGCATCAAGACGTTCGACGATCTGAAGGGCAAGCGCGTCAATGTCGGCAACCCCGGCTCCGGCCAGCGCGGCACGATGGAAGTGCTCATGGACGCCAAGGGTTGGACGATGGACGATTTCGCTCTGGCATCGGAGCTGAAATCCGCTGAACAGTCATCCGCTCTTTGCGACAATAAGGTTGATGCGATCGTCTTCACGGTCGGCCATCCGAACGGCTCGATCCAGGAAGCTACCACAACCTGCGATGCGATCGTCGTACCGGTTACGGGTCCGGAAGTGGACAAGCTGGTCAGCGACAATCCCTATTATGCAAACGCCACCATCCCAGGCGGCATGTATAAGGGCACCGACAATGACGTGAAGACTTTCGGTGTTCGCGCGACTTTCGTGAGCTCGGCGGATGTGGATGAAGAGACCGTCTATCAGGTCGTCAAAGCTGTCTTCGACAATTTCGACCGCTTCAAGGAGCTTCACCCGGCTTTCGCCAATCTGAAGCCGGAAGAAATGGTCAAGGCGGGCCTTTCCGCTCCGCTTCATCCGGGCGCGGAGAAATATTACAAAGAAAAAGGCTGGCTCTAATCGGCCTGTGATCAGGCTGGTCCCTCGGGGCCAGCCTTTTTTATATGCGTTTGCGCTTGCCTAGGGGCAGGCCCTTGCGCCAGCATTGATATATCTGTCCGAATCTGGGCAGACGCGCGGATTTGAGCTTTTGGGACAGGCGGATGACGGACAAGGATCAACAGCAGGCGGCCCGGGTCGAGATGGAAGGATCGGGGCATGGCGAGCTCAGCCAGCAAGAACTCGATGAACTCGTCGCCTCGAGCGACACCGGCGCGCGGACGCCCGGACCGATCGCCGCCAAAGTCCTGATCTATGTGGCGCTCGCCTGGTCGCTGTTTCAGCTTTGGTTCGCCTCGCCCATACCCTTCATCGTCGGCTTCGGCGTTTTCAACGACACCCAGGCGCGCGTTATCCATCTCGCCTTCGCGCTCTTTCTCGTTTTTCTCGCCTTTCCGTCCGTGCGGACCCCGTTTCAGATCGGCCTTGGCGCGGTCGTGCCGGCCATTCTCGCCTGTCTGTTCATTTTCGGCTCGAAGGGCGAAATTCCCTCCTGGCTGATCGTTCTTTTCGCCGCCGGGATCATTACGGCGGTCGTTCTGGGCTCGCCCAAGGACAGGATCCCCGTCCAGGAATGGATCATGGCGATCGGCGCCGCGGCCTGCTCATTCTACATCTATGTCTTTCTCAATGACATTTCGGACCGCGTCGGCGCGCCCAATTTCTGGGATTTCGTTGTCGCTGTTCCCGGCCTGATGCTGCTGTTGGAAGCGACCCGCCGGGCGCTCGGTCCTCCGCTGATGATCGTTGCCACGGTCTTCCTCACCTACACTTTCCTCGGCCCCTATATGCCGTCCATCATTGCGCATAAGGGCAATAATCTCTCCGAGGTGGTGAACCATCAATGGATTACCTCGGAAGGCGTGTTCGGCGTCGCGCTGGGCGTGTCGACCAGTTTTGTTTTCCTCTTCGTGCTTTTCGGCGCGCTTCTCGATAAGGCCGGCGCGGGCAATTATTTCATCAAGGTCGCCTTCTCGGTGCTGGGCCATCTGCGCGGTGGCCCCGCCAAGGCGGCGGTGGTCTCCTCCGGCCTGACCGGCGTCATCTCCGGATCGTCGATCGCCAATGTCGTCACCACCGGCACCTTCACCATTCCCTTGATGAAGCGCGTGGGTTTCCCGCCGGAAAAAGCGGGCGCGATCGAAGCCGCGGCATCGACCGACGGCCAGATCATGCCGCCCGTCATGGGCGCGGCCGCGTTCCTCATGGTCGAATTCGTCGGCATCCCCTACTCCGAGGTGATCAAGCACGCCTTTTTGCCAGCGGTGATCTCCTATATCGCCCTGTTCTATATCGTTCATCTCGAAGCCATGAAGCTGAATATGAAGGGGCTGCCGCGCGCCGTGCCGCCCAGGCCCTGGCTTCAGCGGATCGTCGGCTGGCTGGCGGGCTTTCTCGCCATCTGCCTCTTGGCGATCGGGGTCTATTACGGGCTCGGCTGGCTCAAACCCGCCTTGGGCCCGGCAGCAAGCTGGGTCATCGGGGCGGGACTGGTTGCAGTGTATCTCGGCCTGATTGCCTACGGGGCCGGCGTGCCGGAGCTTGAGCAGGACGACCCGAACGAACCGATGCTGATGCTTCCGGAACCGGGGCCGACAGTGCGCTCCGGGCTGCATTTCCTGCTGCCGGTGATCGCGCTCGTCTGGGCGCTGATGATCGAGGGGCTTTCCCCTGGCCTTTCAGCCTTTTGGGCCACGGCCTTCCTGATGCTGATCCTGATCACGCAACGGCCGCTCTTTGCGCTGTTCCGTGGTACGGGCGATTATGCCGGTCAGATCAAACGCGGCTTCGTCGATCTCTATGAGGGGCTGATCTCCGGCGCCCGTAACATGATCGGCATTGCCATCGCCGTGTCGGCGGCTGGCATCATCGTCGGCGCGGTCAGTCAGACCGGCGTCGGCTCGGCGCTGGCCGAGGTCGTCGAGACGCTTGCCGGCGGCAATATGTTCTTCATCCTGATGCTGACGGCGATCCTGTCTCTGATCCTGGGCATGGGATTGCCGACGACGGCGAATTACATCGTTGTGTCCGCGCTGCTTGCCCCGATCATCGTAACGCTCGGGCAGCAGACGGGCCTCATCGTGCCGCTGATCGCCGTCCATCTCTTCGTCTTCTATTTCGGCGTCATGGCGGATGTGACCCCGCCGGTGGGGCTCGCAGCCTTCGCCGCCTCGGCTATATCTGGCGGCGATCCGATCAAGACTGGGCTGGTCGCATCCTTCTATTCTCTGCGCACGGCGATCCTGCCCTTCCTGTTCATCTACAACACCGATCTTTTGCTGGTGAATGTCGACTGGGTCGGCGGCGTCGGCATCTTCATAACCGCCACCATCGCGACATTGCTCTTCGCGGCGGCGACGCAACGGTATTTCTTTGCCCGCAGCTATCTCTGGGAGAGCGCGGTGCTCTTGCTCCTCGCCTTCACCATTTTCCGGCCGGGCTACTGGATGGACATGATTTATCCCCCCTATGTGGAGCGTGCGCCCTCCGAGATTACCGATGCGGCGGCCAACACGCCGGCCGGTCAGCCATTGCGGATGCGGGTTTCGGGGCTTGATAAGCTCGGCGATCCGATCCAGTTCGTCGTGTTGCTCGATCTGCCCGATGGAGCGACCGGCGAGGAGCGGCTGCAAAAATCGGGACTCAGGCTGAAGACCGATGGCGACAAGGTCATCATTGACGGCGTGCAGTTCGGTTCCCCGGCGAAGAAGGCCGGCCTCGATTGGGATCAGCAGGTTCTGGAAGTGCTGCGGCCGGCGGACCAGCCGTCGAAATATTTGATGGATATCCCGGCATTCCTGTTGCTCGGCTTCATCGTCTGGCTCCAGCGGCGCCGGATGGAGAGCGAGGAAGAACGCAGAGATGCAGTTGGGGCCACCGTGTAAGGCTGCCGCCTGAACATCGCCGCTCTGCGGCGATGTAACACGCAATCCGCCTAAATGGTGAAGGAAACGCCGCAGCCGCAGGTCTGCGTGGCGTTCGGATTCTTGACCTGGAACGATGAGCCGATCAGATCGTCGACAAAATCGATCTCGGCGCCTTGCATGAACGGCAGCGAGACCTCATCGATCAGAACCGCAACGCCGTCCTTCTCGATCACGAAATCGCTATCCTCGCGGTCCGAGACCAGATCGAACGAATATTGAAACCCGGTGCATCCACCCGCCTGAACACTGACGCGGAGCATTGTCCCTGCGCCTTCCCCGGCGATGATTTCGGCGATGCGCTTGGCCGCGCGATCTGTCACTTCAACGGATGCCATCACTTTGCCTGTCGAATCGCATAAATTGCCGTTGACTCAATTTGCTTCTATGGAAATGGGGGTCGGGGGGCTTTTGTCAATCATTCCGTTGGTTAAGTCGTTCTGAGGGTGCCGGCGGAAAGCCAAGACTGGACGCCACCAATGTCGATCCATGCGCGTTTTGCCGACAGACCCGTTGCGCACTATGCCTGCGCCGCCCAGCAAAGCCGGGGGCGCCTTCACGCAGAGCCGGGCTGCGATCTGAGAAGCCCGTTTCAGCGCGACCGCGACCGCATCGTGCACTCTGCGGCGTTCCGGCGGCTCACTTATAAGACGCAGGTCTTCGTCTTCCATGAGGGCGACCATTATCGCACCCGGCTGACCCATAGCCTCGAAGTCGCACAGATTGCGCGCACGGTCGCCCGCGTGCTCCGGCTCGATGAAGATCTGGCGGAAACGATCGCACTCGCCCACGATCTGGGACATCCGCCCTTCGGCCATGCCGGTGAGGAGGCGCTGCACGAGCTTGCCAAGCCATTCGGCGGTTTCGATCACAACGCCCAGAGCCTGCGCACCGTCACCAAGCTGGAAAGCCGCTATGCTTCCTTTGACGGATTGAACCTGACCTGGGAAACGCTTGAAGGGCTCGTCAAACACAATGGCCCGCTGCTGACGGCCGACGGGGAGCCGACGCCGCGCTACGCCGTCGAGGGTCTGCCGGCCGCGATTGTCGAATATGGGCAGAGCCACGATCTCGATCTGGCAAGCTATGCCTCGGCGGAAGCGCAGGTCGCCGCGCTCGCCGATGACATCGCCTATAATAATCACGATCTGGACGACGGTCTGCGCGCCGGCATGATCGAGATCCGAAAGCTCCGCGACGTTCCGCTTGCCGGCCGGTTCATTTCGGAAGTCGAGCGGCTGCACGGGCTTCTCCCGGAGAACCGCCTGATCTATGAGGTCAACCGCCGTCTCATCAGCGCGATGGTCCACGACATCGTTGACGAGACTCTGCGCCGGTTGGGCGATCTTCAGCCGGCTTCGGTGGATGACATTCGCAATGCCCCCTATCCGGTGACGGCCTTCTCCGAAAGGATGACGGAGGAAATCGGCGAGCTGAGACGCTTCCTATTTGCGGAGTTCTACTTCCACCCCCGGGTTCGGAACATCATGGACGGCGCAAAGAAGGTTGTGCGCGACCTGTTCAACCATTTTCTTGCCGCCCCGGAAAGCCTTCCGGATGAATGGCGGCAAAAGGCAGAGACCAAGGAAAAGGGCCGGGTCATCAGCGATTTCGTCGCCGGCATGACCGACCGGATGGCCATGGAGACCCATCGGCGCCTATTTGACGACACGCCGCGATTGCGATAGCCGATAGCCTTGCCATTCAGACGCGTTTCGGCGCATCGGATCGATCATGATGAATGTCTTTTCAGATTTTGCGGCCCGGTTTCAGAAAGCCGGCGCGGGGCTCAAAGAGGCTGGCGTGCTCCCAGAGAGCGCCGACCTGTCCCAATTGACGGTCGAGCCGCCGCGCGATGCCGCGCATGGAGACATTGCGTCGAACGCCGCCATGGTGCTGGCGAAGCAGGCGAAGATGCCGCCGCGCGATCTCGCAGCGCATTTCATCGAGCATTTCAAGGGGGATGCCGATATTGCCCGGCTCGACATCGCTGGTCCCGGCTTCATCAATCTGACGCTCAAACAAGAATTCTGGCCCAGGCTTTTGAGGTCGATCCTGGAGCAGGGCGATGATTATGGCCGCTCCGGGCTCGGGCAGGCCGAGAAGGTCAATGTCGAATATGTCTCGGCCAATCCGACAGGCCCGATGCATGTCGGCCATTGTCGCGGCGCGGTGTTTGGTGATGCCCTGGCCAATCTTCTCGATTTCTCCGGCTATGACGTGACGCGGGAATATTATGTGAACGATGCGGGCGCCCAGGTCGATGTCCTCGCACGCTCTGTGTTCCTGCGCTACCGCGAGGCGCTGGGAGAGGACATCGGAGACATACCCGAGGGGCTCTATCCGGGCGATTATCTGCGCGCCGTCGGTGAGGCCCTGGCGGTCGAATACGGTCCGCGCCTGCACAATATGGAGGAGGCCGAGTGGTTGCCCGTCGTCCGGAAGACGGCCATCGAGATGATGATGGACATGATCCGGGGCGATCTGGCCGAGCTCGGCATCCATCACGATGTGTTCTTCTCCGAGCGCTCCCTCATCGACGGTGAGACCAACGAGGTCAGTGGGACCATCGAAGCGTTGAAGAAGGAAGGCCTGATTTACGAGGGCCGTCTTCCGCCGCCGAAGGGCAAACTGCCGGACGATTGGGAAGACCGCGAGCAGACGCTGTTCCGTGCAACCGATTTCGGCGACGATGTTGATCGCGCCCTCATTAAATCGGACGGCAGCTATACCTATTTCGCCTCCGATATGGCCTATCACCGGTCAAAATTCCGCCGCGGCTTCCGGCATATGATCGACGTTTGGGGGGCGGACCACGCCGGCTATGTCAAGCGCATGAAGGCGGCGGTTGCGGCGCTGACGGAAGGGGAGGGCGATCTCGACATCAAGATCTGTCAGCTCGTGCGTCTCTTCCGCGCCGGCGAGCCGGTCAAAATGTCGAAGCGATCGGGGTCTTTCGTCACGCTGCGCGAGGTGGTGGACGAGGTCGGGCCGGGGGCGGTCCGCTTCATGATGCTCTACCGCAAGAATGATGCGGTGCTCGATTTCGATTTCGCCAAGGTGCTCGAGCAATCCCGCGACAATCCGGTGTTTTATGTCCAGTATGCCCATGCACGGGCACACTCGGTCATGCGTAATGTCAAGGAATTGGCTCCGGACATAGATATAAGTGGAAAAGAGCTCTCGGGCGCCGCGCTCGATTTACTGAAAGACGACGCAGAACTTGCTGTTATAAAACGAATGTCGCATTATCCGCGTATTATCGAGTCTTCGGCTCAGGCGCACGAGCCGCATCGTATCGCCTTTTACCTCTACGAGCTTGCAAGCGAGTTTCATGGCCTATGGAACCGAGGCAAAGAGTTGCCACATTTACGGTTCATCGTCGGCGACGATCCGGAGATTACCAGGGCGCGCGTAGCTCTTGTGTTAGCGGTCGCGCAGATTGTACGGTCTGGCCTTGGCATATTGGGCGTTCAACCAATTTCTGAGATGCGTTGAGACTTGATCGGCTTAAGGCCGACGGCCTTTCGTCTAGCCGGGTTAAGGTAAAGAAAAGGTACATATGTCCATGTCTGACGATCCAAGAGGTTTTCGGCGCGGCCAGGGCGGTAGCCGTGACTACCCGCCGCGGCAAGCTCCCTCCGGGGCGCCTGGGGGCGATCGTTATGATGGGTATCGGCAATCCGAACCTTCCGCATCGCGGCCGCCGCGCAATCAGCCCGAAAAACAGCCCTCATTTTCCGCATTTCGTCCAGAGGCTTACGCGAAGAATGAGCCCGGCGGCGCTTCCGGGCATCCCGAACGGTCGGATTGGGAGGCCGCACAGCGCAATGCGCCGCCCCGAGCCGCACCGCCGCCCGCCGATCCCTATGCGCGAACACCACCTCCGCCGCCTCCGCCGCAGGATCCTTATTACCAGAACGCCTCGAGCGATCCTTACGCGCCGCGCTCATCGCGTGGCTATGCTCCGGATTGGGACCGCGAGTCCTTTCAGGAGTCCGGGGCAAGTCCGTTTCCGAGCTACTATCCGCCGGACGAGCCGGCCGCGTCCGATGCGCAGTCCGTGCATGATCGTTTCTTTGCGCCGGAAGAGGTGCCGGACGATGCGCCGCCTGCGGGGCATTATCGCGGCGCGTTCGAGGATCACAATTTCGAGCCCGGCCCGCCGCAAGGATTTGATCCGGAGCCGCCTCAGCGTTTTTCAGGCCCGCAAATGGAGCCCTATAGCAGCGAGCAGGCGCCACTGCACGGCGATGCCGGCAATTTCGACTCCAATTTTGAAGATAACGGCTTCTACAACTGGGATCAGCCCGATCAGGCGCCGCCTCCGCAGTCGGTGCGCCCCATCTATCCGCCCCCAGCGGATGAGGATCTTGACGCCGATTTCTTCGCCGACGAAGACGATTACGATCTCGACGAATATGAGGACGACCACAGAGGCGGGCGGAAGAAACTCGTAGCCGTCGTTCTGATCGGCGCTGTCGCTGTCGGCGGCGGTCTCGCCTATTTCTATAAGTCCTCGATCGGCGGCGGCGAAGGCCCCTCGCTGATCACGGCTGACAGCACCCCGATCAAAGAAGAGCCGGCCGATCCGGGGGGGCGTGAATTCCCCAATCGGAACAAGGTGATCTATGACCGGCTGATTGACGACGAATCCTCTTCGACGCAGGAGACCGCCAGCGCCGAGCCGGCGTCCTCCGGCGGCAACATACCCGGCATCGTCACGACCGGAACCCTCGAACAGCGGATCGAGAATGCTCTGAAGGCCCAGGGTAATGAGACTCAGACCAATGCGAGCGCGCCGGCGGCCAAGCAAGCCGAATCGCCCGATGCGCCGCGAACGGTCCGGACAGTCACGTTCAGTCCTGATGGAACCCAGCAGGCCGTGCAGCCGGATACGCAGCGGATCGCCGTGGCCAGCGCACAGAACAACCCGGTCTCGTCCGGCGTCGTCGTAACGTCGCAGCCGGCCACAATCGAATCCAGCCAGTCCGAGGGCGCGGAACAGACCGGGGCGGCGGAGCGGAGCCAGGCTTCGGGCACGCAGCAGATCGCAGCGGTTTCTCCGCAATCCCAGAGCCCGCAGGTCACTGCATCCCCGAGCGCTACGGGTAGCTATTTCGTCCAGATCGCTGCGCGCAATGATCAGGAGGCAGCGGTCGCGGCTTTCGCCACCTTGCAGCAGAAATACGCCTCGGTGATCGGCAACTATTCGCCATCCGTCCGGAAGGTTGATCTCGGTGCGAAGGGCGTCTGGTATCGCCTGCTCGTCGGCCCGGTCGAGACCAAGAGCGAAGCCGATGCGCTGTGCGAACAGCTCAAGGGCGCCGGCATGAAGAGCTGCTTCTCCCGGAAAAACTGATCAGTCCGGGAGGCCTCCGCATTGAGCGAGGGGATCGGTCTTCGCGCCTTCATCAGCGGCTGCGATTCAATCGCTTTGACCGACAGGGAACGGGGCCTCTTCCGCGAGGCCCGGCCCTGCGGCCTGATCCTCTTCAAACGAAATTGCCAGGACGCCGAGCAGGTCAGACGGCTTGTCGCCGAGTTCTACGATGCGCTCGGCGACGACCGTGGGCTCGTGCTGATCGACCAGGAGGGCGGGCGCGTTCAGCGCCTTCTCCCGCCGCAATGGCGGCGCTATCCCTCCGGACGCCGATTCGCTGACCTGCATGCCCGCGATCCGGAAAAGGGGCTGGAAGCAGCCCGCCTGGGCGCCAGGCTGATCGCCCGCGACCTCGCCGCGCTCGGGATCAATGTAAACTGCGCGCCGGTCCTCGACCTGCCGGTTGCCGGCGCTCACGATGTGATCGGCGACCGCGCCTATGGCTCGACCGCCGAGGCCGTTACCGCGCTTGGCCGTGCGGTCGCGGAAGGCTATCTCGAAGGCGGCGTGCTGCCCGTCATCAAGCATATTCCCGGCCACGGCCGCGCGAAGGTCGACAGCCACGCCTCGCTGCCGGTTATCGAGGCATCCCGTGAGGCATTGAGCGCGACCGATTTCCAGCCGTTTCATGCCTTGCGCGATATGCCGCTCGGCATGACCGCGCATGTGCTGATCCCCGCCATCGATCCCGATCGGCCGTCGAGCGCATCGCCGATGATTATCGGCGAAATCATCCGCGGCGAGATCGGCTTCGATGGCCTGCTTATGTGCGACGATCTTGGCATGGGGGCGCTTTCGGGCGACATGAATGACCGTGCCGGCGCCGTTCTTGCGGCAGGATGTGATGTCGCGCTACATTGCGACGGGACTTTCGGGGAAATGGAAGCCGTTGCCGCCGCAGCGCCGGAGCTGAGCGGCGCTTCCGCGCGCCGGTTCTCGGCCGCCCGCCAGCGTCTTGCCGCCGCCCGCAGTTTCGACGAAGTCCGGGCGGAGGCGCTAATGGCTGAAGTTCTAGGCGAAATCGCATGAATCAGCCATGATGCTGAAGATTTTAACCTTTTTCCTCTGACGGCATGAACGAAGACCAGCCCCCGAACGGGGCCGACCACAATCAGGCGGAGAACGAAAATGGCGTTGCTGCGGACAGCGGCGACTTCGCCAATGTCGTGCCGTTCGACGAGGTCTCATCGTCGGAGCGCCTGGTCGTTTCGCTCGATGGTTATGAGGGGCCGCTTGACCTGTTGCTGAGCCTTGCGCGGACGCAAAAGGTCGATCTGTCCAAAATCTCGGTTCTCGAACTGGCGGAACAATATCTGGAATTCATTGCCCAGGCCCGCGCCATGCGGCTCGAAATCGCCGCCGACTATCTGGTGACGGCCGCCTGGCTGGCCTTCCTGAAGTCGAAGCTGCTCCTGCCCCCCGAAGAGAAGGACGAGGACGAGCCAAGCGGCGAAGAAATGGCGCTCCATCTTGCATTCCGGCTCAAGCGGCTCGATGCGATGCGCGATGCCGTTGCGCGGCTGTTCGGCAGAAAGCAGCTCGGCGTCGACTATTTCCATCGCGGCATGCCGGAAGGCATTCGGACCGTTCGCAAGAGCGAATATTGGGCCAGCGTCTACGATCTTCTGAAAGCCTATGCCGAGCAGCGCGGCAAGAATGCGGTTGCTCCCGTCGAGCTCGGCGGACGCGAAGTCTGGTCGGTCTACGAGGCGCGCGAGCTTCTGGAGCGGCTTTCCGGAGGGATGGCCAATTGGTCGATCCTGGAGAGTTATCTCGAGGAGTATCTGGGGATCCCGGAGGCGGGCAAGACGGTGCTCGCGAGCTCTTTCGGCGCGACGCTGGAAATGGCGCGCGAAGGACATATCGAGATTCGTCAGGCGCAAGCCTTTGCGCCGCTTTATATCCGCTGGCTGCGTCTGGGGCACTCCCAATCCGCTTCCCGCGACCGTACCTAGTGCACTGACGCATTCACATGGTTCATGTGTCCGCGCCCTGGCTCTTTGTTTATGCATCAATTTTGCCAAACTCCGGCCGTTGCCTCCGTTTGGATCGATGCACTCGATGAGTTGAAAGCGTTTCAATTGGCTCCGCGAACGGGTAGGCGTCGGCCACGCCCGTCTCGCCTATGGAACATCCGAGATGTCGAAAAACGAGACGAAACAGGAAGATCAGGCACGTCTGCCGCTCCCGGCGCGCGAGGCGCCGCCGGCCCAGCATCTGGCGGGCAATGTCACCCGCTTGCCTTCGGCTGAGCGTCTGGAGAAGCTTCGCGTGATGGAGGCGGTGCTTTTTGCGGCTGCCGAGCCGATGGACGAGGCCTCGCTCGCGGAATATTTCACCGGCAGCGATGATATCGGCGCGCTTCTGGAGGAGTTGCAGAACCTCTATACAGGGCGCGGCGTCAATTTGACACGGGTGGCGGGAAAATGGGCTTTCCGCACGGCGCCGGACCTCTCGTTCATCCTGGAGCGGCATGCGGTGGAGCCGCGCAAGCTCTCCAAGGCGGCCCTGGAGACGTTGGCGATCATCGCCTATCACCAGCCGGTGACGCGCGCCGAGATCGAGGAAATCCGCGGGGTTTCCATCTCGAAGGGCACGCTTGACGTTCTGATGGAGATGGGTTGGATCCGCCTTCGCGGCCGCCGCCGTGCGCCCGGCCGCCCCGTCACCTACGGCACGACCGACGAGTTTTTAGAGCATTTCGGCTTCGACAGCGTGAAAGATCTGCCCGGCCTCTCCGAACTCAAAGGCGCCGGCCTCCTCGACAGCAATCTGCCACCGGGATTCACCATACCCGAGCCGAATGATTCGCCGCTGCTCACGCAAGATGAGGACCCGCTTGACGGCGGCGATCCCGGCGATGAGCTCGCCAGCGAGGCTGAGGAGCCGCTCGCCGACGAAGACGAAACACCGGCCGAGGATGGCTCGTCCCGCTTTCAGCCTCACGTCTTCGACCTTTTAAGACGCAGTCAAGGCTGATAAAACTATACTGCAAGGACTTATTGCGGCCTGGTGGAGAAGGATTTGCGTTTGGCATTGTTCCGGCAGAGCGAGGCTGACCCTGGCGAGGGTAAATCCGCCGGGATTTCTCATTGGGAAAGAGGGCGCAAAGCTGCGGCGACCATAGCGGCCGGCGTGTCTCTGTCCGGGGTGAGCAAGAGTTTCGGCGCAATTCCGGCGGTTCGGGATTTCAGCTTCGACATTTCACCTGGCGAGATCGTCTGTTTGCTCGGGCCATCGGGTTGCGGCAAGACGACGCTGATGCGCCTGATCGCCGGCATCGAGCGGCCGGATCGCGGACAGATCGCAATCGGCGGGATCGACGTTTCCTCGCCCAGCATCTTTATGCCGCCCGAGCGCCGCGGCGTCGGACTGATGTTTCAGGATTTCGCGCTGTTCCCGCATCTGCCGGTCATCGACAATGTCGCTTTCGGCCTGAAACGGCTCGGCCGCAAGGTTGCGCGGGAGGAAGCACTCATTGCGCTGGCCCGGATGGGGCTCGCCGACTATGCCCATCACTATCCGCATATGCTTTCCGGCGGCCAGCAGCAGCGGGTGGCCCTGGCGCGGGCGCTTGTGCCGCGCCCCGGCGTTCTGCTTATGGATGAGCCGTTTTCCGGCCTCGATAGCCGCTTGAAGCAGAACATCCGGAACGAAACGCTCGCCATCCTGCGCGAAGTCCGCGCGACGGCGATCATCGTCACCCATGATGCCGAGGAAGCCATGCGGCTTGCCGACCGGATTGCCGTCATGCGCGCCGGCCGTCTCGTTCAGGCGGGAACGGTCGATGAACTCTATCACCGGCCGGCCGATGTTTACGTGGCCGAGACCTTCTCGGAGATGAATGTCGTGCCTTGCCGGGTGATTTCCGGCTGGGCGGTGGGTCCGCTCGGCCGTTTCCGCGCTCCTGAGGGGGTAGAGGGCGAGGTAACGCTTTGCGTGCGGCCCTGGGAGATGGAGCTGTGCGATGCCGTGGACGGCACGCCGGCCCATGTGCTCGAGACGCGTCTGCTCGGTCATGAAATACTGATCGAGCTCGGCGTGAAGGGGCTCGACTGCTCATTGACTTTGCGCGCCGAAAATGGGCCCCTTCCGGAGAAGGGGAGCGAACTCCATCTGCGCGTTAAGCCTGGCTCCGTCTTGATCTTTCCCCGATCCGACGACACTTCTATAGCAAGGATCGACGGAGCGGCGCTTGCGGCCCGTTCATATTAGGCGTAAGTTTTCACGAAAGCGGCCCGCAAAAGGAAGTAAGGTAAGCAAATGGCTCCCAGCTGGTTACAAATCGTTGTTGTGATTCTCTTGATCGTGCTCCTGTTCGGGCGCGGCAAGATCTCCGAGGTCATGGGCGACTTCGCCAAAGGCATCAAGAGCTTCAAGCACGGCCTGTCCGAGGACACCGAGGAAAAGGCGGCGGAGGAGCCGAAAGTCCTTGAGGATCGCCCTGCCGAGAAAAAGATCGATGCGAACGTTTCCTCGCACGAAAATATGCGGGTCGGCTAAGACGGTTGAGATCGCGTTGCTCCTATAGCCGCGAACCGTGCGCCGGCTGCTCTTCATCGAAAGCCTGAACTGCGATGCTGGATATTGCGTGGTCAGAATTGCTGCTGGTTGCGATCGTGGCAATTCTGGTTGTAGGCCCGAAGGAATTGCCGGCCCTCTTGCGCTCGCTTGGCCGGATGGTCGGAAAGCTGCGCTCGACAGCCGACGAGTTCCGCAAGTATTTCGATGAGGCGGTCCGCGAGGCTGGCGGCGAGGATCTGCAGCGCGAAATGCGGGCTCTTAAGTCGAACAACCCGCTGAATCAAGTGCGCGACTCCATCGAGGAGATGGGGCGCGATCCTCTCAGCTCCGGTGGGAAGAAAGAGGCGCCCAAACCCAGTGACGAGGCCGACAGCGGGGCCGATGATGAGCTCGGGCCACCGCCGCCCCTGCCGCCGAAGGACGCAAGCGACACGGCGACATCGCCGGAGCCCCGCGCAGCGAGTTCCACAGACGCGGAGGCCGCGTCCGAGCCCGCCGCCTCCTCGTCGAACGGCGCCGAGACTTCGAATGGCAGCGGGCATGAAATCAGAGTGAACGGCGAACACCGGGCCACCAACTAGCCGAGAGCGCGATCTTCCGTGACGACCGATGATATCGATGCCACAAAAGCCCCGCTGATCGATCACCTGATCGAGCTGCGTCAGCGTCTTTTGTGGACGATTGTCGGTGTCGCGATCGCATTCGTCATCTGCATCTTCTTTGCCAAGGGCATCTACAACATCCTGGTCATGCCCTATCGCTGGGCCGTGGGCGAGGATGTGCCGATCGGCATGATCTATACCGCGCCGCAGGAGTTCTTCTTCACCCAGCTCCGGCTGGCGCTGTTCGGCGCGATCTTCCTGGCCTTCCCGATCATCGCCTCGCAGATCTATATGTTTGTGGCGCCCGGCCTTTATAAGACCGAAAAACAGGCCTTTGTGCCCTATCTGATCGCCACGCCGATCCTGTTTCTCCTCGGCGCGCTGCTCGTCTACTTCGTCGTCATGCCGCTGGCGATGCAGTTCTTCCTGTCGATGCAGCAGACGGACGGGCCGGTGAAGATCGAGCTGACGGCGCGGGTCAGCGAATATCTCTCATTGATCATGACGCTGATCCTCGGCTTCGGCATCTGTTTCCAGCTGCCTGTGGTGCTGACCCTGTTGGCGCGCGCCGGGTTCATTACCTCGGACGATCTGAAGTCCAAGCGCCGCTATGCCATCGTGCTCGCCTTCCTGGTCGCCGCTTTCCTGACGCCGCCCGACCCGATCAGCCAGATCGGCATGGCCATCCCCACGGTCGTGCTCTATGAGGCGTCGATCTTCGCCGTCACCCTGATGGAGAAGAAGCGCGCGGCGGCTCAGCAGGAAAGCGAGGAGGAATAATCCGGGCTGAGGCTTGTGCAGGTGCGTAGGATGGGTCGAGCTCTGCGAGACCCATCGATTCTGCCTCCACGGCGGGTTTCCACCCGCCTGCGCGGGTGTCAACCCACCCTACCGAGACCTGTGGCAGCGCTTGGCTTGTGGTCAGTCCAGGGTGGACGTGAGGGCGCGCGCGTCCTATAGCTGCTGCCGGGTTTATTGATCCCCATTTCCAACGTTTGAGAGATTCCCGCCGTGCTCGATCTGAAACTGATCCGGGACAACCCAGAGATTTTGAAGGACGCTCTGGAAAAGCGTGGCCAGCCGGATGACGAGGCGGCCGCGCTGATCGCCAGCATCCAGGAGCTGGACGCCGAGCGCCGCCAGACGATCACCGCGCTGCAGGACGCTCAGTCGCGCCGCAATCAGATTTCCAGGGAGGTCGGCAAGGCCAAGGCGGCCAAGGATGAGGAAAAGGCGCAGGCGCTGATCGCCGAAATGGGCGATCTGAAGGACCGTGTCGCCGGGGGCGAGGCGCAGGAGAAGGAGATTTCGGCCAAGCTCGATGCGCTGCTCGCCGGTATCCCGAATCTGCCGGCCGATGACGTTCCGCTCGGCGATGAAAGCGCGAATAAGGAAATCCGCCGCTGGGGCGAGCCGCCGAAGTTCAATTATGGGGCCAAGCAGCATTTCGAGCTGGGCGAGGCGCTCGGTCAGATGGATTTCGAGACGGCGGCGAAGCTTTCCGGCAGCCGCTTCGTGATCCTGAAAGGCACGCTTGCACGGATGGAGCGGGCGCTGGCGGCGTTCATGCTGGATCTGCATACGCGCGAGTTCGGTTATGAGGAGGTTAATCCGCCTTATTTGGTGCGCGACGAAGCGGCCTTCGGTACGGGACAGTTGCCAAAATTTCGGGATGATCTTTTTTCAGCAAAATCCATCGATTTTGAAGCTATGAACGCAGATCATGTGAATTGGGCGGAAGAGCGCGGCGCAACCATCAAAAAACGTCTTGCGGCTTTGAAAGAACAAAAACTGTCTGAAGACGATCTTCAAAATGCGCGTCAGGAAGAGATTGAACGCTTTATGGGGGAAGAGCTGGAGAGCGGCCAAAATTTTATACACCGATTCAAAGCAGGCGAATATACCCGAGAGCAATGGCTCGTCCCGACTGCCGAAGTCCCTTTGACTAATCTTGTCCGCGAAGAAATCCTCGACGAAGGCGTATTCCCACTGCGCTACACGGCGCACACGCCATGTTTCCGCTCCGAAGCCGGCGCGGCGGGCAAGGACACGCGCGGCATGATCCGGCTGCATCAATTCTCCAAGGTCGAGTTGGTGAGCATTACCACGCCCGAGCAGTCCGAGGAAGAGCATGAGCGGATGACCGCCTGCGCCGAGGAAGTGCTGAAGCGCCTGGGGCTCGCCTACCGCACCGTCGTGCTGGCGACCGGCGATATGGGCTTTGCCGCGCGCAAGACCTACGACATCGAGGTGTGGCTGCCGGGGCAGGACACCTATCGCGAAATTTCGAGCTGCTCCAATTGCGGGGATTTCCAGGCGCGCCGGATGAATGCGCGCTACCGGCCGAAAGAGGGCAAGGATCTGCGCTTCGTGCACACGCTGAACGGTTCCGGCCTCGCTGTCGGACGCACGCTGGTCGCCATTCTTGAGAACTACCAGCAGGCAGACGGCAGCATCCGCATTCCTGAAGCGCTGGTCCCCTATATGGGCGGGCTGGAAGTGATCGAGGCGGCTGGGTAATCCATGCCTAGTCAGAAGATCTCCGTCGCCCCGGAAGCCCGAAGGGCTGTCCGGGGCCTATTGCCCCATCTGCAGGGTAGTGCGCATCGGTGAGCCGGATCAGGCCCCGGATCTGCGCTTCGCTCGTCCGGGGCGACGATGCTGTTTTTCGAAAGGCATTTCATGCGTATCCTGATCACCAATGATGACGGTATCGAAGCGCCGGGGCTCGACGTCCTGCAGCAGATCGCCTCGGAGTTGAGCGACGATGTCTGGGTGGTCGCGCCGGAGACAGACCAGAGCGGGGCCGCCCATTCGCTGACGTTGCACGAGCCGCTCCGCCTGCGCCAGCTCAGCGAGCGCACTTATGCCGTGAAAGGCACGCCGACCGACTGCGTGATCATGTGCGTGCGCCATATTCTGCACGACCAGAAGCCGGATCTGGTGCTGTCCGGTGTCAATGGCGGGCACAATATCGCGGATGATGTGACCTATTCCGGCACCATTGCGGGCGCGATCGAAGGCACGCTGCTCGGCATTCGCTCGATCGCGCTCAGCCTGGCGGTCAGTTACGAAACCCGCGCCGAAATTCGCTGGCAGACGCCGATGACGCATGGCGCAACGGTCATTCGCAAGCTCTTGAAATCCGGCTGGCCGCACGATGTCATGCTGAACGTCAATTTCCCCGATTGCGAGCCGGAGGAGGTGCGCGGCATCGAGGTGACCGTACAGGGCAAGCGCGACCAGGATTATCTGCGCATCGTCGACCGTACCGATGCGCGCGGCAAACCCTATTACTGGCTCGGCTTCAATCGCCAGCTCTCAGAGCCCGAAAAAGGCACCGACCTTTGGGCGCTGCGGGAAAGGGCGATTTCGGTCACGCCGCTGCATTTGAATTTGACGCATGTCGAGACCTGCCGGAAACTGAAGCTCGATCTGGACGAGAGTGCCGGCTAACGCGCTGAAATCACTTCCGAAGTTTTGCTCATGTGGCAGAGGTTTCGTCTTGGGATGAAGGACCGGGCGATGAGCGCGGCCGATCTTGTTGCGCAGCTGCGCAAGAGGGGCATCAAGGACGAGCGCGTGCTGGCCGCCATTCTCCACGTCCCGCGCGAGCGGTTCATCGGCGAGCTGGATGCAAGCGCCGCTTACCGCGACGCCGCCCTTCCGATCGCATGCGGACAGACGATATCCCAGCCCTTCGTCGTCGGCTATATGACCGAAAAGCTCGGCGTCGAAGACGATCACGATGTGCTCGAAATCGGCACGGGTTCGGGCTATCAGGCCGCGATCCTCGCGCGCCTTTGCCGCCACGTTTACACGATCGAACGCCATGAAGAGCTGCTTGAGGAGGCGAAGCGGCGCTTCGAAGAGCTCGGCATCGGCAATATCACCGCCATCACCGCGGACGGGGCGAAAGGCTGGCCGGAGCCGCGCCAGTTCGACCGTATTATCGTGACCGCGGCGGCCGGCAAGGTTCCGCAGGCGCTCGTCGCGCAGCTAAAAGAGGGTGGCCGGATGATCTTGCCACTAAGCGAATGGTGGTTGGGGCAGCGGCTCGTGCTTCTGGAGAAAAGGGAAGGCGAAGTCAAACAGGAGGATCTCCTGCCTGTTCGCTTCGTGCCGCTGATTTCCTAGCGCAACGCGCGTCCGAACGGACGCGGACAGTTACGCTAACTTATTGAAATAGATCAACTTAACCTCGTTCAAGTGGTTCCACTTGAACGAGGTTAAGTTGATCTAAGGCCATCAGATCGCCTGAACGGCTTGCCGCCGATCCGCTTGGAAAGCAGAATGACCCATTCGCGCAAGATGAGACATTCTCTGAAACTCGCCTCAGCGCCGCAACCAGACCGGATGACATTATGATTGCCGTGATTTTCGAAGTCGAACCGCGCCCCGAACGCAAAGGGGATTATCTCGATCTTGCCGCCCAATTGCGCCCGCTATTGGAGGAGATTGACGGATTCATCTCGATCGAACGCTTCCAGAGCCTGACGAATGAGAACAAGATCCTATCCCTGTCATTTTTCCGCGATGAGGCGGCGATCGCCGATTGGCGAAGTCGTCAGGCGCATCGCGCCGCTCAGGCGAAGGGGCGTTCGGATTATTTCTACAATTACAGGTTGCGTATAGCCGGCGTTATCCGCGATTATGGCATGTCCGATCGCGATCAGGCGCCCGAAGACAGCCGTGCCGTTCATGAAACTTAATCCGCATCGAATTCGACGCGATTTTAAGTATGTTTTAACTGGCTGACGGCCAAGATCGCCTCGGATGTGAGGTGCGGCCATGATTTCAAGTCAGTTTTCATTTCGGCGCCGTGTGTTTGTTAAGCGCGTTGCGTCAATCTTCAGTATCGGTCTCGCGGTCTCCCTGGCCGCTTGCAGTTCCCAGGGAATCTCCTTTGAAGAAACCGGAGCCATTCGGGATCGCCACGGAAGCTCCGTGCCGATCCCGTCAGAACCGGTTTACGGCTATTCGGACGCCAAGACGGCGGCGAGAGGCGGCAATGGCGCGCCATTTCGCTCCGCCGCCGCGGATACGAGCTATCCGCAATCGTCCATTCAGCGGACGTCGCTGGCGCCGGTCCGGACGGCCTCTTATGACAGCTCCGGCTCCGGCCGCTATGTCGGCGGCAGCTATGCAATGCAGCCGGTCGTTGCGCATGGCGCAGACAGCGCGGCCCCCAAAAATGACGACAACACCGCCTCGGGTGTGCGCTATGCCCAGGCGAGACCGAGCTACTATGGCAGCCGTTCCTATGACGATCGGCCCAGCTATAGCGACTACAAGCCTTACCGCGTGAAGTCCTATTCCGAGAAATATGACGAGGCGCATGAGGCCCCGGGCCCGGTCCATCACGGCGGCTATTATGTCGTGAGGGAGGGCGATACGCTCTATGGCATCGCCAAGCGCTTCGGATTGAGCACGGTGGAGCTGGCGGGTGCGAATGGTATTACCGGCTCGACCATCTATGCCGGACAGAAGCTGCGTATCCCCGGCGGCCCGACATATACCGGTACGAGCCGACGTGGCGACTATGCGCGCCATGATTCTCACGGCCCGGCATATGACGGCGATAGTGCCCCTTACGATGACTACAAAGCGCCGCCACCCGGCTATGGTCCGCGCGATCGCGGCGGTTCCGGCCCAAGCTATGCGGATCATCCGCCGCGCGGCCGCTCCTATGCCGAGCCTGGTGACGATAGGGATGGCGAGAACTATGATCGGCCATCCTCCCATGCCAAGGAGCCGCCTTATCGCGATCATCCGGAGAAGCGCTACGCCAGGCCTTATGACGAGCGGGCGTCTCATGATCGCGGCGACGGCTATGCCCACCGCAATCGGAACCCGGAAGGCGCCTATTACAGCTACACGGTCCAGCGCGGCGACACGCTTTACGACATCGCCCAGCGCAACGGGCTGACCCATCGGGAGCTGGCCGCCTATAACGACATTCCGGTCTCCGCAACGCTCCTCCCGGGCCAGGTCCTGCATATTCCCAAAGGGCGCGGATATGATTTGGGCCGGAAGCAGGATGGCGGCGGCTATGAGAATCGCGGTCCTGCGGCCGATCACCTCGGCAATGGCTATTCGCGGCGGGTTCCCTATTCGCAGAAAACGCCCAAACCCAAGAAGAGCGACGCCAAGGAAGAGCGCAAGCTTGCCCGCAAGGCCGCCCCAAATCGCGCCGAGCGCAAGCCTTTGCCTTCAAGCGATGCCAAGCCCGCCGCCGCGGCCCCGAGCGAGAAGAAGGCTGAGCCGATCTTGGCCGCTGCCCGCGACGTCAATGTGGCCAATGGGACTGATGGCGGGGTGGCGGATAGAAAGGACTGTCAGAGCCTTCTCGCCCAGCCGGTCGCCCGCAGCGGCACGACCTTCCGCGAGCCGGTTCAGGGCCTGATCGTCGCCAAGTTCGGCTCAGGGGACGACGGCTCGTTCAATGACGGCATCGACTTTTCGGTTCCAAAGGGAACGCCGGTCAAAGCGGCCGAGAACGGTGTCGTCGCCTATGTCGGGAACGAGCTGCCGGGCTTTGGCAATCTGATCCTGGTCCGGCACGCCGACGGCTATGTCACGGCCTATGCGCACAATGACAAGGTGCTCGTGCGCCGCTGCGAAATCGTCAAACGCGGACAGGTCATCTCCAAGGCCGGCGCGACGGGCGAGGTGACGAAGCCGCAGCTTCATTTCGAGCTTCGCAAGGACTCCAAAGCCGTCGATCCCGAGGCGTATTTTTCCAGGTCGTGACTCCCCCGGGTCCTGACCGATACTCCGGCGGTTGCCCCCAGCCGCCGGAGCCCTTTTTCCGGCAGCGGGGCTGCTCGAAGCGCATGATCGCTCCGAACTCGCATATCACGTTGTCAACTGCCGGCCCTCGCGCCCTGCCGCATCCTGGATGAATTGCCAGGCGACGCGCCCGGAGCGGGCGCCGCGGGACATGGCCCATTGCAGAGCCTCGGCTTCGAGCGCCTCCCGGTCCATTGAAAGCCCGAAATGGTCCGCATATCCCCGCACGATTTCGAGATAATCGGCCTGCGCGCAATTGTGAAAGCCAAGCCACAGGCCAAAACGGTCGGAAAGCGACACTTTCTCCTCGACGGCTTCGGACGGGCTGATGGCGGTGGAGCGCTCATTCTCCATCATGTCTCTCGGCATCAGATGCCGCCGGTTCGATGTCGCATAGAAAACCACATTCTCCGGCCGGCCTTCGATCCCGCCCTCAAGCACCGCTTTTAGCGATTTATAGGAGGTGTCATCGGCGTCGAAGGAGAGATCGTCGCAGAAAATGATGAAGCGGTGCTCGGATTTGCGGATATGGGCAAGGCAGGCCGGAAGGCTTGCAATGTCCTCGCGGTGGATCTCGACGAGCTTCAGCGTCGCGCCGTCCTTGCCCGAGGGAAGGGTTCCGAGAATCGCGGCGTGTACCGCCTTGACGAGCGAACTCTTTCCCATGCCCCGCGCGCCCCAGAGCAGCGCATTGTTCGCCGGCAGCCCCTTCGCGAAGCGTTCCGTATTGTCGAGCAGCGTGTCGCGCACCTGCTCCACCGCCTTGAGCAGGGAAATCGGGACACGATTGACCTTCGGAACGGGCTGGAACTGTTCGGTGTGGGCCAGCCAGATGAAAGCGTCGGCCGACGAAAAATCAGCAGGCGTAGGCGGCGGCGGAGCCAGGCGCTCGAGCGCATCGGCGATGCGCGCCAGAAAGTCCTGCGCTTCGGGGCTGCCGATCCTCGGCAAATCGACGAGTTTGGGGTCGGGTGCGGACATGGGGCCTTTCCCTTGGGGCGTTTCGTATCCAGGTTCGGATGAGAGGACCAATTGCGGCACTTTTCGTCAAGTCTGGCAAGGAAATAGGCAATTCGACACTAGCCCCAGGGCTTCTCTCGCGCTATTGAGGGGATGCTATTCCCGCTGCCTTGGCCGTTGCATCATCTAGCAAGGCCATTATATTCGCCAAAACTCTGCGACGTTTCGCTAGGCGGCCCACCGGACCGATGCAGCGTCCCCAAGGAGGTCTTACACCGATGTTCATAACGGAAGCCTACGCCCAGGCTGGAGGGGGCCCTGGCGGCGGTGGTCTGCTGTTTCAGCTTTTGCCCTTCGTTCTGATCCTTGCGATCATGTATTTTCTGATCATCCGGCCGCAACAGAAACGGCTGAAGGATCAGCGGGACATGATCGCCTCGATTCGGCGGAACGATACGGTCGTGACGGCTGGCGGCATGGTCGGCAAGGTTACCAAGCTGATCGGCGATGCCGAGCTTCAGGTAGAGCTGGCCGATGGCGTCCGCGTCCGCGTGGTCCGGAACACGATTTCGGAGGTACGCACACGCGGCGACGTCCGCGAAGCCGCCGCCCGGCAGGAAGCCGTACGCGCCGACAATGATGACGACGATGAGGACGGCGACGTCGAAGGGGAAAGCCCCGCCGGGAAGTCCGAGAAGGCCAAGGCGAAGCGCGCCTGAGGCTCGCCCGCCCCGGAAGGACATCTTGACCTTTGGCACAAAGACGCAAAACGCGCTAAAGCTCGTCGCGAAGGCGAGGAACTGATGCTTTATTTTGATCGCTGGAAAATCATTCTGATCGTGACGATTGCGGCAGGGGGGCTGTTGTTCACGCTGCCCAATCTGTTCGCCCCGAGTCAGCTTCAGGCGCTGCCGGGCTGGATGCAGATGCGCATGCCCCTGGGGCTCGATCTGCAGGGCGGCTCGCATCTGCTTCTGCAGATGAACTCCAAGGAGCTTCGGGACGACCTGCTCGAGTCCATCGCTGGCGATGCTCGGCAGGCCCTGCGCGAGGCGCGCATCGGCTATTCCGGGCTAGGCCGGGCGGGGGACGAGGTCCGCGTCACGATCCGCAAGCCGGAAGATGTCGAGACGGCCCTGACCAAACTGCGTGATCTGGCGCGCCCCCTGTCGAGTACGATTTTGGGCGGCAGCGGACGCGATCTCGAAGTCGAGCGCGGCGAGGGCAATGTCATCAGGCTGCGGCCATCCCCGGCGGCCCTGACGCAGCGCGTCAGTGCGGCCCTTGGCTCCTCGATCGAAACCATCCGCCGCCGCATCGACGCCCTCGGCACGACCGAGCCGACGATTCAGCGCCAGGGCGAAGACCGGATCCTGCTGCAGGTTCCCGGTTTCGACGACCCCGCCCGCCTCAAGACGATCGTCGGCCAGACGGCGAAGCTTACATTCCATCTCGTCGATCAGACCATGAGCGCTTCGGAGGCGATCTCCAGCAGGCCGCCGCCAGGATCGGCGGTGTATGAATCAACGGAGGCGGGCGCTCCGCCCTATCTCTTACAGAAGCGCACCATCGTCAGCGGCGAGGATTTGGTTGATGCGCAGCCGACCTTCGATCGGCGGACGAATGAGCCGGTCGTCTCCTTCCGTTTCGACTCCTCGGGCGCGCAGCGATTTGCCAGGGTGACGAAGGAGAATGTCGGCCGCCCCTTCGCCATCGTTCTTGACGACAAGGTCATATCCGCCCCCGTGATCCGCGAGCCCATTTTGGGTGGCTCCGGTCAGATCTCCGGCAATTTCAGCGTTCAGGAAGCCAACAACCTCGCGATCCTGTTGCGCTCCGGCGCGTTGCCGGCGTCGCTTCAGGTCATCGAGGAACGGTCCGTGGGCGCCAGCCTCGGCGCGGATTCCATCGAAGCGGGCAAGGTTGCCGGGGTGATCGCCTTTGTCGCCGTCGTGGCTTTCATGATCGGCGGATACGGGCTGTTCGGGATTTTTGCCGTCGTGGCGCTGATCGTGAATGTCGGGCTGATCATAGCGACACTGTCGCTTCTGCAGGCGACGCTGACCCTGCCGGGCATTGCCGGTATTGCGCTGACGATGGGTGTTGCGGTCGATTCGAACGTTCTGATCTTTGAGCGGATCAGAGAGGAATCCCGGTCCGGCAAGTCGACTATATTGGCCATCGAAGCCGGTTTCTCGCGGGCCTATTCGACCATCATCGACGCCAACCTGACGGGGCTGCTCGGCGGTATCATCCTGTTTTGGCTCGGCGTCGGGCCTGTCCGGGGATTTGCCGTCACCTTATGTATCGGCATTCTCGCCTCGATGTTCACTGCGATCACGCTGACACGGCTGCTGATCGTGGAGTGGCTGCGTATTACGCGCCCGCAAACCGTTCCGATTTGAGGTGCCTCATGGCCTTCGCATTCAAACCGATCGAACTCGTTCCGCAGCACACGAATATCCCGTTTGCGTCTTATTTCCGTGTCTGTCTGACCATTTCGGGAACATTGATTCTCGTGACAATTGTCCTGCTTGCGACGCTCGGGCTGAATTTCGGCATCGATTTCCGGGGCGGGACGCTGATCGAGATCCGCACGACCAACGGTCCCGCCGATATTGGCGCAATCCGCTCCAATCTGGGCGGTCTCGACCTCGGCGAAGTCCAGATTCAGAAGTTCGGTGCGCCCGAGGAAGTGCTGATCCGCATTGCCGAGCAGCCCGGCGGAGAACAGGCGCAGCAGGAGGCGGTCGACAAGATTCAGGCCTCTCTCGGCCAGAATGTGGAGCTCCGACGCACCGAGGTCGTTGGAGCGACCGTATCGAGTGAGCTCGTTCAGCAGGCGCTGATCGCGCTCGTCCTCACCTGCCTCGGCATCTTCGTCTATGTGTGGTTCCGGTTCGAATGGCAGTTCGCGCTCGGCGCTGTCGTGGCCCTGTTCCACGATGTGTTCATAACGGTCGGTGTGTTCTCCGCGACTCAGCTAGATTTCGACCTGACGATCGTAGCCGCGCTTCTGACGATTCTCGGCTATTCGATCAATGACACCGTCGTGATCTATGACCGGATCCGGGAAAACTTGCGCAAATATAAGAAGAAGCCGATCAACGAGCTGATCAACCTTTCGGTTAACGAGACGCTGTCACGCACGGTCATGACAACCGGCACGACGCTGCTCGCGCTCATGGCGCTCTATCTCTTCGGGGGCGAGGTGATCCGCGGCTTCACATTCGCGATCTTGTTTGGCATCGTGATCGGCACCTATTCGTCGGTGTTCATTGCCGCACCGTTCTTGATCTTCCTGGGCGTGAAGCGCGACTGGAGCGGCGTCAAAGCGCCGTCGCCCGGCTCGGAACGCCGCGCTGCGGATGTCTGACGTGATATGGAGCTCCCGCCGCCACTCCTAACCGGGCGTCCGCCCATTTCCGGCTATGGGCGTGGCGGTTTTCGGCTTGGCGGGATCGAACATCCCGGATCGGTGCTGATCCTGCCGGAGGGCGTCTATGCCTGGCCGGTTGACGACGCCGCCCGGCTTTCCGAAGACGCCGTGCAGCCCGTGCTCGACGAAGGCGCCGCGCTCGGCTTTTTCATCCTTGGCACTGGCGCAAGCCAGATTTTTCCGAGCGCGTCTTTGCGGGAGCGTTTCGCGAGCGCCGGCATCGCTCTTGAAGCCATGGACACCGGCGCGGCCTGCCGCACCTATAATATCCTTCTGGCCGAGGAGCGCGTCTTTGCGGCGGCCATGATCGCCTTGTCCTGAAGACGGCTCGTCATGAGCGCAACGCGCGTCTGAATGGACTCGGACAGTTGCGCTTGTCTTTTGAAATAGATCAACTTGACCTCGTTAAATTGAGTCCAATTGAACGAGGGTTGGTCTAGCGCATGAGCGAGGGCAATCGGTGGCCGGGGCCGTGCAAACAGACGCCGATTATATTCGCGATCTCGTCAGGCGCGGCGATCGGGACCGCTTCTGGGCCGCGCTCCTGGCGCCGGAGCCGGCACGCGCCGATTTGCTGGCGCTTTATGCGTTCAACCTAGAGCTTGCCCGCATCTGCGAACAGGTCAGCGAACCGCAGCTCGGCGAGATTCGCCTGCAATGGTGGCGCGAAACGGTGAACGCGGCACTTGGCGGTGAAGCGGCGGATCACCCCGTTCTGCGCGCGCTTGCCGCAGCCGCGTCGCGCCACAAGCTGGACGCCCGAGTGCTGGACGGCATGATCGAGGCGCGAAGTTTCGATCTCTATGACGATCTCATGCCGGATTTTGCCGCGCTCGACGCCTATCTGGCCGCAACCGCCGGGGCAGTGTTCCGCCTCGGCGCGCAGATATTGGGAGGCGGCGAGTCGCCTGGCCTAAGTGCTGAAGCCGCGGCGGCCTATGGCCTTGCCGGACTGATGCGGGCGCTTCCCTACCATGCCTCGCGCGGGAAGATCTTTCTGCCGCAGAGCCTCCTTTCGGAGCATGGTCTCCACCCCGGCGCGATCCTCCAGGGGAGCGACAATGAGGATCTGCGTGCCACGCTCAGGGAGATGCGGCGAAGGGCTTCGCAGGCGTTGGCAAACTTTCGCCGGGAGGTGGCCGCCTTGCCCCGCAGGCTGCGCCCCGCCTTTCTGCCGGTCGCACTCGTCGATCCCTATCTCAAGCGCCTTGCGGCCGGGGATCATCACCCGCTGCGCGAGATCGTTCAGATCAATCCGCTGAAACGCTATGGGCTGATCTGGCGCGGATATGTGTCCGGCAAGTTCTGAATAGCGCGGTTGGCACGGCTAGCGCGGGATCAGATTCCGTGGAAATAACCGGTCCGTGGAATCGGCTAAACTACCTCTCCCGTGGGGAGAGGTCGGGATGCGTCAGCATCCCGGGTGAGGGAATTATGAATCGATAGGGTGTCACCCCTCACCCCAGCCCTCTCCCCAAGGAGAGGGAGCGACCAGCACAAGCCGGATCGATGTGGCTTAAGGTGATCTCGCTATTACGGCGTCGATCAGCCCGTCTTGCGGAGCGGTTTAGCGCCGAGCCAGGCGTCCAGATCCTGTAACGCGCGCATCGACAGGGCCCGTTTGCGCGCATTGCTCTTCTCTTTGCCTTTCAGCCGCTTTCCCGCTTCGCCGGTCGGCATCTCGATCGGCGGGAAGAGACCGAAATTGATGTTCATCGGCTGGAAGCTGCGCGCCGCGCTTTCATCGCCCGAGAGATGCCCGCCGGTGATATGCGCGGCAAGCGCGCCGAGCGCTGTGGTCGGCGGGGGCGTCTCAAGCGCAAGTCCTAAACGCTCGGCCGCGGCCAGCCTGCCCGTAATGAGGCCGATGGCGGCCGACTCGATATAGCCTTCGACGCCCGTGACCTGTCCGGCAAAGCGCAGGCGCGGCATCGCTCTCAGGCGGAGCCGGGAGTCGAGCAGCTTTGGGCTGTTCAGGAAGGTGTTGCGGTGGATGCCGCCGAGCCGGGCGAATTCGGCTTTTTCCAGCCCCGGAATCATCCGGAAGATGCGCGATTGCTCGCCATATTTCAGCTTGGTCTGGAAGCCGACCATATTCCAGAGCGTGCCGAGCGCATTGTCCTGACGGAGCTGGACGACCGCATAGGGGCGCTCATCGGGCTTGTGCGGGTTGGTCAGGCCGACCGGCTTCATCGGCCCGAATCGCAAGGTCTCCGCGCCCCGCTCGGCCATCACTTCGATGGGCAGGCAGCCCTCGAAATAGGGCGTCGTCTTCTCCCAATCGCGAAATTCGGTCTTCTCAGCCGCGAGCAGCGCCTCGATGAAAGCGCCATATTGATCGCGGTTCAGCGGGCAATTGATGTAATCCGCGCCCGTGCCGCCCGGACCCGCCTTTTCGTAGCGTGACTGCATCCAGCAGATGTCCATATCGATTGTGTCGTGATGGACGATCGGCGCGATCGCATCGAAAAAAGCAAGCGATTCCTCGCCCGTCAGCGACCTTATCGCCTCGCCGAGCGCCGGAGAGGTCAAGGGCCCGGTCGCGACAATCACGCTGTCCCAGGACTCAGGGGGCAGCCCCGCAACCTCCCCGCGCTCGATCGTGATGAGAGGGTGACTTGTGAGTCCTTCCGTCACGGCTGCGGAAAAGCCGTCCCGGTCGACGGCGAGCGCACCGCCCGCCGGCAATTTATGGGCATCGCCCGACGCCATAATGAGCGAGCCGCAGCGGCGCATTTCCTCATGCAGCAGCCCGACGGCGTTCGTTTCCCAATCGTCCGAGCGAAACGAGTTCGAGCAGACAAGCTCCGCGAGCCCTTCCGTTTTATGGGCCTCGGTCATTCGGACGGGCCGCATCTCATGCAGAATGGCGGGCACGCTCCATTCCGCGATCTGCCAGGCGGCCTCCGAGCCGGCAAGGCCGCCGCCAATGATGTGAATAGGTGTCGTTGTGGCCATGGCGCGACAAACTAAGCGAAAAGCTTCCCTGTCTCAATGGCTCGCTTCTCATATCTCGCGCGATGGTGGTATAGGAGACTCAGGGACGGACGAGACAGGCGCAGCTGATGACTAAAATCTGCAGACTTGCAGCCCTTTCATTGTTGATCGGTCTGACGGCGTGCACATATGAGCGCGAGGGGCCGCCCCAATATCACTATCAGGAGTTCAAGACCCGTGCGCCGACAGGCAATACGGTTTTCGTGTGCCATGCCTATGGGTGCCAAATGCAGACGCGCGTCAGGTTCGGCGCGCCGCAGATTGCCGAAATCGCGGCATTGATGCGAAAGACAAAAAAAGCCGACACGCCTTATGAGGAACGCCGTGCGGTCGCCTATGCGATCGGCTGGATGGAGCGCTATGTGGGCGAGAAGATCGGCACTTCGGCGGACCGGCCGGGCATGGATTTTGCCGCTTCAGGGGATCCGACCCAGCAGGACTGCGTCGACGAGGCGACCAACACGACAAGCTACATGCTTGTCTTGCAGCATAACGGGCTTCTGAAGCACCACACGGTGGGCCGTCCCTTCTCGAAGGGCAATGTCCTGGTCGGCGGCGTCGCCAACTGGCCGCACTGGACGGGCGTGCTCCTGGAGAAAGACAATAATAAGAAATGGGCCGTCGATAGCTGGATTTACGAGAACGGGGAGAACCCGGCCGTGATCGAGGCTGACAAATGGTACCTGAAGGATCTGGACAGCCTTCCCCGCTCGCAGACCTAAAGCGCGTTCACCTGAAGCGGAAGCATTTGTTTTGCTCCCTCTCCCGGGGGAGACTTCCGCGAAACTGGTCCCTCAATTCGTCATCCCGGACGGCCGCAGGCCGATCCGGGATCCAATCATCTGTCAACAAGCACTTTGCCGGGTCGTGAGGCGAGTAGGCCCCGGCTCGCGAACCTTTACGGTGAGCGACGCTTGTCTGGTCGCGATCAGCAAGACATCGCGACAAGCGCTTACCTCGGGCCGGGGCGACGCTGAGTATGCCGTTTCGCAGAAGTCTCCCCCGGGAGAGGGCAAGAAGCGCCCATTTCAGCTTATTCCGCCGCCGCCAGCGTGGGCAGGGCTTGCTCGATCTGCGCACGGCGCGCCTCCAGGAAGCCCGGCAGCTTCAGCGACTGGCCAAGCTGACCGGCCGGCTCGTCCACGGCGAAGCCGGGCGCGTCGGTCGCGATTTCGAACAGGATGCCGCCGGGCTCGCGGAAATAGACCGAGCGAAAATAGTTGCGGTCTTTCTGCTCGGTCGTCGCGATCCGATGATTGTCCCTTAGTCTCCCGACCATCGCTGCCTGCGCTTCATCGTCCGCTGCCCGGAAGGCGATGTGATGCACCGAACCGGCGCCCATCCGTGCGGGCAGGAACGCCCCCGCGACGCGGATGTCGACGATGCCGCCCATCGCGGTCTCTCCGGCCTTGAACCGGATGATCGAGCCTTCCCGCCCGGCTTCGGCGAAGCCAAGTACGTCGCTGAGGATCGCGCCGGTCGGCTCTCCATCTCCGAGCAGCAGGCTCACGCCGTGAAAGCCGCGTATTGCGCTGGCCGCGGGGACGTCGCCGCTCGCCCAAGCTGGCTCGTCTTCCGCGCCCGGAACGCCCACCAGCAGGAGCCGCATTCCGTCCGGGTCCTTGAGCGGCAGGACCGTTTCTCCGAAGCGCTTGGTCGGGTTCTCATGCGCGACGCCATGCTCTACGAAGCGGTGCGTCCAAAAGCCGATGGCCTCCTCCGGGACGCGAAGCATCGTGTCCTGCGTTTCGCCGATCCCGAGCCGGTCCGGCGCTACATGCGCCCAGGGGAAAAAGGTCAGAATGCTGCCTGGACGGCCCGTCTCGTCGCCATAATAAAGATGATAGGTGCCCGGATCGTCGAAATTCACCGTGCGCTTTACGAGGCGCATACCGAGCGCGCGCGTATAGAAATCCAGATTGCGCGGGGCTGAGCCGGCGATCGCGGTGACATGGTGAATGCCGTTCTGTGCCATGGTAGACCTATTTTGTGAATTTGGGGCTCTTGTCGTTCTCCAGTAATTGGGTCTGGTCCGGCGGCAGGCAAGACTGTGTTCATTGCATCCATGCAATGATAAGGTTGCAACGAGGCGAGTTGAATTGTGAAATTGAAAGAATAGCTCTCCAGCGCATCGAAACAGCAGGTTTGGAGACAACCATGATTGACCATCGTCTTGCCCCCTATGGGGCCTTCGTCCTGCGCCTCGCGCTCGGCGCCATGTTCATTGCCCATGCCTATCTGAAGTTGGCCGTATTCACGGTGCCCGGCTTTGAAGGCTTTCTGGCGCAAACCGGCCTTCCGAGCCTCCTCGCCTGGCCGATCATTCTTGCCGAGCTCTTCGGCGGCATTGCGCTGATCGCCGGCTTCTACGCGCGCTACATCTCCCTCGCGCTCCTGCCCATCCTGCTGGGTGCGCTTGTGATCCATGCGCCGAATGGATGGCTATTTACGGCGGCGAATGGCGGCTGGGAATATCCGGCATTCCTTGCCGTTGCCGCCCTGGCCCAGGCGCTGATCGGCGACGGCGCTTTCGCTTTGACGCCGCGACGGCGGGCCGGTCATGACCTCGATCGTGCTGCGAACTACGCCGCTTAGTTTGACCAGCGAAGCGCGGGCCGCTGGAAAGCGGCCGGCGCTTCGCCCAATCCGGCCTGGCAGATGATTGATCCATCCGCAAAGCTCGCCTGGGATGATTTCCGTCTGATCCAGGCCATCGCCGAGGCGCGCAGTCTGCCGGGCGCTGCCGAGCGGCTCGGCGTCAATCATTCCACCATCTTCCGCAGGCTGCGACAGATCGAGGACTCGCTCGGCATCGCGCTGTTCGAGAAGCACCGCACCGGCTATATGGTGACGGCGGCGGGCGAGGAATTCGTCGCTCTGGCGGCGCGGCTCGACAACGACATCACCGGCACCATGCGCAAGCTTGCGGGCCGGGAAATCACGCCTTCGGGCGAGCTCCGGGTGGCGACGAACGACTCGCTGCTGGTGCATCTGCTGACGCCGCTTTTCGCGAAATTCCGGCAAAGCTGTCCCGATGTCCGGCTCGATATCCTGATCGGCAATCAGCCGCTCAACCTTGCCCGGCGCGACGCCGATGTCGCGATCCGGGCGACGGACAATCCGCCTAAAACGCTCGTCGGCCGTCGCGCGGCCCGCATCGGCTGGGCGCTTTACGGCGCGGCGAACGCGTTAGCCGGTCAGGGGGGATCCGGCGAGATCGATATTTTCGCGCAGAATTGGGTCTCGCTCGGCGAGCAGCTGGGCGGCTTCAAGCTCTCGAAATGGGTGGCCGCGCATGTTCCGCCGGACCGTATCGTCTATAAGCTCAACACCGTCCTGGGGCTGGCCGATGCGGTCGAGGCCGGCATCGGCATCGGATATCTGCCCTGTTTCATCGCCGATGTGCGGCCGTCCCTGACATGCCTTGCGCCGTCCGAGCCGGAATTCGGAGCCGATCTTTGGCTCCTGACCCATCCCGATCTGCGCCATTCGCCGCGCGTGCGTGTCTTTCTCGACTTCCTGGCCGCCGAGATTGCCAAATATCGCAAATTCATCGAAGGCGAGACCGCCCGAGATTAAGGCAGCGGCAGGGCCTCAACTTCGCGCAGCGTCTTGTTCGAGCCGCTGTCCACCTCCAGCAGCTTCACGCGATGGCCCCAGAGCTGGGCAAGATGCTGCAGCGTGCGCTCGCAATCCTGCTTGCCGAGGAGCCGTCCATCGCGGACATAATGCGTCAGCGTAAGACGCCGCGTGCCGCTCAGATCGGCATCGGTAATGCGAATATCCGGATCCTGCTCGCTGGCATCATAATGCCGTGCAAGACAACGCCTGGTTTCGCGATAGCCCACCTCGTTGTGGATCGCGGTGACCTCGACTTCGGGCTCGTCGGATTCATCATGCAGTGCGAAGAGCTTGAAATCGCGGATAACGGTCGGGCTCAGAAACTGCAGGATGAAGCTCTCATCGCGGTAATTCGCCCAGGCATCCTTCAGCGTTCCCATCGCATCGCCATTGCCGGCAAATTCGGGGAACCAGTCCTTATCCTCATCCGTGGGGTCTTCGCAGATCCGCTGAATATCGCGCATCATCGCAAAGCCCAGCGCATAAGGGTTGATGCCCGAAAACCGCCGGTCATAGAAGGGCGGCTGCATCACGACGGACGAATGCAGATGCAGCATTTCGAGCATGGAGCCTTCGGTCAGCAGGCCACGCTCATACATGCGGTTCATGATTTCATAGTGAACGAAGGTGGCGCAGCCCTCATTCATCATTTTCGTCTGGCGCTGCGGATAGAAATATTGGGCGAGCATCCGCACGATGCGCAAGAGTTCGCGCTGCCAATCCTTCAGGCGGGGTGCGTGTTTCTCCAGGAAATAGAGGACGTTTTCCTCCGGCAGGCCGAGCCCTTCCGTTTCGCCGCCGCCTTGCAGCTCCGCTTCATCGGCGCCCCTCGCAGGATTTTTAGGTCTGGGAAGCGTGCGCCAGAGATCGTCATAAGTGGCTTCCTGATGGGCCTTGCGCCGCTTTCTCCGTTTCTCGATCCGGGTGGATTTGGATGAGACGGGGATTTTCGGCTGCCGGCTCACCCCCTGCCGCATCAGCGCATGCGCCGCGTCCATGACGGATTCGACCGCCTCCATGCCGTGGCGCTCCTCGCATTCCTTCACATAGTCCTTGGCGAAGGCGAGATAGTCGAGGATCGTGTCCGCATTCGTCCATTGGCGGAACAGATAGTTGTTCTTGAAGAAATGATTGTGGCCGAACGCTGCGTGCGCCAGCACCAGCGTCTGCATGGTGGCGGAGTTTTCCTCCATCACATAGCTGATGCAGGGATTGGAGTTGATCACCAGCTCATAGGCCAACGAGCGCATACCGCGCTTATAGCCGATCGACTCCTGCGCAAATTGCTTGCCGAAGGACCAGTGCCGATACATCAGAGGCATGCCGGTCGAGGTATAGGCGTCGAGCATCTGCTCGGCCGTGATCACTTCGATCTGGTTGGGGTAGGTGTCGAGCTTCAGGTCCCGCGATGCAACCTTGGCAATGGCCTCATAGGCTGTCTTGATCGTATCGAAATCCCATTCGGCGCTTGTGAAGAGCGGCTGGTTTTTGCGCCGATTCCGGTTTCGAGTCGTGTTCATTGTGACCTTTCCGACTCAGAGAAGAGCTCGTGAAAGACGGGATAGATGTCGCCGGGCGCGGAGACGTGGCGCATGGCGAAATGCCGGTGTTTCGTGGTCAGCGGGGAGAAGCCGGACCAGATGATGCTCTCGCTGATATGGGTGCCGACCTCGATATAGGCGTAATATTGGCAGAGCGGCAGAATGTCGTCGTCCAGCATGTCGATGCAGCGCGCCATGTCGCCCAGATCGTTCGCGCCGTCGGAGGCCTGGGCGGCATAGATGTTCCACTCATCCGCCGGATAGCGCTCGGCGACGATCCGGCGCATTTCGTCGAAGGCGGTGGAAATGACCGTGCCGCCGGTCTCGGTCGAACGGAAGAAGGTTTCCTCATCCACCTCGCTCGCCACGCTCGTATGTCGGATGAAGACGACGTCCACATCCCGGTAATGCCGCGACAGGAAGATGTGCAGCAGCATGAAGAAGCGTTTCGCCAGATCCTTCAGCGACTGCGTCATCGAGGCCGATGTGTCCATCAGACAGAACATTACGGCCTGGGTGATTGGCTTCGGCAGACGTTCGAAGCGGTTATATTTCAGATCGAGCGGGTCGATGAAGGCGACGATCTTGCGCAGATGCTTCAGGCGGGCCACCCGGTCGCGCAGCAGCTTGATCCGCTCCAGGTCCTGCTCCTCCTGAGCTTCGGCTTCCTCCAGCTCCGCCTCGGCCTTGGCGATCTCCTCGAAGCTCGGCCGGCGCAGGGCGATACGCCGCGCAAGGCTGTTGCGCATGGTGCGAACGCGGTTGAGCTTCGCGGGCGGGCCATCGACCGTGTAGCCGGCGCGCACTGGCGTTGGCGACCGAACGTCCTTGAGCTTGGTCTTGACCAGATTGGGAAGTTTCAGATCTTCGAAGAAGAGATCGAGAAACTCCTCCTTGGTGAGGGTGAAGACGAAGTCGTCCTCGCCATGGCCGTCCGGTGAGCCTTGCGAGCCTCCGCCTCCGCCGCCTTCCGGGGGTTTCGGGATCGTGTCGCCGACAATATAGCCTTTATTGCCGGGGAGCACGAAATCACGCGCGCCATCGCGCCCCATGTGAAAGGACGGTTCGTGGAGGCTTTTTGAACGAATGCGGATTCTCTCGCCGCTTTCGACCTCTGAGACCTTACGCCGCTTCAGCGATTCGTTCACCGCGTTACGAATATCGTCCCGAGCGCGGCGGAGAAAACGCTGACGGTTGCCGAGGCTCTTCTCCTTAGGGTTCAGGCGACGGTCGATGATATGCATTCGTTCGCTTAACCAGACTTTTTAACCCGCATATACCAATCGACGAGACGACGGACCTGGCGCGGCGTGTAGCCACGCGCGACCATGCGCTCGACGAACTCATTGTGCTTCTTTTCGGTCTCTCCGTCCTTCTTCGCACCGAAGCTGATGACGGGAAGCAGATCCTCGACTTGGCTGAACATCCGCTTTTCGATCACATCGCGGATCTTCTCATAGGAGGTCCATGACGGATTCTTGCCCGCATTGCGCGCCCGGGCGCGGAGCGAGAATTTCACCACCTCGTAACGGAAGTCCTTCGGATTGGCGATTCCGGCCGGCTTTTCGATCTTCGAAAGCTCCTTGTCCAGAAGCGCGCGATCCATCAGCTGACCCGTATCGGGATCCTTGAAGTCCTGATCCTCGATCCAGGCATCCGCGTAAGCCACATAGCGGTCGAAGAGGTTCTGACCGTATTCGTGGTAAGATTCCAGATAGGCCTTCTGAATTTCATTCCCGATGAACTCGGCGTAACGCGGCGCCAGCTCTTCCTTGATGAACTCGAGATAGCGGTCTTCGGTATCCTCCGGCATCTGTTCCCGGCGGATCGCCTGCTCGAGCACATACATCAGATGAACCGGATCGGCGCCCACTTCCTGGGTGTCGAAATTGAAGGTCTCCGACAGGATCTTATAGGCAAAGCGCGTCGAGGCGCCGTCCATGCCTTCGGTGACGCCGGCGGCATCGCGATATTCCTGCACGGTCTTGGCGTGCGGATCGGTGTCCTTCAGGCTCTCGCCGTCATAGACCCGGAACTTCGCATAGAGCGTGGAGTTGTCGTGCTCCTTGAGCCGGGTGAGAACCGAGAACCGCGCCAGCATGTCGAGCGTGCCCGGCGCGCAGGGCGTATCGACCAGTTCGCTCTTTGACAGCAGCTTGTCGTAAATCTTCTTCTCCTCCGCCACACGGAGGCAATAGGGTACCTGGACGACGCAGATACGGTCGAGAAAGGCCTCATTATTGCGGTTTGACCGGAAGGCCCGCCATTCGGACTCGTTCGAATGCGCGATGATGATGCCCTGATAGGGCAGGGACCCGACATTCTCCGTGCCGACATAGCTGCCTTCCTGCGTGGCGGTGAGCAGCGGATGCAGCATCTTCAGCGGGGCCTTGAACATTTCGACGAATTCCAGAAGCCCCTGGGTCGAGCGATTGAGGCCGCCACTATAGGAATAGGCGTCGGGATCGTTCTGGCCGAAGAATTCCAGCTTGCGGATGTCCACCTTGCCGACCAGGGCGGAGACGTCCTGATTGTTCTCGTCGCTCGGCTCGGTCTTGGCGATGCAGATCTGGCGCAGCCGCGAGGGGTAAAGCTTCACCACGGAGAATTTGGAGATGTCGCCGCCGAACTCGTCGAGCCGCTTGATCGCCCAGGGCGACATATGCCCGGTGAGTTTCCGCAGGGGAATGCCGTATTTGTCTTCGAGCACGCCGCCCATCGAGTTCGGATCGAAAAGGCCGAGCGGGCTTTCGAAAACCGGGCTGATCTCGTCACCCGCTTTCAGCACATGGACCGGGCAGAGCTCCATCAGCTCCTTCAGCCGTTCGGCCAGCGAGGATTTGCCGCCGCCGACCGGGCCGAGCAGATAGAGAATCTGCTTGCGCTCCTCCAGACCCTGGGCGGCATGCCGGAAGTAGCTGACGATCCGCTCGATCGTCTCCTCAAGTCCGTAGAACTCCTTGAAACTGGGATAAACTTTGATCGTCCGGTTCATGAAGATCCGGCCGAGCCGCTCATCTGTGGCCGTGTCGACGATTTTGGGCTCCCCGATGGCGCAGAGCATCCTTTCCGCCGCCGAGGCGTACATTTCCGGGTCGCTACGGCAGCCCTCCAAGAATTCCTTCAGCTGCAGCTGCGAGTCTTTCTTTAGGCCGTAGCTTTCCGCATAAAGATCGAAAATTTCTTCACTGGGCTTCATTCCAACACTCGATATGTTGTGACATCCAGGCGAAGCGGGAACGTCTCTTCCCTAGCTTACACCGATCTGGTCTCTTTCGTCTTATATAAGCGCCCACATTCGAGATTTTATGTCATCCGCTTCTGACCGACGAGGCTTTGTTCTCGGAGCGGTGAATAAGCGGGCCAGTCGGGCGTTCATCGGCGGCAGGTTTCCCATGCAATTGCCAAGCCACCTTACTCTCTCAGCCTGTGTTTTCGGCCTGAACCATAGCTGAATGTTCGCCTCTTACCCGCAGTTTGAGGCAGTCGCCCTCAGCCGTCAATTACCACGTCGGCCAATGGGGATTGCCGCAATTTGTCGCTGATAGGCCCTGACTTGGTCAGGCGCCCATCGAGGCGCCGTCCCCTGCTTATCCGTGAGCGAAAATGGAACGACTGCCAAAAAGTTCAGTCACTGCAACCATTTCAGGCGAATTCGTATTTAACCGCGCCGGCTCATCATATCAGGAAACGGCGCGCGTTGCAGCCACTGCCTCGGCACGATGCTCATCTGTGACAACGTTGCGCGCATTGTCACCGCCCGGCATCACGTTGCTTTGCAGCTCCGTCTGAACCACATAGAGCGGCCGGCTCTTAAGTTCGCTGCGAATTTGAGCGAGATATTGGCAGATCATCGCCATGACGAAGAACAGAACCCCGAACATCACGGCGTTGAACATATTCGTCGATGCCCAGCCGGGCACCACGTCATTGCGGAAAAAGCGCACGGCGACGACGAAAAAGATGAAGAAAAAGTCCGCCAGGCTCATCAGGGCTGACACGACAGCGGCAATCTGAAGCGGCCGGTCGGAATTGGAGACAATGAGCTGGCCCGCGCTTGCGACCAGAGGAAACAGCGCTCTGCGCCGGGCAGGCTGGCGCCGGCTTACCATTTCGTAAGGAACGGTCGTGACGGCGAAGCCCGCATACATGGCCAGGACACGGATATAGCGGAAACTGTCCTTGATCTTCAAAAGCGCATTCAGCGCCGTTCGCGTCAGCCCGATGAAATAGGTCGCGCCGTAAACCTGCGAACGCTCAAGGAAGATCCGGCAAATGGTGAAATAGACGGAATAGGCGGCGCGGTAGATGAAGGCCAGGTCTTCGCGTCCGGATCGGACGCCGACGACGATGCCGTCCGTATCGTTCGCCTGCTCGGCAAATTGCGGAACGAGCGCCGGCGGATCGGTTGCCGGATTGAGAACGACGATGATGTCGCCGATCGCCTGTTCCAAACCGCAGGCAATGGCAGCTTCGAAGCCGAACGGCCTCGTCAAGCGAATATAGCGAAAATTGACGATTTCCGATCTTGCCTGATCGAAGAAGCTGCGTGTCGCGTCGGCCGAACCGTCATCGACGAAGATCAGCTCGTAATTGCTGAAATGCCGCTTCATGATCGCGTCGATCTCCCGGGTGAACCCCGGCAGAATGTCGAGATCGTCTTCCAGCGGTATGATGACCGAAACGAAAAGGTCGTGTCGCATCTGGCTAGGCGGGGCTCGGTTGGGGCTGAAGCTGCGGACTGGCGGCGAATAATTCATCTAGATCATAGACATTGTCGATCTTGCCGCCAAGCAGCGAGACGATATTCGGAGCGCGCGGGTCGTGCTTGTAAAGGATTGGGCGGCTGTCATTCGCGTCGCTTTGAGGCAGGATCGATTTCACCTCCCAAAGCGAGTCCACATATTCGGCGTCTTTAAGTGCGGGCAAATAACGCATTGCGTCACGCCACATCCTGTCGAACCGCGACACCAGCGGGAGGGCCGGTTCATGCGGCGCGCCGGCGCCGGTGGCCGGATCATCGGTCCAGCTGTAATGCGGCGTGTAGCTGACATGGCTCAGCGTCGCCAGCCCCCGTGCCGGGAAGGGCATCAGCGAGAAGAAAGGCCCGCACATCACGGTCACGCTCAGCGCTCGCAGGGCGGGCGGCGGCTTGATTAGAGCCAGTTCGGTCGCTTCATGGCGCAGGCCGATGGTTCGCAGGCCGCTCCGGCTTAAGAGGTGGTTGAGCCGCGAATAGGTGCAGTTGAAGAGCTCATCGCAGCGCACGGACCAGCGCTCGCCAGCTTTTTGGTCCGCCAGCGCGACCGTCAGCTCCGGGTTCGGCGTGCCTTCGCCCAGCGTAATCCGGGTCGCTTCGGTCCCGAGCATTACCTGAACGCCCGCCTTGCGAAGCCGCTGCCAGAGCATTTCGCGCAGCTTGACGGCATCGAAGACGTGCTCGGAGACGCCATAAACCGATTCAATCAGATCCTCATCGAAAAGGCGCCGCACATGATCGGGCGCGGGCCGCAGCTCGGCCCCGATCCGGCGGCAGAATTCCTCGAACTGGCCGGGCGTCACATGGGAGAGCCGTCTGGCAACGGCATAATATTGAGTGAAATCGGTGAATATCGCGTCCCGGAATTCCGAAACGAAACGCGGCGCATTCACGCGCGAGCGCAGTCCCGTCAGAATGCTGCGCGGATAGTGGTAGCCATTATGGACGCGCGCCTGGTTGTTGTATGACGCCCGGCAAAGCAGATCGGGCTCGCGCTCGACAATCGCGATCCGCGCATCCTTGTGCCGCTCCGCAAGACGAAGCGCCACATAGCAGCCAAACATGCCGCCCCCGACGACGAGGTGGCTGTATTCCATGGACGCTCCCGGGCGCATCCTACATCGCCACGGCCGAGCCCGGCGCCTTAAATCGGCGCATCTCGGATTTGAGCTCCGAAATGCCGGCCAGGTAGAGAAGCGAGAGATTGATAAGCCGCGCACCGGATTTGGAGTCCGGCTGATCGGTCCAGTCCACGGGCATGTCGAGGATTTTCGCGCCCATCCATTCCGCCCGCACGGCGAGCTGCGCAACGAAGAACCAATCGTCCGAAAATTCGAACTGCCGCGCCATATCGTCATAAAGGCTGCGCCGGATGAATTTGAAGCCGCACATGGCGTCGGAAAAGGCAACGCCCAGCCTTGCGCGCAGAAGCGTATTGAAGGCGCGGGATGTGAAGGCCCTGAGCATTGTCCTGTTCGTTACCGATGCGCCGGGCTTCAGCCGCGAGCCGAGATAGAGATCATACGCCGCGCCGCTCGCGATCAGATCATGCACTTCTTTCAGATGTTTGAGGTCCGTCGCCAGGTCCACATCCATATAGCCGACGAAGTCGGCGCTTGACAGGCCCCATGCCTGTTTGAGCGCCAGCCCGAAGCCGCGCTTTCCGATGCGCAGATAGGTGACATTGTCGTGGCGCGCGGCAAGCGCTTCGCCGATTTCCGGCGTCCGGTCCGTCGAGCCGTTATCGGCGATGCAGAATTCCTGAATCCGGAGCCCTTCCGCCGCGCAAAAGGCGAGCGTGCGCTCGAGAGAGGCGGCAAGCTGGCTTTCCTCGTTCAGGACGGGAAAGGTGACGTGAATATTTGGCGCGGACTCTATCATCTGCCTGATGTTATAGCGCGGACATGTTGCGCTAAGGTAAGGTTATCTGGGGAATTTCTGTAACAAACCATCGCGGGCGCGTCCATATGACTCGCGCGGGCGCCGCCGCGATGGCGTCTTTCGGTTCGGCGGGTTGGTTAATGGCGCAGAAGGACCTTGACCACCGCTTCCGGCGTCTCGGCGATCAGCCTGACGGCGCGTTCCGCATCCTCGAATGGCAGGACGGGCTCCAGAATGCCTTCCGCGGCGAGGATCTTTGCGGCGAAATCGCTCTCCGTCTGGCGGTGGAGATCTTTTGCATAGAAGGCGGGCTCGCCGCGCGTGGGATTGTTCCAGCTCACGGCGGGCAGCGAGGCGAGAAGGGTGATCCGATTGTGAAAGAATTCCTCGCCCAGATTGAGACGGCTGTCGGCAGGGCCGTAAAAACCGACACAGACGACGCGCCCGCACTGTTTTGTTGCCCGGATCGCCTGGCTGAGAGTGCCGATATTTCCCGAACATTCGATGGCGGCGTCCACGCCCCCGATCCCGGATTTAACGGCGCTGCCAAGGTCGTCCTCCGCTGCCGGATCGCGGATGTCGGCGGCGCCGAAGCGGGCGGCGAGATCGCGGCGTTTCTCAAAGCGCGAGGCGGCGATGACGTGCGCTCCCCGCGCGGCGCAATATTGCACAACGAATAGGCCGATTGCTCCTAATCCGGTCACGAGCACCCGATCCGAAGCGGCGATGGCGCCGTCGATGACCGCGCCGAGCGCAAAGCTCGCCGGGTCGATGCAGAGCGCTTCTTCCGGGGCGAGCCCTTGCAGGGGGGCGACCTGATCCGCCGGAAGGATGTGGCGATCGGCGATCGGCGCCCAGCCATAGACGGTCTGGCCAGCCGAGAGTGTCCCGGCCTCTGGCCCTGCCCATTCCACTTCGGCGACCACCATGCTGCCCATGGGCCGCGGATAGAAGTCCGCCGGCTCTTTGCGATCTTCGAACAGGCGAAGCTCGGGATTGAAGGTCCTGCGCGCGAAAGGGCTGCGGCCGGAATAGGCCATCATCTCGGTGCCGTGTTTGAAGGTGGAGAGCAGCGGACGAATGACGGCGTCGCCCGGACCGGGCGCGGGAAGCTCCCGCTCCATGAACCGGACCTCGCCCGGCGCGGGCACCATCAGCACTTTCTGCCGTGATCGCGTCATGAACGACAGCTCCGATGGCATCCTAGATCACCCCACGTTCGAGTGGGCTCACTGGAACGAGGTCAAGTTGATCTATTTCAAAAGGCGAGCGCAACTGTTCCCGCATCCATCCACTCCTTCGCGGGGACATGCTTGGACGCACGTTGCGCTAGTGGTTCGACTGAAACATTTGCATCCCCATGCAGCCTGCTCATTTGCAAATGTTTCAGTCTAAGAACCACTAGCTAACTATAGGTTTCTAGTGGAGCTTTTGAATTTGACATTTGAGAACGAGCCTGGCCGCAACCGGGACTCAAATGTCAAATTCGCTCCACTAGCGCAATTCCGCACAGAAACGCTGGATACGCCGGCAAGCCTCTTCCAGCGCCTCGGTCGAGGTCGCATAGGAGATGCGGAAGAACGGCGACAGACCGAATGCCGCCCCATGCACGACCGCGACGCCGGATTCCTCAAGCAGAGCCGTGACGAAATCTTCATCCGTCCCGATGGCCTTGCCCTTGGGACTGGTCTTGCCGATACATCCCTTGCAGGACGGATAGACATAGAACGCGCCTTCGGGTGTCGGGCAGTTGATGCCATTCGCCTGGTTGAGCATGGAGACGACGAGATCCCGGCGTTCCTTGAACGCCTGCGCACGCTCTTTCAGGAAATCCTGCGGACCGTTCAATGCTTCGACCGAAGCCCACTGGCTGATCGATGCCGCATTGGACGTCGATTGCGACTGCAGCTTCGTCATGGCCTTGATGAGGACTTCCGGGCCGCCCGCATAGCCGATCCGCCAGCCGGTCATGGCGTAGGCTTTCGACACGCCGTTCATTGTGAGCGTGCGGTCATAAAGTCTTGGCTCGACCTGCGCGGGCGTCACGAACTGATAATCGTCATAGACGAGATGCTCATACATATCGTCGGTCAGAACCCAGACATCCGGATGCCGCATCAGCACGTCGGTCACCGCCTTCAGCTCCTCCCGCGTATAGGCGGCGCCGGTCGGGTTCGACGGATGATTGAAGATGATCCATTTCGTCTTCGGCGTGATCGCGGCCTCAAGCGCTTCCGGCCGGACCTTGAACTTGTCCTCCAGCGTCGTATTCACGATGACGGGCGTGCCGCCGACGAGTTGCACGATATCCGGATAGGAGACCCAGTAGGGCGCCGGGATCACGACCTCATCGCCGGGGTTCAGCGTCGCCATCATGGCGTTGAAGATGACCTTCTTGCCGCCAGGGGAAACAATGATCTGGCTCGGCTTATAGGTGAGGCCGTTCTCACGCTCGAATTTGCGGCAGATCGCTTCCTTCAGCTCGGGGATGCCGTCCACATTGGTGTATTTCGTCTTGCCCTCGCGGATCGCCCTGATCGCGGCTTCCTTGATGTTGTCCGGCGTGTCGAAATCCGGCTCGCCGGCGCCGAGTCCGATCACGTCATGTCCGGCGGCTTTGAGTTCGCGCGCCTTGGTCGTCACAGCGATGGTCTGGGATGGCTGCACCCGGCCAAGCGCATCGGCGATGAAGCCCATGGAAACCTCCAGCATCGAGGGTTGAATTGCGCCGAAACTAGGCGTGGCGGCGGCGGGCTGCAAGCGAAATCGGGTGCGCCAACATGAGCATTGAAACGGCGGCGGCGTGGGAGCTGGCCGTCGGCATCCGGGAAATTCTACCGGGCTCACGCATGAGCCACCGGGCGCCGGATCGCCGTCCTATTCCGCGGTTCCGCTCGCGGCGGTAACCTCGCCGACCGACTGCATGATTTCGATCATCTTCGCGCCCTTCGGCACTTCTCGCACGAAATTTCCGTAAAGGGTTCGCGTCGCCCTTCGAAAAGCGTCGATGTCGGCATGAGTGATTTTCATTCTGCGGTCGAGCCGGTCGAGCAGATCGCTTTCCAGCATGATTGCGGTTTTCTGAATCCAGCCTTCCATGGCCACGGCTTCGGCCGCGATGATCTTGGTCACCTTTTCCGGAAGCGCGTCCAGTTCTGCCTGATGCGCAAGGAGGAAGGCGGGGCTGTAGAGATGATCGGAGAGCGTCAGATGATGCTGAATATCGGCAAGCTCCAACGCCGCGATTTCGGTCAGAGGCGCGTCGAAGCCGTCAATGCGCTGCAGCCTGAGCCCGTCCGGGACAGCAGCCGGGGGCATCGGGACCGGCTCGGCGCCGAGCGCCTGCAGGAGCCTTGCGCGCCATCCATTATCCGCAACGGCGATGCCCAGACCTTTCAGATGATCCGGATGCGCAACGGGGTGCAGATCGTTCGTTATATGACGGAAGCCGTCCTCCCAGACGCCGAGAATGGTAAAGCCTTTTTCTTTTGCGGCGGGCTGCAGAAACGCCGGAAGCAGGATCTTGCGGATTGCGCGGACCTGATTGCGGGTCCGGATGAGGTAGGGCAGCTCGAAAATGGCGAAACGGCTGCTGATCGCGAGCAGCGCCGAGGAGGCCAGCAGAAGCGTCGCCCGCCCATTCCTGATGGCGGCGATCGCGGCGGGCCCGTCGCCTGATCGCGGATCGGCTCTCGGGACGATCCGATAGCCGTCCGGCAATCGCCGATTTACGCGTCTTGCGAATTCCGTGACGCTGATCTCGTAGAGCGAGCCGGGGACGCCGGGATGCAGGAGCGTCAATTCACGGCCCGAGGCGGCCTGAGGCGCGAACCAGAAGGCAAGTGCGGCGAAAATCAAGGTCAAGTATGAAGAAACCCGCATAAGATCTTATCACAGGCAGAAAAAACAAGAACCGTCAGCTTTTCTAGTTGGATCACCGGCGCGATGCGAGGTCGATATGCCGATTTTCACAAATTTTTTCCGCTCGTTGGAATATGAGCTTCGCCGGCGCCCGGATCGCGTAAGTCAACGCCGCGCGGGCGACCATCTGCGGCGGCATCGGTCCTTTGCCGTCTTGACAAAAGCTTACCGCTTCCCCTAATCCGGGCCTAGCACTCGGCGAGGCCAATTGCCAACCGGTCTCAAGGGTGACGGCGCAAAAATCACCGGACGCGGGAGAAAAACATGCGAATTCGTCCGCTACACGATCGAGTCGTTGTGAAGCGTGTTGAGGAAGAAACCAAGACTGCCGGCGGCATCATCATTCCGGACACGGTCACCGAGAAGCCGCAGCAGGGTGAAATCGTTGCGGTCGGGCCAGGCGCGCGCGGCGATGACAATGAGCTGATCGCGCTCGATGTCAAAGTCGGCGACAGAGTGCTTTTCGGCAAATGGTCGGGGACCGAAGTGAAGGTCGAGGGGGAGGATCTCCTGATCATGAAGGAATCCGACATTATGGGCGTGCTGGAATAGCACGCCGGCGGCCGGTTGTCGGTCGCAGGCCGTTTGGGTTTGAAGCGGCGTTAAAGACGGGCTGGCTGACGTGAAAGCCAGCTTTTTTCTTATAAAGGGAAGAGTTGTTCTATGACTGCAAAATCTGTCCGATTCTCTAGTGATGCCCGCGAGCGCATGATGAAAGGCGTCGATGTGCTTGCAAATGCCGTGAAGGTGACGCTCGGTCCGAAGGGCCGCAATGTGATCATCGAGAAGTCATTCGGGGCTCCCCGCACGACGAAGGATGGCGTAACCGTCGTCAAGGAGATTGAGCTCGAAGACAAGTTCGAGAATATGGGCGCCCAAATGCTCCGGGAAGTTGCGTCCAAGACCAATGACAAGGCCGGTGATGGCACGACAACGGCGACTCTGCTCGCTCATGCCATCGTCAAGGAAGGCATCAAGGCCGTTGCCGCCGGCATGAATCCGATGGATCTGAAGCGTGGCATCGATAAGGCCGTTGCCGATGTCGTGACCGCAGTGCGGAAAAAGGCGAAGAAGGTCAGCGGGCCGGAGGAGATCGCCCAGGTCGGCCAGATCGCCGCGAATGGCGATGCCGAGGTCGGGGGCATGATCTCCGAGGCGATGCAGAGGGTCGGCAATGACGGCGTCATCACCGTCGAGGAAGCCAAGAGCCTGGAAAGTGAGCTCGATGTCGTGGAAGGCATGCAGTTCGACCGGGGCTATATCTCACCCTATTTCGTCACCAATCCGGAAAAGATGCTCTGCGAGCTCGACGATCCGCTGATCCTTATTCATGAGGGTAAGCTGACCAATCTGCAGGCCATGGTGCCGGTGCTCGAGGCTGTCGTGCAGTCCGCAAGGCCGCTGCTGATCATTGCCGAGGACGTCGAAGGCGAGGCGCTGGCGACGCTGGTCGTCAACAAGCTGCGCGGCGGGCTGAAGGTCGCCGCGGTGAAGGCGCCCGGCTTCGGGGACCGCCGCAAGGCGATGCTGCAGGACATCGCCATTCTCACAGGCGGCGAGGTCGTTTCCGGAGATGTCGGTATTAAGCTGGAGAATGTCACCATCCAAATGCTCGGCAGGGCGAAGCGTGCCACGATCGACAAGGACAAGACACTGATTGTCGATGGCGCCGGCAAGAAGAAGGACATCCAGGCACGTGTCGCCCAGATCAGAGCGCAGATCGACGAGACCACCTCCGATTACGACAAGGAGAAGCTGCAGGAGCGGCTCGCCAAGCTCGCGGGCGGCGTTGCGGTGATCCGCGTTGGCGGGGTAACGGAAATCGAGGTGAAAGAGAAGAAAGACCGCGTCGATGACGCTCTCAATGCAACACGGGCAGCGGTCGAGGAAGGCATTGTGCCTGGCGGTGGCGTGGCGCTTCTGAGGGCTGCGGCGGCGATTAGCGCGACGGGCGAGAATGACGACCAGACGGCAGGCATCAATATTGTCCGGCGCGCATTGCAGGCGCCGCTTCGCCAGATCGCCGAAAATGCCGGAGTCGAAGGCTCCATTGTCGTCGGCAAGCTGCTGGAGTCGAAGAAGCACAATATCGGCTATGACGCGCAGAACGATGAATATGTCGATATGCTCGAAGCCGGCATCATCGATCCCGCGAAGGTCGTTCTGACGGCGCTGCAGGATGCCGCCTCGGTCGCCTCGCTCCTGATCACGACGGAAGCGGGCGTGGCCGAGCTGCCCAAGGATGAGGCTCCTGCTGGCGATATGGGTGCCGGTATGGGAGGCATGGGCGGAATGGGCGGCATGCCCGGCATGGGGATGATGTAAGCCACTTTTCGGAGGCCGCTCGATACAAGCGGCCTCCGCCCGGCCGGCATGGGCGTAGTAACCAAGCGGTGACGACTTCAACCCAGACAGGAATCGGCGCTGCCCTCAATTTCGCCGCAATTGACCTCTAATACAACCTTAAGTTGTTCTTATATAAATTATGCACCGAAAGCTGAATACGGTGATTCTTACAGAATCAAGGACTGAGCGGATTTCATTTTTAGTTATTCAGGGAAAAACGTTTTTTGTGAAAGTTTGTGGAACACTTGCTGCGCGGTGTTTATCACGCGAAGCGGAAGTGCTATAACGAAAACGTCTCTAGGGACGAAGCTGCTGAAAAACATCTCCGTGTTGATGAACACGTTCAGATGATTTCACAGAAGCGGGCCCCGGGGACGACGGGGCCTCCTGACGTGACTGGTTGTGCGTAACGTCAGGCGGTCTTGTTTTTTTCTCCCTCCTCCATTTTTCCTCCGCCTTGTCCTGAAAAAACCGCATGGATTTGATCCAAGGCTGGACATATAACAGGTTCAGACCAAATTAATTGTGAGCCGTGTAGATATTCCGCGAGGACGGGTACCCGCTTGCGGAGGAGGTCGTAGATCCATGAAGCAGCATCTAAGCTCATCCTGGCTATCGGAGTCGACGAAAGCCGGTCTCCGAAACGCCCACTGGCTCGCCGCAGCTGCAGGGCTCGCCGCCTGCGCCGTTTGCGGGATCGTCCTGCTGGGTCAGCCTCTTGGAACGAGCTTCGCCGTGGCCCTGGCTCCGGGGAACGGGGCGGCCTCGACAGATGCGGCCATTGGCGTCTCGGATGAGACGCAGGAGGGCGGGCTGCGGCTTCTTGCAGGTGTCAGCGGTGAGACATTCGTTTCCGGTGCGAGCTACGCGGTTGCTCAGGATGAAATCGCCGGGCATTCGGCACCGGATGCCACGCCGGTCCTCTGGGACGATCTGCCCGATGCAAGCTGCCTCACCATCACGACAAAGGGTGGCAAGACGTTCTCCTTCCGCGTCCTGGGTACGCATCCGGCCACATCCTCAGCCAAGGCCGTGCCTCACATTGAGCTTGCCATCGCGGGCTGCGCGAACAATGGCGAGACGGTCGTCAAGGCGGTCATCGAGCAAGAACGGACGCCGGCGGCCAAAAGCGCAATACCGGCGCGCAGCTTGTAAGAGGTTTGCCTCTTTCCTCTGACGCAGTCCTAGATCCACCCTCGTTCAATTGGAATCACCTGAACGAGGTCAAGTTGATCGATATCGAAAGGCAAGCGCAACTGTTCCCGCGTCCATCCCCGCTTTCGCGGGGACATGTTTGGACGCGCGTTGCGCTAAGCTGCTGAGGCGGCCTGTCGCGGTTCGCAATCACATGGCCAAAGCCAGCAGGAAACGCAATGCGACGGCCAGCAGGAACAGGGCAAACGCGATCTCGAGTTTCCGCCGCGGCAGACCGTGGGCGAGACGGACGCCGATCGGGGCCGTCAGAACGCTTGCTGGCATCATCGCGGCCGCGCTGATCAGGCTGACATAGCCGACCGAGCCGGGAGGCAGACCGGCAACGCCCCAGCCGGCCCAAATGAAACCGACCAGAGCCGGCACGGCGACAACGCAGCTAAAGCCCGCCGCCGTTCCGACAGCCCGATGGATCGAGCGCCCGAGCAGGGTCATCAGGGCCGCAATCTGGGCGCCGCCGCCCACGCCCATCAGCGTTGCAAGGAACCCGACCCCGACTCCGACCGGATAAGCGACCGCCGGGCGCCCGATCTCGCCTCTGATGCGCCAATCCTCCCGCTTCAGCAGCAGCGTGGCGCTCATGATGGTCGCCGAGACGACCCAGACGGCTTTCATTGCGGTATCATCGGCGAATTTCGCCGCGATCGCTCCGAGAACGACGCCGATGATCGCGCCGGGCGTGAGAAGGCGCAGGACGGGCATGTCGATTGCGTCGCGCTGGTAATGCGAGTTTGCCGCCCGGAATGACGTCGGGATGATGATTGCGAAGCTGGTGCCGACCGCCAGATGCAGAGTGACGTCCTCCGGCACGCCTGCGGCGCCGAACACCTCATACATGACCGGGACCAGAATGCCGCCGCCGCCGACGCCGAACAGCCCGGAGAGCACGCCGGTCAGAAGGCCCCCGGCCACCAACAGGCCGACCAGGATTGCAAGCTCGCCGGCGGGCAGACCCAAGCTCATGATTTCTCCTTGGAATTTCGCTGCGCTCATAAATCCCAATTACACGGAAAGGGCAAGCGCGATCCGCGCGGTGCAGCGTGGCGCCGCCATGCACTTCTGAGCGCGAGCCCCTGCGATTCCGCCCGGCGGAAGCACTTCAGCCGTAATTGGGTCTTGGCATAGCCGGCTTTGGCCTCTAAGCACGAGGAAAGGATCAAGATCATGAAAACGCAAGAACCCCGCACGATTTATCTTAAGGATTACCAGCCCGCCCCCTATCTGATCGACCGGACAGAGCTCGACATCCGGCTCCACCCGAGCGAAACCGAGGTCGCCGCGCGCCTTGCCATGCGCCCGAACCCCGCAACGAAGGGAAGGCATGGGCCGTTGGTTCTGAATGGCGAGAAGCTGAGGCTCGTCAGTCTTGCCATTGACGGCGAGGCGCTGCCGGAGAGCGCCTATCAGCTGGGCGAAGGCAGCCTGACGATCGCGCATCCGCCGGGCAAGCCGTTCACCCTGGAAGTGACCAGCGTCTGCAATCCGGAGGCGAATAAGGCGCTGACCGGCCTTTATCGGTCGGGGACGCTCTACTGCACCCAGTGCGAGCCGGAAGGCTTCCGGCGGATCACCTACTATCTCGACCGGCCGGACGTGCTGGCGGAATACCGGGTGCGGCTCGAGGGCGACGCCAGGGAGAACCCGGTTCTTCTGTCGAATGGTAATCTCGTGGAGGAAGGCGAGCTGCCAAGCGGCCGCCACTATGCCGTCTGGGACGACCCCTTCCCGAAACCGTCCTACCTCTTCGCGCTCGTGGGCGGAAAGCTCGGCTCGATCGAGGACAGCTTCACGACTCGCTCCGGGCGCAAGGTCGAACTTCGCGTCTATTGCGAGCCGGGCAAGGAGGATCGCTGCGGCTGGGCGATGGAGAGCCTGAAGCGCGCGATGAAATGGGACGAGGAGCGCTTCGGCCTCGAATATGATCTCGATATTTTCATCATCGTTGCGGTCAGCGACTTCAATATGGGGGCGATGGAGAATAAGAGCCTCAACATCTTCAACGACAAGCTGATCCTGGCGAGCCCGGAGATGGCGACCGACCGCGAATATGAATCCATCGAGGCAGTGATCGGGCACGAATATTTCCACAACTGGACCGGCAATCGCGTCACCTGCCGCGACTGGTTCCAGCTTTGCCTGAAAGAAGGCCTGACGGTCTTCCGCGATCAGGAATTCACCTCCGACCTGCGCTTGCGCGGCGTGAAGCGCATCGAGGATGTGTTTCACCTGCGGGCGCAGCAATTCACCGAGGATGGCGGACCGCTGGCGCATCCGGTGAGGCCGGAATCCTTCATCGAAATCAACAATTTCTACACGCGGACCGTCTACGACAAGGGCGCCGAGCTGTGCCGCATGATCATGACCATTGTCGGCGAGCAGGGCTTCCGCAAGGGGCTCGACCTCTATTTCAAGCGCCACGACGGGACGGCGGCGACGGTGGAGGATTTCGTCGCGGCGATGGCCGACGCGAACAAGGCCGATCTCGGCCAGTTCATGCTCTGGTATTCGCAAGGAGGAACGCCGGAGCTGACCTGCCGGCTGACCCATTCGGTGGACAAGAAGGCGGCAAAGCTCACCGTCAAGCAGGCGTTGAGACCGACGCCGGGCCAGCCGAAGAAGAAGCCGATGCACATTCCGCTGAGGCTCGGGTTCCTCGACGGCAGCGGGAACGATGTTCCTCTCACGCTGGAAGACGGCACGATCATCAAAGACGGCGTTCTGCACTTAAGGAAGCGTTCGGAAAGCTTCACCTTCACCGGCCTTTCCGAACGTCCCACCCCGTCGCTTCTGCGGGGCTTTTCCGCGCCCGTCAATCTGACGGCCAATCTCAGCGACCGCGATCTGGAATTCCTCATCGCGAATGACAGCGATCAGTTCAATCGCTGGCAGTCGGCCCAGACGCTGGCGATGAAGTCTCTGAAAGCGATGACCGCGGCCATCCGGGCCGGACAAAACAAGAGGCCCTCACCGCGTTTTGCCAAGGCGCTCGGCCAGGTCATCGAGGACGACGCCCTGGAGCCGGCCTTCCGCGCCCTGATGCTGAGCGTTCCGAGTTTTCGGGACATCGCCCTCGCAATAGGATCGGACATCGATCCGGAAGCCGTCTATCAGGCGCGTTACCGGTTTCGCGAAAGCCTCGGCAAGGTGCTCAAGCCGGTGCTCAAGGAGATCTATGAGGGGCACGAGATCACGGAGGATTACGTTCCGGATGCGGAAGGCACAGGCAAGAGGGCGCTGCGCAACGCGGCCCTTGCGCTCCTGTCGCTCGCCGGCGGCCGCTCCGCAGTCTCGCGCCTGCGCGACCATTACAAGCGGGCCACCAATATGACCGACACGATGGCGGTCCTTGAGATCTTCGGCGAGATCGATGCGCCGGCGCGCGATGCCGTGCTGAACTCCTTCTACAGGCGCTGGAAAAACGACCCGCTCGTGCTCGATAAATGGTTCTCCGTCCAGGTGCGCTCGCCGCTCCATGGAACGCCGGCCTTCGTCGCCGAGCTTACGAAGCATCCGCAATTCTCGATCAAGAACCCGAATCGCGTTCGCGCCGTGCTTGGGGCTTTCGCGGGTGGAAACCACGTTCAGTTCCATGCGCCCGATGGCGGGGGCTGCAGGCTGATCGCCGACACCGTTCTGGAGCTCGACAGGTTCAATTCGTTGATGGCGGCGCGGCTGCTTGGCAGTTTCGAGATGTGGCGGATGCTCGAGCCGGGTCGGCAAGAGGCGGCGCGCCGGCAGCTTGAGCGCATCGGTGGGGCGAAGGATCTTTCCCGCGACGTCTATGAAATCACCGCAAAGATGCTGAAAGAACCCGAAAAGCAGGATGCGGCTTGAGGTCAGGGTTCGAAATTCGGTGCGAATCGGTCGAAATTGCAAGTGTGGCCCATGCGTACTGCGTGGGGCTCCCCGCTTTCGACCATTGCCATGCTGCGAAACGCTTCAAACCCGCATTCTTTGCTCTCCGCCCTCATGCGCCGTGCGGGCCGCGTTCGCTCGGCCTTCGCGGCGGGACTCCACCCTTTCTTGATCGGCCTGATCGCCGTCCCGTCCCCCGCCTATGCGCTTGAGATGCGGGATGTGCCCATCGATCTGCTCGCCGCGTCGCTGATCGGCTGCGCTCTCGGTGCCGCGGTTGCGTTGATCGTCGCACGCAGACGGACCGCGCAGCTTATGCGCTCGGCGCTGGAGCTGCGTGACGGCACCGAGCTTCTGCTGCGTGACGGCCGGGCGGCGCTGCTGTACTGGAACCTCGTCAAGGGTGAGCTGTCCTGGTCGGAATCGCTCTTTGCGATGCTTGGGCAGCGGTTGCCGGGCGGCCGGATGCCTTACCGCGATATGCGTGATCTGCTGCATCCCGATGACGACCTTTATGAGATCGTCGAAAGCCATATCAGGAATGGCGACGATGAGGTGCGGACCTGCTTTCGGCTCCGGGACCGCGAAGAGGGCCGCTGGCTGTGGTTCGATCTGCGCGGCCGCATCAGACGGCGCGGTGAGAACAGTCCGCCGATCCTGATTGCGGTTGTCTCCGATGTGACGGAGGAGCGCGAGCGGGAGATGGAGAATGTCGATACGTCGGCTCGTCTGCGCGATTCCATCGAGGCGATCTCGGAGGCCTTCGTGCTTTGGGACAATCGGGACCGGCTGGTCGTCTGCAATCGCAAGTTCAAGGCGATCTATAAGATCCCGAACAAGCTGCTGAACCCCGGCACACCCTATGAGGACATCGCCAAAGGGGCCCGGGAATCGCTGCGTCAGGGCCCTCGCACCGCCGACGGCAAGGCGAAGCAGGGGCCGAGTGCTTACGAGGCGGAGCTGGCCGAGGATTGCTGGCTGCATATTGGCGAGCGCCGGACCGAGGATGGCGGTTTCGTCAGTGTGGGCACCGACATCACCGCGCTGAAACAGAGCGAGCAGCGCCTTTCGGAGCGGGAAATGGAGCTCAAGGCGACTGTTGCCGATCTGGAGACCTCACGGGTCAAGCAGGAGGCGCAGACCCGCCAGCTTTTTGAGCTGACGAACAAATATGCCGCGGAAAAGGAGCGCGCCGAGGCCGCCAATCGCGCAAAATCCGAGTTTCTAGCCAATATCAGCCACGAGCTGCGCACGCCTCTGAACGCCATCATCGGCTTTTCCGAGATGATCCATCAGCAGCTCTTCGGCCGGATCGGGCATAAGAAATATATTGAATACGCCCAGGACATTCAGGAGAGCGGACAATATCTCCTGGAAGTGATCAACGACATTCTCGACATGTCGAAGATCGAAGCCGGCCGCATGGCGCTGGTGATGGAGCGGCTCAATCTCGGCGAGATCGCCGCCGAGACGATGCGAGTGGTGGAGCAGACCGCAAAAGCGCGCAATATCCGCCTGAAAACCTCCGGCAACCCGTCCATCGAGCTGGCCGGCGACCGGCGCGCGCTCAAACAGGTGCTCATCAATCTCCTTGCCAATGCCGTCAAATTTACCCCGGTTGGCGGCGAGGTGACGCTGCGAACCTACCGCTATCGCGGCTCGGTCCGCATTGCGATCAGCGATACGGGCGTCGGAATTCCGCGGCATGAGATCGCCAAGCTCGGGCGGCCCTTCGAGCAGGTCGAAAATCAGCTGACCAAGGGCCATAGGGGCACCGGCCTCGGCCTTGCGATCTCACGGTCGATCCTCGAGCTTCACAATGGCCGGCTGGAGATCAAAAGCCGCGTCGGCGAGGGGACAACTGTGACTTGCATTCTGCCGGCCACGCAGGATACGACAGCGCTGGACAGCGAGGCCGCTTAGGAGCATGGTCTCGCTGCTTTGATTGGGTTGGCAATGATACCCGGCGAGGTCGTTTATGGACTCATCCATTCCCGATTTGGAAACGCCGGCGCGCGCCCCTGAACGTACCTCGACGATACTCGCCCGCCTCGCGACCGAAAACGAGCGGCATACGATCGATGTCGGCACGATCGTCGATGCGTTATACGATCGGAGTTTCGGCGTCGTCATCATTCTTTTTGCACTGCCGAACACGGTCTTTCCCGTCGCCTGGGTGCTCGGTGCGCCGATCCTGCTGTTCACGGTACAGATGGCCGTCGGGCGCCAGGAGCCTTGGCTGCCGACCTTCATGCGGCGTCAGAGCTTCAGCCAGGACACCTTCTCCAAGATCGTCGGCTATGCCGTGCGTTATCTGTCGAAAATCGAGGCATGGCTGAAGCCGCGCTGGAATTTCCTGACGACCAATCGAATGGAAAAGGTGATCGGCGTCTATATGACGCTTCTGACGATCGTCTTGCTGGTCCCTGTGCCGTTCGGGAATGCGCTGCCGTCTTTCGGGCTTGCGATCATTGCGGCCGGACTTCTGGAAAAGGACGGCATTGCGATCATAGTCGGCTCGATCGTGGGATTGCTCGGGACCGCTTATGTCCTGACCGTGATTGGAGGGATTTGGACCGCGGTGGAGACATTTCTCGGTCTCTGAGTGCGTTTCTTTGCGCCAATGCCGGTGGCTCACGGCGTTGCTCCGCCCGCTATGACTCTTGAGGCGCCCGCCTCATTCGCTGCACTGCACCGAAGGCCCCGCCCCCGAATAGGCTCATGCACCAATGCCGCAGCCGGCAAATATTGTGCAGGGCAAAAAGCTGCTTCTTTCGAAAAGGAAAGGATTTTTCCATCCGGGTTGACTAAGATCCCGGCCTTGCTCCGGCGAAGTCCGGCAAGAGCGAGGGACCGGCCGGCGCGGAGCCGGCAAGCGGGCGGAGATCGATGAGGCGAATTTTTGCAAGGCGTGCGGTGTTGAAAGCTGCGGCGGCTGGTCTTTTCTCCTTTCCCGCCGCCGTCAGGCTCCGCGCGGAGCAGATCCCGCCTGCATCGCCGGCGGAACCGCAACCTGGCTGGAGCTTTGAGGGTGTCACGGGACCGGAACATTGGAGCGAGCTGTCGCCGGACTACGCTCTCTGCCAATTTGGAATTGAGCAAAGTCCGATCGATCTCGTCGATGCCGCCAAAGTCAGTTTTTCGCAAGCGCTGCGTCTGGATTATCGACCGGTCACCGCGCGGGTGACGCGGTTGACCTGGACCGTGCAGGTGGCGTTCGACCCCGGCTGCGCCATCATGACGACTGGGCGGCGCTATGCGCTGGAATTCATGCATATCCGCCATCCGAGCGAGCATCTGCTGTCGGGCCGCGCGCTGGAGATGGAGTTGCAGCTCGCCCATCGCAGCGAGGATGGCGCGGTGGCGATGATCGGCGTGTTTGTGCGGCAGGGCAAGAAACACGAGGCGCTGGAACGGATTATCGCGGAGCTGCCGAGCGAGGTCTCGGGAAAGCCGTCCGTCCTTGCGATCAATCCGATCGATCTGCTGCCTCCGCCGCCGGATGAGAGCCCGGACGCGCGGCCCTTTTATCGCTATATGGGTTCCCTGACGACGCCGCCCTGCACGGAGGGCGTCAATTGGACCGTTTTCAAAACGCCGGTCGAGGCTTCCGCAAAGCAGATCCGGGAATTGGCGGCATTGTTTCCGGCCAATGCCCGCCCGGCCAATAAGATCAACCGGCGCTTCCTGCTGGAATATGGCGGCTAGCGCAACGCGCGTCCAAGCATGTCCCCGCGAAAGCGGGGATGGACGCGGGAACAGTTGCGCTCATCTTTTGAAATAGATCAACTCAACCTCGTTCAAGTGAGTCTACTTGAACGAGGTAAATCCGATGCCAAGACAAACAGATAGAGCGACGCTTCCGATTCCGATTAAGGGCCCGGCGCTCTAACCATCGCCGCGCGCGGTTCCGTTCCCGTTTCCGGGACGATAGCTGCGCTGTCCGCCTATTTCGGAGGGCTTGTCTGCCCGCTCCATTTTCGGGCGCCTTGGATAGCGCCGCGTCTTCTTCCGCAGCTCGGTGGAAGGCGACTGGGCGCGCTGGTGCTTCAGCAGATCCTTGATCCAATCCGCATCCCGAAAATGGATATCCGTCTGCCGGTAAGGGATCTCGATGCCTGCCTTCTGGAATGCCTCGACAATCTCTATGCGCAGCTCGGTCCTGAGACTGAAAGACTTGGTAATGTCATAAGTATAGGCGTAGAGCGTGAACTCCAGCGCATCGGCCGCGAAGTCGCCGAAATAGACGAAAGGTTCAGGGCTCTTCATCACCATCGGATTGCTCCTGACGATGTCGAGAAGAATGTCGTGAACCTGACGCGGGCTGCTCCTGTAATGCACGCCCACCGTGATCGCGACCCGTCCGCTATAATTATGCAGGGTCCAGTTCTTGACCTTTTCCGAGATGAAAAAGGAATTCGGGATCAGCACATTCGCGCGGTCGAACGTCTCGATCTCCGTGGCGCGGACGCTGATCCGCCTGACGAACCCCTGTTCGTCTCCGACCACGACCCAGTCGCCCACCTTGATCGGCCGTTCGACCAGGAGAATGAGGCCGGAAACGAAATTGTTGACTACCCCCTGCAAGCCGAGACCGATACCGACGGAGAGGGCGCCGGCGACAAGCGCAATGTTTGACAGATCAAGGCCGGTGTAAGAGATCGCCACAAGGGCGGCGATCACCACCCCGGCATAACCGATGGCCGTCCGGATGGAATTGCGCGCGCCGCCCGAAATGCCGGCGGTCTCCAGGACGCGCCGGTCCAGCCAGCTTTGGAACACCCGCGCGAAAAGATAAGCAAGAATGAAAACGATCAGCGAGGCGACAATTGCCGCAAGGGAGATCTCCGTCCGGCCGATCTTGAAGCCGAAGAGCAGGCTGTTGCCCCACTCGCTGATATCCTGCCAGTCGAAGCCCCATTGGAGCAGGATCAGCGGCGCGGTGAGCAGCAGCACGCCGGTTTTGAGAAGCAGGGTGACGGGCAGAGAGAGCTGCTCGCGGCGGCGCTGGTCGAGCCCGGCTCTTTCCTTCAGCCATTTGCCGAGCTGAGCCTGCTCATTGCCCATGCTTTCGCCGACGGCGTCCACCCAGATCATCAGGAGATAGAACACCGCGACGATGGTGCCGGTGACGATGAGCTGCGCCGAGATGAAACGGGCAAGGCCGATATAACCCGCAAGGGCGCTGAGCAGGATGAGCAGCGCAAAACCCCAGAGCGGCCAGCGAAGCTTGCCGATCCAGTCAAGCTCGGGCGCATCCTCGACGACCAGCGGCTTGCGGGGCGTCAGGAGGATCGCGATGACGAGGGCGGCAATGACGATACTGGAAACGAAGCTTTGCGCGACAGTCAGGGTGAAGGGCGCATTGGAGACGTAGCGCACCGTATCGATGAACAGCGTGAAGCTGTAGACCGCGGCGAGCGCCACGACCAGCCAGCGGATCCGCCGCGCCGCGCGATCGTCAATCGGCAGAAGCCGCCAACGGGAGCGCTGAGGCGCGAGCGCGGTCGCGATGAGCGCACAGACGGCCGTAACGATCAGCAGCGAGCGCATCGCCGAATAGGCGAGCAAGTCCACATTTTCCGCCATCAGGCCCTGATAGCGGAAGCTGTAATAGAGGAAGGCCGATGTCGCCGCGTAAGGCAGAACGCGCAGCAGGGTGACCCAGGCGGCCGAGGTCGAGCGCCGCCAGTAAGGCGGATCCCCGGCATATTTCCAGCGGCGGAAATGCCGGACCCCTCGCGTGGATGCGAAGGCGGTTCCGATGGCGATCAGAAGGCCGACGATCAGGATCAGGATGGCATCGGATCGGCGATCCATATGTTGCCACCAGGTCGAGACGGTTTGCCAGGCTTTCTGTAGCGCAAAGCTGAACTGCTGAGGAGCGCTCTGCCACGTATAGGCGCTGTGGGCGTTGGGGACATGTTCGAAGAGCCGCTCTGCGAATTTCTGGCGGCGAATGTCCTGAACCTTGCCTCCCAGCTGGCCCGCACGCAGCTTCGTCGATTCAGCGATGTTCTTGACCGCGCTCAGGCTGCCGTAAATTTTCTTCAATTCGGCGCGCTGCGCGGCGACCGCCTCGGGATCGCCAGTTTCGGGAACAGGGCCTAGATTATCGACCTGCGCCTTGGCCTCCTCGACCTTGGGCGAGAGAATCGCAAGGAATTGGTCGATCTCGTTCCGGATTTCTTCCAGCCGTTCGCGCGTGCGGTCGAGCTGCGCATAAGAGACGAACGCGGCGTTGAGCGTTTCCTCGATGTCGTTCAACTCATTTGCCCAGCCCTCCAGTTTCGACGCGGTTTCGCTGCCGGTCGCGCGATCGACGACGGAGAAATCGGGCGGCGCCGGTTTTGGCGCCTCGGCTTGCGCAGGAGCCGCACCGCCATTCGGCGCTGGCGAGCTTTCGGCCTTTGGCTGGTCTTGGGGGACCGCCAGCTGAGCGGTCTTTGTTTGCGCCTTTGCGCCCGATGTCGTCAGCTGAATTTGCGCCAGCGCATTTCCACCCGAGAGCGCGAGCAGCACAGCAAGCAGCCCGAGCATGCGGGGGAATGAAGCGCACACGCGTGAAAAATGTGTCATTCACTCGCCAGAAGCGTTGAGAAAGCGCGGCAAGACCATGAGGTCACATTAAACCACCGCGTCATACGAACACCTTAACACCGGAATTTCGAACAAATTTATGGCAATCCGGGATCGGCTCCGAATGACCCCCGCAAACGCCGCTCACTTATGTGCTGAGGTGTCCCATAACGATACGGCTATCATGAATTTGTGCGATTCGCAGGCTATGGAAAGCGCCATTGTGGATTTCTCCGGCCGCCGCGTGCCGTTCGGCGGCAGGAAGGACCGCAAACGCAGAAGCCTGGCGGCGATTGTCGGCCTTCATTCAGGAAGAGCGGCTTACGATAGAGCTTGAACCGGGCAGGGACGTGCGCTCATCGAAGCGAAGACGCAGGATTCTCCGCAATCGGCGCGTAAAATCCGTTGATAGGGCGTGATGAAATGGGCCGCGATGTCGCGGGATTGAGGCGATAAGAGAAAGGGATGCGAGGCAGATCGTCGCGGCGGCGGAAAAGGCGCCTGCATCCGGATCATTCGCAGCCATCGATTGGAGAGCAATGACACAATTTGAACCTCCATGCGATGCGCCTGCCCTCGACAGTTTTCAAGGCGTGAGGCAAGCTTCGCAGTGAAACGCTTTCTACCCGCGCTGATCTTGTCGCTCATCACGGCGGCGGCGGTCGGCTTCATCTACAAAGACAAGCTCCTGGCAAAGCTGGGCGGTGAGGCCATGACGGCGGAGCAGAAGGCTCCGGCTTTTGGTCATCGCGGCGGGCATGGCGCAGGAACAGGCCGGCCGGTTTCAATCCTGGCGTGCGCGGCGGAGACGGCCGCGGTGCCTGTCTATCTTTACGGCGTCGGCACGGTCGGCGCTTACAATAAGGCGACCGTCCGGGCCCAGGTCAGCGGGCGCTTAATTTCCGTGGAGTTCCAGGAAGGCCAAACGATCAAGAAGGGCGACGTTCTGGCCCGGATCGACCCCGCCCATTATCAGGCGGCGTATGATCAGGCGGCTGCCAAGAAGGCGATGAACGAGGCCGCGCAGGAGAATGCTGTTGCCGATCTGAAACGGCTGGAGACGCTGGCCAGGTCGAACTACACATCCGAGCAGGCCGCCGACGCCCAGCGCGCCAAGGTCGCCCAGCTGCGCGCGCAGATCCGCCAGGATGAGGCGGCGATCGAAAGCGCCCGGACCGATCTCGAATACACGGTCATCAGAGCGCCGATCGATGGCCGCACCGGCATCCGGGAGGTCGATGTCGGGAATCTGGTGACGCCCGGCGATGCCGGCGGCATCGCGACGATCGCCCAGCTGCAGCCGATTTCCGTCATCTTCACCTTGCCGGAGACGCATATTTCCGAGCTGATCCAGGCGAAGGCCGCGGGGCGCGTGGCGCTGCGCGCGAGCGTCGGCGGCAAGGTGATCGGCGAAGGCGCGCTTGAGGTCATCGACAACAGGATCGATCAGAATACCGGCACCATTCGCCTGAAAGGGACTTTTCCGAACCGGCCGATCACGCTGTGGCCGGGGCAGTTCGTCAATGTGCGCCTGCATCTGAAAACGCTCGAAGATGCAACGGTTATCCCGTCCGCCGCCGTCCAGCAGGGCGTTTCGGGGCAGTTCGTCTACCGGATCGAGCCGGATCGGACCGTAAAGCTGACGCCGGTCGAGATTGCCCGTGAAGACGAGAATCGGGCCGTGGTGGCAACGGGCATTCAGGCAGGCGACAAGGTTGCCATCTCGGGGTTCGCCAATCTGAAGGATGGCGCAAAGATTGTCGTCGATGACACCCAAGGGACCGGCTCCGCGCCGGATGGCGAAACGCCGGCGACGCCCGAAGGCGTATCCGGCTCAGGTGACGGCCGGACGACGACAGGCACGCAAAACGGCGAAGGGGAACGGCTGAAGGCAGCGCAGCGAGAGACCGGGCAGTAGGATGAGCGTCTCGGGGCCTTTCATCGCACGGCCTGTCGCCACCTCGCTCCTGGCTGTCGCCGTCCTGCTCGCAAGCGCACTCGCCTATCTGCGGCTCCCGATCGCCTCGCTGCCGCAGGTCGATTTCCCCGTCATCCAGGTGACGACGCAGTTGCCCGGCGCCAGCGCCGACACGATGGCGGCGCTCGTCACCGCGCCGCTGGAGCGCCGGCTTGGCCAGATCCCGGCGCTCAAATCGATGAGCTCGACCAGCTCCCACGGCCTCAGCCGTGTAACGCTGCAGTTTGCCCTCGACCGCGACATCAATGCCGCCGGTCAGGATGTTCAGTCGGCGATCAGCGCAGCAGAAGGCGATCTGCCCCAGGGCCTTCCCTATCCGCCGACCTATGCGAAGGTGAACCCCTCCGATCCGCCGATCATGACCGTCGCGCTCACATCGGAGACTGTCTCGATGGAGCGGTTGAGCGATCTCGCCGACACCTATCTTCTGCCACGGTTGAGTCAGCTCAGCGGCGTCGGCCATGTGACGGTGCAGGGCAATATGCGGCCCGCCGTGCGCATTCAGGCGGATCTGTCGCAACTCGCCGCTTATGGCCTTAGCCTGGAATCGCTGCGCGGCGCGATCGGCGAAGCGAATGTCGCCGGCGCCAAGGGCTCGCTGAACGGCGCGGAGAAGGCCTATTCCATCGGGGCGAACGATCAGCTGGAGGATGCCGCGGCCTATGGCGATGTCGTCGTCGCCTATCGGGACGGTGCGCCGGTGCTCCTCCGCGATGTGGCGACAATCGTCAGCGGCATCGAGAATGTCCGCGCCTCGGGCCGCTATAATGGCGCGCCGGCGATCATCATCGATGTGCAGCGCCAGCCGAACGCCAATATCGTCGGAACGGTCGACCGGATCAAGGCGCTCCTGCCTCGGCTCGAAAAGGCGCTGCCCGCAGGGGTCGAAGCGAAGGTCGTGGCGGACCGGACAGGCACCATCAGGGCGTCGGTCCACGAGGTCCAATTCACCCTGCTGCTCGCCATCGGTCTTGTCATTCTCGTTGTGCTGCTTTTCCTGCGCACCGCCACCGCGACCATCGTTGCGGGTGTAACCCTGCCGCTCTCGCTCGCCTCGGCTTTCGGCCTCATGTGGTATGCGGGGTTCAGCCTCAATAATCTCTCGCTGATGGCGCTGGTGATCGCGGCGGGCTTCGTCGTCGATGACGCCATCGTCATGATCGAGAATATCGTGCGCCATATGGAGCGCGGCCTTGCGCCAATCGAGGCCGCTTTCAAGGGCGCGGGCGAGATCGGCTTCACGATCATCTCGCTGACGCTGTCGCTTATCGCCGTCTTCATCCCGCTGCTGTTCATGAGCGGCATTCTCGGGCGGCTGTTCCAGGAATTTGCCCTGACGCTGACGATTGCGGTGCTGGTTTCGGCCGCGGTGGCACTGACATTGACGCCGATGATGTGCGCGCGGCTCTTGCGCCCCGCGCCCGACAACAGCCGGAGCCGGCTTGCCCGCGCGGCGGATGCGCCTTTCAAGGGCATGCTCGCCGTCTACCGCATGACGCTCGACTGGGTGCTGCGGCGCCGCGCGCTGATGCTGATCGTCACGGGCGCGACGCTCGCAATCACCATTGCCCTCTATATCGCCGTGCCGAAAGGCTTCCTGCCGGATCAGGATACGGGCTTTCTGACCGCGGAGACGGAGGCGGCGCAGGGCGTCTCCTTCAAACGTCTTCAGGCGCTGCAAAATGACGTCGAATCGGTCATCCGGCGCGATCCCGATGTGGCCGGCGTCGTCTCGATCATCGGGGTGGGGACGACGAACAGCGCGCCTAATCTCGGCCATTTCGCCATTGCGCTGAAACCGAGGGCGGAACGGCAGGCCTCGGCCTCGCAGATTGCGGAAAGGCTGGCCGGCGCCGCAGAGGCGGTCGGCGGCATGAAGAGCTATTTCCAGGTGGTCCCGGATATCAAGATCGGCACGCGCAAGGCCCGCACCCCTTACCAATATGTGCTCTACAGCACCGATCCGGCCCATTTCTCCGAATCCGCCAATCGTGTTCTGGGCGCTTTCCAGACATTGCCGGAGCTGACGGACGTTTCCACCGATCTGCAGGAAAACGGTCCGGCGCTCGTGATCAATGTGGACCGTGTCGCGGCAGGCCGGCTCGGCGTCTCCATGCAGGACGTCAACAACGCGCTTTATGACGCTTTCGGACAGCGCCAGATCTCGACGATTTTCGGACAGGCGAACCAATATCGCGTCGTGCTGGAGGCCGCTGCCGCTTATCAGGCCGATCCGTCCTCGCTGGACCGGCTTTTCGTGCCCGGCGGGGCCAATCTCGCTGCGGCGTTGACAGGGCAGGGGCAGGCCAATCAGGTGCCGCTCTCCGCCTTTACCACCATCGAGCGCACCACACGGCCGCTCGCCGTCCACCGGCTTCAGCAGTTCCCGGCGGCGACCATCAGCTTCGATCTCGCGCCAGGCATTTCGCTCGACCAGGCGGTCGCCGCGATCGACGCGGGCGTCGCCGCGCTCAATCTGCCGTCCGCGATCACCGGCCGTTTCGAAGGCGCGACCGAGGAGTTCGCCGCCTCGCTCGAAAACCAGCCCTGGCTGATCCTCGCGGCGGTCATCGTCATCTACATCGTTCTCGGTGTGCTCTATGAGAGCTTCATTCACCCCTTCACCATCCTGACGACGC